>Ga0207963_1001079_pt1 | contig 14470 bp, 11 predicted proteins | sample Knorr_S15_td_NAD_FD_185604 | JGI IMG/M metagenome (GOLD analysis project Ga0207963, IMG submission 185604) | Marine microbial communities from Southern Atlantic Ocean transect - Knorr_S15_td_NADW_ad_2500m_LV_A (SPAdes) (version 2) | ecosystem: Environmental > Aquatic > Marine > Oceanic | place...
TTACTCCAATCGCAATGGATAAAGAGTTACGCTTCGCCATTCGTGAAGGTGGTCATACAGTTGGCGCTGGCGTTGTCACTGAGATCGTAGAATAAGAAACTCTGAAATGGCTGGCAATAGTAAACGAGCAATTATTCAGCTGGAAAGTACAGCGGGAACAGGTTATCGCTATACGGTAACCAAGAGCAAACGGCTACACCCTGAGCGAGTAGAGTATCGTAAATATGATCCTGTTATTAGAAAACATGTAATCTTCAAAGAGGCCAAGTAAGTTTTCCTGTAGATTTCCCAGTAGTCAATTTGGCCATCAGGGAGATTCGAAAAGGAGTGTAGCTCAATTGGTAGAGCACCGGTCTCCAAAACCGGGGGTTGCGGGTTCGATCCCTGCCACTCCTGCAGAAAGAGAAAAAATTGAATTTGGGAATTCGATTTATTTGAAGCATAAATGAATAAGATTAAAAAATTCTTTTCTGATGTTAAATTTGAAATGAAAAAGGTCTCTTGGCCTAAATGGGATGAGTTAAAAGGATCAACTTTTATTGTTATCTCATTTTCAATTTTAATCAGTGTCTTTTTGTTTTTTATTGATCGAATTCTTTCAACTGTTTTACAAGTGGTACTTTAAACTATGGAATGGTATACACTCAGAGTAATCTCTGGAAAAGAAAAGAAAGTGCGCGATAACCTGCTATTTGAGTTGGATTATCAGAAGCTTTCTAATGAGGTAGGGGATATCCTTGTACCATCTGAAAATATTATTGAAATGAAGGATGGTAAAAAGAAGGTGAGAAATAAGGTATTTTTTCCAGGATATCTTCTCATTAACATGAGCGAATCTAAGGAAGCATACCACCTTGTTGATAATATGACTGGTGTTATCAGTTTTGTTGGTGCTAATGGTAAACCTCAGCCACTTAGAGAAAAAGAAGTCACAAGAATACTTGGAGAAGTTGAAGGTCGTGAAGGTCATGAAAGAGTTGTAGCTCCATATCGTGTTGGTGACGCAGTTAAGGTAATAGATGGTCCATTTAAGGACTTCTCTGGATATGTAAACGAGGTAAAAGATGAAAAACAAAAAGTGAAGGTTTCTGTGAGTATTTTCGGAAGGCCAACACCAATCGAATTAGATTTTTTACAGGTTGAATTAGAAAAATAAGCTAAGTGATGGCAAAAAAAGTTTCAGGTTATATAAAACTTCAAATCCCTGCTGGACAAGCAAACCCAGCACCACCAGTTGGACCGGCGTTGGGTCAGCAAGGCGTAAATATTATGGAATTTTGTAAAGCCTTTAATGCTGCAACTCAAGATAAAGCCGGAATAATTACTCCAGTAGTCATTACCGTCTATGCTGATCGCAGTTTTACTTTTATTACAAAAACACCACCAGCGGCAGTATTGCTGAAGAAAAAAGCTGGTGTTCCAAAAGGATCAAGTGAGCCAAATCGCGAAAAAGTAGGAAAAGTTACTGAATCGGATTTACGGGAAATTGCTGAAATTAAAATGAAAGATTTAAATGCCAATTCGTTAGAGATGGCAATGGAAATGATACGCGGAACCGCTCGCAGCATGGGATTAGAGGTTTCAAACTAATGAAGGTATCAAAAAATAAAAAATCTGCAAATACTATATTAGACCGTATGAAGGAATATTCCGTAGAGGATGCGGTCAAATTGATCAAAGATTTGAAATTTGTAAAGTTTGATGAGTCTGTTGATCTGGCGATCAATTTAGGTGTTGATCCCCGTCATGCAGACCAAAATATTCGTGTAACAACGACTTTGCCGCATGGAACGGGTAAGGAAGTAAAAGTATTAGTGGTTGCTCAAGGTCCAAAAGAAAAAGAGGCTAAAGAAGCTGGTGCAGATTATGTTGGTAAAGAATATCTTGAAAAAATTAAAGTTGGCTGGGATGATGTGGATAAAATTATTGCAACACCAGATATGATGGCTGAACTAGGAAAACTTGGTAAGGTGCTTGGTCCTAAAGGATTGATGCCTAATCCAAAAAGTGGGACAGTAACGATGGATGTGACCAATGCTGTAAGAGAATTAAAATCTGGAAAAATTGAGCTCCGCGTAGAAAAGAATGGAATTATTCATACACAATGTGGAAAAAGTTCATTCAAAGAGGATGCGCTGGTAGAAAATATCCGAACTATCTATGATACGGTTATGAAAGCCAAACCTGCATCGGTGAAAGGGACATACTTAAAAAAAATAAGCGTTTCATCAACTATGGGGCCTGGGATTAAAGTTGACCAGGGTAGCCTCAGGTAGAAAAATGCCTAGTGCAAAGAATATTAATCAAGTAGAAGAATTGACCGAAAAGCTAGGTCGGGCGAAAGCAGTTTACATTACTGAGTATCTCGGACTAAATGTCGAAGATATCACCGAATTACGTCGCGGGTTCTATGCCAATAATGTGGAATATATGGTAACCAAAAATACCTTATTAAAGTTGGCAGCCAAGAATAATGAATTAGAAGGATTGGATGATTATTTAAATGGATCAACTGCGATTGCTATTTCATATGAAGATCCAACTGGTCCTGCGCGAGTGTTAAAAAAGTTTATAAAAGACCATGATCTACCTGAAGTAAAAGGAATCGTGTTCGATGGGGATATCATGGACGGTATCGAATTCAAACGAATCGCAAATATGCCGACCAAAGATGAATCACTGGCCAAGCTGGTAGCCCTCTTGAATTCCTCTTTGACCAAATTGTTATGGGCTTTGAAGTCGCCAATGACCGATGTCGGTAATGCGCTAAGTAATTTAAAAGATCAAAAAATATAATTAAAACTAATAAGGAGCAATTATAATGGCCGATACTAAAAAAGCCGATGTGCTAACCTATCTTGAAAACGCCAACATGATGGAAATCTCTGAGCTGGTCAGTGATATTGAAGAAAAATTTGGTATAACCGCTGCTGCCCCCGTTGCGGCTGTCGCTGCAGCTCCCGCTGGTGGTGGTGAAACAGCTGCTGAAGAAAAAGATAGCTTCGATGTTGTATTAACATCTTCTGGCTCATCAAAGATCAATGTAATCAAGGTAGTTCGTACTCTTACGAGTTTAGGCTTAAAAGAGGCTAAAGAACTTGTTGATAGCGCACCTAAAGCAATTAAGGAAGGTGTATCCAAATCAGAAGCTGAAGAAGTTAAAACAAAGCTCGAAGAAGCTGGTGCTTCAGTCGAACTAAAATAAGTCGACGAAAACACCTATAAATCTAATAGATAACATTTTGTCCTTTTCACTATTACAATGGAGGCATAATTGACTGCCATCACCAACCCGTACACCGAGCGTCAATCGTTCGAGAAAACTAAATCAGAAATTGAATTTCCAGATCTATTATCCGTTCAGATAGATGCTTTTCAATCTTTCATTCAAGAAAATGAACTTGAAGATGAGCGACTTAACATTGGACTTGAAGAGGTATTTAATAATGTTTTTCCAATTGAGGATTCTCATCGCAACTATGTATTGGAATATAAAAGTTATTTTCTCGGATTAGCTAAATACACACCTGAAGAATGTATTGATCGAGGCTTAACTTATTCAGTGCCTCTGAAAGTACGTTTAATTCTTCACATCACAAATGAAGACAACCGTAATAAATATGATCAATCCATTGAGCAGCAAGTTTATTTCGGTAATATCCCATATATGACACCAAGAGGAAACTTTGTTATTAATGGTGCAGAACGAGTAATTGTATCTCAGCTTCAGCGCTCACCCGGTGTATTTTTTGACCATTCCATTCATCCCAACGGCACCAAATTGTTCCAAGGCCGAATTATTCCATCACGGGGTTCATGGGTTGACTTTACAACTGATATTAATGATTCTATTTTTGCAATTATCGACCGTCGCCGAAAATTTCCCGTAACAATGTTATTACGTGCTCTTGGGTATTCAACAAATGCAGATATTTTCCGTGCCTTCGGTTGTATTGAAGATATTAGACTTCGATCTAAAAATATTTCAAAAGCGATTGGTTGTACCGTTGTAGAAGATATAATTGATACTGAAACAGGTGAGATTTACATGGAAGGTGGCTCGGAACTCACTCAGGAATCCATTGATGAATTAAAAGAAGCTAAAATCAAATCTGTGGAAGTTGTAAACCAGAATAAAAATTTTCATTCGATGATGCTTCATAATTCAATGATTAAGGATCCGAGTAAAAATACGGAAGAGGCATTAAATATTGTGTATCAACTACTACGTTCTGGTGAACCGCCAAACCTTGAAACGGCTCAAAAATTTATTGAAAGAATTTTCTTTAACCCTAAAAAATACGACTTAGGTGAAGTTGGTCGCTATCGCCTAAATCAGCAGTTTGGTTTAGATGTACCTGTTGAAGATACTGTTCTGACAATGGATGATATTATCCAGGTGATAAACTTTCTGATAGATATGCGGAAAGGTGAACGCGGTTCAGATGATATTGATCATTTAGGAAATCGTCGAGTAAAATCGGTTGGTGAGCAGCTTACCAATCAGTTTTCAGTAGCGCTGAGCCGTATGCTTCGGACTATCTATGAAAGAATGAATCTTCGTGAACAGGAATCAATCACACCACAGGATTTGATTAACTCCAGAGTTGTAACGACTGTTGTAAATACTTTTTTTGGTACAAGTCAGTTATCCCAATTTGGTGATCAAACTAATCCATTAGCAGAAGTGACGCATAAAAGACGTATTTCCGCATTAGGACCAGGCGGATTAACACGTGAACGGGCCGGTTTCGAAGTTCGTGACGTACATTATACCCACTATGGCCGTCTATGTCCGATCGAAACTCCTGAAGGTCCGAACATTGGATTGATTTCTTCATTAGCATTATTGGCCAAAGTGAATCGTCATGGATTTATAGAAGCGCCTTACAGAAAAGTCAATATAAAAAATGGTCATGCCTATGCAACTCAATCTATTAATTATTTATCAGCTGATGATGAAGACCGAGTTATGATTGCTCAATCTGATGAAAAACTTGGTAAAGATGACGTCTTGATCAATGAACATATCCGTGCACGGATTAAGGGTGACTTCCCCATTGTAACACCAGATCTGGTACAATATATGGATGTAGCACCAAACCAGATTTTGTCTGTTGCTGCTTCCCTAATTCCGTTTTTAGAACACGATGATGCAAATCGTGCTCTAATGGGATCAAATATGCAGCGACAAAGTGTGCCATTAATTAGACCAGATGCACCAATTGTAGGTACAGGCATGGAAACGAAAGTAGCCATTGATTCACGCTCGGTGGTAATTGCTCCCGTTAGCGGTAGAATTCAATTTGTTGATTCCAGTAAAATTATTATTCGAACCTATGATGTTCCTGAAGATCTTGCATTGATTGAAGGTGAGAATCTTGTTAAGGTTGAACTAAGAAAGTTCAGGCGTACCAATCAAAACAGCTGTCAAAACCAGAGACCAATTGTTACCGAAGGTGAACGAGTTGAAAAGGGTCAACCTATTGCAGATGGTACTTCTACGCAAAATGGTGAACTTGCCTTAGGAAAAAATGTGACAGTTGCTTTCATGTCTTGGCGCGGATATAATTTTGAAGATGCCATTGTTATTAGCGAACGCATGGTTAAAGATGATTTGTTCACAAGTATTCATGTTAATGAAGTTGAACTTGAAGTCCGTGATACCAAGCGCGGGGAAGAAGAATTAACTGCTGAAATTCCAAATGTTGGAGAGGATACTACAAAGGAATTGGATGATCGAGGTATTATTCGTGTTGGTGCGAAAGTGGGCGATGGGGATATATTAATTGGCAAGGTGACACCGAAAGGTGAAACTGATCCAACTCCGGAGGAAAAACTGCTTCGGGCAATATTTGGAGAGAAAGCAGGTGAAGTAAAAGATGCATCGAAACGTGCTGATCCTGGTGTAAAGGGTGTTGTTATTGGTACGAAGTTGTTTGAAAAACGCAGTAAAACTGCCCGAGCTGAAGAAAAGAAATATATTCTCGAAATTCAGAAAAAGACGGCTATCCGTAAAAAAGAGCTTAAAGAATCTCGTGATATGAAACTGATGGCATTACTTAAAGATCAAGTCTCGGATGGTATTCGCGATATTTCTTCAGGTCGCACCCTCATTAAAAAAGGGACTAAGCTAACAGCAAAACGGTTGAACAGTTATAACTTGGAACGATTTGCTCAAGATGTTCCTTGGGTCCAAGAAAAACATGGTTGGAGAAGGATAAAAGCTGTTTGGCGTTCTTACTGGAAAGAATGGCGGATAATTGAAGAAACACTTGAAAAAGATGTGTTCAAACTCCGTGTAGGAGATGAACTTCAGCCTGGTATTCTAAAGCTGGCTAAAGTCGATATTGCCAACAAACGTAAAATACAGGTTGGAGATAAAATGGCTGGTCGTCATGGTAATAAAGGTGTAGTCGCAACCGTTGTCCCGGAAGAAGATATGCCATACCTGGAAGATGGTACTCCGGTTGATGTTATTCTAAATCCGCTAGGTGTACCTTCACGTATGAACTTGGGACAACTTTATGAAACTATGCTGGGCTGGGCTGGAGAAGTATTAGGAGTTAATTATTCCACACCAGTATTTAATGGTGCAACACCAGATGAAGTTGAAGCCGAATTAAAAAAAGCGGGTCTTCCAATAAATGGTAAAACAACATTGATTGATGGTTGTACCGGTGAAAAATTGGATAACCCTGTGACCGTCGGTAACATTTATATGATGAAACTGAGTCATATGGTGGATGATAAAATGCATGCACGTTCAACTGGGCCCTACTCTCTAGTAACTCAACAGCCGTTGGGTGGTAAGGCGCAATTTGGCGGACAGCGTTTCGGTGAAATGGAATGCTGGGCATTAGAAGCATATGGAGCTGCCCATACACTACAGGAGATCTTGACTGTCAAATCTGATGATGTAGATGGCCGCTCAAAAGTTTATAACGCAATCGTAAAAGGTGAAGACTTGCCAGCGTTTGGCGTTCCTGAGTCGTTTAACGTGCTTATAAAGGAATTGCAGGGGCTTGGCTTGGACATCGAATTAGACTAAGGGAGAATTACATTGACCTTCATTCAAACTAACAAACTGGATACATCTAAAGGCTTTTCATCAATTACTATAGGATTATCATCACCAGAAAGTATTCTACAGAAATCTTATGGTGAAATATTAAAACCTGAAACAATCAATTATCGTTCCTATAAACCGGAAAAGGATGGTTTGTTTTGTGAAAAAATATTCGGGCCTGTAAAAGATTATGAATGCCATTGTGGTAAATATAAAGGTATTCGCTATCGTGGTATTATCTGTGATCGCTGTGGTGTTGAAGTAACACGCAAAAAAGTACGTCGTGAACGAGTAGGACATATCACCCTGGCAGTTCCGGTGGTTCATATATGGTATTTACGGTCTATTCCTTCGAAAATTAGTTATCTTACTGGTATCAGTACGAAGAATTTAGAAACGGTTGTTTACTATGAAAGATTTCTAGTTATTGAACCTGGTAAAAGCGGAAAAGAACAGTTTTCAATGATCGATGAACCGGAGTATTTAGAACTGGAACAGCTTTATGGATTCGACGCTGTTAGTGAGGAAGAGCGAGATAATGAAGATTATTTCTTTGCATCTATGGGCGGCGATGCACTCAAAGAAATGTTATCTAGAATGAATCTTGTTGAACTTCGCCGTGAATTAGAAGATGTTCTTAAGAATTCAAAATCTAAACAGAAGCGAGGAGATGCGCTCAAACGTTTAAAAGTTGTTAGGTCGTTCTTGGTAGATATTTCTACGACACGAAAAGTCAATAAACCGGAATGGATGATTGTTTCCATTTTGCCGGTCATTCCACCGGAATTAAGACCACTTGTTCCATTGGATGGCGGCCGTTTCGCTGCCAGTGATTTAAATGATTTGTATCGTCGCATAATAATAAGAAACAACCGTTTAAAACAACTGATGGAAATCAAAGCACCAGATGTAATCCTACGCAATGAAAAACGTATGCTGCAAGAATCGGTAGATGCATTGTTTGATAATAGTCGTAGAAAGACTGCGATACGTAGTGGTACACGCCGTCCATTGAAATCAATTTCTGATATGATTCGTGGAAAAACCGGTCGTTTTCGTCAAAACTTATTGGGTAAACGAGTCGATTATTCTGGTCGTTCAGTAATTGTCGTCGGGCCTGAACTTCAACTCCATGAATGTGGACTTCCAAAAAACATGGGACTTGAACTTTTTAAACCTCATATGATTAATGAATTAATGGCCCGTGGCTATGCGCAGACACCACGTAGTGCAAAACTGTTGATTGAAGATAAAGACCCCATCGTATATAAGGTTCTTGAATATGTGGTGCAGGATCACCCTGTATTACTCAACCGTGCGCCTACGCTTCACCGATTAGGTGTCCAAGCCTTTCAACCGGTATTGGTTGATGGAAAAGCAATCCGTATCCATCCATTAGTATGTGCTGCTTTCAATGCTGACTTTGATGGGGATCAGATGGCTGTTCACGTTCCATTATCGTTAGCCGCACAAGTGGAAGCTCGTGTACTAATGCTTTCTAGCCATAATATTTTACACCCTGCAAACGGTAAGCCTTTGGCACTCCCATCACAAGATATGGTTTTAGGAACCTATTATCTTACACGCAAGCGCGAGGGCTGCAAAGGGGCAGGAAAATCCTTCGGTTCCTTCAAAGAAGTATTGCTGGCGTACGAAAATAAATCAGTGGATGTCAACGCAATTATTAACGTCCGGCATAATGATGTTTGGCATAATGAGACAACAGTTGGCCGAGTTATTGTGAACTCAATCCTTCCTGAGGAAATGAGTTATGTTGATAATATAATTGATAAAAAGCGCTTGAGTAATTTGGTAAATGAAACCTATCTCATTGCTGGTAACCAAAAGACAGTTGTCTTTTTAGACAAACTGAAAAACCTTGGTTTTAATGCAGCAACTCAGGCTGGTATCTCGATTGCGATAAGTGATATTTTAATACCTGAAGCAAAAAATGCCATTATTGATAAAGCTCAAAAAGAAGTAGATAGCATTCAGAATAATTTTAAACGTCACATCCTCACTGATGGGGAACGTTACAATAAAATTATCGACGTTTGGACCCATGCTACCAACGATGTGGCTACCACAATGATGGAAGGAATGAGATCAAATGATCAGGGATTTAATCCAGTTCATATGATGGCTGATTCTGGGGCAAGGGGTAGTCAAGACCAAATTAAACAGCTGGCCGGTATGCGTGGATTAATGGCAAAACCACAAAAATCTATGAGGGGCGGTATGGGTGAAATTATCGAATCACCTATTACCTCTAACTTTAAAGAAGGTTTGTCGGTTCAAGAATATTTTATTTCCACTCACGGGGCACGTAAAGGTCTAGCGGATACAGCATTGAAAACTGCTGACGCAGGCTATTTGACCCGCCGCCTCGTTGATGTTGCCCAAGATGTTGTGATTTCAGAAATAGATTGTGGTACGATAAATGGAATTTTGGCTGATGATTTGAAAGAAGGAGAAGACATTATTGAACCATTATCTGAAAGAGTACTTGGAAGAACCCTTTTGGAAAACTTTATAGAGGAGGGTAAGGCTCTGATCAAAGCTGGAACACTGGTCAGAGATGATGAAGCAAAGGCCATTGCAGAAAGTAATATTGAGTCATTGCTTATTCGTTCAGTACTCACTTGTGAATCTCTCCGTGGAGTGTGTGCGAAATGTTACGGTTGGAATCCTTCTAATCATAAACTGGTTGATTTAGGTACAGCTGTGGGCATACAGGCAGCCCAAAGTATTGGGGAACCTGGCACTCAGCTAACTCTGCGTACTTTTCATATTGGTGGTACTGCGACACGTATTATTGAAAAATCAGAAATGCATACCAAACGGGCCGGAATCATTAAATATTCTGAAAATTTAGAGGTTGCTGAAGTAAAGAATGAATCTGGTGTTGAAGTAACCCGTTGCATGGTGCGTCATGCGAAACTCACAATCATGGATGAAAATGGTCGTACCTTTGAATATAATGTACCTTACGGGGCAAATCTGAAGGTAGGGAACAATGAAGAATTAGAAGCGGGTACGATTCTGTTTCAGTGGGATCCCTATACTGATGTTATTTTAGCGCGGCAGACCGGTTTGGTAAAGTTGAAAGATTTCATCGAAAAAGAAACTTATCAAGTCGAATCAGTAGAGGGCGGTAAAAAACAAATGGTTATTGTCGAGGCTAAAGACCGTAACCTTAGTCCGCACGTTGAAATTGTCAATAAAAATGGTGATATCCTTGCCGGCGGTACAATTCTACCCGTTACAGCCAACCTTGTTGTAAGAAATGGTGATAAAGTTAAACGTGGTCAAACTCTTGTAAAAATACCACGGTCAATTGGTAAAACACGTGATATCACTGGTGGTCTACCAAGGGTAACCGAATTATTTGAATCACGCAAACCAAAGGATCCAGCTGTTGTTTCAGAAATTGATGGTTTGGTTTCATTTGGTGAAACCAAACGGGGTGTGCGTAAAATCCTAGTTGAAGGTGTGGATAATCAAATGCGTACTTATTCAATTCCTTATGGTAAGCACGTTGTTGTTCATGAGGGAGATAAAATTATGGCTGGTACTTCCTTATGTGAAGGTAGTATATCTCCAAGTGATATTCTGCAAATTTTAGGCCCCAAAAAAGTCCGCGAATATTTAGTCAACGAAATTCAGGAAGTTTACCGATTACAGGGTGTAAAAATTGATGACAAACATATTGAAGTTATTGTAAGGCAGATGATGCAGAAAGTAAGTATTGATGACGTAGGTGATTCTAATTTTTTACCTCAAGATCGTGTCAATAGAGCTGAATTTTTTGAAACTAATGAAAATCTTCAATCCATGGTGTTCATCACTGACTCTGGTGACTCAGAGCTGGAAGAAGAAAAGTTGGTTGATAAGAAAGAATACCTAGAAATAAATAAAGCCTTAAAAGAGGATGGAAAAAGTCCTGCAAAATGTCGGAAAACAAAACCGGTTACTTTTAATCCATTGTTAATGGGTATTACACAGGCTGCCTTGAATACAGAAAGTTTCATATCAGCTGCATCTTTTCAAGAAACTACACGGGTATTAACAGATGCATCCACTGCAGGAAAAACTGATTATCTTCGTGGATTAAAAGAAAATGTGGCTGTAGGGCGATTGATTCCTGCTGGTTCTGGATCACCGCATATTAAAGATATTTTTGTTTCAGCCGCTAAGAAAGCTTTGAAAAAAGAAGCAAAAACAGCTGAAACGAAAATTGAATCATAAATGAAATAAACAATTAAGAAATTTTCTAAAAACAAATTGATGAAAAGTTGAATAATACCGTAAATTTATAGGCTTTAATGGAATTGAAATGCCGACGATAAACCAATTGATTAGACAAGGAAGACGGCGGGTTAAGAAAAAAAGTAACACACCCGCCTTAAAAGGAAATCCTCAGAAACGAGGGGTATGTACGCGCGTATACACGACTACTCCTAAAAAACCTAACTCTGCCCTTCGAAAAGTAGCTCGGGTAAGGTTAACAAACGGAGTTGAAGTAACTGCCTACATTCCTGGTGAGGGCCATAATCTTCAGGAACACTCAATTGTTTTGATTGAAGGTGGGCGTGTTAAAGACTTACCTGGAGTTCGATATCATATTGTTCGTGGTATTTTAGATACTGCTGGTGTGTCTGATCGCAAAACTAGCCGTTCCCGTTATGGTGCGAAACGTCCAAAAGAATAATTATGAGAAGAAGAAGACCAGAAAAAAGAAAAATTTTGCCCGATCCAATTTATAATGATTTAGAGGTGGCTAAATTTATGAATTACCTTATGTTTGGTGGAAAAAAGGGAATTTCCGAACAGATCTTTTATGGTGCGATGGGTATCATTAAATCACGTACAAAAAAAGACGGTGTTGAAATTTTTAAATTGGCTATCAAAAATGCTGGGCCGATGTTAGAGGTAAAATCTCGTCGTATTGGTGGTGCAAATTATCAGGTTCCGATAGAAGTACCAAAGCACAGGCAATTTTTCCTCGCTGCACATTGGATTATCAATGCAGCCCGTGGCCGTTCGAGTAAAGCGATGCAAAATCGGTTGGCTGCTGAGTTGATTTCTGCTGCTAACAATGAAGGTGGCGCTATTAAAAAGAAAGAAGATACCCATCGTATGGCTGAAGCCAATCGTGCTTTTGCTCATTTTAGATAAGTGTTGATATAATATTATGAAAAATTTTTCATTAGATCGTGTCCGTAATATTGGTATCATGGCGCATATTGATGCGGGTAAAACAACATTGACTGAACGCATCCTATATTATACAGGCCGTACCCATAAAATTGGTGAGGTCCATGAGGGTGGTGCTACCATGGATTGGATGGCACAAGAAAAAGAACGTGGTATCACTATTACTTCTGCAGCTACTACTACCACATGGGATGATCATCGGATTAATATTATTGATACACCGGGGCATGTTGATTTTACTGTAGAAGTAGAACGTTCATTGCGTGTGTTGGATGGTGCTTGTGCTGTATTTTGTGCAGTAGGTGGTGTCGAGCCACAAAGTGAAACCGTATGGCGCCAGGCTGATAAATATGGTGTTCCACGAATTGCTTTTGTGAATAAAATGGATAGAACTGGTGCTGATTTTTTTCATGTATTGGAAATGATTAAAAATCGTTTGGGTTCCAACCCGCTTCCTATTGTTCTACCCATTGGAGCAGGTGATATTTTCACTGGAATTATTGACTTAATTACCATGAAAGCCATTTTGTATAATGAGTCTTCATTAGGTGCACACTTTGATATTGGGGAAATCCCTAATGATATGAAGGCTGATGCTGAAAAATGGCGCCATCATCTTATTGAAGAGACAGCTGGTTATGATGAGTATTTATTGGAAAAATATTCATCAGGAGAAAATATTTCGGAAGAAGAGTTAAAAGTTGCGATTCGTAAGGGATGTCTGGATAATACATTTATTCCTACCCTTTGTGGTTCAGCATTTAAAAATAAAGGTGTTCAACGATTGTTGGATGCGGTAAATGATTTTTTACCTTCTCCGTTAGATATTGGTGAAATTAGCGGATTTGATCCGGATGATTCTGATGTAGTAATGACTCGTAAACCAAATGTAGAAGATCCTTTTAGTGCATTGGCATTTAAAGTTATGACTGATCCATACGTGGGTAAATTGACATTTATTCGTGTTTATTCTGGGACCTTGAAAGCTGGTTCTTATGTTTATAATCCAAATACAAGAAAGCGTGAGAGGATTAGCCGTATTCTGTTAATGCATGCCAATAAAAGAGAAGAATTAGATAAAGTATCGGCTGGTGAAATTGTTGCTGCTGTGGGACTAAAAAATTCTAAAACTGGGCATACACTATGCGAAGAGAAAAAAACGATTCTATTGGAATCAATGGAGTTCCCAGAACCAGTTGTTGAAGTCTCTGTAGAGCCTGCAACCAAAGCTGACCAGGATGCATTATCAAAGGGTATGAGTAAGCTGGCTGAAGAAGATCCTACTTTTAAAATATCTGTTAACCCTGATACTGGCCAAACAATTATAGCCGGAATGGGTGAGTTGCACCTGGAAGTTTTAGTTGATCGTTTACTCCGTGAGTTTAAAGTAAAGGCGAATGTGGGTACACCACATGTAGCCTATAATGAAGCAATCACCAAACGGATTGAAAAAGTAGATGTTAAATTTGCTCGACAATCGGGTGGTCGCGGACAATATGGCCATGTCGTGATAAATGTTGAACCAAACGAAATTGGTAAGGGTTACCATTTCGAAGATAAGATTGTTGGCGGCGTAATTCCCCGCGAATTCATCCGGCCAGTCAATGTGGGGATACGAGATGCTCTTAAAAATGGTGTTTTGGCTGGATATCCAATTGAAGATATCCGTGTTGAGCTTGTTTTTGGTTCTTACCACGATGTTGACTCCTCGGAGATGGCTTTTAAAATTGCCGGTTCCATGGCGATTCAACAAGCCTGTAGAAAAGCGGGTCCTGTATTAATGGAACCGATTATGAAAGTTGAAGTTGTTGTTCCTGAACAATATTTGGGTGATGTAATGGGTGATATTAATTCACGCCGTGGAAATATAGAAAGTATGGGGCAGCGCAAAGATGCACATGTATTAAACGCTATTGTACCTCTGACCAGGATGTTTGGCTATGCAACGGATTTAAGATCAATAACACAGGGTCGTGCAGTATTTCATATGGAATTCTCAAACTATAAAGAAGTACCAAAGTCAGTGAAAGAAGAAATCATTGAGAAGGTACATGGAAAAGCTTCTTAAGCATAGGGAGACTTGTCATGTCGAAGAAAAAATTTGAACGAAATAAACCCCATTTAAACATTGGGACAATAGGTCATGTTGACCACGGTAAAACCACGCTAACAGCAGCGATCACA
>Ga0207963_1001088_pt1 | contig 14401 bp, 8 predicted proteins | sample Knorr_S15_td_NAD_FD_185604 | JGI IMG/M metagenome (GOLD analysis project Ga0207963, IMG submission 185604) | Marine microbial communities from Southern Atlantic Ocean transect - Knorr_S15_td_NADW_ad_2500m_LV_A (SPAdes) (version 2) | ecosystem: Environmental > Aquatic > Marine > Oceanic | place...
GTTGTCACTCGTAAACACCACCAGCGTCTCGTCATCCAAACCCAGCGCCTCGAGCGACGCCAGCAGCCGACCGACGGCCAGGTCCATCGCCTCGATCATCGCGCCGTAACGAGAGTCGTTCAGCCCGGGGCCGGTGCGATCGGCATACTTTTTCAGCAACGCCTTCGGTGCCTGCATCGGCCAGTGCACGGTGTAAAACCAGAGGTGCACCATCCACGGCTTGGCCTTGTGGTCGCGAATGAAACCGATCGTCTCGTCAACCAGCCGGTCCGGCAGGTACTCGCCCGGCTCGCCGTCCGGCAGCGTTGCGTTGCGGTACGGCGAGAAGAAACTCGGCGGGCCACCGTACGACGCGCCGCCGATGTTGATGTCGAATCCCTGACTGAGCGGCGAATGCTCCGGCGCCACCTTCCCCCGCGGCCCGGCGCTCGGTGCGATGTGCCACTTGCCGAGAAACGCGTTCGCGTAACCGGCCTCCTTCAGCCGCTCGGCGATCGTGATGTGTTCGGGGCCAATCGCCGGCACCATGTCCGCCGGCTGCGGCCGGTTGTCCCTCGGGAAAAATTGCCCCGGCAGATGCGACGTCATGTGCACGCGCGCCGGGGCCTGGCCGGTGAGCACCGCGGCCCGCGTCGGCGAGCAAACCGGCGCTGCAGCGTAGGCGCTGGTGAAGCGCATGCCCTGCCTAGCCAAGCGGTCGATGTTCGGCGTCTCGACCAGTTTGTTGCCCTGGCAGGCCAAGTCCATCCAGCCGAGGTCGTCCGCCATGATGAACAAAATGTTCGGCCGCTTGGCTGCCGCCCCAGCCGCTTGGCCAAGCGCAACCAAGCCAAACGCGATAGCAAGGGAACCTCTCCCCAGCCAATCCAAGTTTAGCGATCGAAAAAAACGCATCACGGTCTGACGGAAGAGTAAAAGCACCCATGCCCCCGTTCAACCACGCATTCGCTCGGCTGCCGGGAGGGAATTTGGGAATGGTTCGCTTGGGGATTGCGCCAAACAGGACAGCAAGCCCAAATGGGCTCGCATCACTCCTCCCGCTTGGGGGTGATGGTTTTGCCCGAGCAGTCGCAGCCTCCGCCGCATGAGCCACCGGATTTGCCGCGGAAGCGGCGCGCCATCCACACGGCGGCGAGCGCGACGATGCCGAGCGCGATCCAGGTTTGCCATTCTCCGTCCATGACTCTCAGTAACCAAGGAGGCCCGCTCCCTGGTACACGAGCAACGCTGCCAGATAAGCGGTCACTGTCAAGTAGCCGAACTGAAACAGCGGCCATTTCCAACTGTTGGTTTCGCGCCGCGTGATGGCGAGCGTGGCCATGCACTGCATGGCAAACACGTAAAACACCAGCATGCTCAGGCAGGTTTTGGTGTTGAACAACGGGCTGCCGTCGGCGCGCTTCTGTTCGCGCAGGATGGTTTGCAGGGGACGCGTGCCCTCCTCGCCGGGATCGTCCGCGCGGTACAGGATCGACATGGTGCTGACGAACACCTCCCGCGCGGCGAACGAGGCGATCAGGCCGATGCCCATTTTCCAGTCGTAACCCAGCGGCTCGATCAGCGGCTCGATCTGTTTGCCAAGCTGCCCGGCGATGCTTTGCGTGAGGCGATCGGTGTCGTCGCCGGCGTCCGGTTTCGGGTAGCTCGTGGCGGCCCAGAGCAGAATGGAGATCACGAGAATGACCGTGCCGGCCTGGGTGATGAACACCCGCGCCCGCGACCACAGCCGGAGCAGCACCGCGCGCAGTGCGGGTACCTTGTACGGTGGCAACTCGAGGATCATCGTCGAGCCGGTGCCGGAACGCAGCCTGCGGTGGAAGAGCCACGCGAACAAAAACATCCCCACCGTGCCAAGCGCGTATAGCCCCAGCATGAAGGCGACCTTCATCCACACGCCGCCGCTACCGCCCGGCAGCAGCACACCAATCATCATCACGTACACCGGCAGCCGCGCCGAGCAACTGGCCAGCGGCGCGACGAGGATGGTGATGAGCCGCTCGCGCGGGTTCGCGATGGTGCGCGTGGCCATGATCCCCGGGATCGCGCAGGCGTACGAGCTGAGCAGCGGGATGAAGGCGCGGCCGTTCAGCCCAACGAGGCCCATCAGGCGATCCATGATGAACGCCACCCGCGCCATGTAGCCGGTGTCCTCCAGCAGGCCGATAAAGAAAAACAGGAGCAGGATTTGCGGCAGAAACATCACCACGCTCCCCACCCCGGCCAGCACGCCGTCGGTCAGCAGGTCGCGCAAATCGCCCTCGGCCATCCAGGTCTTGATCCAGTCGGCAGTCCAGCCGAAGCCGGCGTCGACCCAGTCCATCGGGACTGTAGCCACGCTGAAGATCGTGGCGAACAGCGCCGTCATCAGCCCCCCGAGGATCAACCAGCCGAGGATCGGATGCAGCAGCACACCGTCGAGTTTGTCCGTAGGGGTCGGGTCGCTGCTCCGGGTTTGCTCGATCGCGTTACGGGTCAACTCGCCGATTCGTTTGTACTGGCTCGCGACAAGGTTCTCCTCCCAGCCAGGGCACTCGCGCTCCATGAGTTCCCGGGCAGCCTCGATGCCGGGCGCGGCGGCGGCGTCCCTCTCCCGGCTGCAAATCAAGCTGACCGTCCCGGCGAGAGCGTTGCTATCGGGATTTGTCTCCCCGGTGTTGAGCAACTCGTGCGCCTTGGCCAAGGCCTCCCGCAGCGACTGCGGATACTCACCCAGCTTGGCCAAGGGCAGCTCCGCCTGGCTCATCGCCACCCGCAGGCGCTCCATGCCTTGGCGCGTGTTGGCCTGCATCGGGATCACCGGCACACCCAGTTGCTGCTGCAAAGTCGCCGCCGAGATTTTCATCCCGCGCGCTTCAGCGATGTCCATCATGTTCAGCACCACGATGGCCGGGATGCCCAAGTCGAGCACCTGCATCGCGAGGTAAAGATTGCGCTCGAGGTTGCTGGCATCGACCACGCAGATGACGCGATCCGGCTTGGCCGTGTCGGCGCGCCGCCCCAGCAGCACATCCCTCGGGATGGCCTCGTCCGGCGTGCGGGCGCTCAAGCTGTACGCGCCGGGAAGGTCGAGGATTCGCAGCAGCTTGCCGTGCTGGTCGTGGCAGGTGCCCTCCTTTTTCTCGACGGTCACTCCGGCGTAGTTGGCCACTTTTTGAGAAAGGCCGGAGAGAGCATTGAACAGCGTCGTCTTGCCGGTGTTCGGGTTGCCCACAAGGGCGATGACCGGCAACGGAATGGTGGTGGCTTGGGCGTCAGGCATCGGGCATGATCCTTACTTGAATCAATGCCGCATCCGCGTGACGCAACGCCAGGTGCGTGCCGCCGATTTCCACCTCAATCGGATCCCCCAACGGCGCCCGCCGAACCAGGCGCAACCGCGCCCCCGGCATAAACCCCATCTCCCGAAGCCGAAACGAATCATCACACTCCAAGTGAATGCTATCGACCATACCACTGGAGCCCGCGCACATGCCGGACAAGGGACTGTAAGAACGAACCATCAGTTCAAAACGCAACCATAACGAGACTGTGTCTCAAGCGCAATTACTTTTGTCACTTTGCGCCCACTTGGCCAAGCGGATGGGTTTTGCCCTTATCTAGCGGCGCATTGCGCTTGCGTGCGTTGGTCAAGATTGCCACGTTCCCGCCATGCTTGAGGAAAACGGACAGGAAACCAAGGGGGCTCCCGAGCGGCTGAGGAGTCTGGATGTGCTGCGGGGGTTTGACATGTTTTGGATCATCGGCGGCAAGGCAGTGATCCTGGCCTTGGCGGCGGTTTTCTCCGTGGATTTGAGTGAATGGCTGGGACACCGGCTGCATCATCCCGAGTGGCACGGGTTCGAGCCTTATGACCTGATCTTCCCGCTGTTCCTGTTTATCGCCGGGGTGTCCACGGTGTATTCGATCGACAACCGCTTGGCCAAGGGCGGGAGCCGGGCGAGTCTTCACCGTCACTTCGTCCAGCGCGGGCTGATGCTCGTGTTGCTGGGCGTCCTCTACAACGGGCTGTTCAGCCGCGACCTGGCCAGCGCGGAGGGTTGGGGAGAAATGCGCTACGCCAGTGTTCTCGGCCGGATCGGCCTGGCATACATGTTTGCCGCGTTGATAACCGCGAACACCCAATGGCGCGCCCAGTTGATCTGGGTGGTGGGGCTGCTCGTCGGCTACTGGGCGGCGCTCCGCTTCATCCCCGTGCCGGAATTCGGTGCGGGCGATCTCACCCCCGGCCACACGTTGACAGACTACATCGACCGACACCTCGTGCCGGGGAAACTTTACAAGGACGTCCGCGATCCCGAGGGGCTGTTCGCCGTCATCCCCGCGATCGCCACGGCGCTGCTGGGATGTCTCACAGGCCAGTTGCTCAAACGCAACGATATCGACGGGTTGAAGAAAACCCGCTTCATGGCCATCGCCGGCGTTGTGTGCCTTGGCCTTGCGTGGTTGTGGAACATCGACTTCCCGATCAACAAAAACCTGTGGTCCAGTTCGTTCGTGCTGAACTGCGCCGGGTGGAGCCTGCTGCTTCTGAGCCTGTTTTATCTCGTGATCGACGTCTGGCAATTCCGCAGGGGCACGCTGTTTTTCACCGTGATCGGGGCCAACTCGATTCTGATTTACATGGCCCCCAAGTTTTTTGATTTCGACTACACAAACGAGAGCCTGTTCGGCGGAATCCTGACGCTCGCCGGCGAACACAGGACGCTCCTGCTGGCCGTCACGCTGTTGGCCATAAAGTGGGGCTTGTTGTATTGCCTATACCGCAAAAAGGTTTTCCTGAAAGTGTAGCCCTTACAACGACCAAGACCAATGAACCCTCCCAGCCCCTTTATTCTGCTTGCTGAATCTGGAGCGACTGTCGTCGCTTACATCCTGTTGATCGCCGGTCCGCTGCTTGCTTTGTTGTTTTTTTACCTGTGGCGAAAGGCGAAGCGAACCAGTGACCTCATGACCGCAACAGAGACCAGCCCGATCGGGCAACTGACCGAGGGGCCGGCGGAGGTTCACGGCCGCACGGCCACCTCCGAGGAACCGCTGATCAGCCCGTGGCGACAGCAACCATGCGTGCACTACTGCTTTCACGTACAGCAAAGGCGCAGCAGCACGAACAGCAAAGGCCACACGAGCCACCACTGGGTGACGTATATCAAGGACGAGAAAACACTTCCTTTCCTGGTGAAGGACGAGACCGGCCAGGCGGTGGTGGATTCCAGCAAGATCAAGTTTGTGATCAATCAGGATCGGTTTTCCCGCTCCGGCTTGATGAACGATGCCGACACGGATTTGCAGCAACTGCTCGAGACGCGTTACAACAAAAAGACCGAGGGGTGGATGTTCAACAAGACGCTCAAGTACACCGAGACCGCGCTGGAACTCGACGAGGAGGTCTATGTTTTCGGCGACGCCTCACGGCTCGGTGGCGGCTGGGTGCTGCGCGACGGCGAGATGCCGCTGATCGTCTCTGACAAGGGCGGCGCAGCGATCGAGAAAAGTTTCTCGACCAGGGTTGTCGTCTTTGGCGTGCTGGCGCTGGTCTTCGCCGCAGTCGGTTGCGGCGGGGCGTACATGCTGGTCAACTAAACGCAGAAAAAACGGGGGTGGATTGTTGAACCTGTATTGAATATCCCGGCCTCGCAGGCGTCTTTTTCCGGGTTGCAAAAGCGGGGAATCCCCTTTAGTAACAGCCCCAAGGAGTTTTCGAGTCGATCATGAAAAATCAACTGAACCTCAAGCCGGAAATCCTGAACGCGAGGCATCTGCTTGGACGCCGGGATTTTCTTCAGGTGGGAATGATGAGCGGCCTTGGCCTCGCGCTGCCGGAACTGCTCCGCATGGAGGCCCAAGCGGCCCTGAAAAACTACGAAAGCAAGGAAGGGCAGGCCAAGTCGGTCATCCATATTTTCCTGCCGGGCGGCATGGCGCACCAGGAGTCGTTCGACCCCAAGCCGTACGCCCCGCTCGAGTATCGCGGGCCAAGCGGGAACATCGCCACCAAGCTTGCCGGGGTGCGCTTCGGCGAGACGTTCAAAGAGACCGCCAAGATCGCGGACAAGATCACCATCTGCCGCTCGATGACCCACGGCGAGGCAGCCCACGAGCGCGGCACGCACAACATGTTCACCGGCTACCGCCCCAGCCCGGCGCTCAAGTACCCGAGCATCGGCAGTGTGGTGTCGCACGAGTTCGGCTCGCGCAAAAATCTGCCGCCGTACGTCTGCATTCCCAACGTGCCCAACGAGCACGCCGGGAGCGGTTATCTCAGCAGCGCCTTCGGGCCGTTCGGGCTGGGCAGCGACCCGGCCAGCGGCAATTTCTCCGTGCGCGACCTCGCGTTGCCCAAGGGCATTTCGCCGGAACGCTTCGAGCGCCGCAAAGGCATCCTCAAGGTCGTCGATGACCATTTCCGCAAACTGGAAAGCTCCGACGCGCTCGACGCGATGGATGAGTTTTATCAGGGAGCCTACAAGCTCGTGAGCTCGCAGGAGGCGCGCGAGGCGTTTGCGCTGGACAAGGAACCGGCCAAGGTGCGCGACCAGTACGGACGCAACCAAGCGGGCCAGCGGATGCTGCTGGCGCGGCGGCTGGTGGAGGCCGGGGTGCGGTTTGTCTCGTTGACGTACGGCGGGTGGGATCACCACAATGACATCAAAAACGGCTTCGGCAGGCAGGCTCCCGCGCTGGACAAGGCGTACGCCACGCTGATCCGCGATCTCGACAACCGCGGCCTGTTGAAGAGCACGCTGGTGATGGTGTCGTCCGAGTTTGGCCGCACGCCCAAGGTCAACAAAAACAACGGACGCGACCATTGGCCGCGCGTGTTCAGCGTGCTGCTCGCCGGCGGCGGCATCAAGGAGGGCCAGGTGTACGGCGCCTCCAACGCCTTCGCCTCGGAGCCGGAGGAAGACCCGCTGACTGTCGAGGACCTCACGACCACGGTGTACAACCAGCTTGGCATCGTCGGCGACAAGGAGTTGATGGCGCCCGGCGACCGCCCGATCGAGATCGTCAATGGCGGCAATGTGGTCAAGGCATTGCTGGGTTGACCCCTTGGTTCGCCATGTTTTTCCACAGCAAAAACCTGTTCGCCGCCATTGCGCTTGGCTTGGGCTTGGCTGCGCTTGGCCAAGCGGCGTCCCCGGGGCTGAGCCTCGTCCTGCCCCGCGGCGGCCAGCGCGGCTCGACGGTTGAGGTGCGCTTCATCGGCGACCGGCTCGGAGACGTGCGCGAGGTGCTTTTTTACTCGCCCGGGTTTGCGGTGCAAAAGATCGAGCCGGTTCCAAAAAAACCGAAGGAAGCCCTCGCCATGATTGCGATCGCCGCCGACTGCGCGCTGGGCGAACACAAGCTGCGCCTCGTCACCGCCACCGGCATCAGCCCGCTGCAGACGTTTTGGGTCAGCCAATTCCCCAACGCCAGCGAGAAGGAACCGAACAACGACTTCGCCACGCCGCAGGTCGTCCCCATCAACTCGACCGTCGAGGGCACGGTGCAAAATGAGGACGTGGATTACTACCGCGTCACCGCCAAGCAGGGCCAGGTGCTCAGCGCCGAGATTGAGGCGATCCGGCTCAGCAACACGCTGTTCGACCCGTACATCGCCATCCTCGACGCCAAGCGCTTCGAGCTCGACGCCGCAGACGACACGCCGCTGCTGCTACAGGATTGTTTTGCCTCGATCGTCGCGCCGGCCGACGGTGATTACTGGATCGAGGTGCGCGACAGCTCGTACGGCGGCGGTGGCAATAGCCGGTACCGGTTGCACGTTGGCCAGTTCCCGAGGCCAAGCGCAATCTTCCCCGCCGGCGGCCAGGCGGGCACCAAAACCGCGATTCGCTTCATCGGCGCTAAGGGCGAACTGCCCGGCCAAACCGTCACGGCCCCGGCCAAGCCGGATGCGAACTTCGGCGTCTTGGCGAAGGCCGGAGGCTTCTCCGCGACGTCGCCGAACCCCTTCCGTGTCTCCGGCTTCCCGAATGTCCTCGAGACTGAGCCAAACGAAAACCGAAACAACGTCCCCGTCCCCGGGCCGTCGTTGCCGCTTGCGTTCAACGGCATCATCGACAAGGACGGCGACGTCGATTGGTTTGTGTTCAACGGAAAAAAAGGGCAGCGCATCAACGTGCGCGTGCACGCCCGCTCGATCCGCTCGCCGCTGGACAGCGTGCTTAACGTGTACGGCCCCGACGGCAAAAACATCCAGGGCAACGACGACAGCGGCGGTAGTGCCGACAGCCGTGTCACCGTGACGCTACCGGCCGACGGCAAACATTTTATCCGCGTCACAGACCACCTCGGCAAGGGCGGCGCGGACTACGTTTACCGGATCGAGGCCAACCCGGTCGCGCCGGAATTGGCGACATTCATCCCGCGCTACCGCGCACAGGACACGCAGTCGCGCCAGATGATGCCGGTGCCCCGGGGCAACCGCATCGCCACGATGCTGCAGGTCACGCGCGGCAACTTCGGCGGCCCGCTGAAATTCGCGGCCGAAAATCTCCCGCCCGGCATCGTGATGCACGCCGTCGAGATGCCGCCGAACATCGACCGCTTCCCAGTCGTGTTCGAGGCCAAGCCAGAGGCGGAACTGGCCTCGGCACTCGTCGACGTGACGGTCGCCCACTCCGACGACAAAAAAAATATCCGAGGCAGCTTCGGCCACACCGTCGAGATGGTTCGCGGCGCGGGCAACCGGATTTTTTACCGGACAACCGTTGAACGGCTCGCCATCGCCGTCGCCGAGCCGGCGCCGTTCCGCATCGAGATCGACACGCCGCCCACCGCGATTCTGCAGCGCGGCAGCATGAACCTGAAAGTCCGGGCCATCCGTGACGAAGGCTTCGACAACGCGATCACGCTGCGCCTTCCGTGGAAGCCGTCCGGCATCGGCTCCTCCGGCACGATCTCGCTGCCGAAGGGCAAAAGCGAAATCGACTATCCGCTCACCGCGAATGGCGGCGCGGCGATTGGCACTTGGAAGATCGTTGTCCTCGGCGAGGCCAACACCAAGACCGGTCCGCTCATCGTTTCCTCTGCCCTGACCGAGCTGCGGATCGAGAAACCGTTCATGAACATCAAGATTGAGATGGCCGCCATTGAGCGCGGCCAGGCCGGCGATCTGTTTTGCAAGGTGGAACAACTGCGCCCGTTCGAGGGCGAAGCCGTGGTGCAACTCATTGGCCTCCCGGCTCACACCAGCACCGAGTCGCGCAAAATCACGAAGGACACGAAGGAACTCATCTTCCCGATCCAGTCCACCAAGGACGCCCGGGCGCGCACCAGCAAAACGCTGTTCACCGCCATCAACATTCCGTGGAACGGCCACGTGCTCCGGCAGTCCGCCGGCAGCGGCGGCCAACTGCGCATCGACAACCCGCCCAAGCCGCGAAAGAACGCACCGCCCAAGCCCAAGGCCAAGCCGGTCGCCGCAAAAAAAGAGGTGCCCAAGCCCAAGCCGAAAAAACCACTGAGCCGCCTAGAGAAGTTGCGCCTCATCGCCAAGGAACGCGCCGCGGAACGCCGCGCCCAAACATCACCGTAACGCCATGAAACCGATTCGACTCATCTTCGCCTCCGCCGGGCTTGCTGCCGCGCTGTCGCCGCCCGCCCAAGCGGTGGAGTTCGCCACCGACATTCGGCCGCTGCTCGAGGTAAACTGCGTCAAGTGTCACGGTGCGGATAAACAAAAAGGCGACCTGCGGCTGGATGAGCTTGGCCTCGCGGAAAAAGGCGGTGAGACCGGCCCCGCCCTGGCCAAGGGCGACCCGGCTGGGAGCCTGTTGCTCAAGCGCATCTCGCTCGCGGCTGATCACGACGACATCATGCCGCCCAAGGGCGGCCCGCTGAAGCCGGCACAGATTGAAACCCTCCGCCAATGGATCGCCGATGGGGCCACTTGGCCAGGCGGCGTGACGCTCCGGGCCAAGTCAGCCGCCGATCTCGAGCGCGAAAAACTGTTCGCCGCCAAGCCGTTGAAATCAATCGAGGTGTTCCCGGGCAAGGTCACGCTCGAGACGGCCGCCGACTCGCACACGCTGGTGGCCATGGCGACTTACGGCGACGACTCGACACGGGATATCACCGGCGACGCGGTGTTCCGCCTGGCCAAGCCCGGCATCGCGGAGTTGCGAGGCAACCAACTGCTGCCAAGCGCGGATGGGGAAACCCAAGTGCATGTGTCGTTCGGAGGTCACGAGTTGGTTGTGCCGATCAAGGTGATCGATGCCGCCGAGCCGCGCCGCGTTAGCTTCCGGCTGGATGTGATGCCAATTTTTCTGCGGGCCGGCTGCAACACCGGCTCGTGCCACGGCTCGGCCCGGGGGCAGGACGGCTTCATGCTGTCGCTTTTTGGCTACGATCCCGACGGCGATCACCACCGCATCACTCGGCAACTTAGCACGCGCCGGCTGAACCTCGCCCTGGCTTCCGAGAGTTTGCTTATCGAAAAACCCACCGAGGCCGTGCCACACACCGGCGGCAAACAGATAGACGTCGGCTCGCCGTACTACAACACGCTCGTGCGATGGATCGAGGACGGCGCGCCCAACGATCCGAAAGACGTCGTCAAGCCGCTCAACATCGAGATACTGCCGCCCAAGCTGCTGCTTGAGGGCGACGGCGCGACGCAGCAAATGACCGTCGTCGCCCGTTACTCCAACGGCACCGATCGGGATGTCACCTCGCTGGTCGTGTTCCAAAGCAATAACGACAACAGCGCGACAGTTTCGCCGGAAGGCACGGTGACGGCCAAAAATCGGGGGGAGGCGTTTGTCACGGCGCGTTTCGCGACGTTCACCGTCGGCAGCCAAGTCGTCGTCATCCCGCAGGGGCTGAAGTACGAGCGACCAAAGTTGGCGGCCAATAATTACATCGACGAGTTGGTACACGACAAACTGCACAAGCTGCGCGTGACGCCCTCCGGCCAGTGCTCCGACGAAGCCTTCATGCGCCGTAGTTTTCTGGACATCGCCGGCCTGCTTCCGGAACCGAACGAGTTGGCCTCCTTCCTCGCCGATGAAGATCCGGAGAAGCGGAACAACCTTGTCACGACGCTGCTCGACAGGAAGGAGTTCACCGAGATGTGGGTGATGAAATGGGCCGAACTGCTGCAGATTCGCACCCAGCAAAACAATCAGGTCAGTTACAAGGCCACGCTGCTGTATCACAACTGGCTGAAGGGTCGCATCGCCAACAACGTGCCGTTCAACCAGATTGTGCAGGAGTTGCTCTCCTCCACCGGCGGCACCTTCAAGTCGCCGGCGACGAATTATTACCAGATCGAGCGGGACACGCTGAAGGTTTCGGAAAACGTGGCGCAGGTGTTCATGGGCATGCGCATCCAGTGCGCCCAGTGCCACAACCATCCGTTCGATCGCTGGACGATGGATGACTACTATTCGTTCGCCGCGTTCTTCTCGCAGATCGGCCGCAAGAATGCGGAGGATCCCCGCGAGGTGATCGTTTACAACCGGCGCAGCGGCGAGGTGAAGCACCCGATTGGCGGCCGCAACATGACGCCCAAGTTCCTCGGTGGTGCCGTGCCGGAGATCGCCCGTTCGCAGGATCGCCGATCCGTCATGGCCAAGTGGCTGGCGTCCGCGGATAATCCATTCTTCGCCCCAAACCTTGCCAACATGATCTGGGCGCACTTTTTTGGCATCGGCATCATCGAACCCGTGGACGACGTCCGCATCAGCAACCCCGCCTCGAATCCTGAGTTGCTCGCCGCCTTGGCCAAGCGCTTCACCGAGTACAACTACGACTTCAAGCGCCTGGTTTACGACATCTGCACCTCGCGCACGTACCAGCTCGCCACCCGCACCAACGAGTCCAACACAGCCGACTCGCGCAACTTCTCCCACGGCCGCATTCGCCGGCTCCGGGCGGAGGTGTTGCTCGATGTCATCACGCAGGTCACGCAAACCAAGAATAAATTCAAGGGGCTGCCGCTCGGCGCGCGCGCGGTACAGATTGCCGACGGCAATGTCGGGAATTATTTTCTCACCACTTTCGGCCGCGCCACGCGAGAGACGGTCTGCAGCTGCGAAGTCAAGATGGAGCCCAACCTCTCGCAGGCGCTGCACCTCATGAACGGCGACATTGTCCAGGCCCGAATCAAGAACGGCGGCCTCACAAAGGAACTCCTCAAGGAGCGCTCGCCCACCGAGGTGCTCGAGCAGCTCTACCTTCGCACCCTCTGCCGCCCGCCCTCCGCCGATGAGCAGGCAACCATCCTCGGTCAACTCGAAAAGGAGTCGGACAAACAGGCGGCGATGGACGATGTTTTTTGGGCGCTGCTCAACTCGAAGGAATTCATCTTCACCCACTGATCGTGCGTTTAAAACACACCATCCCGCTCGCGATCGCCGCTTGGCTCGGCGATGCGCCACTTGCCCAGGCGCAGGAGAAAATCACGTATCAGGATCACGTTAGCCCGCTTTTTGAGAGCGCATGCAACTCCTGCCACAATGCCGACAAGGCCAAGGGCGGCCTCGACCTGTCGAGCTACCCGAACATGCTCAAGGGCGGCAGCAGCGGCAGCGCGGTCGAACCCGGCAACCCGGATGGCAGCCTCCTTTATAAGCTTGTCTCCCATCAGGAGGAGCCGTTCATGCCGCACAAAAAGGACAAGCTCGCCGACGCCCAGGTCGCCCTCGTGGCCAAGTGGATCACCGGCGGCTTGCTCGAGACAAAATCCAGCACGGCGAAAAAAAAGAAAAAAAACACCTTCGACCTTGGCTTCGTGGCCGTGACCGATGGCAAGCCGGAAGGCCCGTTGCCCATGCCGGAGCATTTGCTGCTCGAACCAGTCGTCATCTCTAGGCGCGCCGGGGGCATCTCGGCGCTCGCCGCCAACCCGTGGGCGCCGATCGTCGCGGTCGCCGGCCAAAAACAGGCACTGCTGTATCACACCGAGACGCTCAAGTTGCTCGGCGTGCTGCCGTTCAACGGCGGCTTCATCGAGTCGCTCACCTTCAGCCGAAACGGTCAACTGCTCATCGCTGGGGGTGGGCGCGGCGGCAAGGCCGGCGGCATGGTCGCGTGGGATGTCAAGACCGGCCGGCAACTCATGGCGCTCGGCAAAGAGTACGACACCGTGCTCGCCGCTGACATGATGGCCGACCTCTCGACCGTTGTCCTCGGCGGCCCGGGCAAGCGCATCAAGATGTTCGAGCTGCCCACCGGCGAGCCGCTGTACAACATCAAGAAACATTCCGACTGGGTGATGGCCGTTTCCTTCTCGCCAGACACCGTGCTGCTGGCCACCGGCGATCGCAACGGCGGCCTGCACGTTTGGGAGTCGTTCACCGGCAACCTCTTTTACACGCTCAACGGCCACCGGGACGACATCACGCGGCTGAGTTGGCGGCTTGATTCCAAGATACTCGCCTCCGCCAGTGAGGACGGCACCGTGCGCCTCTGGGAAATGATCAACGGGAAACAGGTGAAGAGCTGGACCGCGCACGGCGGTGGCACTCTCTCGGTGCAATTCAACCACAACGGTGACCTCGTCACCGTCGGCCGCGACAAACAGGTCAAGATTTGGGATCAGAACGGCAAACAAAAACGGGCGATCAAGGGCTTCAAAAGCATCCCCCTCGAGGCCGTGTTCACCCATGACAGCAAGCGCGTCATCGTCGGCGAGTGGAACGGCAGCGTTACCGTTTGGGACGCCGCCAACGGCAAGCCACTTGGCGAACTCTCCGCCAATCCGCCAACCTTGGCCAAGCGACTCGACGCAGCCCGGCGCTTGGCCAAAGCCACTGAGGCCGATTGGCAAAAAGCCGCCGAGACCCACGGCCAAGCCAAGGCCAAGCTCACCGCTGCCGGGGCCAAGCTCAAGAAACACCACACCGCCGCCCAGGACAGTTCCGCCGCAAAACAGCGGGCCGAAAAACAACTGGCCAAGGCACAAACCGCGCTTGCCCAGGCGCAAACCCAACTGACAAACACCAAGGCCAAAGTCGACGAGTTGAACGAAACCCAAACCAAGCTGCTAGGCGAACAGGACGACAACGCCGCCGCCTTGGCCAAGGCCACGACCCAACTGCCGGGGTTGAACGAACAGGTCGGGTTTCTCATCCGACAACTCGCCTCGCTCCGTGAAGTTCAAAAACAAACCGACGAAAAATCCAAACAGGCAGGAGCCACCGTAGAATTGAAGGCTGCCGCAGAAAAAGCCTCGGCTGCCACGCAGGCGATGACGGCAGCACTCAAGGCCTCCAGGGCGCATCACGACAATGCCCTCGCAAAGACAAAATCCCTCCCGGAAATGATCGCCGCCGCTCAAAAGGAAATCGAAAAAATCGCCGCAGAAATCACCCTCACTCAAGAGAAACAAAAGACCGCGCAGCAACAATTTGAAGAGCGCAACAGCCAAATCGGCGCGGCGCAAAAAAACGTC
>Ga0207963_1001106_pt1 | contig 14298 bp, 14 predicted proteins | sample Knorr_S15_td_NAD_FD_185604 | JGI IMG/M metagenome (GOLD analysis project Ga0207963, IMG submission 185604) | Marine microbial communities from Southern Atlantic Ocean transect - Knorr_S15_td_NADW_ad_2500m_LV_A (SPAdes) (version 2) | ecosystem: Environmental > Aquatic > Marine > Oceanic | place...
AAAAGATGTAATATCTTAACTGTTATATGGTTATGATAGACTCGAAATCCTTATGTGGCTTGGTTTTAGAGACATTCATAAATCAACTAGCGGGAATAGCTCAGTTGGTAGAGCGCAACCTTGCCAAGGTTGAGGTCGCCGGTTCGACCCCGGTTTCCCGCTCCAGACATTTAAGTTATATCAATGACTGAAAGCCTTTATAAATAAAGGATTGTATATGATTTGGTCGTCGATACTGCTTTCGAGAATAACAGTGGTCTACCCCTAAAATATCCAATAAATACATAAATTATGGTCGCAGTTATGGTGGCAATGGGCAGGGTCATTAATGATGATGTACACAATCAAGGTATCATTGGTGTTTGAGCTTCATATATGAAAACATTGAGTTGTAGGTATAAATAACGCCTAAAATGACTATTGAACTCTTCATTTACCTCTCTTTATTTGCTTTGGCAGTTGGAAGTTTTGCTGGTGTTTTCATCTATAGGCTGCCCCTGATGGAAAACAACAAAGACCTGAATTTGATTAGGCCAAGGTCTTTTTGTCCCGCATGTAAGAGGCAATTAAAAATCTCAATGATAATTCCAATATTTAGTTTTCTTTTTCTAAGGGGACAGTGTGGTTATTGCCAAGAAAAGATAGAACCTATTTACATAGTGCATGAATTAATTCATTTATTGGTAATGCTATTCATTTTGAGTGTTTATGTATCTTTCAACAGTTCGATAATTTTTATCTTTCTGCTATTTTCAATTTTTTATATCCAAAGCATACTTGATTACAGGCATTTAATGCTTTCTATCTCATTGAATATTCTTTTAATTCTTATGGGCTTGACCATCAATTACTACCTCAATTTTTTTACATCTTTTGAAGAATCTATGCTTGGTGTGGCAGTAGGTTATAGTTTCTTGTGGGCAATCAATGCCTTGTATTTCTTGTTCAGAAAAAAAATTGGCATTGGCTCTGGTGATTTTCTACTTTTCAGTGGCTGTGGAGCTGTTTTTGGTGTTTTTGCATTGGGTCCGATTTTATTAATAGGCTCTGCAATTTCATTGTTTATTTACGCTGTAAAGAAACAAAAATTTGCACAACAAATTCCACTCGGATCAGGTATTGCAGCCGGGGCAATGATTTATTACATAATTTTTGTTGTCACTGGGTTATTGTAATAATATCTCTAGATACTTTGTTTTTGTCTCCACATGGTTTTTTTGATGAATCTTATAAAAACTAAAAAAATAATCTTTACAGTGTTGTCTGTTTTGGTACTTGCTTTGCTATTTACTCTGGGTAAGACAATTATGCGCTATCCAGCAATAGAGAAAATCGAGCTGGGTACAATTAAAGGTACAGTAGAAACTGCAATACAACCACAAAACTACAATGATGATGTTGTGAATGATGCGACTTTTGAGTATGAGGTGATTGGCTATAGGGTAGATATCAATGGCAATAATTCTTCTGTTGTTGTTAAAAAAAGTAATGAAGAGTTTGTGGTGCAAGTTGGCGATTTACTGGAAAACAAATATAAATTATTGAGTGTTACAGAGAAAAAAGTAATATTTGATTACTCTGGAAACATCTTTGAAGTTGAAAATTTGGTTGGAAAATGAACTCGATTAAACGAACCCCGACATTATTCCTATTGTTGGTGTTTTGTTTAATGAATGCTGCGATCGCACAAGAAAGCTATATTTTAAATTACGACAATGTTGAAGTAAAAAAAGTTACCCAGGACATAGCCCGGTTTGCAAAGAAAACGATTATTCTTGATCCCAGAGTCAAAGGTCGGGTCACTATCTTTTCCAATGCTGCACTGGATCAAGATCAAGTTTGGCAAGTGTATCTGCGCACCATGCAGGTGAATGGGTTTAGCTCGATTACTGAAGACGGGGGTATTGTCAGAATTATTCCTGAAAATGAAGCAACCAGGGATGAGAACATTGCACTCAATGATGCTGAATTCTTGACCAAAGTTTTTTTACTTGAAAACCGTTTGGTGGAAGAGGTTTTACCGATGTTAAAACCAATCACCGGGAGACAGTCTCATCTATCCAGTATCCCCTCCATTAATTCCATCCTGCTTGTGGATCGAAAAAGCAACGTTGACAGAATTGAAGCGTTACTCAAAGAGCTGGATGCAAACGATGCGGCAAAAATTTCCATCATCAAACTTGAGAATTTATCCTCAGCCGAAGCGGTAAGGATTCTTGATAAGTTGAAACTGCAAAATTATCCCAGCATGAATAATTTCATTGCCATACCGTTTTTGCCATCAAATGCAGTCATTTTGTCGGCCAATAGCATAGTCACAAAAAACATCGAAGAGACACTCAATAAACTTGATTTGGAAGCTTATACCGATGGATCTGTAGCTGTAATTTATCTTAAATATGCCAAAGCCGATGAAGTTGCTGCCATTATTGAAACCGTATCCTCGAACTTTGTCACTGAATCTGATTCTCGAAAGCCAATTGTAACCTTTCACACCAAGACAAATTCTTTGATCATTTCTTCGGAAGATACCCACACTGATATCATTAGAAATTTGGTGGCAAGAATAGACATCAGGAGAGCTCAAGTTCTGGTTGAGGCTATTATTGTTGAGTTGTCAGAAACCGCAGCGAAAAATCTGGGAGTTGAGATGATTTTCTCTGGATCAAAGGATGGAAATATACCCATTGGCATTACCCGATTCCAAAATACCAATAGCCCAGATCTACTGGCAATAACCGGCAGTGCCATCCAAAGTGGAGACAACGCAACACTGAGTAATTTGGCTACTACTTCACTGCTTAATACCCAAGGGTTGATTGCTGCTTTTGGTAACCTTAATAAAGGTGGCGATAGTTTTCTTGGCATCCTCAGTGCCATTGTTGAAGATAAGGATTCCAACATCCTGTCAACACCTTCCATCATTGCCATGGACAATGAGCCTGCTCATTTAGTCATTGGCCAAGAGATCCCGATAACAACCGGGGAAAGTCTGGGAGCCAACAATGCCAATCCATTTCGCACCACCACGCGTCAAGAGGTGGGGGTAAAACTGTCGATTACACCCCAAATTAATGAGGGAAATTCGGTGATTTTAGAAATAAAACAGGAAGTTTCAGCGGTTGCAGGTCCAATTACAGGATCCAGTGATTTAATCACCAATAAAAGAACAATAGAAACCACGGTTCTGGTGGACAACAATCAGATAATCGTTTTGGGTGGCTTGATCGATAATGACGTTCAGGAAGCAACGCAAAGGGTGCCTTTTTTAAGCAGACTTCCTCTCCTTGGGAGATTGTTTAGATCCAGGAATGAATCTGTAGTTCGCAGAAATCTTACTGTTTTTTTGCGAGTAAAAATTCTTACTGATTCCAATTCTGTCGACCAAGTCTCGCTGGAAAAATACAACTTTCTCAGAGCTGAAGGCATACTCAGTCCACAAAAACAAGAAATCTTAGACTTAACTGACAAACAACCAAAAGAAGAGACTGAAGCAAATACCACTCCTCGTGAACCCGTGGTTGCAGAAGCAAAATCTCCACAGCAACTACGCAGAGAAGCCAGGCAACTACGCAGAGAGGCCAGGCAAAAACGCAGAGAAGAACGGCAGCAATGAAACACAGATACACAGCATATGCAAAAGACCGAAGCCCAATCTGTTAGTCACAGTTTGCTACCCTACGATTTTGTCAGGGAAAAAAAAATCATTGCAGTGGAAAGCAATAACGGCTGTATAATTTTTTCACCAGAGAGAGTGAGCATCGAAATTTATCATGAGTTAGCGAGGTATTTAAACAGAGATTTTGCATTGGAAATATGCGACTCGGAACAATTCAATCAATTGCTGACCAAGGCTTTTTCAACGGAAAACAATGCAGGTGAATTTTCAGATGAACTCAATGAGAGTTTTGATCTAAAAACGTTTGCCAACAGCATTGCACCTACAGAAGATTTACTGAGTGGCAGTGACGATGTGCCGATCATCAAATTGATTAATGGGGTCATAAGTCAGGCAATCAAACAAAGAGCTTCGGACATTCATTTTGAGCCTTATGAGAACCAGTTTATTATTCGTTATCGAATTGATGGCATTTTAAAGGAAGTATTGTCTCAAGATGCCAGAATCGCACCGGTTATCATCTCTCGCCTCAAAATTATATCCAGGCTTGACATTTCCGAAAGAAGACTGCCTCAGGATGGGAGAATTTCGCTGTCGCTGGGCAATAAACGAGTTGATGTTAGGGTGTCAACGCTGCCATCCACTTACGGGGAAAGAATCGTTCTCAGACTTTTGGATAAACAGTCTGCCCAAATCAACATTGAGAACCTAGGCCTTGAGAAAAATATTTTACAAAACTACAAAGCAACGCTTAAAGCTTCCCAAGGTATTATTTTGGTAACCGGACCTACCGGTTCGGGTAAAACCACAACCCTGTATGCCGGTTTAAGGTATTTATCTGACTCCTCGCAAAACATTTTAACGGTTGAAGATCCTATTGAATACACGTTAAAAGGGGTCGGCCAGACCCAAGTGAATCTGAAAACAGGATATGACTTTGCCATGGGTTTAAGATCCATGTTGCGGCAGGACCCCGATGTGGTTATGGTGGGTGAAGTCCGTGATCAAGAAACTGCAAGAATTGCCATTCAAGCCAGTTTAACCGGGCATTTGGTTCTTTCCACGGTCCATACCAACAGCGCTGTTGGTGCTATAACCCGTTTAAGGGACATGGGCATTGAGCCATTCTTACTGTCCTCGAGCTTAAAAACCATTATTTCCCAAAGGTTGGTAAGAAGACTCTGCCAGCAATGCAAAGTCGAGCATCAATTGTCCAGCAGCATGGCAAAGTTATTCAATATCAAGAAAGGGACGACGGTTTTTGCAGCCAAGGGCTGCGGTCACTGTGACAGTACAGGCTATGTCGGTCGAGTTGCCGTTGCTGAGTCTGTGCAGATTGATGCAGAGCTCAAAAATATGATTCATGAGCGAGCATCCGAGCAAGCAATAGCAAAGTATGCTTTTCAACATCGTCTTTCGATTGATGAGGCAGGACAGGGTTTAATTGTTTCGGGCATCACTTCTACCGAGGAACTCATCCGGATTAACAATCAAAAAGAAGATGTCAGCCTATAATTACACAGCTTTTGACCGCATTGGCAAAAAACGGGGTGGCTTTATCAGCGCTGCTTCCGAAAGGGAGGCAAGAAAGTTAATTAAAGGTCTTAACTTGATTCCCATCGATGTCAATGAAACTACAAAAGAAGTGGCAAATAAAATTAAGGTCAAATCAAAAACCTTGGTTTTAGCCACCAGGCAATTGGCAACGCTGTTGGACTCGGATATTGCACTTGATGAGGCGATTAAAATTACCGCAGAGCATACCCATGAAAAAAGATTTACCAACGTTTTGTATGCATTGCGAGAAGCGGTGATTCAGGGGAAACGATTGGGCCAGGCAATGACTGCCTATCCAAATATTTTTTCCAACACTTACACCTCGCTGGTGACAGCAGGTGATGCATCGGGAAACCTACCGTTGATGTTCGATAATTTAGCCAGTTATTTAGAAGAAGTGGAAAATATTAAACAAAAAGTGGTCTCTGCGCTTGCTTACCCGATTATATTAATTGTTTTCTCCTTGGCTGTGATCACTGCACTGTTGACTTTTGTGATGCCACAAGTGGTGGATCAATTTGTCAGAGCCGGAGTTGCACTGCCGTTGTTAACTGATTTGCTGCTGTCAATATCCAGAAATATGCCTTACATCCTGTTGTTGCTGGCGACTGCCTCTTTTCTCGGGATGGTTTGGTATAAAAGAATCCGCTCACAACCAAAACAATTGATTAAATTGCATAAAAGATTTCTCTCTTTACCCATGCTCGGTGGGTTTATTTTGAATGCCGAATTGGAACGCTTTTCCAGCACCATGTACATGATGTTAAATTCTGGGATCAATCTCGATGCAGCCATGGAGGAATCGGTCAAAGTCATTAACAATAAGTATCTCCAAGAGTTAATCATGACCGCAAATAAGCAAGTAACAGAAGGCACAGATTTTGTTGTCTCGTTACAAAAAACGGCAATTTTCCCCGATATCTTTCTGCAGCTTATCGCCAGCGGTTATTTATCTGGCAACTTAACCAGCATGTTCAAAAAAGTTTCAGAATTTATGAAATCAGAAATTGAAAGCAGAAGGTCTATGATATTATCTTTACTTGAGCCCATCGTGATCATAATCATGGGTGGGTTTACCCTGCTGATTGTGCTGGCAATATTAATACCCATCATGCAAATGAACGCAGTATCTATAAATTGAACGATGCAAAATTTTAACAAAGGATTTACCCTGATAGAACTGATGGCGGTCATCGTTATTTTAGGTATTCTAACGACCATAGTCGCGGTTAATGTTGCGCCTTACTTGCAACGTGCAAATTTTGAAAAAGTGAGAGTGGATTTGGCGCAGATAGAAAAAGCTTTGGAAACCTATCGATTTCAACATTATGCTTACCCAACAACAGCCCAGGGGCTCGAAGCTCTTCTCGCACCACCAGGGGATTTAAAGAATCCAAATCTTTATCCGCCGGATGGATATTTACCGTTTATGCCGAAAGATTCTTGGGACAATGAATATCTGTATTTGAGTCCGGGTCAACATTCAACTAAGTTTGATGTTTTCTCTTATGGCGCAGATGGCATGGTCGGTGGTGAGGGAGAAAATAGTGATATCGGCAACTGGCGTGAAGACTAAAAGCAGTGGCTTTACCTTAATTGAATTACTGGTTGTGCTGCTGATCATTGGGGTTGCATCCAGTTATATTTTCTTGAACACATCAATTCTTGATTCCATTTTAGAAAAAGAGAATCCACTGGAAGGCAATTTCAAAGTTGTTACTGAAGAAAGCATTTTAAGGGGCAGCAAGATTGAATGGTACGCGAGTGAAACAGAAAATAAATTTATACTGGTTAATCCATTTAAAGAAGTAGCAGTGGAAATTTTTATTGAGGATTTTGATCTCATATCGAAAACGTCATCACAGCAGAAGATAGTGGTTGAAACACCCAACGGTCAAAGTCGTGAATTGGACGGCGAATTTTCAGACTACCCATTGATTACCTTCTATCCATCTGGAGAGAACAGTGGTGCCATAGTGAGTATTGATGACGGCAGTCGGATCGTAAAAATATTTGTCAATCAAAATGGAAAATTCATCAAACAAATTCAATCCATCTAAAGGTTTTAGTCTATTGGAAGTTGCTGTTGCTCTGCTAATATTGAGCACGTCCGTTGTTGCAATATATCAATTTATTTCATCAACACATTTATCATCCTATCAGCTGCACGATCGGGTCATAGCAAGGGAGGTGGCCAACAATAGAGTCGCATTGATGCAAACGATTGACCCGCCACTGGCTGATCGCCAACGATCCGGTCAGGTGACCATGAACGGTAAAGATTGGCTCTGGGAGGAGACCACATCCAAAACAACGGGAGGTTTATTTGGATTTTCCATTGCCGTGATCAACAAAGAGACCCAGCAAACGGTCTTTATTCGCGAGGGCTACATTGCAAAGCAATAAGCAACATCTCAGCCATGGCTTTACCTTGATTGAAGTTTTAATTTCCATCGTTATCATCACCATCATTCTCGTGGTCTCCACCAATATCTTGCAATCCTCTTTGGCGTCAAGAGAAACCACATTTAAAAAATTGGATGAGATTCAAAAATTTAACCTTGCATCCAGTATGATCAAAAGGGATTTGCGACAGGCTTTGAACGTGCCGATGAGAGACTACTTTGGCAATGCCTACGAAGCCACTTTCTTAGCACCGGAGGGTTCGAGCTCATTAACATTTACCGCTTTGGTCGATTCAGGAGATGTTGGGAGTTCATGGGTCAAAAGAATTGAATACGTGGTTGAAGATGGATCTTTTTACCGTCGACAATATTTTTCTGACAATCCTTATCTCAATCAAGATTATTTTGAGTCCACATTGTTCGATGAACTGGAGCAATTAAGCTTGCAGTTTTCCGACGGTGACAATTGGTCTGAATTCTGGCCCAAAGACCCAATGACTTCGAGAAAAATGCCCAGTCTGGTTAAACTCAGTTTCTTTATCAATGACAAATCTTTTGAATGGGTCATAGCTCCCAATATTGACAATGTTTACCAACCGTAAAGGCATAGTCCTCATTTCAGTTCTGCTGATTGTTTTAATTTTGTCCGCCATTAGTGTTTCCATAGGTCAATACTATTTTCTTTCCTTTACCAGGGAAGGGTATGTTGATTTTCAAAACAATGCCCTGCAATACTCCAGAAATCTTGAAACCTACGCTCTGCATGAGATGAAAAAAGAGTTTAAATTTAGCAAACAATTTTTTCCAAAAAACCATGTCTTACTGACGCAACCTATGTATATAGAATTAGAAAATGGAACCTTGCATGCAACATTAGCCGATGCTACGAACTGTTTTAACATCAACTCTCTTTTTGACTACAGGGATCAGCAATACATTGCCAACTCCGAAGCCGTTGCTGGCTTTCACAAACTGCTGAGATTGTTGGAGTTTGATAACAACGCCATAGATTCACTAACCGATCAAATTCTCGATTGGGTCGATGTAGACGACCAACCCAGATCCAACGGCTTGGAGGATTATTATTATATTGGACCGATGCATGCAGCCAAGCAATTTACCTCAAAACGGCTGTTTTACCATTTGTCTGAATTAAAAAGTTTACCGGCAACAAGAGATATAGCTTGGCAAGTGTTTAGCGAACACTTTTGTGTCAGGCCCGTTACCAGGGACAATTATGCTATTAATCTAAATACTCTGGAATCGGGCGATGTATTTTTACTGGCGTCGGTTTACCCAAACCTGAGCCTTGATGATGCGGCATCCATCATCGGCTCCATCCCAGAGGAGGGTTTTGAATCCACCGGTCAATTGACCAATGCGTTTCCTAATTTTGATTTTAGCACCACCCATGTTCCTGTCAGTTTAACTACCAAATGGTTCTATCTTGATACCAATATTACCTTTCAAGAGTATTCGGCAACCTCGAGAACCCTGATCAATATAAATAATAATAACGCCAACATCGTCTCTAGATCTTATAATGGAATTTAAACTAGACGCTGGCCACCATGAAACAATATTGTCTGCATTTAACAAATAATCTCAGCGAATTCAAAATCTATGAATATGCTGGAGGAAGTTATACAACCAACTTTACGGTCGGTTTCGGAGAGCTTGCCAACTACATCCAAGCGGACGCTAAAGTTTTTCTTTTCTTGCCTTCAAACTTGATCCATGCATTTGTTGCAGTACGGAGGGAAGACGAGGGCTTGCAGCAATTTGAAGCCAGATTTATTGCTGAGCATGATGATTTGATTATCAACAATGTCTCTGACAATGATTTCTTTTTCTCCCAAGAGAAAAACTTGGCAGTGGTCATAAGCAAAAATTTCTTAGAACAATTTAACAGCGAACTGAATCAATTGGGCTGCAGTGTTGCAATTCATGCCGAGCACCATTTGCAACACCAGTATGCAGCAGAATCCATTTTAAGCATCGAGGACAGGCTGGTCTTTGCCTTCGCGGACGGCACAGGGTTTTCGTGTAGCCATGCAAACGCGGAGCAATACCTGAGTGTATTGCAAGAGGAGAAAGAAAATTACACTCCCACCTTGTTAACTGAAAAAGAGAAGCAACTGCAGCAAATCCTTGGCGACAAATCCACGCTGGAACCAACAACCCTTGAGGCATTGCACATGCATTTCTTTAACAACAATTCGAACATACCCAATTTGTTTAAATTTGCATTGTCTTCGACAACAATCTTCAAGAAATTAAATTTTTCCAAATTTGAGCGAGCATTGAGCTTGGTTATTTTGGCTTCTTTGTTGTTCTTGCCTTATGTGAATATTGCGCTTCTGAAAAATTACGAGCAACAGTACAAAACGGCAACCTTGGAAATATTTAAATCACTGAATCCCGATACCAGAAGAGTGATCAATGCAAAACTGCAAATGGATCAAATCATCAATGCTTCCTCTGAGACAATCCAAGTCAACCCTGAAATTAATCTCAGTGTTCTGAATTATCTGGATAAAATAGATTTAAACACCATCAAGCGATCAAAAGTGAATTTTGCAGAATCAATTGTTGAACTTGACCTAGATGGTTTGTCAGCAATTAAATATACATTTTTTTTAAAACTCATTGACCGGTTCGACGCCACAATTGTAGAAGACCGCACCCAAAAACTTGATGGGAAGATCTCAGGAACATTAATCTTAGGTTTGAGCAATGACTAAGCTGCTTAATTTTCTCAACCAGCGTAGTCAAAGAGAACAAAAACTGTTGCTGGTTTCTGTTGTTCTCATCCTGTGTTTGTTGGTGATGAGTTTTGTCTCAAATCTTGTTTCCCAAAACGCCACAGCGAGCACAAAATACCAGAACGCGAGGAGTGATTACGAATACGTTAAAGCTGGGGCGATGAATCTATGGTCTTCGACTAAAATTGCCGAAATTAAAAACAACCAAGCAACTTTAGAGCTTGGCATCCAGGACATTGCCAGAGTAGATGGTTTAACAGTCAAGAACATAGACGCAACCGCAACATCCTTGAGTATTGCCTTTGTCCCAGATAACTTAAGTAAAACCAAACAATTTCTCGAAGATATTTCTCGATTATCAGGGTTTGCTATTGACACATTTGAGCTGCAAACAGAAAGTGGCCAACAACTGGTAACAGCAATTTACAAAAAATGAATCAATCCTCAAAAGCCGTGTAAATTAGATTCAAGAAAGTACCAGTATCGAAATTTTCTGGTTCAACGGTACTGTGACTGTTATTGCCCGTTCGAACGGTGGAACCATCCCCCAGTCTGGTGTATCTGCCAAATCTCAAGACAATAAGATCGTCTGCAGGAAAAACGGCAACAATTTGATCGTGAAGACCAAGGGCGGTAAACCCATCACCGGCGGGCCACCAATAATACCCATAGGTGTTTGACAATGCTGGTGCGGTGCTGGTGTCCACCCATTCTTTGCTGACTATGGTGCTCCCATCCCATTGGCCTTCTCGCGAGTACAACAAGCCAAATCTAGCAAAATCACGGGGGATGCCGTCCAAACAACAATAGGTTAAATCATGGTCCTTGCTGTCGGTCCACCATTCAAAAGTGGATGCTTGCAGATCAGTGTTGAGTACATTGTCCAGATACGTAGATGCTTTCACCCCCGTGGCTACTTTGATCACTTCACCAGCGAGCATGACATCGGCGTTGGAATAGTTGTAAAGCTTTTCCCCAGGCGTGCCAATGAGTGCCCTGTCAATGGAGATCTGCAATTGATCCTCAGTGTTGTATAAAACACCGCCATCAATCAGTTCCAAAGCCGTGCTGATAGTCATTAAATGATCGAGGGTGATGTCGGCTTTCTGCGAATCCTGCCAACTTGGAATAAAATCCGAGACACTTTGCTCAAGGTTTTGGATATAGCCGTCATCGATTGCTCTGCCGATTAAGGCGCTGGTGAAACTTTTGGCAACGGACCAACTGGTTACCAGACTACTCCACATTCTGTCGGATGAATATTCTTCAGCGACAATGTAACCATTTCTGATCACTAAAACCGCACCGGTATCGTTTCCGGAAGTAAATGCATAAGTCATTGCATCGGAAATTCCATCAGGACACATGCCCTGAGATGCTGGGGAACGAAATTCCCAGCTTTGTGCCGGCCAGGCAAGAGCAAATGGCCCAGTTGTCACCGCAACACTGCATCCTGTTGGCGTTGGAGTTGGGGTTGGGGTCGGGAGAGTAGGACTCGATCCCGAACCCCCGCATGCTGAGAGGATAAAGGAGAAAAGAATTACTATTAATTTTTTCACTGCAAATACATTATTCATCGAGTGTAAATGCCAATAACTCACTTTGAGTCTCGCTGTCACCCACAGCCACAACAACATAAACTTTGTCATTCAGTTCAAAGACCATTGGTGCTCCCATGGCATCGCCTGGTAAATCGTGATCCCCAATTTTTTCTCCCGTATCCAGATTAAATGCTGCAAGTTTTTGTTGTGCTGTTAACAAAAGATTTTTTGTGACAGCAACAAATATTCTTTGATGATAACCCAAATCGCTAAGATTCAAATCAGCTATTGCAGAGTTCGACTCGTATCCATTGCCAACAGGAGCTACCCAGAGGTGCTCACCGGTGTCCATCGATATTGCAGTTACCCGTCCGTAAGGTGGCCGCATTAATGGCAACCCATCAGGTCCATGCACGTAATCTCTATTTTGAATGGTCTGAAGACCGCTTCTCTCAATTCTCGTGACAAAGGGTAAGGTAACGGAGGGCACAAAAAGAATGTTTTTTTCTGGATGATAACCAGCTCCCGACCAACTGCCACCGCCTGCAATTGATGGCACAGCTAAAGCACCAAGATCAGAGGGGGGGAGATAAAATTCACCGTAATCGTATTGACTTACTATATCCAGGGCTTTGTTTCTTAACTCATCAGTAAAATTAATAAGGTTGTCCGCATTAATTCCCTGATGATCAAAAGGAGCAGGTTTAGAGGGGAACGGCTGGGTCAAAGAGGTCTTTTCTGATGGAATCGTGGATTGAGGCACAGCTTTCTCCTCAATGGGCCATTTGGGTATTCCTGTTTCCCTGTCAAAGACATAGGTGAATGCATTCTTGGAAATCTGAGCCAGTAGTTTTTCCGTGCCCTCATTTGTAATCACATCAACCAGATTTGGAGCTGCCGGTAAATCGTAATCCCAAAGACCGTGGTGCACCGTTTGAAAGTGCCATTTTCGCTCACCGGTTTCCAAATCAATTGCAACTATGGACTCGGCAAAGAGATTGTCTCCATAACGATCACCTCCATAATGATCGTTGGTTGGGGTGGTGGTTGGTAGATAAACTAGGCCCAGTTCTTCATCACAGCTCATCCAGGACCAAACATTGGCCCCGGCTGCGTTTTCATTACTCATATTTTCCCAAGTTTCACTGCCGTATTCACCCAAATGAGGAACAATATGAAACTGCCATTTGAGATCTCCATTTAGAGCATCAAAAGCTCGCACATCTCCAGGGGGCATCAGCAGCTCCATGGGAAAATCATGTACTGAAGAACCAACAATAACTGTGTCCTTACAAACCAATGGCGGAGAATTGACACCGTAATATTCATTGTTAATAGTTCTTCCCAATCCTTCCCGGAGATTTATTTTTCCAACATCTCCAAAATTAGAATCCATTTCTCCGTTTACTGCATCGATGCTGTAGAGGTAACTGTCTCCGGTTCCAATAAAGATTCTTTTTTCTACCCCGTCGCTCCAATAGGCCACTCCTCGATGCAGGAATCCATGATTGGGAGGTCTACCTGCTAAATGAGACTCAGGATCAAAAAGCCAAATGGTTTTTCCATCTGTTGGGTTAATGGCTGCAACCTGGCTTAATTGAGTGCTTGCATACAGCACTCCATCTATCATGATTGGCGTCACTTCATTTCTATCAACCTCTATATCTGTATTCTCAATGAGAACGTCTTCAATACTGGAACACCATTTCCAAGCAAGGGTCATGGAATTAAAATTTCCTTCTGTAATCTTGGATGTAGGCAAATACCTTGAAGATGCGAGATCAGCAGCGTAATGAGGCCATGAGAGCTGCTGGGACACATCAAGCGCTGTCGTGCTCTGATCACCGCAATATCCATAAGAAGGGGTCGATGTCGGGGTCGGGATCTGGAGAGTGGGGTCCGGCCCCGATCCCCCACCGCAAGAAGCAATTAAGACTGCAATTATGAAGATTTTATTTTTATGCATACATAACTTCACTTAGAATACGATACAAGTTGATAATTGTTAATTTTTTAATTCTTGAGGCGTATTTATATTGGGACGCTTGATTATTATTTCAATCTTTATTGTCAGTAGTTGTGGCGGTGGCAGTAATGATTCTATGATGGTTCCAACTCCAACTCTCTCCGCTTAGCTCCACCACCTAGTTCAATTTGGAATAATCCTTGATTCTGTTATAACTGGACAGATGAAAAAATTAACACTACTAATAGGACTTCTTACAATAGTAGGTTGTGGTAATGAAGATGGAGTCATTTCAGAACCTCTTGCTATTAGTAATTCAGCACCAATAATAATTAACTTACCTTCAGAGATTGAAGTAGATGAACTCCAGCTGAGTGTAATTTCTGTATCTGCAATTGATCCAGATGGAGATTACTTACGCTATTTATTAACTGGAGATGATCCA
>Ga0207963_1001114_pt1 | contig 14267 bp, 8 predicted proteins | sample Knorr_S15_td_NAD_FD_185604 | JGI IMG/M metagenome (GOLD analysis project Ga0207963, IMG submission 185604) | Marine microbial communities from Southern Atlantic Ocean transect - Knorr_S15_td_NADW_ad_2500m_LV_A (SPAdes) (version 2) | ecosystem: Environmental > Aquatic > Marine > Oceanic | place...
CCGGGTTTATAGGCCTTTGCTCCGCTTAGATTTTCTGTGGAAGGAACTATCCCAACCACATTTATTGCCGGTCTTAAATCAGCTATAGCATGCATAGTACCCAAAACCACAGCAGATCCACACATGTCAAATTTCATTTCATCCATTTTCGAAGCTGGTTTGATTGATATCCCTCCAGAATCAAACGTGAGCCCTTTGCCAACAAGCACTTTTGGCGCTTCAGACTTTTTGGTGCCCCAGTATTCCATGACGATGAATTTGGGTGGTTCATCGGTCCCAGCAGCAACACCAGCTAAAGCGCCCATACCCATTTTCGTAAACTTTGCACGATCAAAGACCCACACCCCCATGCGACCTCTTCGGCCGATTTTTCGCGCTTCCTGAGCCAATTTTGTAGGCGTGGTAACATTACCTGGGTGGTTTCCAAGATCTCGGGCAAAACACACGGCATTGGCTATCACTGCGCCCTTTTTCAATCCAGCACGGTCCCAACTGCGAACTGTAACTTTTTTTAATAAAAATTGATCATCCTTATTCATGGTCTTGTAATCCAAGAACTGGTATGAGCCCAGAATAACACCTTCTGCCTGGGCCTGGGCCGCACCTTCTTTATCCTGGGCATAATCTTCCATTAATACAGTGGCCAGTTTATTTCTTATAGCAGTTCGTGCCACCGTTCCGCTAGCCCGCCGAACCTGTTCCAGGTCCAGTTTTCTTTTCTCACCCAAGCCAACTGCCATTAAACGGTAGTTTTTACCAAAAAATATTCTGGTTTCACCAGCACGGCCGGTGATATCGCCACCTTTAATTGCTGATCGCAACTGACCACCTACTGCTTCATCTACATCCTTAGCCATTGGTGTTAATTTTCCGCCACTAAAAATACCAACCGCTATCACATCTGCTGATAATTCAGACCATGTTTTTGTTGTAGCTGAAACGGTTTTCAAATGTGCCATGTAATAATCCTGTTTAATTCAATGAATTTACTTTTTACCCTTAACCAAGTTATCAACTACACCGGGGTCTGCAAGTGTAGATATATCGCCCATATTTCCTGTATCACCTTCCGCTATTTTCCTCAAAATACGGCGCATGATCTTTCCTGATCTAGTTTTTGGTAATGCCGGCGTATATTGGATTTTATCTGGTTTTGCATGCGGACCAATATCCTTTTTAACACTTTCTAAAATTCCAACATTTACTTCTTCATTTTCTGCAACCCCGGTCATAAGGGTTACAAAAGCATAGATTCCCTGACCTTTGATATCGTGCGGAAAACCAACTACCGCTGCTTCCGCCACACCTGATGCTTTTCCTATCGCGCCTTCAACTTCTGCGGTACCTATGCGATGTCCAGAAATATTCAATACATCATCTACGCGTCCTGTAATCCAGTAATAACCATCCTCATCCCGGCGAGCGCCATCGCCTGTAAAATAATAACCAGGCACTTGTGAAAAATAGGTGTCAATAAAACGTTGATGATCACCGTATAAAGTGCGCATCTGACCTGGCCAGGACTCTTTAATCGCTAATAGACCCTGTACGTCATTGCCTTCGATTTCTTGCCCATCTTCAGTCAACAATACGGGGTGAATACCAAAGAATGGATTGGTCGCGGAACCGGGTTTGGTAGGCGTTGCCCCTGGTAATGGTGTAATCAAGATACCACCGGTCTCAGTCTGCCACCAGGTATCGACAATGGGACATTTCCCTTTACCAATGATATTATGATACCACATCCATTCCGGTTCCTTGATTGGTTCCCCAACGGTGCCTAGCAAACGCAGACTCGATAAATCTCGGCTGGTTACGGGCTCATCGCCTTCTTTCATCAGCGCGCGCAAGGCTGTAGGCGCGGTATAAAACTGTTTGACCTTATGCTTATCAACCACATCCCAGAAACGACCAAAATCGGGGTAATTTGGGACACCTTCGAACATGATAGTGACAGCTCGATTAGCCAAAGGCCCATAAACGATGTAGGAATGGCCGGTGATCCATCCGATATCCGCCGTGCACCAGTAAACATCACCCGGTTGATAATCAAAAATATTTTCATGGGTAAAGGACGTATAAACAAGGTATCCACCGCCAGTATGTAGGACACCCTTAGGCTTACCGGTAGAACCAGAAGTGTACAGGATAAACAATGGATCTTCGGCATTCATTTCTTCCGGCTTACATTCTGCTTCAGCTGTTGCCATCTCTTCGTGCCACCAATGATCACGTTCATTGACCATTTCCACTGTTTCACCGGTACGCTGAACCACAATTACATGTTCGATTGATGGTGTTTCAACAACCGCTTTATCCGCATTTGTCTTCATGGGAATATTCTGTTTTGTACCGCGAACGCCTGTATCCTGGGTAATCAATACCTTACAGGCCGAATCATTGATCCGGTTCCGCAAAGAATCTGGACTGAAGGCGCCGAAAACAACTGAATGCACGGCACCGATGCGGGCACAGGCCAGCATGGCAACTGGCAATTGGGGGATCATCTGCATATACAGACAGACTCGATCACCTTTCTCCACACCAAGACTTTTCAAGACATTGGCAAATTTCTGTACTTCAGCCAGCAATTCGCTGTAAGTAAAGGCCTGATCTTCTTCAGGGTTGTTGCCTTCCCATATAATGGCAGTCTGATCACCATGACCAGCTTCCACATGCCGGTCCAGACAATTATAGCTTACGTTCAGTTTCGCGCCATCGAACCATTTTATATTGCCCTTTACAAAATCAAATTCCCGAACAGTATCCCATTTTTTATACCAGGTGATTCGATCCGCAACTTCAGACCAAAATGTATCAGGATCAGACATAGATTTTTCATATAAATCCCGGTACTGATCCAGAGAGCCTATTAAAGCTCGGTCAGAAAATTCCTGATCAGGATAAAAAACAGGGTCAGCCATAAGTCAAATCCTCAAAGTAATAATACGGTTACAATACATTCTCGGAAAAATCCCGCTAATTAAGCGGATATAATTTATGGTAAGGAATATTTTATTGAATGTTTTTTTAGCCTATTTCAGGAATACCATTTTACGGGTTCTGCTGAAACCATTGGCTTCCATCCGGTAAAAATACATACCAGAAGGAACGGCATTACCGTACGTATCCCTGCCCTGCCAGACCACCTGATGATAGCCAGCATTAAAGGGCCTGTTCTCTAATAGGACTATCTCTCTACCCAATATATCATAGATCGCAATGCGCGTATGGGCATCTTCTGGCAATTCAAAATGAATGGTTGTAGTAGGATTGAACGGATTAGGATAATTCTGCCCCAGGGCATAGCGAGCGGGTACAGGTATTATTTTAAGCAGTGCTGTTCCGGCCAATATCTCTTTACCTTCTTGATCATAGAAACGTACCTGAATCCCCTGATTGTAATCCGTTTCCGTATTTAGATTAGCGTTGATCACAAAAACTGAATCCTGTCTTTCGCCAAGGGATGCAAACGTATAGACTTTGACACCGATTGCACTGTCTTCATTTACAAAAACGAGTTGTTGCGCACTGGAACTTGATCCGGATACATCGATCAAATCATAATTCAAATCGGTGAAGATTATTTGTCCCGCGGAAGTATTTTCAGGTAATTGGATCCGTAACTGACCTCCTGAATAGGTCGCTGATACATCCACGTTATTGCCTGAAGTCATTAGCATTGTGGGAATATATGTTTGGTAGTACCAGTTCCACATTCGGGAAAATATGGACAGATCCCTTAGATTGGCTTCTCCATCAGGTGTGGGTGTGTAGTGTGGCGGTTCAGTAGTATCAGCAACAGGAGCAAGGTCAATATCAGGCCAAAGAGTATTAAACCGAACCACATCAGCCACATCAAGGACACGGTTACTATCCAGGTCCCCCCATAACATACTATACATGGTAATTGTCTCATCCATGACCATATCGTTTAAACTGGTTACGCTATCAAAGTTGAAATGGAGCGTATCGGCTGTCAATAGCTTGTTAGATAAGGTGACAGTTACTGTACTATCCAAATGGTCAATATTGTAGGGGAGTGTATCCGTACCAATATTACTAAGGCTAAATGAAAAATCGGTCACATCTTTATTAAACTTAAAATTGATTGTTTCCACAGATAATACATCAAGATAACTGTTCAGTGATGGCGTTACTGTATCTAATCTGGCAGGCTGATTATCAAACCATATTCCATCTGTACGTACCGAATCAGATTTATTCCCAGCCATATCTACCGCCCGTACTGCCACAAAATATTTCATGTTCTTCTGCAGTGTTAATCCAATAATGGTTGCAGAATCTGCTGCCAGCGTATCCACCGTAAACCAATCCAGGACCTTTACAGTATCCGGTTCATCTAGTATACTTAATTCATAACTTCCAACCAAAAGTGGTATGGGATCTGAAGGGTATAAAAGAAGGTCGGGCTTATCATCGAATGGGGCCCAGCTCACATTAAGGCTGGTTGAATCTCTGGTCCAATCAACATCAATGCTATCAAAACCATCAATTATATATTTGCCAGTCGTATCTGGTGCAGTTATATCAACAATAAAACCATCACCAAAAATAGTATCCGAAACATTACCAGCCCTATCAAACGCGTAGGCACTGGCATAATATGGAAAATATTGGGGATTTTGTGCAGGTAAACCAGTAACATTTAGTGTGCCAGAATTCAATGTTATATCTGCCGCTAATGTATCTACGTTTCCATCCGTGGATCGCCAACTAATTATATTAGCTAGCCCTGGGGAACTACCAAGGCAAAATTCAAACCACAATACACCGGATAAAAAGTCTCCCCCATCTATTCCCAGTCGTACTGTATCTGTGATCGAGGTATAATCTTTATCTTCAGCAAAATCGCACTCGTTTATATTATTCATATAGGGCACCGTATTATCATAAATGACTCGTGAACCATTTGTGGTTTGTGTACTGATTCCACTCGGGTTCCCTGCCAGGTCCTGAGGCGTAAAATTGAAAGTTACCAAACCTTCCACATCATTTGAATCCATCGTTCTGGTCGCAGTCCAAATGTCTCCAATTCGGTTAATATTATCGGCAGTATCCCCTGCAATTGATACAAAAGGGGTTCTTATGTCTTCCAGTGCACGAAAAGTAACCGATACACTATCCCCTAACTTTGCCCCCTGGAGAGTGGCCCCTTGGTAATAATCCGGAAAATTATTGATACCGAGATCATGATGGGATTCAACAGCAATGCTGTCAATGACCGGACCCATTTGGTCAATTTGCAGTTGATCAATACTGGCTGAGCCAATAGTGGTATATCCTGCAAAATCGTTGATCCGGGCCGTAAATAAAGCAGTCGCACCCTGGGCAAAGTCTTGTGAATTCACAAAATTGATCCGACTTATGGTAACTACAATTGTATCATTAATATCGGCTATGGCAATCGTTACAGCATTACCTATTTCCAGTGTATCGCCACCATTAAAACTGACCAATACCTGCACTGCGCCATCAATTAAACTTGAATCATTATTAATAGGAACTGTAACCAGTATATTCTGGTTTGTAGCATTCCAATAATCTGGCACTTCTGTTCCACCAGTACTAATGACCTGCCCTACCGTGAAATTTGATGGCGGTGTCTGATCAAATACAACGTATGAATTATTGGTAGTACTATCAATACTGCCATTGTTACCGACCAAATCTGTTGCCGTAATGGTAAATCGTACCTTGCCCTCACCTTCTGTACCAGTAATCGCATAACTGGCACGAAAATAATTGTTATTCAACGCGGTTATGGAATTCGCAGTATTATTTAGTATTATTGCGGACGAATCAGAAACAGCTTCATCTACACGAAATGTGAGATTAATGGTATCGTTTGCTCCGGCAATGGTTGAATCTGCACCCGTTGAAGAAATTGATATATTGGGAAACTCTGGATCAGTACCATCCAAGCGCACATAACTGCTATCCGTAGTGGTGGTATAATCACTATAGGGATTGCCATTCAGGTCAGAATAATCAATGGCAAATTGAACAATCCCATCCTGGGCATTATCTGCGACAACGATATTATAAATATATCGATTACTACTTGGTGACTCGTCTGTAGCTGTTTGGCCACCAATGGAAGCACTATTTAAACTAATTGGCATATCGGTCCTGATATCAACAATAATGGAATCACCAGGCCTGGCCAGGGTATCCCCATAGCTGCTGTTAGACCTGATATTTGCCAACAGAATTTCAGGGCCAGCCGCACTGAAATCCACACTGTCAATTGCTTCCGTATAGATTGTACTCATATTTCGTGCTATATCTCCCGCAGTGACACTAAATGGTAATATACCTTCCGGTTCCGTACCGGTCATACGCCGCCACATCAACACACTGGTAGTAACACCATTTATGTTAGAAGAATCAATTGGCTGTCCCCCAATAGTTGCATTCACACTGTCAATTGCTTCATTTCCAGTGAATTCTACAAATACTGTGTCTCCTAAAATTGCTATAAACTGGTCGTTGTTGCTTGAATAGATAGATATATTACCTAGATTTGGCGGTATTTGATCCACATGTATAGTAAAACTTGTATCAGTACTTGGAGCTGTATTTCCAGCTGCATCTGATATCAACCCATAAAACGTAACATTGACATTTTCCCCAAACTGACTCAGTCCCTCAAAGTTTTCCTGGCCTGCTACTGTTTTAGAGATACCTATATCACCAGCAGATAAACTATAAGTTCCCAAAGCACCGGCATTATTACCGTTTACCATTGCTAAAATTTGAAACCATCCTTCATTTAAGGTTGGATCATTATCGACGTCCACTGTTATCGAAATTCCAGTATTGGTGCCATTCCAATAATTTTCTGCTATGGTACCTCCCGTGGCAATTACATTATTAATGACCAGCAGTAAAGGCTCCGTTCTATCAAATTTGACCCAACTCATATCCGTAGTAGTATCTACTGGCACAGCACCCGGATTACCTGCATAATCCGAAAAAGCTAAAATTTGAAATCCAATTAGGTCCTCTGGATGGGTAGCGGTGGTAACGGTATAATAACTAAAAGTTTGATCTCCTTGATTATTATAAAACGTCATACCCCCATTGAACATTGATAAGCTTATTGATCCAGGTATGAGAGCCTCAATTGCTGTAAAATTGACCCATACTGTGTCACTTACCTTAGCATACTTAGAATTACTATTGCTGGATAACATCTGTATTAAATTCATTTGTGGTGCGGATTTATCATTTACAACTTCACTGTCATCTGTTGTCGTTAAGTAGGCATCCAGAATATTAGCCATTGTATCAATGTAAGATAGGGAAATAGATAAAGGACCTGAAGATTCAGTACCATTCAAAACGAGTGTTGCCTGATAGTCATTCCCACTGATTGCTGTTACGGTTGCTGCCCGGTCAGCAATATATACAGTTGAACTGTTAATTGGCTCGCCAGAGCGGTAAAAAAGGGTAATATTACTCCCTGTATTAGCTACTTGATTACTATATGAATTATCAGATATTATATTAACTGAATCAGGCAATTCAGCCACATGTTCCACGTAAATAGTTCTTGTACTATTTGTGCCAATTGTTGTATTTCCAGCAGCGTCTAAAATTTTAGCCCCTATGGTTATTGTAGAGGTATTAACCAGTCCGGGTGTACTTTCGAATGAAGCCGCACTCGCATTAGCCACTTTAATGCCCGTATTTGCGTCAGCTGTAAATATTTCAATTAGATCACCAATGTCTGTCATTTCATCAGCAGGATTAACACCCTCTTTAGCAGTTAATTGTATATAAGATCCGGCAATCGTGTTATAATCATAAACTGCGGTCTTGAAATCAATTGGTGAATCATTTACCCATAACGCAGCGTTGATTTGAGCGTTATTTCCTGAAGAGGATTCATCATTTACATAACCATTGCTCTCTTCATCAATTTTCCAGTAGCCAACCAAATTTGCCTCATTACCGGTCAAGGAGATACCCATATAACCCTGAATCTCCACTTTGGTTCGAGCAGCATCCCAGACTCGTACTTCATCAATTTTTCCATTGAAATAATGATCCGCCCCATTACTGTTGTAAGATCCAATAATAACAGGGTCAGCAAGGTTTGTATAATGTATTGAATTAAAAGATGTTGATGCTGAATCAACCACTGATCCATTACGGTAAACATATATCTTGGACCCATTGTATGTCGCTGCTATATGGGTCCAAACATTCGTTTGAGTTGCAACCACAGGAAAATCATTAACTGTAGCTGAATTATTACCCATACCAGTGCCCCCAATGACAAAATGCCAACCCGATCCAAAATAAACCCAACCATATCCGCTAATTGAAGTATCAGGTGAAGTATGTGAATAAGTAGCTTGATCAAAGAATCCTTCCCAATCATTATAATTTGTTGGTTTTATCCAGGCCTCAACCGTCAGCGCTGACAAGGGCCGCAGTTCTATAGAATTCGGTATTATCAAAGACTTATTATCATTAAATCTTAAGGAATTCCCAGTTGTAAAATTAAAGCTTGTAACTGCAGAGTCTGGGGGCAATGGAATACTAACGTGGATGGAGTCGTTGGTATTGTTCCATACAGGCCCCACTACAGTCCCACCTAAGACTACAACTGTATCTACTGCAAACGGCCCTGGCCCTGAATTATCAATAAGAACCAGTGATGAATCCATAGTTTCAGTTACAGGTGTTCCATCAACATTTGAATTATCTGTAAACATAATTACAAACGGAATTGGTCCTTCAGGATCAATATCCTGCTGCACCGTATAACTAGCTTGCCATGCATTACCTTGAAGACTCGTTGGATAAACCTGCGTTACCCCAATAATTGCTGCGGTAGAAGACAAAGCAGTACTTCCTTCAAAGGTTAGTAAAATAAGATCACCTACTGTAGCCTGTGCAGAATTGATCTGATTATTAGAAATAATAGTAACATCGATTAAACTAGGAATATTTTTTACTTTTACATTATCAATATCCCAACTATTTATATTGTAGCTGTTTAATCCATACGCTCTAAAACCCAATTGAATAGAATCGGTCACATTAGCTATATATGCTTGAGTACTTAAACTAAAATTTACACTTACCCCTGCAGCAATTTCATAACTCAGGACCTCATTCCATGACCCACCACCTGTTCGGTACTCTATGGCTAATCCTTCTAAACCACCTGGTGCATAGAAATCCAGTTCCATATCAAAAAATACTTTAACCTGTAGTGCCTCATCTGTATCTATCCACGGAGAGGTCATTCGATGAGAATAATTTTGAACAGCAGGAGACCAATAAAAACAAGCTCCCGGGGATGGATTCCCAATAGGGTGATTGGAATAACCAACACTTCTAACTTGCCAATTACTTGGGAATGCCCAGCCCGCAGGAGGGTTATTCAAGTCACTAAACTCTTCAACAAACGGTAATTGGGACCTTATAGTTACCGGCAATACCATTACGAGAATGACCAAATAAACTGCCAGGTTTTTCTTCACTCGATTATAACCTCGGAATGTCTAAAACCTTGAATTTCAACCGTTCCATACAAAGGTGTAACCAATTCGCATTGAGTGGTGTCGTATTCCACTATTGTTTCGCCAGTGGTAACCGCTGTAAAATACATTTCAGCGATATGCCCCGTTTCTGTAACATAACCCAAGGCACCTTCCGCACCTAGATACCAGACAAAGATATCAATCTGGCCAAAATCAGTGGTATACGTAAATAATGGCGTGCTAACCCCATCATTTGTGAATAAAACACCCGGTAGAATTGTATCCAGTTGTAAAAATTCTGCGTTATAGGTAACATGGGTATGCACCCCAGCGAGGGTTGTATCATGTTCAATGATGTAGGACCCGATAGTTACGGAATCACCATTTGAAACCGTCTGGGTTAATGGATGCATCGTTAATGCCGGCGGGAATACACCCGCAATTGAATCAGCAATAACGTCTACTGGATTATCAAGATTTATTTCATAGGTCTGGCAGGATAACCAAAACAAAATCAAGCAGGTGCAAAGGATAAATATATTGGGTTTTTGCAAGGTCGATTTTGGCGGTTTTTTTCGGTGCTTCAAGATGTTGATAGCTATTAAACCAACGGTTTGAAATGCACCATAACCACTGGCTAACTACCGGGGAAATGGTTCCGGGCCATGAATATAATTTTGCGGTCTGGGACCAGCAATATAGGCATGGACGGCATTAATGGCCCAAACCGTCCCAATCATATAGCCTGTGTTGATCATTGCTTTATTGTATCTCTCGTGTGCATTAAAGTAACCAATAGTTTCTCTACGCAATTTTAGTACTTCATCCGGATCTGTTTCTGCATCATACAATTTTGCTGTTTTTTTCAAGTTATCTACCGCAAGAGTATATTGGGAAAAATTGGTCAACAGCAAACCAAAAAGAAGTCCTTCGATTGACGGAAATGCAAATCCCATTGCCTTTTTATTCGAATAGAACTGTCCCCAACCAGGTGCTACCGTTGAGCGCCAGAGCGCACCCAAAGGTGTCTTTTCTTCCTTGATATTGCTGGGATGCTTGGGAAATAGATTGCGGCGGTTCCGCATCAACTCAATGGGTGGATCTGCACCGATTATGGCCCAGGAAGCGATGTTGGATTCTGCGGCCAACGCATTGACCACATCCAGTATATTTATTTCGATCGTACTGACCGTACCTTCGGACTTTACAGAAAGTATTTTCCCGGTCAGAATAGAGCCATATTCACCAGCTTTTGTGCCACCATACATCACGTAGTCCGCTCCCAGCTCCTGGCCAATACCAATTATTATATCCCGTTCAGGTAAATCTCGTTCAGGATCCTCAAGATCCACGTATTGACTAACTACTTCCAGAACTTCCTGTGGGTCAATAACCCGCATCTGGGCAGTCTCCTGAAGCTGAAAGGACATTGTGGTAAATAATTCACCATATTGTTCAGCCGAGGCACTATCCATTGTCAGATCTATAAAGGCGATCTTGCCCTTATAATCAGCACTCCAAATAAGGCTGATAAGGCCTAGGCAAAGAATAATGATTTTACACTTGAAAATCAATTTTCATCCGGTTCTGGCTGATATCGCGTATATATAAATTCTGCATTTCGATCAGCAACTATAACCTGATCATCATATAACTCATCCAGGTAATATACCCGCAATCGATGGGCCCCAGCTTCCAGGTTTAGTTTGATCTTTTCATCACGCCAGGAATGCTCTCCATTCAATTCAAAAGTATATCCCTTTTCCTTGGCTCGGAATTTTATCGTATACATAGGATTCATTATAAAATCTGCAACGAGTCGCTTCGCGTCCTGGACTGCTATTTCATGGGTTGCGGGAGCATAGCCATTTTTCTCCAGCTTTATCTCATGGATCCCCGGCTTCACTGAATACCCCTTAACAGGAGCCGAGCCAATTTTCTTGCCATCCAAGAATACGTTAGCACCCCGGGGCAATACTTTCACATCCAGCGTTACCTGGGCCATTACTGAGACCACAAAAAACTGCAAAACCAGGAACTGCTTCATTGTTTGGCTAACTCCAGATTGTCTTGAGGGCTCATGAAATAATTTCCAGCATAAATCACATCCTGTTCTCGCACCCAACCATATATCATTTCTCCATTTTCATCTGACCAGAATATTTCCACCAGGCCATGCAGTCTATTACCCGCCACCTGTGTGATGGCAACAATATCATTCTTCGCAAGCAGGAATGGAGTAAAAGAACCATTGGATGAGGATATTCTAAAATGGGTGAGATTATTTTTTACAATATATAGATTACCTCGTTCTACAAACTCTTTACTGGGGCCTAATGGAAAATCAATTTCCAGATTGAAATTTCCATTGAATTGCGCATCCTTGGTTACTAATGGAAATAACGATCCAACTCCAGCCGAAACAACAATATCATTCCGGTAACCATATTCGTTTGGTAATTCAAACCGATAATCACCATTCAGACGAGATTTCGTGTAAAAATTTCTGCCGGTAGAATCTGTAGCAACCAGCTGAATGCCGCCCAGCATGCGGTCGTCGTAGCGACGAAATACTCGGCCCTCAACGACCGCTGGTGTCTTGATAATTTTACTGACTGGCAAGGTAATATCGCCATAGCGAATGCCGGTGAATTTTTTTTTGATCTCTGGCATATCTCTACCCTGTGGTGAAATAACAAAAATATTGCCATTTTTATCAGTAGAAAGGGTATTCTGAGGTAAATAAACCTCAATCTTCTCTTCGGGCATGTACGTAGCAGCAAATAGTGCGTCAACTTCATTATCCTTATCAAAGATGTATACCTGATATGCTGCCGGCATGGTATTGACCAATTGAACGGGGGCATAGATGTGTATATCCTGGTACTCATACCTGAGGGATATTAAAGGGGCACGCTTTGTATAAATCGGGTCTGAAAATTTTGGCGCGAACATATAGCCGCAACCAGATAGGATGAATATCGCTGAAAAAACTAGAAGACTGGTATGTGGAACCCGCATGTTTTTCACACCTGCTCTCACAAATATGTGTTACAATTTATTACATTATGGATATACTATTCAAGGCATAGTATATCATAACGTGCGGCCGTGGGGACATTTACTATATGACCCATCATCTTCTTTTTTTACTGCCACCATGGTTATAATTGCTGTGCAGGCCAATCTTTTCTTGTTTTTTGCCCCTTCCGCATAAGCATCAATGATGACCTGAAATGATGAGGTACCTGCAGTAGATACATGGCCTTCGAAATTCACCCATTCTCCTGGATAAACAGGTTCTTTGAATTCAACCTGATCAATGGCCCGTGTGAGAGCACCACTAACCCCTGTTCCTTTTAAAAATCGGTAAGCAACTTTGGCTGCAGCCAGGTCCATCCAGGAAATCATTTGACCGCCAAATAACGTGCCTACGTTATTAGCATCATCCGGCATGACTAATTGACTGTACTTGGCTTTATACTTCATGTATTACATTAAGTTTTGTATATTAATTTCTATCATATAAAGTTATAGCCTCGCTAATAAACCCTCGAGAAAATTTTTTTCTCTGAAGAGCACGCCACACCAGCGAGGCTATGATCTATATTATCTATTTTTTTTACATTTAGTCAACATTTTTTTTCAAATTAAACCAGGTGCGCTGAATAATACTTTTACAGTCCCTTGGCTGCAAGGCGCTTACCTTCCTCTATATCAACTTTGTTTAAGAAAAAAGCACCCAAAATAAATAACAACAATATTGATAAGATACCTAACCGTGCACTACCAGTTACTAATGCGATTGTGCCCATAAGCGCCGGCCCAATAATTGCAGCAAACTTGCCTAACATATTATAAAAACCAAAAAACTCTGCTGACTTTTCTGGTGGAATAATTCGTGTATATAGACTGCGGCTTAAGGCTTGAATACCTCCCATAAAAAGTCCAATTAGTATTGCCAAAACATAAAAATGCCATGGTTCGGTCATGAAATAACCAAGGAACGTAATGAAGGAGTAGGCTATAATGCCTACCATAATCGCCATTTTGGTACCGATCTTAGAAGCCAGCCGGCCATAAATCAAAGCAGCTGGAAAGGCAACAAACTGTGCTATCAAAAGTGCAATAATCAAACTCTCTCCAGGGAAATTCAATGACATACCATAATCAACAGCCATTCTTATTATCGTATCAACGCCATCAATATAAAACCAGTACGCCAACAGGAATGTACCCACAACTTTCATGTTGCGGATTTCCTTGAAGGTTTGAACTAACTGTACCCACCCCATCCGAATTGCATTATTAAAATCAACCGTCTCATAATTTTTCGGTTCTGGTACAAATAAAATTAATGGAATAGTAAATACTGCCCACCAAATCGCAACGCTCAAAAAGGACAGTTTAATTGCCGTTGCGCCATCGGGAATACCAAACATTTCTGGTTTGAGATACATAAAGACATTTACAAGGAAGAGTAGCCCACCACCTAGATAACCAAGACCAAACCCCAGCGATGACACTGCATCAACCCTTTCTTCCGACACCAGACCAGGAAGCAGTGAATCATAGAAAACATTTCCACTAGAAAATCCAATAGTTGCCATAACGTAAAATAACACTGCCATCTGCCAGTTTCCCTGTGCCACCATCCATAATCCGCCGGTCATGATCACACCCAAAAACGCAAAAATTGTCAGAAATTTTTTCTTTGCAGAGCCCTGATCGGCAACTGACCCC
>Ga0207963_1001128_pt1 | contig 14109 bp, 8 predicted proteins | sample Knorr_S15_td_NAD_FD_185604 | JGI IMG/M metagenome (GOLD analysis project Ga0207963, IMG submission 185604) | Marine microbial communities from Southern Atlantic Ocean transect - Knorr_S15_td_NADW_ad_2500m_LV_A (SPAdes) (version 2) | ecosystem: Environmental > Aquatic > Marine > Oceanic | place...
CGGCCGACGCGAGCGGGCGAGACTCACCCGTCCACCCAGATCGCCGACACCGAGGAGGCCTCGGCGGCGCGGTGGCTCGAGCTGCCGCCGATTACCCTCGTGAACGCCATCAGCGACGTGAAGCCAGGTGCGACGACGCTGCTGACGAGCGGCGACGAGTCGCTGGTCGTGCTGGCGTTCCAGCGCTACGGCGCCGGCAAGTCGCTCGCCTTTCCGGTCCAGGACTCCTGGATGTGGCAGATGCACGCCGACATTCCGGTCGACGACCAGACACACGAGATTCTGTGGCGGCGGTTGCTGCGCTGGCTGGTCGACGGCGTGCCCGACCAGGTGGTGGCGGACATGCCCAAGGACCGCGTGGAGCTCGACGAGACGGTGAGGCTGAACGCCGAGGTCGACGACGCCAGTTACGAGGAGATCAACACCAGCCAGGTGTCGGCCTGGATCACCGATCCGGACGACGAGCTCATCGAGGTGCCGCTGGACTGGACCGCCGACCAGGACGGCGAATATGCCGCCAGCTTCACCCCGAGCAAGGAGGGGCTCTACGAGGTGCGGATCGAGGCCACGACCGACGGCGAGCTACTGGGCAGCGACACCGCCTATTTCCGGGTTGCGCCGAGCGACTCCGAGTACTACGACTCGACCATGCGGGCGCCGCTGCTCGAGCGGGTCGCCGAGGAGACCGGTGGCCGGTTCTACACCGCCGACACCATAGGCTCGCTCGTCGACGACATTCAGACGGTTGGCGGCGGCGTGACGGTGATCGAGGAGCGGGATCTGTGGGACATGCCGGCGCTGTTGTTCCTGCTCTTCATCCTGGTGCTCGGCGAGTGGGGCTACCGGCGCGCGCGGGGGCTGGCATGAGCCGGCGCGGAGCGTGGCTCGCGGTCCTGCTGTTGGTGTCGGCCGCCCCGGTGGCAGCGCAGCAGACCCACATCCTCGTCATCACCGGGCTCAGCGGCGACCCGGCCTACGCGGAGGAGTTCCACCAGTGGGCGACGACGCTCATCGATGCGGCGACCGACCGTTACGCGCTGCCGGCCGAGAACGTGATCTATCTGGCCGAGAAGACCGAGCTCGATCCGGTGCGGATCGGCGACCGATCGACTCGGGAAAACGTCGAGCGGGCGTTCGGCACCATCGCTGAACGAGCCCAACCCAACGACCACGTCCTCGTGCTGTTGATCGGCCACGGCAGCTACAGCAACGGCGAGTCCCGCTTCAACCTGCCGGGGCGTGACCTGACCGCCCAGGACTACGCGCGGCTGCTCGAGGGGTTGGGTTCGCAGCAGGTGGCGTTCGTGAACGCGGCGACCGCGAGCGGTGGGTTCATCGAGGTGCTCTCCGGCGAGGGCCGCACGGTGGTGACGGCGACACGTAGCGGCGGGCAATGGGTCGCGACGGTGTTCGGCGGCTACTTCGTCGAGGCGTTCGCTGACGGCGAGGAGGAGTCCGACCAGAACAAGGACGGGCGGGTGTCGGTGCTCGAGGCGTTCGAGTATGCGGTGGCGCAGGTGGCGCGCGTCTACGAGTCGGACGGGCGGTTGCAGACCGAGCACGCACTGCTCGACGACAACGGCGACGGGGAAGGCACGCGGGAACCGGACCCCTTGGTGACGGCGACCGACGGGGCAATGGCGCGTACCATATTTATCAGCGCCGGCGACGGCGCTGGGATCGTCGGGCTGCCCGACGACCCGGCGTTGCGCGCGCTCTATCAGCAGCGGCTCGAGTTCCAGGAGCAGGTCGAGGCGCTTCAGACGATCCGGGGCGGGACGGACCCAGCCCGGTACGCGGCCGAGATGGAAACGTTGCTCGTGGCGATGGCGCTCAAGAGCCGCGAGATTCGCGCGATGGAAGACGCGGCGGCGGAGCCACCCCGCTGAGACATGATGACGGTGACCATGAGACCGCGCTGGCCGGCCCTGGCGGTCGCGTTGCTGCTGGCCGGCGGCGCGGCGGCGGCGGTCGGGGGGCGTGCCGACACCGACCCGGTGTCCGGGCCGAAGCGCTACGACGGCCGGTTCGTCTTCGCGCGGATCCGGTATGCCGACGGCTATGCCGGGGGTCGCTTCGCGGGTCGGCCGGATCTGTTCTGGGCCCACGACTACCCGCGAGCCGAGCAGAATCTGATGCGGATTCTCGAGGACCTCACCCTCATCAACCCCTACCTGGGGAGAGACGGGGGCGCCATCCTGAAGCTCGACGACCCGGCGCTGTTCACGTACCCGTTCGCCTACATGTCCGAGCCGGGCTACTGGAGGCCCTCTGAAGCGGAGACGGTCGGGTTGCGCAACTACCTGCTCAAGGGCGGGTTTCTGATCTTCGACGACTTCCGTGACGACCACTGGTTCAATCTGGACGCGCAGATGCGGAAGGTGTTCCCCGACCTCCGCTGGGTCGAGCTCGACGCCACGCACCCGGTCTATCACTCGTTCTTCGGCATCGACTCGTTGGAGTTTGATGAACCCATGTACGCCCCCTCCATCCCGATCTTCTACGGGTTGTTCGAGGACAACGACCCGGCCGGTCGGCTGCTGTCGGTGGCGAACTACAACAACGACATCGGTGAGTACTGGGAGTTCGACGGCACGGGCTGGCTGTCAATCGATCTCACGAACGAGGCCTACAAGCTGGGCGTGAACTACATCATGTATGCGTTGACACACTAGAGCGAGAAGCCCAAAGCCATAGAGCTAGCGTTGGAGCGTGACGCAAACGCGTGAGGAGCAACCGTGGACCCATTCGAGACTCAAACGACCGATCTGGAGCAGGAGGACGACATCGCGCTGGCCGACCGGATGCGAGCCGGCCGCGAGAAGATCCTCACGGAGATACACAAGCGGATCATCGGGCAGCGGGAGGTCATCGACCAGACGTTGCTGACGCTGTTCGTCGGCGGCAACAGTCTCATCATCGGTGTGCCCGGGCTGGCCAAGACCCTGCTCATCCAGACGATGGCGCAGGTGCTCGACCTGAAGTTCGCCCGTATCCAGTTCACCCCCGACCTGATGCCGTCCGACATCACCGGCACCGACATCATCCAGGAGGACGCCGCGACCGGCGGCCGTAAGATGGTGTTCGCGCCGGGGCCGGTGTTCACGAACATCCTCCTCGCCGACGAGATCAACCGGACACCGCCCAAGACCCAGTCGGCGCTGCTCGAGGCGATGCAGGAGCACCGGGTGACGGTCCAGGGACGCACCTACACCCTGGAAGAGCCGTTTTTCGTCTTTGCCACACAGAACCCGATCGAGCTCGAGGGCACCTACCCGCTCCCGGAGGCGCAGCTCGACCGGTTCATGTTCTTCATCGTCATCGAGCATCCGCCCGAGGAGGAGGAGTTGGAGGTCGTGCGGACGACGACCGGGCTGGTGGAGCCCGAGTACAAGCATGCGGTCACCGGCGCGGACCTGGTCGCGTTCCAGCGGCTTGTGCGCAAAGTGCCGGTGTCGGAGGAAGTCATGCGGTACGCGCTGAGCATCGCCCGGACCACCCGGTTGAAGGGGGACGACGCGCCCGAGTTCCGGAAGTGGGTCGCCTACGGCGCCAGTGTCCGCGCCGCGCAGTATTTGATTCTCGGCGGCAAGGCCCGGGCGGTCACCGAGGGCCGCTATCACGTCAGCTTCGAGGACATCCGCGCCCTGGCCCATCCGGTGCTCCGGCACCGGGTGTTGCTCAACTTCCACGCCGAGTCGGAAGGCATCACCACGGACCAGATCATCGACCAGCTGCTCGAGCTCGTGCCGGTGCCGACGTCCCAGATGTAGCCGGTCGAGCCCATGCCCACGGTCTCGACCGTCTCGCCCGGCGCCCGCTTCATCGATCCGCAGATACTGGCTCGCATCGGCAACCTCGAGCTGGTCGCGCGGTGGGTCGTCGAGGGGTTCATCAACGGGTTGCACAAGGCGCCGTATCTCGGGGTCTCGATCGATTTCGCCGAGCACCGCGGCTACATGCCGGGCGACGACATCCGGCGTGTCGACTGGCGGCTGTACGCGCGGACGGACCGGTTCTACGTCAAGCAATTCGAGGCGGACACCAACACGAACTTCTCGGTGCTCTTCGACGTGTCGAAGTCGATGAGCTTTGGCAGTCGGGGCGTCACGAAGCTCGACTACGGGCGCTTTCTCGCCGCCTGTCTCTGCTACCTCAGCACCAAGCAGCGAGACCGGGTGGGGATCGTGACCTTCGACGACGACATCGTCGAGCGCGTGCCGCCCTCGGCGAAGCACTTCGACGTGACGATGCACACGCTCGACCGCATGGACCCGGGACGTCCGGGGGCGCTGGGGCCGCCGCTCTACAAGGCCACCGAGTTCTTCAAGCGGCGGAGCATGCTGGCCATCATCTCCGACTTCTACGATGAGCCGGAGAAGATCCTCGATGCGGTGAAACCGCTGCGGTTCGCCGGGAGCGACGTGATCATGTTTCACGTGCTCGACCCCGCGGAGGTCGATTTCCCCTACGACGACTCGTCCAGTTTTCAGGATCTCGAGACCGGCCGGAAGGTCCCGGTGGTGCCAGACAAGCTCCGTGAGCAGTATCGCGAGCTGGTGCAGGACCACATCCAAGCGCTGACCGCGCTGTGTAGCCAGAACCGGATCGACTACGCGTTTCTGAACACCAAGGCGCCGCTGGACCTCGCATTGTTCAAGTATCTGGCGAAGCGTCACAAGATGACGAAGGTGCGCTGATGGGCTTTCTGGTTCCGCTGTTCTTCACCGCGCTCGCCGTGCTCGGCGTGCCGGTGCTGATCCACATGATCCAGCGCCAGCGCACCGAGATCATCGAGTTCCCCTCGCTGATGTTCGTCCGCAAGATCCCGTTTCATTCGTTGCGCCGGCAGCGCGTGCGACACCTGTTGCTGTTGCTGCTGCGGTGTGCCGCCCTGGCGCTGCTCATCGCCGCCTTCGCCCGGCCCTTCTTCCGGTCGGCCGTGCTGGTGGCGGTCACGGGCGGGTCGCGGGAGGTCGTGATCCTGGTCGACCGGTCCTACAGCATGGGGTACGGCAACCGGTGGGAGCGCGCGCGTGATGCCGCCCGCGACGTGGTGCGCGACCTGGCGCCAGACGATCAGGCCACGATCATCTTTTTCGACAGCGGCGCACAGTCGGGGGCGCGGTCGACGCGGGACCGGGCCAGCCTGCTGGCGGCGATCGACACTGCGGAGCTTGGGGCCGGTACGACGCGATACGGCCCGGCGTTGCAGCTCGCGCAGGGAATCTTCGAGGACTCGGACCAGCCGCGGCTCGAAGCGTTTCTGATCACCGACTTTCAACGGATCGGCGTCGACAGCGCCGCGAACACCTTGCTGCCGCCGGGGACCGTGCTGACGGCGGTGTCGGTGGCGGACGAGGACGAGACCCCCAACGTCAGCGTCTCCGGCGCCTCGGTGCAGCGCGACTTCTTCTCGAGTCGTGAGCGCGCCGCCGTCACCGTCCGGCTGGCGAACCGCGGCAACGAGACGGTCGAGCGGCAGGTGGCGCTCGAGCTGAACGGTCAGGAGTTCGAGTCGCTGCCGGTCACGGTCGAGGCCAACAGCTCGGCCACCCTGACGTTCGCACCGTTCACGCTCGAGGACATGGCCATGCCGGTGTCGGTCCGGGCCGTGGCGGATGCGTTGCCGCACGACGACGTCTTCCACTTCACGGTGGCTCCGGGCGACATCGTGCCGGTGCTGGTCGTCGGCGGCGCGGGCGCCGCCGATGCGAATCGGTATCTGCGCACCGCGCTGGCGCCCGGGTCCAGCCCGTCGTTCAGCGTCACCGTGCGTTCGGTGGACCAGGTGACCACGGCTGACGTCGCGGCGGCCCGCGTCGTGGTGCTGAACGACGTCGGGCTCCCCAGTGGCCAGGTCGGTGCCGCGGTCAGGCGGTTCGTCGAGGCAGGTGGCGGGCTCTGGGTCGTGCTCGGTGAAAATGTCCGGTGGCCGGCGGACAACCTCGATTTGCTGCCCGGCACGTTCGGCGAGCCGGCCGACCGCGATGGCCGAGGGGGCACGCTCGTGTTCGTCGACTACAGTCACCCGGTGTTCGAGGTGTTCAGCGCCCCGCGCAGCGGCGATCTGACGACGCCGCGTTTCTTCCGATATCGACCGCTCAACGTAGGTCCCGAGACGGCGGTGCTCGCCAAGTTCGACGACGGCGCGGCGGCGCTGGCCGAGCACGCCGTGGGCGAGGGGCGCGTCTTGATCTGGACCTCGACCATCGACAACTTCTGGAACGACTTCGCGCTCAAGGTGGTCTATCCGCCGTTTGTGCACAAGGTGGTGGAGTATCTGGCGGCGTACACCTCGCCGACAGCCTATCTGACGGCCGGCCAGGTCCTCGACCTGGCACAGTATCCCGGCGCCGTGGACCTCGACGTTGTCGGCGGGAATCTCGTGGTGCGTGACCCATCCGACGACCGGGTGGCCGTCGGCAGGGACGGGCGGACCGGGTTCATCGATCTGACCGAACAGGGGTTCTATGAAATCCGAGACACCGATGCCGCTGACAGCGCATCGGTGGTGGTCGCGGTCAACGTCGATCTGGCCGAGTCGAACCTCGAGCGGGTCGACCCGCAGGAGCTGGTCGCCGCCGCCACGGGGCGTGCCGCGGGTGACCGGTCGGTGACGACCCAGCGCGAGCTTGAACCGGAAGACCTCGAGCGGGATCAGACACTGTGGTGGTATCTCCTGATCGGCGCGCTCGGGTTCCTGGCCAGCGAGACGGTCGTGTCGAACCGGCTGTCGCGGACCGAGCTCGACGCGGATGAGTGAACGGCCCTTGACGTTTGGCGGGCGATGAGATCGTTGGGGGGGAATACGCTAAGATAGAATTATCTCAGCCAGAGCGAGGCGAGGCGAGGCGAGGCATGCTAAGAAATTCCTGGTCAATGGGCGGTCGCGACGAACTGTTTGACGTCATCCGGCGCGTGCGCAACCGCTGGCGGATGCGGGTGGTGCTGCGCGGGACCGCGGTCGTGGCGGCGGCCGGTCTTGCGGCGTTCCTCCTTTCCTCATATGGCCTCGAGTTCTTCAAGTTCTCCGCGGGGTCGGTCATCGCCTTCCGGGTTCTGACCTGGCTGACACTGGGTGGGTTGATGTACTGGTTCCTGGTCCGGCCGCTCGCGCGCGCGGTTCCGGACAAGCGGGTGGCGCTCTATCTCGAGGAGCACGACCCGTCGCTGCAGGCCGCGGTGCTGAGCGCGCTCGAGGAAACCAAGCGGGGGGAGCGGACCGACAGTCCGGACTATTCACCGGCGCTCGTCGACCGGCTCGTCCAGGACGCCGTGGAGCACTGCCGTGCGCTCGACTGGGGGGCGGCGGTCGAGCGGGAGAAGATCCGACGCTCGTCCGGCTATCTGGTCGGCGTGGCGGCGTTTGCGCTCCTTGCGTTCATCCTGGGGCCGTCGTATCTGCGAGATGGCGCGTCGGCGTTGATGGCCCCGACCGGCAGTCTCGACGCGGCCAGCCCGTATCACATCGACGTGATGCCGGGAGACGCCACAGTCGCCCGTGGGTCCGACCCGACCATCACGGCGCAGCTGATCGGGTTCGATTCGGGCGACGTCAACTTGTTCATGCGCACGAGCCCCAGCACCCCGTTCGAGCCGGTGCCGATGATTCCGCAGGAAGGCGAGGCGGCGGTCCCTGGTGGTTTCGAGACGCTCCTGTTCGACGTGCGTGAAGAGACGAGCTACTTCGTCATGTCGGTCGGCGTCCGGTCGGACACGTTCACCCTCGACGTCATCGACCTGCCGTATGTCGACCACCTCGAGTTCGAATATCACTTCCCCGTCTACACCGGGCTCGAGCCACGCCTGATCCAGGACGGCGGTGACATCGTCGTGCTGCGCGGCACCGAGGTGCGGCTGCTGGTGTTCCCGACGATGAGCACGCCGGCGGGCCGGCTGGTGTTCGACGAGACGACCTCGACAGACCTGACACGTCGTGACGACGGCGTGCTCACGGCCAGCTTCACGGTCGAAGAGGATGGGTTCTACCAGGTCGAGCTGGAAGGCCCGAGTGGCGAGCTGGTGAGCGCGTCGCCACGCTACACGATCGATGTGCTGACCGACCAGCCACCGTCGGTCATGTTCGTCAAGCCGGGGCGCGACGCCACGGCGAGCGCCATCGAAGAGGTGTTCCTCGAGGCGCGGGCAGACGACGACTTCGGTGTCCGGTCGCTCACGCTCACCTACTCGGTCAACGGCGGGCCAGAAGAGACCATCGGCCTGTTCAGCTCGGAGACCGGCGGGCTGAAGGAGATCTCGGCGGGGCACACGTTCTTCCTCGAGGAGTTCGAGCTCGAGCCCGGCGACTTCGTCTCCTACTACGGCACCGCCGGGGACAACCTGGCGGGCACCGACCGGGTCATCAAGAGCGACCTCTACTTCATCCAGATCCGCAGGTTCAGTCGTGACTTCCGCGCCGCTCAGTCACAGGGTGGCGGCGGTGGTGGCGGCGGTGGCGGGGGCGGCGATGCCCGGGCACTGTCCGAGGCGCAGCGGCAGGTCATTTCGGCGACCTTCAACGTCATCCGCGACCGCGACACCTTCAGCGACGAGGACTATCGCGAGAACCTCGTGTTCCTGACACTGGCGCAGGGCCGGCTGCGGGAACAGGTGGAGACGCTGTTGCGCCGGATGAACAGCCGGGTGATGCCGGCGGACCCGGCGTTCCGGTCGATTCTCGCGGTCCTCCCGCGTGCGGCGACCGAGATGCAAGCGGCCGAGACTGCCTTACAGGAGCAGGACGTCGACACGGCGCTGCCGGCGGAACAACGGGCGCTCCAGCAACTGCAGCGGGCCGAGGAGGCCTACGACGAGGTGCGCGTCCAGCAGGGGGGCGGCGGGGGTGGCGGCGGGGGCGGCGGACAGAGCGCCGCCGAAGATCTGGCCGACCTGTTCGAGCTCGAGCTCGGCAAGCTCCAGAACCAGTACGAGACGGTGCAGCGCGGACAGCAGCAGACCTCCGACAACCAGATCGACGAGCTGATGGAGCGGCTCAAGGAGCTGGCACGTCGGCAGGAGCAGGAGGCCGAACGGCAGCGGCGCCGGTCCCGTGGCGGACAGACCGCGCAGGCCGGCGGTGGCGCGTCGCAGCGCGCACTAGCCGAGGAGGCGGAGGAGGCGGCCCGACGGCTCGAGCGGTTGGCGCGCGAGCTTAGGTCGCCAGATATGATGCAGGCGGCGCGGCGTCTGCAGGAGGCGGCCGACGCGATGCGCGAGGCGGCCGCGAACGCCGACAACCAGGGCTTCGCCGAAGCTGGCGAGGCGCTCGATCGGTTGCGTGAGGTGCAACGCCAGCTGCAGGGCGAGCAGAGCGGCCGTCTGGCGCGTGATATCGAGGATGCGCGGCGGCGAGCGGCAGATCTCGCCAACGACGAGGCGGACATCGCCGACCAGGTGGCTGGATTGGGCAACCTGACGGACGAGGACCGGATCGACCGCATCCGTCGGTTGATCGAGCGGAAGGAAGAAATGGAGGCGCAGGTGGCCGACCTCGAGCGGGGGCTCGATTCGACGTCGGCCGAGTTCCGTCGCGACGAGGGTGACGCCTCGCGTGCGTTGCAGGACGCGGCCAACGGCATCCGCGAGAGCCAGCTCAAGGAAAAGATCCGGTATTCGCGTGGTCTTGTCCGAGCCCGTTCGCCGGAGTATGCCCGCCAGTTCGAGGAGGAGATCGGCGGCGACATCGGTGACCTTGAGCAGCGCCTGGCCGATGCCGCCGAGGCGGTGGGCAACTCTCGGGGCAGCGCGCCCGAGCAGGCGCTGGACCGTACCCGGGACCTGATGCGCTCGCTCGAGTCCCTCGAGCAGCGGATCCAACAGGGGGGCGAGCAGGCGGCCAATCAGCAGGGCCAGCAAGGTCAAGGGCAGCAAGGCCAAGAGGGCCAGCAGGGCCAGGGTCAGCAAGGTCAAGGCCAGCAAGGCCAGCAGGGCCAGGGCCAGCAGGGTGGCGGCCAGCAAGGTGATGGTCAGCAGGGCGGTCGGGTCGCGGGCGGCGGCGGCGGTGACACCTTTGGCGGCCCGTTTGGTGGGGGTGACCCGGGCAACCGCCGACCCGGTGTGTTCGACCCGCGGGATATCCGGCAGTGGCAGCGCGAGTTCCGGGAGCGCGGGATGGAGGCGCAGGAGCTGCAGCGGATGCTCCGGGCCGAGAACCTCGGCGAGGTGGGCGACCTCAGCGAGATCATCCAGGCGATGCGGGAGCTCGGTGATCCTCGCGTGTATCAGGACGCGGAGGCGATCGCGCGGCTGCAGACGTTCGTGCTCGAGGAGCTGAAGCGGTTCGAGTATCGGCTGCGGCGCGAGGTCGACAGCGACAGCGAGGAGCTGTTCCTGGCCGGGAGCGAGGAGGTGCCCTCCGGGTTCCGGGATCTGATTGACGAGTACTTCAAGTCGCTGGCGGAGCAGCCGTAGGAGACCTGCCTCGACGGCATCGGTCGGTAGAACGCGGCGGGGTTTCCCGCCGCGTTTGTCGTTTGGCACGACCTTGACGCTCATGCTCCGGTTCCCTCGGAGGGGCGGAGTGCGAGTCGGGTCACATGGGTATCGGGTGTGGCATAGTTATTCCCGCCCGGGTCCCTACGGCGGTCAGATGAGCATCCCCATGACACGGCGTCGCTCGCGGCAGGTGCTCAGACGCATTCTCGGCTGCGCGCTCGTGGCGGTGCTGCTCGCCGGCGCCACGGCGGTCTCCGCGCAGCGCTATTACGGGGGCCGAAGCCGGATGCCGCCTCGGTTCCCGAGCGGAGAGCCGACGCATCGCCTGTTCACGTTCACGCGGGCGCTCTATCAGAGCACGCACCGTGAGCAGGGTGGGCAGGGGTGGTATACCGACTACCCAGATGCCGACATCAACTTCTCGATCAGGCTCTCAGAGCTGACCCAAACGCCGGTCGGGTTCGACCGCTACGACCAGCCGGACCACATTGTCGTCGAGCTGACCGACCCGCAACTCTTCAACTATCCCTTCCTGTTCATGTCGGACGTCGGCACCGTCTGGTTCAGTCCCGAGGAAGCGGACCGGCTGGGCGCCTACCTGCGCAAGGGCGGGTTTCTCTGGGTCGACGACTTCTGGGGGCCGTTCGCGTGGGAGCAGTGGGCCGGTGCCATCGGCAAGGTCTTGCCGCCCGGTCGGTATCCGATCGTCGACATCCCGATCTCGGACCCGCTCCACCACGGGATGTTCGATGTCGAGGCGGTGCCCCAGGTTCCGTCGATCCAGCACTTCCGGCGTGTGGGCGGGACGACCACCTCCGAGCGTGGCACGCTGAGCGCAGAGGTCCACGTGCGGGGTATCTATGACGAGCACGGCCGGCTGATGGTGCTGATGACCCACAACACCGACATCGCCGACGGCTGGGAACGTGAGGGAGAGGACTACGAGTTCTTCTATCGCTTTTCGGTGACCTCCTATGCCGTCGGGATCAACGTCATCCTGCACGCGATGACGCATTGACGGAGGAGTCAGGAGGCAGGAGACAGGAGGGAGCCGGATGACGCCTGTTTACTTGCATCGTTCCCGAAACTTCCCCGCTGCCGGCCACAACCGTGACTGCCACGACACCGTTGCTCGAGACCGTTGAACAGGAACCGGATCGGCCGGCGCGGGCATCTGTGATCTGGATGCATGGGCTCGGCGCCGACGGGCACGACTTCGCCTCGCTACCGCTGCAGCTTGGTGTCTCACCGGATCTGGCCGTCCGCTACGTGTTTCCGCATGCCCCGGTCATCCCCGTCACGCTGAACATGGGGATGCGGATGCGCGCCTGGTACGACATCGTCAGTCTCGACGCGCGTGGGCAGGACGAGACCGGCATCCGCCGGTCCGCGGCATCCATCGAGGACCTTATCGCACGCGAGGTCGACCGCGGCGTGCCGTCGTCACGGATCGTGCTGGCCGGCTTTTCCCAGGGCGCGGCGATGGCGCTGTTCACCGGGCTGCGCCACGCCGCACCGCTGGCCGGCATCCTGGCCTTGTCGGGGTACCTGCCGCTGCACGAGTCCCTGCCGGCCGAGGCGAGCGCGGCCAGCCAGCAGGTCGAGATTCTGCAGGCGCACGGACAGCACGACGACGTGGTGCCGTACCACCTCGGGCACGGCAGCGCCGAGCTACTGCGTGCGGCTGGCTATGATGTCGAATGGCACGAGTACGCGATGGCGCACCAGGTCTGTCCCGAGGAAGTGCAGGAGATCGGACGATGGCTTGCCCGGGTGCTCGGATGCGAGACGAACGTCAGTTGACAGGCCTGTCCGCCGAAGCCTTGGCGAAGGCGGGAGACAGGAGGGACTTGATGACTTTCCACCTTCGCGTCGCGAGCGTGTCTCGAAGGCCAACGACGACGGACCCGCCGAGGCCGTGGCGAAGGCGGGCCGGCTTTGGTCGGGTGCATGCGGTGCTGTTGACGGTCGCGACGCTCTCGGGCTGTGCCGCCGAGGAACGAGGAGTGAACATGCCGCCGCCGCCGACAGAGAGACGCGAGGTCGTCGAGACGCTGCATGGGGTCGAGATCCGGGATCCGTATCGCTGGCTCGAGGACCAGGACGCGCCGGCGACCCGCGCCTGGATCGACACGCAGAACGCCTATACGGACACGCTGCTGACGCCGCTGCCTGGTCGCGACGCGCTGAAAGCCCTGGCGAGGACGGTGCTCGAGGTCGAGGCCATCGGTCTGCCGAACGAGCGCGGCGGGCGCTACTTTTACAGCAAGCGCAGGGCGGACCAGGAGCTGTTCGTGTTGTATGTCCGCGAGGGGATCGACGGCGAGGACCGGGTCCTGATCGACCCGCACCCGATGAGCCCGGACCACACCATCAGCGTGAGCTACCTCGACATCTCACGCGACGGGCGGCTCGTGGTCTACGCGGTGCGGGACGGCGGGGTCGACGAGGTATCGATTCACCTACGCGACGTCGACACCGGTACGGACCTCGACGACATGCTGCCGGCGGCGCGCTACGGACAGGTCAACCTGACCCCGGACAAGACCGGGTTCTATTACGAGCGCTTCGGCGACGTGACCCCGCGGGTCATGTTCCATGCGCTCGGGACCGACCCGAGCGCCGACATCCAGCTCTTCGGCGACGGCTACGAGCTGCATCACATTCCGGTCTCACTGTTGTCTGATGACGGCCACTGGCTGCTGGTGCACGTCATTGAGGGCTCGTCCGGGCCGACCGAGATCCACCTGAAGGACCTGACCACGGCGGCGCCGTTCACCACCCTCATCAAGGACGGGGTGTCCGAGTCTTGGGCCGAGTTCGCCGGCGACCAGCTGGTGATCACAACGAATCTCGGCGCGCCGAACAAGCGGGTGATGGTGGCCGATCCGGCCAACCCCTCGGTCGACCAATGGCGCGAGATCATCCCCGAGCGCGGCAACGTGGTCATCCAGGATGCGCGCGGGCTCGGTGGCCGGCTGGCGGTGTCGTATCTGCAGGATGTCCAGCCGCGTGTGGCGATCTACGAGCTATCGGGCACACATGTGCGAGACATTTCGTTCGAGATGCTCGGGTCGGTCGGTGGCGGCGCCGGGCGCTGGATGAGCGACGAGGCGTTCTTCACCTTCCAGTCCTATCATCGGCCGAACACCATCTACCGCTACGACCTCGCGAGCGGCGAGCGGACCGTCTGGGCGCAGGTCGAGGTGCCGATCGACGCCGGCCGGTACCGGGTGACCCAAACGTGGTTCGCTTCAAAGGATGGCACCCGGGTGCCGATGTTCGTCACCCATCGCGCCGACGTCGTGCTCGACGGCACCAACCCGACGCTGCTGACCGGCTATGGCGGGTTCAACCTGAGCCGGACACCGGCGTTCTCGTCGCTGGCGGCGGTGTGGCTGGAGAGCGGCGGCGTGTTCGCCGAGGCCAACATGCGGGGTGGCGGCGAGTTCGGCGAGGAGTGGCATCGCGACGGGATGCTCGAGCGCAAGCAGCATGTTTTCGACGACTTCATCGCGGCCGCCGAGCACCTGATCGCCGAAGGCTATACGAGCCCGGAGCATCTCGCGATCCGCGGCGGCAGCAACGGCGGACTCCTCGTGGGGGCTGTCTCGAACCAGCGCCCGGATCTGTTCGGGGCCGTCGTCTGCACCTACCCGCTGCTCGACATGG
>Ga0207963_1001131_pt1 | contig 14098 bp, 13 predicted proteins | sample Knorr_S15_td_NAD_FD_185604 | JGI IMG/M metagenome (GOLD analysis project Ga0207963, IMG submission 185604) | Marine microbial communities from Southern Atlantic Ocean transect - Knorr_S15_td_NADW_ad_2500m_LV_A (SPAdes) (version 2) | ecosystem: Environmental > Aquatic > Marine > Oceanic | place...
CCAAGGTGGCGGGTTTGTTGCCTCCCTGGGCGGTGTCCCCACGGAAAGCCGGAGGCGTGTCAGTAACTTGGAGTTCCACGTGGGTTGGCATCTTCACGCTGATGGGCGCGCCGTTGTACAGAAGGATATCGACCATCGCCTGCTCTTTCAGGTACTCCAACGAGTCCCCCAATATCTCCTTAGTCAGGTCATACTGATCGAAGGTTTCCTGGTCCATGAAGAAATAGAAGTCGCCGTCTGTGTAGAGGTATTGGGTCGGCCTGGTATCCACGTCGGCCAGGGTAAACCCGGTGCTGTACTGCTGAAAGGTACGCTCCACCACCGCGCCGCTCAACAGATTCCTCATCTTGATGCGGGTAACCGGCGCTCTCTGCTGCATCTTGTGGCGCTGGTAATCCATGACCTCCCAAGGCTGCCCGTCCAACTCGATGACGAGTCCCCGGCTGAGGTCGCTGAAATTTATGCTCATTTAGGAGTCCTTCGGTTACTGGTGAAAGGAGCCGCCGGACCAGCGAAAACAGTGCCCGGCAGTATCGATTAAGAGTGTATCACTAAGCCGGGCGCGGACGCGGAATTTGCTGAATGGCCTGACAACTTTTACTTTTTGGCTTTGCTTAGTGGAACGGCGCCGTCTTCTCGAAGTATCACGATATCTTCGATTCGGATCCCGCCCCAGCCGCTCAGATATATGCCGGGTTCAACAGTGAACACCGTGTTCAACTCCAAGACGTCGGGAGACCTAGGTCCGACTCTGGGGTTCTCGTGGATCTCCAGGCCGACACCGTGGCCCAGACTGTGGCCAAAGTTGTCCCCGTATCCAGCTTGGGCGATCACTTCCCGGGACAGGTTGTCCGTCTCTTCGCCGGTCATACCCACCTTCACCGTATTGATGGCGGTTAGCTGGGCGCCCAGGACCGTGTCGTAGATCTTGTTAAATGTCTCATCGGGCTCGCCGACCGCGATCGACCGGGATAGGTCGGAGCAGTAACCGCCCACTTTTGCGCCCATGTCGATCACGATGGGGTCGCTTTGTTTGATCACGTAGTCGGTGGGTTGATGGTGGGCCATCGCCCCGTTGGGCCCGGCGGCAACGATGGTATCGAAGCTGATCGTGTCTGCGCCGAAATCGCGCATAGCGGTTTCCAGTCTCCAGGCTACTTCCTTCTCGGTCATACCGGGAGTGATGGCAGGAGTTACTTGGTCCATGGCTTTGTCTGCAGCGTCGATCGCCAACTGCAGCATCTGCAGCTCTTCATGGTCTTTGATGATGCGCTGGTTCTCGGCCAGTCCCGGCGCCGGAACAAAAGAGACGTCTCCCAAAGCGGAATCGCCTTTGATGGCGTCAATCAGGTTGTTATACGAAGCGACCGTCATATCCTGGCTTTCGAACCCGACCTTCTTGACCCCGGAATCTTTCAATTCGTCGATCAGCCAACCCCAGCCGCCGCGGACCTGCCGGACATCGAAATAGGGTGATTGGTTGGTCGCCTGTTCGGTGTACCGGGAGTCTGTGACCAGGATGGCCTTGGCCTTGGTAATCAGCAAATATCCGGCGGAGCCGCTAAATCCCGATAGGTAGCGCCGGTTCTCCGGGGCTGAGATCAGCACGCCGTCTAATTCTTGGTCGTTGAACTGGGCGACGAGGCCCTCCACTCTTTCCTTCATCTGGATTCTTCTTCGACAACTTCAGCCAATACTTTTAGCGCCGAGGTGTAACTTCGCCAGCCAAATCCAGCGATCTGGCCTCTGGCTATGTCCGAGATCACCGAAACTCTGCGCCAGTCTTCCCTGGCCAAAGGGTTGCTGAGATGGACTTCGACAACCGGCAAACGGCTGTCGATCAATGCGTCTTTCAGGCTGAGCCCATAGTGGGTCAGTGCTCCTGCATTCAAGACGATGCCTTGGATCTTCCCCCAATGCTCCTGGATGCAGTTGACCAGTTCCCCTTCCAGGTTGGACTGGTAGAAAATGACCTCGACGCCAAGTTCATTGGCAACCCATTTGATCTCCTGGTTCACTTCTTTCAGGGTCTTGGAGCCGTATAGAGATGTGTCCCGGCGTCCCAGCATGTTGATGTTGGGGCCGTTTAAGATCAAGAAACTGACCATGTTTCTAGTCGTCCTTCCCGGTGGATACTTGTTCCTCAGGCTCGGCCGCTTGCCGGGGCGTCCTGCCAGCCGGTTCGTCAGCCCTGGGATGATGGGACAAGTAGGCCGACAGGGCTTCCCGCTTGGTTACATGAGTATATACCTGGGTCGTTGTAGGACTGGAATGGCCCAGAAGTTCTTGGATCACCCGAAGATCGGCCCCGCCTTCCAGCATATGAGTGGCAAAGGTATGCCGGAGGGTATGGGGGTGAACACTCGTCCTGGTTCCGGCTTGGTTTGAATAGCGGCGCACCAATTTTTCGAAGCTGCGGCGCGAGAGCCTTTCCCCATACCGGTTCAAGAACAGCGCCTGGGTGGGCTTGGACACCAATTCGCGCCGGGACTCGTTGAGGTATCGCCGCATTGCTCTCTCGGTATGCTTTCCAAACAGGACCATTCGTTCCTTGGAGCCTTTGCCTCGGACCAAGATCTCATTGCTAGAGAAATTTATGTCCGGCAAATTAAGTCCGTGGATCTCCGAAAGCCGGATCCCGCAGGCGTACAGCGTCTCCAAGATCGCTTTGTCCCGGATGCCGTGAACCGTCGATCCATCGGGCGCATCCATCAGCCGGGCGACTTCGCGCTGACCCAAGAAATCGGGGAGGGATTTCGAAATCTTTACCTTGAAACTTTGCCCCGAAGGCACGGGGGTCGAGCGAAACAGACCTTCTTGGACCAAGAACCGGTAGAAAGCGCGGACCACCGTTAGCTTACGGGCAACACTGACTCTGGCATATCCCTGTTGTCCGCCCTTACCCTCGGTGGCCAACCAGGCCAGGTAGCCGCGCAGAGTCTGCCGGTCCATGTCCGCCAGACTCAGCTTCTCCGCGGCCAGGTATTGGCGGAACGATTGCAGGTCCGCCAGATAGACTCGTTCTGTGTTCTCCGACAGCCCGCGTTGACCGCGGATGTAGCGGGGGAACGCTTCTAGGTATTGGTCAAACTGGGTCAAGCCCTCATGACCGGCGTTCTCGAGGCTAGTCGCCAACCGGCGCCAGCTCTTCTGATGCGTCTTCGTTTTCCGAGTTCTCCAGTATGGCTTCCTGCCAACTACAGTTGGTGCAGGCCGAATTGTTCCGGCCCTTCATGACCATCAGGCCCGCACACTCAGGACATGGAGTGGGCAGCGGTTGTTGGTTCAAGATCAGGTCGCAATCCGGGTAATTGGAGCATCCGTAGAATGACCGGCCTCGGCCCCTTGCCCGGCGTTCCACGATATCGCCACCGCAGTTGGGCTTGGGGCAGGAGACTCCGGTCTTCTTTAGAATCGGTTTGGTCTTGCGGCACTCAGGGAAGCCGGTACAGGCCATGAAACGGCCAAACCGTCCCGTCTTGATCACCATGGGTTTTCCACAGGTGTCCGTGTGCTCGCACTTATCGCTGCCCGCACAGTCGCAGACCTCATCGGTCTCCTCGTCCATACGAATCTTGGGCATCAGCTCATCTGCGTTACTCAAAGCCTCCTCGAAAGGCCCGTAGAACTCACCCAGCATGGGCACCCAATCGCGTTCACCCCTGGACACATCGTCCAATTCTTCTTCCATCTTGGCCGTGAAGTCCAGGTCCATGATGTTGGTGAAATACTCTGTGAGCACGTCAGTGACCGTGATTCCCAACTTGGTGGGAGTCAGCCTATTTCGTTCCCTTTCCACGTAGTTCCGGTCAAGCAAGGTGCCAATGGTCGGGGCATAGGTGCTTGGGCGTCCTATACCCTTTTCTTCCATGGCTTTGATGAGCGTGGCCTCAGTGAACCGGGGAGGCGGCTCGGTGAAGTGCTGGTTGGCGTCGAGTTTGGAGCACGACAGGGCGTCGCCGACCGCTAGCGCCGGCAGGGAATTCTTTTCGTCGGTCTCCTCTCTATCGTCACGGCCTTCCATATATACGCTACGGAACCCGGCGAATTTCAGGACCGAGCCGGAAGCCCGGAAGTTGTAGACAGCTCCGGTCCCCTTGCAAACGGCGTCGATGTTCAACGTGGTCGCTTCAGACCTGGCATCCTCCATCTGACTGGCCAGCATTCGCGACCAGATCAGGGTGTAGAGGTTCAACTGTTCCCCGGACAGATAGTCCTTCAATAACGCGGGGTCTCTCTTGATTGACGTGGGCCGTACGGCTTCGTGGGCTTCCTGAGCGCCCTTCGCAGCCCTGGTATACACCTTGGGTTTGGCTGGCAGATGGTCTTTACCGTATCTGGCTTGGATGTATTCCCGCACCTCTTCCAGTGCAGAACTGGCCACCTGAGTGGAGTCCGTCCTCATGTAGGTGATCAGGCCGATCTGGCCTTCACTTCCAACGTTTAGGCCCTCGTACAATTGCTGGGCCACGGCCATGGTGCGCTGCGCCGTGAACCGCAGTTTGCGGCCGGCTTCCTGCTGCATGGTGCTGGTCGTGAACGGCGCGGAAGGTCGTTGTCTGACATCCCGTTTCCGGACCTCAGCGACTTTGTAGTCAGCATCGGCCAGTTCAGACTCGTAACGCCGGGCATCTTCTTCTTTGGGGATGCTGATTCGGGCACGATCACCCTTCACCGAGTGCAGTGAAGCAGAGAACTGGTTCTTCTCGATGGCCTCCGAGCCGGCCTTTCGCAGTAGGTTATCGATGGTCCACGACTCTACGGGAATAAATGCTTCGATCTCCCGTTCGCGGTCCACAACCATGCGCAGCGAAACCGATTGCACCCGGCCCGCAGAGGTACCACGCTGGACCCGGCGCCAGAGCAGGGGACTGATCTGGTATCCGACCAAACGGTCCAGAATGCGCCGAGCCTGCTGGGCATTGACGAGCTGCATGTCGATCTCGCGGGGGTTACGGAAAGCCTCTTCGACAGCTTCTTTAGTTATCTCGTGAAAAACAACCCGCTTGGGGGGCGTGGCCAAGCTCCCCCAGTCCGCGGCGGTCTGGAGGTGCCAGGATATGGCTTCGCCTTCCCGATCCGGGTCAGTGGCCAGGAAGACCTGTTTGGCTTCCTTTCCGGCTTTTTTGATCTGGGTCAGCAGGGACTGCTTGTCCTTCATGATCACGTAGGAAGGCTCAAAGTCCTGCTCTACGTCTACGCCGATCTTGCTCTTGGGCAGATCGCGCACGTGTCCTTGGGACGCGGTCACGACGTATTTGTTGCCCAGTATCTGTCCAACTGTCCTGGCCTTGGCCGGAGATTCTACGATCACCAAGCTCTTGCCGGCGGAACTAGGCAGCTTGACGGCCGCCGACCTACCTTTGGAGCCCTTGGCTTTGGTGGACTTGCGCTTGGCCGTGGTTTTTTTTGTTGTGGATTTGCTCGCCGCTTTAGCCGACGAGCCTTTATTGGTTGTCATATACCGCCGTGGTTCCTCTTATTTTGATGTAGTGCATACAGCCGACCTGTTTTATCTTTCCCTTCAACTCTAACATGGTCAGTGTACTGCTATCTGAGGTTATAGGTAGGCCTGATGACCTCTGGATAATATCAATATGCAACGGAGAGTCAGTCAACTTGCTTAGCAGCGCCTGCTCTTCCGGTTCGTCGGCATCAGCAGCTGCGAACGACAATTGCTCCGGAACTTCTTCTAATGCCTTAAGTCCTTTTTTAGACTTCTGGGTTTTGGGGACAACGTCAGCGATGTTCAGCTCTTCCAATATATCCGTGATCCCCATCACCAATTTTGCGCCTTCCTTTATCATCCGGTTGGTGAAATCGCTGGCCGGAGAGAAGATACTCCCCGGTACGCAGAAGGCTTCCCGGTTCTGCTCCAGGGCGTGATAGACCGTGTGACGGGCCCCGCTGCTTCGACCACCACCGAACCCAGCGACATGCCGCTGATCAGGCGGTTCCGGCGCGGAAAGCTCCGCGAGTCCGGCCGTACGCCGATCGGCTGCTCGCTAACGACGGCTCCCTGTTCCTGTATCTGCTCAAACAGACGCGTATGGTTCCCGGTCCAGACCGCCAGCTAACACGGCAATCGTGCGGCCCCCGGCTTCAAGAGCCGACCGGTGTGCCACTCCATCGATATCCAATGCCAACCCGTTAACCACCGTAAGGCCTGCCTGGGCCAACCCTCGACTTAATGCCGCTGTGGCTTCCCGGCCGTAGACGGTTGGGCTTCTGGTACCTACGATGGCCACCGCCCGTTCGTCGCTAGGCAACAACGTTCCTTTATAGAAGAGAACCGCAGGCGGGTCGGCGATCTCTTTTAGCCGCGCCGGGTAGCCTGGATGATTCCAGGTTACAGCCGTAACCCCTGCACGTTCAAGGGCAGCCATCTCGTCATCTGGGGAAGAATTGTTCCTGGCAGCTACAATCTCCTGAGCTGGACGGTCTTCCAATCCAGTGGCCCTAAGCTCGTTGTAACTGGCGTTCCAGACCGATTCAAGATCGCCAAAGTTGGATTCCAAACGGCGAAAACGCACAGTTCCCAATTGCCGGACCCTGCTCAAAGCCACTCACAATTTGGTGTCGGCAGCCATGTTCTCTTCCATATTCGGGATTCTAGCACAGGCCAAAATCAGCAACCAACGGCTTGCGGTCACTGTCAAGGGCAACAATAGACCGCAGACCGCGTTCAATTAGGAAAGAATCCCGCCGTCTTCGTAGCAGCCCCGGTGGCCCATTAGATGTGATGTCAGGCGCGTTTATCAGGCTGGAAATTAGGCCCGATTTGGTTGACAATGGAAACAGGCGGATGATATATTCGTGACGCTGTTTTACGCGTGTACCCACCATCAAAGTGGGTTGTCATCATATTGGCGTTCTCCGGAATTTAACCCTGATAATCAGAACGTTGGGCCACATCAGAGGACACTTCCGACAATCATCATGACATCTACGGCCTCATCGGCACGTCCGCGGCACTTCCAGTCCCCATATTCCTCATTTATTTCCAACTATTCGATATGGCATTTTGCCATTTCGACCCAAGCTATCATTTCGAATCGGCCTGACCGCAGTGCCATGAGGACTTATTGATATGCAGATGCGCGACTTCGTAGTACGGTTCGCCGGCGAAGGTGGTCAAGGCGTCGTCACTTCGGCGGAAGGCCTAGCCCAATCGTCGACCCGCGTCGGCTACCATGCCCTGACTTTCGCAACCTTCCCTTCCCAGATATTGGGCGGCCCCACCTGGACCCAAGCCCGAATCTCAGTAGAACCGGCTTTGGCGCCCGGCGACGATGTCAACGTCCTCGTCGCGTTCAACAAGGACGCTTACGATGCCCACATCAATGATGTCCGCGAAGACGGTGTAGTGATCTTCGACTCCACCGAGTTTCAATTAGAAGACGACGGTCGTAGTTTTGGCCTGCCCTTTGAAGACCTGGCTAAATCAACTGGCAACAACCGCGCCGCCAACATGGTGATCATGGGCGGCTTGGCTCACCTGATAAATATGCCTCAAGAGCACTTGATTAGTTTCGTCGAAGAACGGTTCAACCGTGGGCGGGACGGAGATGCCGAGATCATCAGGTCCAACATCGAGGCCCTGAACCTGGGCCGTAGCCACCTCGCGGACAGCGGGTTTTCCCTGGGTGATTTGGCACCCCCGGAGCAGCCGGAATACGAACAATTGATGATCAAAGGCAACGATGCCATATCGATCGGCGCCATTGCCGCCGGCCTCGATTTTTACGTTGGCTACCCTATCTCCCCCGCCACTACGATCCTTTTGTATATGGAACGGAATTTGGTCGGCAATGACCGGTTCGCCTATCAAGTTAGCTCCGAGATTGAATCGATCACCACTATCCTGGGCGCGGGCTACGCCGGCAAACGGGCAATGACCGCCACCGCCGGCCCCGGTGTATCATTGATGAGCGAGGGTCTGGGCCTGGCGTGGATGGCCGAGATTCCACTAGTGGTGGTGGACGTTCAGCGCGGCGGACCGGCTACCGGCCTGCCCACCAAGACAGAGCAGTCCGACCTTATGAGCTGTATGTATCCTGCCCACGGCGACGTGAGACTGCCCATCATAGCGGTCGGTACAGTTGAAGAATGTTTCTATGGAGCGATCAAAGCGCTGGAGTGGGCGGAAAAATACCAAGGCCCTGTCATCTTGATGACCGAGATGGCTTTAGCCGAACGGTCCCAAAACATCCCCAAACCCGATCTTTCCAAGGTCAAACAGGCCAAACGGGATATATACACCGGCACCAACGGCTACCTCCGCTATGCCGGTAACGAGCTTTCACCCATGCCCATCCCCGGTAACCCAGGCGCCTATGTGGCCAACGGCAGTGAACACGACGACATGGGCGACACCACCCACCTGGGGGAGCGCCATGTGCAGATGACCGAGCGGCGGTTTAGCAAGATCAAGTTGCTGGAAGAAGACGATTACGAACGTGACCAGACGGAGCAGTCCATCGCGGTATTGCCATGGGGCGGCAGCAAAGGCCCGGCCCAGGAAGCCTATAAAACTCTGAGAGAAAATGGCGTGCCGGTGGGTTGGTACTACACGGTGTACCTAAACCCTCTGCCACCGAAGATGCTGGAAGAGTTGAAAAAGAAAGACCTGGTAATCGTTCCGGAGTTGAATTACCAAGGGCAGTTCTCAAGCATCCTGCGCTCGATGGGCGTGAAAGCAGAGTCCATCACCCAATACACCGGCCTTCCATTCAAAGGCCGCACACTGGTCGAAAAGATCACGGAGATGACGAACGCTCATCTGAAGGAGACGGTCAGGGTATGAGCAAGAAAAACCCTGAATACGATTTCAAGTGGTGCCCGGGCTGTGGCGATTTCGGTGTTCGACGGGCCCTTGAGCTCGCCATGATCAACCGAATGGAAGAGACCGGCAAGCCCATGGAAAACAATGTGATCGTGGCCGGCATCGGTTGTTCCGGAAACATGGTCCACTTGTTGGAAGGAAATCAGCCCTACGGAATCCACGGAATCCACGGCCGATCACTCCCGATAGCCTTAGGCGTCAAGATGGCCGAACCAAGCCTGAACGTGGTGGTGGTGGCCGGGGACGGCGACTTCCTCAGCATCGGCGCGGAGCACATCGGACCGCAAGCGGCCCGAAACCTGAATATCTGCGCGGTAATCATGGACAACGGAGTTTACGGGCTGACAAAGGGCCAGAGCTCTCCGACCACCTTGGAAGGCGCGATCACCAGCAGCACGCCGTTCGGGAAGCTGGAATCGAAGACCCATCCGCTGGAACTGTACCTGACGATGGGCGTTTCTTACATCGCTTCCGGGTTCTCCGGCCAGCCGCGTCCCCTCTCTCAACTCATCCAGCAGGGGATGGACCATTCAGGATTCTCCATCGTTCACATCCAATCGCCTTGCACGGCTTACAACGACACCTTCTTGGAATTGAAAGGCGATCTCAAGAACGGCATTCAGCCCACCCTCTGGGATATCCCCGAAGACCACGACACCTCAGATAGGGCGGCGGCCCACGACCTGCTTCAGCAAGGCGGAGTGCCTGTGGGAGTCCTCTACAACGACACGGACCGGATCTCGTTGGATCAGAACGTGGTTAATACCTGGGAAAAGGCCCAGCCCAAAACCATTGAACAGTTGATGGGGGCCTTCGAGTTCTAGCCTACGATTGATCATGGTATTCAAAACGCCCCGATTCACATCGGGGCGTTTTGAATATAAGGTCCATGCAACCTTATCTGCGTGATGGTGCATCTATGTATTTGAGAAGAGGACCATTCGGGAAAATCGAGAACATCTCCGGGCAGTGGGTGTTGCCCATCACCAGTCTGCCAACTTAGAACGGAACGGAGATGGATAAATTGTTTTAAGCGATAAAAAGATTCTTCAGGAAGGGCGAATTCGACTGCGAAGACGTGGTTGATTACTCTTCCGCCTACATCGAGAACGATCTCAAACCAGACAAGCGGTCTGCATTCCAGGCCCACCTGAGCAAATGCGGTCCTTGCCAGGCATTTGTGGGAACGTTGTCGTCAACGATCGGCGCCTTGGGTAGGCTGCCCGGAATCAGTGCGCCGTCCGCGCTTAAAAAATCATTGTTGGAGCGGATACATCGGGAAAATTAGCTGTGGTCTGTCTACTAAGCCGTGCAAGCCAAAAGAAAATCCCCCGGAAGAATCCGGGGGATTTTCTTGTTTTAACCTAGTCTTTTACCGCTTCAACTTGTAGTTGAGTTAAGTTCGTCCTCTAAGTCGCGGTATTTGGACGGGCATTTCACCAGGATGTTATCCGCGTGGAATACTTCGTTGGCGCCGTAACTACCCTCCAAGATGAGCTCGGAGTGGGGATTGAAGAACAGGTCAGGCAAAACACCAGTGTAGCTGGCCATGAGGGTAACGCTAAAGGAATCTCCGTCGTTGTCGGTGATCTGAAAGAGAGAGTCGATGGAATTGCCGTTACGGCCGAAGGTACCTTCAACCAATTTACCGGACACCCGGAGCAATCGTCCGTCTTGGACTTCGGACTTTTCGCTGAACTCGCTGACTGTCAGGAAATAGAGGGTGTTCCCCGGGAATGCCGCGTAGATCATGTAGCCCAGCGCGAGGATGATAACAGCACTTAGGACCAAGAATCTGGTCTTGTTGGAGCTGGCCTGTACCTCGTCTCCAAATTCGTCTAAAGGTTCCATTCCTCTGTCGTTCAAGACAGAACTTCCTTTCCCCCAAGTGTGGATGTCAAAAATTAATGGCCAACGGAGTCAGTTCCGTCTGACGTGCCAATCATATCATGGCGCTAGGCTCCCTGCTATTGTAAACGGCCTCAGTATCGGAGGCCCCGCACAACCGTTCTGCCTTGCTATTCAAGGACCTGTTAAGTAGAATTTCGGTAGCCAAATACTCTCCAAAACGACCCCACGAGACCCCATTGGAAACCACCCCAAACCCAGCGGTCACAGGCGCAGGCCGATGTCCGGCCCACCTAGCCCATACGGGCGCTTCCGGCTTAGATTTGAATCCAATCATCGCCCCTAAACGAATCATTGTGCGGACTCTCATGTCCTGTGTGCCATCTCAGGCTGGCCGCGGGATATCTCCATGACCAATGCGGCCGCGGAAGCCGTGCAGGCCCGTTCTCTGGAGAAGAGTTTCGGCGAGTGGCCGGTACTTTGGGACTTGGACCTGTCAGTGCCTTGGGGCGAGACACTGGTCCTATTCGGTGCCAACGGGGCCGGAAAGACCACTCTGTTGCGGATCCTGGCCACCCACATGCGTGCCGACTATGGTTCAGTGGCGGTAGCAGGTTATAACCTGCGCACCCGGCCTGAAAAGGCGCGGCGCCGCATCGGAGTCGTTGGGCACCGAAGCCTGCTTTACGACGACCTCACCTGCCGGGAGAACCTGGTCTACTACGGCCGGTTATTCGGTCTTAAGGACCACGGGAAAAGGGTCGATGATGTTTTGGAGAAAGTGAGACTGAGCAGCCGGGCCGACCACCGAGTACGGACCTTGTCCAACGGCATGCAGAAACGGGCCGCCATCGCCAGGGCGATCCTCCACGAACCGGACGTTCTGCTCTTGGACGAACCGGAAGCGGGCCTCGACCGCGAATCCGTGTCCATCTTGGGAGCTCTATTGGCCGAATGGACTGACACTGGACGCTCCGTGGTTATGACCACCCACGACCTCGACCTGGGACTGGACTGGGGGCACCGAGCGGGTGTGTTGCGCGGTGGCAAGGTGAATTTCCCGGATTCCGATTCTCCTGATAGCGCCACAAGTGACATCCGGCAGGCGGTGGCAGACGCCTTGGAGGCCGGACGATGACGGGTCTGCTGGGTCCCATCATGGTCATCGTCTGGAAGGACGTGCTCTTAGAGTTACGCTCGAGAGACCTGGTGGTCTCCGTAGTGGTCTTTGGATTGCTGGTGGTGGTTGTGTTCAACTTTGCATTGAACAACACGCCTGGCAGGTCTGAAGAGTTGGCGCCGGGCATCCTTTGGGCCGCCTTCGCATTCTCCGCCGTCCTGGCCATGAACCGGGCGTTCGTGAGGGACCAGGAGCAGGGTGGGTTAGAGGGGCTGCTGATCTCGCCGGTGAGCCGGGACGCCATCTTCCTGGGGAAGGCGCTGACCAGCCTGATCTTCATGCTGCTGGTGGAAGCAGCTCTGCTGCCGGTGTATGCGGTGATGCTCGATTTTTCAGCCCTGTCTTGGATCCTGATCCTCACCATCTTCCTGGGGACCTTGGGTTTCGCCGTGGTGGGGACGCTGTTCTCAGCCATCGCCGTGCAGACCCGGTCGCGAGAGATCATGCTGCCTGTGCTGTTCTTCCCAGTCTTGTTGCCGGTGATAATTGCGGCGGTGGAGGCATCGACTCGTGCGGTGGGCGGAGAGACCTTCATCGGGCTGGGCCGTTGGCTGCCCTTGATAGGCGTGTTCGACGCCTTATTTTTGGTAATATGTCCCTGGGTTTTCGGATTCGTAGTGGAGGAGTGATCTAGCTTGGCAAACACCCAAAGCATGGAGCGGCCCGGAAGCCTGGGCGGTCTACCGAGCCTAAAAACAGCATTGGCGGCGATTACAGGCGTCATGATGCTAGTGGACCTTTATCTCATCTTCATGGTCGCACCCACAGACTCAGTCTTGGGCCACGTGCAGCGCGTCTTCTACTTCCACGTGCCCATCGCCATCATGTCGTTCCTGGCGTTCTTCGTTGTGTTCATCGGCAGTCTGATGTACCTGATCAAACGGACACCCAAGTGGGATGCCGTTGCCCACGCCTCGGCCGAGGTTGGCGTCGTATTCGTCACTCTGGCGCTGCTGACGGGCATAATCTGGGCCAGGCCGGTCTGGAACACCTGGTGGACTTGGGAGCCCCGTCTGACCACCACCATGATCCTGTGGTTGATCTATGTGGCCTATCTGATGGTCAGGTCCTACGCTCCCTCCCAGTCCAAAGGCGCCATCTACGCCGCGGTCGTGGGCATCATCGGTTTCATCGATGTACCCATCGTCTATTACTCAGTCGTATGGTGGCGGTCGATCCATCCTTCACCGGTGGTGGGGCCATTCGCCCAGTCCGATGCCCTGGACGGAACCATGGCGCTGATACTGCTGTACTCGTTGATCACGTTCTTATTCTTCTTCGCTTACATGGTCGTGGAACGGATGGAACTCCGGAAAACAGAAGAGGCATTGGGGCGTATCCGGTTTACCCTACGGCGCAGGGGACGTTAGGCCCGGCGCTTTCCCGTTTTTTACGGAAATCACCAAGGAGTTGGCTTGCTAGACTTCATACTGCTCAGTTCCCATCTACCTTCATCCAACCTGCCCTACCTTTTTGCGGCTTTCGCCGTGAGTTGGGTGGTGTTGTTCGGATACCTGTTCTACGTAAACCGCCGTCAGCACGAGATGAAGAAAGAGATCGCCAGACTGCAGAGCGTGCTGGACCGGGCTGACGAAGAAGAGTAGTTTTCAAATTCCATGAAATTCGATCGTCTCTTTAGATTTCCCTCTAGTGCCCTCGCCGCAATCCTGGTTTTGGCGCTCGCCGTTGGATGCGGTGGTGATTCGGCATCCGGCTCGCCTGTTTACTCTGGCTCGTCAACACACCTCGAAGAACGCGACGGCCAACCGGTGGTGGTCTTTGAAATTTCGATCAGCGATGGCAATGGCGACCCCTACACAAAAGGTCTATTGGTCGAAAGCACCGCGTTCACTCCAGACTCGTCATTCCCGGTGCTTAAAGCCAACCAAGGCGGCGGCGTCACGATCATCCTTGAAGTGTCGACGCCTGGGGATTACCACGTAGCGATAGGGTCGTTTATAGACTCCGAAGGGCGGGCATTACCCCCGGCTCCCGACAGCACTGAATTGCGTGGGAAAGTTCTGTTGACGTATAACTACGCCCCATAGATTACTAACACCGGTTCTAATATTCGCGCCTACATCTTTGTGGGGCTGACCGTCCAGGTTGGCGTACTGACCCAATTGGGAGTGGAAGCCCCGGAAGCCAGTAGTTGGTTCTTCATCACCTGGATGACCACCGGCCTGTTCTCCTTGGTCTTGTCCCTGTTCACTAGGCAGTCGGTG
>Ga0207963_1001134_pt1 | contig 14065 bp, 11 predicted proteins | sample Knorr_S15_td_NAD_FD_185604 | JGI IMG/M metagenome (GOLD analysis project Ga0207963, IMG submission 185604) | Marine microbial communities from Southern Atlantic Ocean transect - Knorr_S15_td_NADW_ad_2500m_LV_A (SPAdes) (version 2) | ecosystem: Environmental > Aquatic > Marine > Oceanic | place...
ATGTCGCTCTCGTCGATGCGGGCGAAACCTTCGATCGCGGCGCCGTCGAATCCAACGCCCTGCTGGATGGCGTCTTCCAGGTCTTCCACCGTGATGGCGAACCCCTTCAGATGCCCCAGGATGTCGGTGAACCACAGGCGAATGAACTTAACATCATTCTCCCGGGCCGTACGCACCACGAAATCTCGTTCCGCGGCCCGCTCTGCCTCCATGTGCGTCCTCCATACCTTACCTATGACTAGCTTCAGCTATCAGTATACCGGCTTCACCCGGGCGCCGTTTCCCGGCCCAGTCCGGATAAATAGACGGGCGAAGCCGGAATTTACTGCCAGCCCCGCCCTTTTCCAACTCCGCTAACCCTACGAAGCTACTGGTCGGCTACGGCTCGAAGGCCGCTTCACCGTGCTCCGCGAGGTCCAGGCCCATGCCCTCTCCTCGTTCATCGGCACCCAAGCCGATGGTCTTGTCTATCAGAAGCATGATGGCCCCGGTGACCACGAAGGACCAACCGAACGATGCGCCGATAGCAACAAGTTGATTAACGATCTGCTCGCCGCGGCTGATGCCGTCACCCAAAGCCGCGAAGCCGATGCCGACGAAAAGTCCGGTGGCCAGCGCGCCCCATATGCCGCCTACACCGTGAACGCCGAAGACAGCCAAGGCATCGTCAACTTTCAACTTCAACAGCAATTTGACCGTGGCGTAGCAAAAGACACCTGCTCCCACTCCAATGATCAGAGCGGGCATCGGCCCGACGAAGCCAGCCGCGGGCGTGATGGCCACCAGGCCTGCCACGGCGCCGGAAGCCGCTCCGACCGCGCTGGGCTTCTTGTCGATGAGCCAGGCCAAGATCAGCCACGACATCATTGCGGCGGCAGCGGCTGTGTTGGTTACGACGAAGGCGTTGGTGGCAACACCGTCGGCGGCTAAGCTGCTGCCCGCGTTGAACCCGAACCATCCAAACCAGAGCAACGCAGCACCGAGAACGACCATGGGCACGTTGGCCGGTCCCATCGGTTGTTCCGGGAACCCTATCCTGCGCCCGATGATCAGGGCCGAGGCCAAGGCTCCGGCTCCGGCGCTGATGTGCACCACGGTGCCTCCAGCGAAGTCCAGGGCACCCAGGGCGCCCAGCCAACCGCCACCCCAGACCCAGTGGGCCAGCGGTGCGTATACGATGCTTACCCACAACACTATGAAGATACAAAGCGAGCCGAATTTCATCCGCTCGGCGAACGCCCCAGTGACGAGCGCCGGGGTGAGGATGGCAAACATGGCCTGGAAGATCATGAATGCCTGATGGGGAATCGTATCGGAATAAGGGCCAGCTTCGGTGGCGGAAACATCCTTCAATCCAAACCACTCTAGGTTTCCAACGAACCCGCCAATATCCGGCCCAAAGGCCAAACTGTAGCCCCATAGGACCCAAACTATTCCCACCAGCCCGATGCTCACAAAGCTGTACATGATGGTGGAAACGATGTTCTTCTTGCGGACCAATCCTCCGTAGAAGAAAGCCAGTCCCGGCGTCATCAGCAACACTAGTGCTGAGGCCGTCAGGACCCAAGCCGTATCCCCTGAACTAATCATCCTTACACCGCCGTCGTTTTTTATTTAGACAATAAACAATCCGTGCAGTCACGGGACGCGGCTTGCATGGATTGTGTGGCCTATAGATATTAATCGCGGAGGCCGGGCCGGAGCCCTCTCGCGAAGATGTCTTGAAATTACTTGCGAAGGATAAACCGAGGGAGAACCACCCACATCCCAAACAACCCCACGAACGCTCCCGCTGCTACCAGTGCAATCATCTGTGACTTCCTCCGCTTTGGTATTAGTTCAGTTTGCCTTCCATTTGTTACAGATAAATATCGTAGTTGTTAAATGTTTGTTACATCTGGCGTCGTACAGGCACCGGTATTGCAATCCCCTGGTCCATTTATCGTTAAATTCCTTTCAGCCGTTAACTAAAAAACCGAAAGATTCCCGCCAGAGGAACGATGGACCCTCTGGCGGTCTTCTCCGGTCTTAGATACGGGCCCTTGCGACGATTACCGCGGGCAATTAGTCGTCAGCGTAAGCCGGCAGACGGTGTTCCGAGATGTCCAATCCTTCCAGTTCTTCCGCTTCCGTGGCGCGGACACCCATGGTCACCTTGAGCAACATGAACAGGGCAAATCCGGTAACCAGACCCCAGGCCAACACCACGCCCATGCTGATCAGTTGGGAGATGATCTGCTTGCCTTCACCGACGACCAGACCTTCCACTCCGTTGTTCCCGTTGGCGAAGATACCCACCGCCAGCAGGCCCCATAGCCCGGTTACGCCGTGCACTGAGATAGCGCCCACCGGGTCGTCGATCTTGAGCACCCGTTCGATCAGCAGCAATGACGCCATCATGATCGGCGCCGCGATGGCTCCAATGGCCACAGCAGACCACGGTTCGACGAAGGCCGCGCCGGCAGTTATGCCCACCAGTCCGGCCAATGCGCCGTTACACGCGATCAGAATGTCGGTCTTCCCGGTTTGTACCAGCCGGATGTACAGCGCGACGATAGAACCCGTCGCGCCGGCCATAAGAGTGTTGATGGCGTTCAAGCCGATGGAGTCCCCTGTGTTGATGTTGAACCCGAACCAACCAAAGAACAGGATGAAAGTACCGATGACCACGTAGCCCACGTTATGCCCTGATATAACGTTCGCGGAGCCGTCCGCGTTGAACTTTCCAATACGAGGGCCGACCACGACCGCTCCGGCCAAGGCCACGAATCCGCCCACCGCGTGCACCACACCGGAACCGGCATAGTCTGCCGCCGCCGGAAGGTCGATCTTGTCCATCGCGCCCAACCAGCCGCCGCCCCAGACCCAGTGTCCATAGAGCGGGTAGATAATCGCGCCGATGATGAAGCTGTAAGCCAGGTATGCCTGGGTCTTTGTCCGCTCTGCAACCGCTCCGGCCACGATGGTGGCGGCGGTACCGGCGAAGACCATCTGAAAGACGAAATCGACGTAGGTCTGACCGTCGGCCGCGTCAGTCAAGAAATAGTTGGTGTTGCCGGCAATCCCGGCGGCCGATGTGCCCCACATCAGGGCGAAACCAAATGCCCAGAAGGACAACGACGCGATGGCGAAGTCCATAAAACTCTTGGTCATGTAGTTGGTGGTGTTCTTGGCTCGGATGAGCCCTGCGCCCAAGAAGGCGAACCCCGCCTGCATGAAAAAAACCAGGAACGCTCCGAACATCCAGATAATGTTGGCACTCTGGTCTAGTTTGACCGCGTCCGAAGTAATGTCCTGTGCAAAGGCCACACTGTATCCGGTGATGAGCGCAACCGAAACCAGCCCGGCCACGGCAAACGGCAGTGATCTCCGAAGTATCCGTTCGCCATTTGATCTAGGCGCTGTCTCTACAAGCATCCTTGTCCCCCAATCGACTTTGCGAAACCTACTGTAATAGGTGGGTATTTCCAATGGGTTTCGGAACTGTTTCCCGGCTGTTTCTAAAATGTAAATCATTTGTTACGAATCTGTTACGCCTTTGTTACGAGATTCGCTTTGAGATGGATACCGGCCTATACCAGGCCGGCAGATTACGCCTGCGGTGAAACTCCTAAGCAGAATGACGGAGTAGGGCACAAAAAAGAAAGGCTGCATCTCTGCAGCCCTTCCGATTTTCCGTTGGCCTCGTTTTCGAGGCAGCACTCCGGTTTACTTTTCGATTGGAGCACCCACGATGCTGCCCCACTCGGTCCAGGAGCCATCGTAGTTGCGGACGTTGCTGTGTCCCAGAAGCTGGGTCAGAACGAACCAGGTGTGGGACGAGCGCTCGCCGATCCGGCAGTAGGCGATGGTCTCTTTGCTGCCGTCGATTCCCTTGCCGCCATAAAGGGCCTGCAGGTCATCAGCCGATTTGAAGGTTCCGTCCTCCGCCACGGCCTGTCCCCAAGGCACGTTGGCTGCGCTAGGGATGTGCCCGCCGCGCTGGGCGCCTTCCTGGGGCAGGTTCTCAGGGGCCAGAAGCTCGCCGGAATACTCGGCGGGGGCCCGGACGTCGACCAGAGAGATGCTGCCCGCGTTAACTTTGCTCAACACTTGATCGCGGTAGGCGCGGATATCCTCGTTGGCGGCTTTTGCGGTGTAGGACTTCGCGGCGTGGCTGACTGCGTCGGTGGTCAAGGGCTTGCCCTCGGCATCCCACTTGGCCCGCCCGCCGTTCATCAGCTTGACGTCGGCGTGCCCGTAGTACTTCATCTGCCAGAAGGCCCAGGCCGCGAACCAGTTGTTGTTGTCGCCGTAGAGGATGACCGTGGTGGTGGTGTCGATACCGGCAGAACCTAGAAGACCTTCCATGCCTTCTTTGCTAACCAGGTCCCGGCTGAGCGTGGTCTGGAGCTGGGACTGCCAGTTCCAACCAACCGCCCCGGCGATATGGCCGCTGTCATAGGCCGAGGTATCAACGTCCACCTCTACGAGCCTGACATTAACATCCGAGCCGTGTTCGGCCACCCAATCGGTGCTGACCAGTGATTCGGGATGTGCATAATCTGCCATGTTTCCCCCTCTAATTAGATATTTATAGGTCTATGGGTATTATGCTCCGACGTGTCCACCGTCACATGTGAGGCAACTCATCCGGTTGGCCCTTTGATGCGCAATATTCAGCGATGATTCGGCACTCTAACCGCAATTGGAATTCTATAGTAAGGAACGGCACTTCGCATCCTCTCCAAGGTCACGAACATCTACATGTATATAAGAGTTGAATTTGGGTGTCATGCTGAACGGTGGCGCCGCCTTGGAAGCGACGGAGAATTTTGCAATTTTAGGCTCAATCCGATAAGATATCGTCGGTGTAGCTGCGGGCCTTGAAAACAAGGTGCTAAGGTGTTAAGGGGTAAACATGGGTAATAACCGGTGGCTTCGCAACAGTTTCGTGTACCTGATGATCATCATCGGTGTAATCGTGATCTTCTACACAATGTTGCCTAGCTTCGGGGCCCGCGCCGAAGAGCCGTTGACCACGGTCGTAGCCATGGCCAAAAACAATGACATTCGCGAGATTATCATTGACGGCCGGAAGCTCACGGTGTTCCCCAGAGTCACAAGCACAGCCGGAACTGACCGGTTCACCAGCAGAATCGGCCGGGACACGGATGTGCTCAGCCTGTTGGTCGAAAGCGGTGTGGAAGTGGGACCACCCTCTGGAGTTGAAGTGGTCTTCAAGGGCTCCAGCGGCCTGAGCAGCTTCCTAGGGTTGATGCTGAACTTCCTGCCCCTGATCTTCTTCGGTGGCCTCATATTGTTCATGATGCGCCAGGCACAGGGCAGCAATAACCAGACCATGAGTTTTGGCCGCAGCCGCGCCAAGATGATGACTTCAAACAAGCCAACGGTGTCTTTCGCCGATGTTGCAGGCGTGGACGAGTCCAAAGAGGAACTCCAGGAAGTTGTTGAATTCCTCAAATTCCCAGAGCGGTTTCTAGCTCTGGGCGCCCGCATACCCAAAGGGGTACTGCTGGTTGGGTCGCCAGGCACCGGCAAGACTCTAATGGCCCGAGCAGTGGCCGGAGAAGCCGGAGTGCCGTTCTTCCACATCAGCGGTTCCGAGTTCGTTGAGATGTTCGTGGGCGTCGGAGCAGCTAGGGTAAGGGACCTTTTTGAGCAAGCCAAACGCAACGCGCCGTGTATCGTATTTGTAGATGAGATAGACGCGGTTGGCCGCCACCGTGGCGCTGGCCTGGGCGGTGGGCACGATGAACGCGAACAAACCCTGAACCAGATTCTGGTTGAGATGGATGGCTTCGAGACCAACACCAATATCATCGTGATTGCCGCCACCAACCGGCCCGACATCCTAGACCCAGCCCTGCTCAGGCCTGGACGTTTCGACCGCCGCGTGACCATGGACCTGCCCGATATCGAAGGCCGCAAAGCGATCTTGAAGGTACACGCCGCGGGCAAGCCCTTGGCGCCGGAGGTAACCTTCGATTCACTGGCCAAGGAAACACCAGGGTTCAGCGGCGCAGAGCTCTCGAACCTGATCAATGAGGCGGCCATCATGGCCGCCAGAGGCAACAAGAAACAAATCTTCATGGACGACTTCGAAGAGGCGGTGGACCGTGTTATCGCCGGACCGCAACGCAAGAACCGGCTGATCAACCCCAGGGAAAAAGAGATGACGGCCTACCACGAGGCAGGGCACGCTCTGGTGGCCTGGGGCCTCGAGTTCGCCGACCCTGTCCACAAGATATCCATCGTCGCCCGTGGGCAGATGGGCGGCCACACTTCTTTGGTCCCGGAAGAAGATCGGTACCTGTGGACAAAGAACCAATTTGAACACCGGCTGGCCGTCACCATGGGTGGACGCGTCGCCGAGCAGATAATCTTCGAGGAAGTAACAACAGGCGCCAGCAATGACCTGGAGCAGGCTACCAAGCTGGCCCAAGGCATGATTAAGCGCTACGGAATGTTCAGCGCGAAAGCTTACACAGAGATGGCGATCAGCGAAGTGATACACAAGGCCAGGAACGGAGAAGTCTCGGAGATCTCGGTCTACGGCAACGACCTGCTGGTAAAGATGACCGACGACGCAGAATTCAGATCGCGCAAGGAAGCGGACTTCCAATTGGCTGAATTCAGTGAGGGTCTCATCGAGAAAGGTCTAAGTCCCGTCACCATCATAATCAAGGGGTCGCACAGCCTTGACGGCTTGGGAGCGCCCAGGACGTTCGGCAAGGCCCAAGAGATGGTCTTCCTTGGCCGGGACCTGGGTGGCGAAGAGAAGGACTACGGCGAGAAGATCGGTGAGGAGATCGACCAGGCAGTATCCGTGCTGATCAATACCGCCTACGAGCAGGCCGTTGAGACGATCAGGACCCATCAGTCAAAGCTCGTCAGACTGGCCGAATACTTGATCGAGTACGAGACGGTTTCGGGTGAGGCGATGAACAGACTGTTCAACGCCGACGATGAGGCTACCGGCGATCCAGCCAATCCGATCACGCCGCCGGAAACTCCACCTGCGTATAGCGCGAGTCCTAGCGCAACCTCCCAACCGGCGCCGACAGTGCCGCAACCGGCGCCAACGCTAACTTCGAAATCCACGGATGGGGATGCTACCTAGGCGGTAACCCGCAAAAATAACAACAAAAAAAGGGCTGGTCTGAGACCAGCCCTTTTTTGCTTTAAGCCGATTGAATCAAATGCTGAAGAAACACTATTTAGCTGGGGTTTCCGTATCGGCTTCCTCTGGGTCGTTGGGTAATTGCCGGAAATAAATGCCCCATTGCTGCATCAACCCTTGGACCTCAGTGTTATCCAAAGCCGTGAGTTCCCTGAAAAAGCCGGCTAAGGCGTGGGCTGGCAGGTATTCCTTATCACAGACCCAACTGCGTTCCGCGGGCACCACGTAGATCAAGCCACGCTGGTGTTCACACACTGCCTTGATCCGGGTCATATCGTTTCCGGGGATTATATCCAGGCCAGAGGTTGTCATTCGCTCGGTCCTCAACTGAATTTAGCTAAGCCCTGGGACTCGTGAAATTCGCCGGCTACTTCGCACTTGTTGTCGCACCAACCGGCGATATTATACCCCTACCCGTTTGCCTAGCGTGGGCAAACGGCGGCGGGATGACGCTCATTTGTTGGGCGTGACCCGCATTCAGTCCAGAAGCGGGCCAAAAACGTAATGTATGGGTAGCGCATCATATTTGAGTGCCGCCCTGGTGATCGAATACGTCCTAGCTAGTTGCAGTCACCCGTAGATGATAGAATCTATAGGGCTTTGGAAGTAATGGGGCGCCCGGCCCGTCAACCTGCCCAGCGCCATACCCAAAAGGATAGGGAAAAGGAAAAGACTCACATGTATCAACCCGGAGGCGGACCTAGGCAACCAGAGTTGGATTTTGAAAAGATAATGGGCGGTATCCGCGACGGTATCGGCCGCGTCGCCCAGCGTTTGGGCGGTGGCGGCGTCGGACTGGCCGCGGCCCTGTTGGTTGGCCTGATCATTGTGATCTGGGCAGCCACTGGGATCTATACGACCAGTCCCGGTGAGCAAGCCGTGCTCAGGATGTTCGGAGAGGCCCAGGCAACTCCCGTGACACAGAACGGGCTGCACTGGTGGTGGCCCGGACCTTTCGGCAACAAAGACGTTATGAGGACCGACTTGGTGCGCCGCCTGGAACTTGGGTTCCGGAGCAGTGACGGAGTGGCCAACACACCGGTGCCCGTTGAAGCCCAAATGATTAGCGGTGACCTGAACATCATCGACGTACAGATGGTGGTCCAATACGACATCAAGAACCTGACCCATTTCCTCTTCAAGGTGGACGACCCAGGAGAGGATGCCGGTGAACAGAGGATCATCGCCGCTGGCCGCCCGGACGGCCGGACGCTGAAGGACGCTACTGAAGCGGCCCTCCGTTTGGTGGTCGGACAACGTTCATTGGGCGAGGTTTTGGCCGAGGAACGCGTAAACCTGGAGATAGACACCGGGATAAAACTTCAAGAGATTCTTGACGGCTACCAGACCGGCATCAACATCGTCAGCGTTCAGCTTCAGAAAGTGGAGGCCCCCGCCGAAGTACAGGCCGCCTTCAACGATGTTCTCCAAGCGCGTCAGGACAAGGTGACTGCCACCAACCAAGCCCAGGCTTACGAGAACCAAGTGATTCCGGAAGCAAGGGGCCGTGCGGAACAGATCATTCAGCCGGCGGAAGCGTTCAAACGTGCCCGCATCGAGAGGGCTCGAGGTGAAGCCGACCAGTTCTTGTCCATCTTGGCCCAGTTCAATGCCCGGTCCATCACACTGGAGAACGTGCTCCAAGATACTGACAACGCCGACGGCGACGACGACTCAGCCACCGGCATCGGACTTTCCGATGTATCTATGATCGTGCCTCCTGACATTGACGGTGACGGCTTCGATATTTTGGTTGCAGGTGTAACCGTGCTAGGCGCAGGCGAATGCGCATTCACGGCGAACCAGGTCTCGACCACTAACGCGACTGAAACTTGTAACTTCTCGGTAGCATTCGCTGCTCAGACCGGAGACCTGACCATCGGCGAATCGTTCTCCATTGCCTACCTGGGCAACGAAGACGTGACGATCCCGCAGTTTGTGGGCGCCGGGCCATTTAGCGTCCGCTTGAACAACAAGGCCTTAGATGCCGGTATATCTGTGGTCGACGGCCCGGACGGCGGAGTGGTAAGCGGACTGGACATCTCGGTGTCTGATTTCGACCCGTCCACCAATATCGTGACTTTCGGGATTCAGGCCGGTGAAAAACTTCAGGCCGGCGACCAATTCACCGTACAATATATGAACCGGGAAGATTTGGCAGTCCCGGCCACGAGCCTCGTAACCCAGGAGAGGCTATTCCTGGAAGCGATGGAAAATATCTTGCCGGGCATCAACAAGGTCATCGTTTCGCCTGATGCGGAAACGGTACTGATACTCGGCGGCCAAGGTGGCATCGTACCAGTACCGTTCGGACCTCCTGCCCCGTAAGTTAGCCGCAAATTCAACCGGCAACTCCATAGCAACAAACCGATCGTCAACTAGAAATAAAAGGGGTCTCCATGAGGAACCTAGTCATCGCCGGGGGCATAGTAATCCTGGCCTTAATCGTCATAACTCAAAGCCTGTACGTGGTACAGGAGACCGAGCAGGTGGTGGTCACCCGGTTCGGTGACGTAAGAAGCGTTCGCACGTCACCTGGCCTCTACCTGAAGGCCCCGTTCGTCGATACCGTCATAAGCTACGACAAACGGCTATTGCGGATCGACGCGCCGCCTAGCCAGTTCCTGGACCGCGACATCAACATCCTGGAGATTGATGTCTACGGCCGGTTCCGGATCAAGGACCCCCGGGCGTTCCTGCAGACGCTGACCACTGAAGAAAACGCCCGCAGCATTCTGGCCCAGCGGATCAACTCATCCCTCCGTGCTGAGGTCGCTGAGCGCAGCCGTGAACAGATCATCGGCGGCAATGTCGAACTCGACGAATCCGGCGAGCCAGTTACTGACGATGAAGGCAACTCCCAGGTCCTGCCGACAAATTCCCGGACGGAGTTGCTGGAAGACGTGATCGCAGCGGTCCAGGCGAACCTCGCTCAGGAAGACCCTTCCTTCGGTGTCGAGATGATCGATGTCCGCATCAAACGTGCCGATTTCCCTCAGGAAGTTGCCGGACGAATCTTTGAGCGGATGCGCTCCGACCGTGAAAAGATATCCCGCCGGCTGCGTGCTGAAGGTGAGGAAGAGGCCCGAACCAGACGGGCCGCCGCCGACCGTGATGTGGAAGTTATCCTGGCTGCCGCGGACAGGGATGCCAACCGGCTCCGAGGTGACGGCGAGGCCCAGGCGATCTCGATCTTGGCCGAGTCCCTGAACAAGGACCCAGAATTCTTCTCCTTCCGTAGAAGTTTGCAGGCCTACGAAGCCTTCTTGAACCAGCGGACGACGGTCATACTGTCATCCGAGGCTGACATCTTCAAATTCTTGCAGAGCCCCGGGGAAGGGTCGAGCGATACCGCCGGGGGCGGCGCCGCCGGCACCGACTCTCTAGGATTGCCAATACCAAACGCCAACTAACGCCCCGCAATCCTACGTCCCTCGTCCAGCCCCTTAGTGGTCTTCTCGGGGGACGTTATTATTATGCGGAACCCCTGTTCCAAACGCATGGGGACTTCTTCAGCGGTACATCCGGTGGCGCAGGGAACACCGAACTCCTTACAGGCTTCAAGGATGGTTAGCAGGTTGGCCTGCACATCAGGATGACCGGCATTTCCCTTGTGACCCATAGCGACGGACATGTCGCCCGGACCAGCCCAGATGGCTCCGATGCCTTTTACTTCCCGCAGGATATCCCGCACGTTCTTCACGCCAACTGGGTCTTCGATGATGCCAACTAAGAGCATGTTGCCGTCAGGGTCTAAAGGCCAAAGATCGGCCGCGTCGTAATACTCGGCGGGCGTTAAGCCCCAATAACGCGGTGCGATACGGTACCACCACCCCCGCTCTCCTTCCGGTTCAAAATCTGCCACGCCTGGCACTTGAGGATATCGGGCTGCCACCACTGCGGCTTTGGCGTCTTCAACGTTATCCAGATGGGGCAGCACCAACCCATACACTCCCGTGTCCAGAGCTTGTTTTAAGACCCATTGGTTGCGTTCCCGGAAGTTGGGTGGCACTCGTACAAAGGGCGCTGGGTCCGCCTGCAATGATCCCATCTCAGACACCTTTTTGCGGTTCATCAGGAACTGGAGCATGGTGCGCAGGTCGTTGAAGCTAAAACCTTGATGTTCCATCTCCACGATCACCATGTCGTAGTCAGCATCCCCCACAAAAGTCATGTCATCCAGGTTCCCGTTCCAGACCAAGCCGGAGCAGAATACCGGCTTGTCCTGTTCCAATAGCTCTATAACCTTGTTGTAGCGGACCATGGTCTCTCCTTTAAATTCGGGGTTTTATAATCGGTTTTATCCAGGGCGCATCGCATGATACGAACGCCCAGCTAACACCGCGTCATTTGCGCGGGATTATGAAACGGGCTGCCGCGTTTGTCCACAGGAAGCGTACCTGAGCGCGTTGACGGGCAGGTTAAAATCGCCTACATTCTACGAACGCCTCAATCGTCGCTCTCTTCAGGCATAATCAGACGAACTTCCCGAGTCTCCCGGCTTTATAAGGACGTCAATGAACATCCACGAGTTCCAATCCAAGGAAGTATTCGCCCGATACGGCATCCCGGTGCCCCGCGGCATCGTCGCGACTACTCCTGCAGAGGCGAAAACGGCAACCCAAGAACTTGGCGGCCAGTCGGTCGTCAAGGCCCAGATACATGCCGGAGGAAGGGGCAAGTCGGGCGGCGTTCAGTTGGTGCGCAGCCCTGAAGAGGCTGAAGAAGCAGCCCAAAGAATGTTGGCGTCCAACATCGTCACACCCCAGACCGGACCGGACGGCGCCCCTGTAGAGAAGCTCTTGATCGAGGAATTGGCCGACATCAAACAGGAACTCTACGTAGCGTTGACCATCGATCGCTGGCACCGGAGTCCGGCGATCCTAGTGAGCACCAAAGGCGGCATGGACATCGAAGAAGTCGCCGCTAACAATCCCGAAGATATCCACACAGAACCCGTGGACCCGTTATCTGGCTTGATGCCCTTTCAGACTCGGCGTTTGGTCCGTCATCTGGGGCTGGACCCGGCCGTGGCCGGCGATGCAGCCAAGGTCCTTTCCGCCCTGTACCGGGTGTTCGTGGAGAACGATTGCACCTTGGTCGAGATCAACCCGCTGATCATAACTGGTGACGACCGGGTGGTGGCCTTGGACGCCAAGATCAACCTGGACGACGATTCTATGTTTCGCCATGCCGACCTAATGGCGTACCGGGACATCAATCAAGAAGACCCATTAGAAGCACAGGCTTCCGACCTAGATATAGCTTATGTAAATCTGGACGGCGACGTTGGCTGCCTGGTCAACGGGGCGGGTCTCGCCATGGCCACACTGGACGTGACCAATGCCGCCGGAGCAGCCCCCGCCAACTTCCTGGACGTAGGCGGCGGGGCCACACCCGAGAAGGTCGCCAACGCCGTGAAGATTATCCTCTCAGACCCCAACGTAAAAAGGGTTTTAGTCAACATCTTCGGCGGTATCCTGCGCTGCGACATCGCCGGCGAGGGCATCGTGTTGGCCTACAAAGAGACTGGCTCGACCGTTCCGTTGGTGGTGAGGATGCTTGGCACCAACGTGGTGGAAGGCAAAGAGATCCTGCGCACATCGGGTCTGCCGGTGGTCTTCGCGGAGACCCTCACTGACGCGGCGGATGCCATCAAACAACTGAAAGTTTAGCCAGATGCCTGGTTGGAGATAAAACTCGATGGGAGTATTGGTCGACGAAACGACACGGGTAATGGTGCAGGGTATAACGGGGCGGGAAGGTAGTTTCCATGCCCGCGCCTGCATGGCCTACGGCACTAACGTGGTTGCCGGCGTAACTCCGGGCCGGGGCGGAACGATGTTCGAAGACAAAGTCCCGGTCTTCAACTCCGTGGAAGAAGCTGTGGCGCAGACCCAGGCCAATATGGCGCTGATCTTTGTCCCACCGGCCTTCGCTCCAGACGCCATCGCTGAGTCCACCGACGCAGGGATCCCACTGATCGCCTGCATCACAGAGGGCATACCCGTTCAGGACATGGTCAAGATCTATCGGTACATCGAGAACAAGCCCACACGGCTCATCGGCCCCAACTGCCCAGGGCTGATCAATCCGGGGGCCAGATGCAAGATCGGCATCATGCCTGGCGCGATCCACCTGCCGGGCCGGGTCGGCGTGCTCTCCCGCAGCGGCACGTTGACCTACGAAGCCGTTGGGCAACTAACGGCCTTGGACCTCGGCCAATCAAGCTGCGTTGGAATCGGCGGCGACCCGATAATCGGCACCAATTTCGTGGACGTTTTAAAGCTGTTCGATGCCGATCCAAATACTGACGCGGTTGTTATGATTGGGGAGATCGGCGGCACCATGGAACAAGACGCCGCGGCTTTCGTAAAAGCTGATTTTAAGAAACCCATCGCGGCCCTGGTGGTCGGTGCATCGGCCCCTCCAGGCAAGAGGATGGGCCACGCCGGAGCGATCATCACCGGAGAGAGCGCCACGGCCGAGTTCAAGATCGCCGCCCTGAAAGACGCGGGTGCCTGGATCATTCACACTCCCGCCGACATCGGCTCTACTACCCAGGAGATGTTGCGGAGCAAAGGCCTGATTTCCTGAGGCTTTCCCGTCGGCCCGGCATTTTTCGTTGTTAGGCAAATCCACGCCTGGTATACTGGATTTCAGTGACCTGGCGAACTAGATTACGCTTTACCAAACCACCCTCGGATCCAGTAATGGAATACGAAACAGTCATCGGACTTGAAGTCCACGTCCAACTCCAAACCCAGAGCAAGATGTTTTGCCCTTGCCGGGCCGATTATCACGATGCGCCCGTGAACAGCCGGGTTTGCCCTGTGTGCTTGGGCCTGCCAGGCTCGCTGCCGGTGATAAACAAAAAGGCCG
>Ga0207963_1001136_pt1 | contig 14062 bp, 15 predicted proteins | sample Knorr_S15_td_NAD_FD_185604 | JGI IMG/M metagenome (GOLD analysis project Ga0207963, IMG submission 185604) | Marine microbial communities from Southern Atlantic Ocean transect - Knorr_S15_td_NADW_ad_2500m_LV_A (SPAdes) (version 2) | ecosystem: Environmental > Aquatic > Marine > Oceanic | place...
CGATCAAAGAAAGATTAGCAATTGCAATTAAAGAAATTGTAGAAAAAAATAATGCATCCTTTGCATTTCCTAGCCAGTCTATTTATGTGGAGAAAAAATAATGAATGCTATTGTATTACTAATTGAGAGAATTATTGATCTTTATATTTGGGTACTAATTATAAATGTAATATTCAGCTGGTTGGTTTCATTTAATGTTCTAAATACTCAAAATCGTTTTGTAAATTTAGTTTTAGAGGCAACTTATAAACTAACCGATCCTCCATTAAATTATATAAGAAAATTTTTACCTAATTTAGGATCAATCGATATTTCACCTATTATATTAATTTTGGCTTTAATTTTTATAAAAGATTTAATTTAATTTTTTTTAATTATGATTATTAACGGAAAAAAAGTAGCAGCTGACTTAAGAGGAGAGTTAAAAAAAAAGGTAGTGGAACTAAAGTCTTCTTATAATGCCATCCCAGGATTGACAGTAATTTTAGTCGGCGAAGACCTTCCAAGTAAAATTTACGTAAAAAATAAAGAAAAATCTGCAATTGAAGTTGGTATTAATTCTGAAGTCCTTAGGTATTCAGATAACGTAGAGGAGCAAGTGGTTTTAAATAAAATTAAAGAACTTAATAAAAATGACAAGGTTTCTGGTATACTAGTTCAATTACCTCTACCCAAACATATTAACAAAAGAAAAGTTATAGAAACTATAGATCCGAAAAAAGATGTTGATGGTTTGCATCCTGTGAATGTGGGTAATTTATCTTCAGGGTATAATAGTACTATTCCCTGTACACCCCTAGGCTGTTATTTATTAATAAAGAATACCGAAAAAAACCTAAATGGGAAACATGCGGTTATTATTGGAAGATCAAACTTAAACGGTAAACCTATGACCCAATTACTTTTAAAAGAAAATTGTACCGTAACTATCACCCATTCAAAAACAAAAGATTTAAAATCCGAATGTAGCAGAGCAGATATAATTGTAGCCGCAGTAGGAAGGCCGAAACTAGTTAAGGGTGATTGGGTCAAAAAAGGAGCAATAGTTATTGATGTTGGAATTAATAAAACCGACAACGGACTAGTAGGTGACGTTGATTTTGACGAAGTGTCTAAAGTAGCAAAAGCAATTACCCCAGTTCCAGGTGGTGTTGGTCCCATGACTATTGCTTGTTTACTCAATAATACTGTTGAATGTTTTAAAAAGGCTCAATCTAATTAAATTTATTTTCTAAGTTTTTTTGCTGCAATTTTTATAAAATTTTCAACATATTTTTTAGAAAATATTTTTCCGCTCTCAAAAGAAGATTTTTTCTTAGAATAGATGCTTTTACTTGATTTTCTTCCAATGATAGACATGCTTCCTTTATAAAGTTTAATTGTTACTTCTCCTTGCACCCTTGTTCTTTTTTGATCAATTATTTTTTGAAGTGAGAATCTTTCTTTTGAAAACCAAAAACCGTTATAAATGAGTTCAGCGTATCTAGGCATAATTTTATCTTTTAAATGCATTGTTTTTTTATCTAATATTATGGATTCAATTGCTCTGTGAGCAAACATTAAAACCGTTCCTCCTGGAGTTTCATAAATACCTCTAGACTTTATTCCTATAAATCTGTTTTCAACTAAGTCAACTCTACCCACGCCATTTTTTCCAGCTAAATTATTTAATTTTTCAAGTAACTTACTTGGTGTATATTTTTTTTTATTTATTGAAATAGGATCTCCATTTTTAAAACCAATTTTAACTCGAGTAGTTTTTGAGGGTGTTTTTTCTAGTGAAATAGTTCTTTGAAAAAGATATTCCGGAGGATTTTTGTTTGGGTCTTCAAGCATTTTTCCTTCGGTAGAAGTATGAAACAAATTATCATCTACAGAAAATGGTGGAGCTCCCTTTTTATCTTTTGGTATAAGAATTTCTTTTTTTTTTGCATAATTAATTAAATCGGTTCTTGAAGAAAATTTCCATTCTCTCCAAGGGGCAATAATTTTGATTTTAGGACCAAAATAATAATAACACAGTTCAAATCTTACCTGATCATTTCCTTTATCTGTAGCTCCATGAGAAACAGCAAAGGCTTTAAGTTTTTTTGCAATTGCAATTTGCCTTTTAGCAATTAGAGGTCTAGCAATTGAAGTTCCGAGAAGATAAATTCCTTCATATTGAGCATGCCCTCTAATCATTGGAAAAACATAATCCCTAACAAAAATATCTCTTAGATTTTCAATAATTATTTTTTTTACTCCTAATTTTTTTGCATTATCGATAATTTTGTTTTTGTTAATTTTTTGTCCGATGTCAGCAGTGTAAGTAATAACTTCTACATTGTAATTTTCTTGAAGCCATTTAAGAATTATGGAAGTGTCTAAACCGCCTGAATAGGCTAGTACAACCTTTCTTTTTTTTTTCATTATTATTTATTTTTAACTACAATTTTTTTTTGCAGAATTGTAAGCTTTTGTAAAGCCCATCATAGAATAGTGATCTGTCGTTTGATTTCCTTTTTCTGTATTTCCTACGATCATAAGTCTTGAAGCTTTTTTCATAGTTACAATTAGTTTTTGTTCATCCTTACTATCAACGACCCATGCAAAGCGACCTTTTGAAAATAGATCATAAGCTTTTTTTCCGGATTTTGCAGTAACAGGAGCTTTCAATTTAAAGTCATAACCATTGGTTACACTAACTTCATTTTTAATATTTTCAACTGGTCTAAAACTCACAAATAATCTTGATGGATCTCTTTTTAATTTTTTTGGTGCTCTCACAACGGGAATTGATTGTGCAAAACAGATTTTATTTCCTTCTTGAGATAGAATAAAACTTTCCCAGTCTTTAAATTTACCGACACTTTTTAAATTTTCTTCAGCATTTAACGTTCCAAAAACAAAATAAAATGAAGTTATAATTAAAATTTTTTTTATAATTCTTATGGACATGGATTAGGATATATTATTTGTACATCATTTATTTTTTTATTTATTTCTTCAGATAAATTAACATTTACACTTTCTATATCAATTTTCAACTGCTCCATTGTCGTTGCGCCAATTATAACCGAGGTTGCAAATTTTTGAATTTCGCAGAATTTTATGGCCATTTGAGCAAAATTTAAATTAAACTTTTTTGCTATATCGAAGTATTTTTCTATTACTATGGATGCATTAGGTTTATTGTATCTAGTGTAATACTCTGCAAATAGTTTTTGTCTCGAATTCTCTGGTAAATTATTATTTCTATATTTTCCTGTTAAAAATCCTCCTGCAAGAGGGGAATAGGCTAATAATCCACTTTTTTCTCTAATTGAAATTTCAGCTAATCCTATTTCATAAGTTCTACACAATAAATTGTAGGAATTTTGAACAGACATCATTTTCGGGAGTGTTTTTAATTTTGAAACTTCCAAAAATTTTGATAAACCCCAAGGAGTTTCATTTGATAACCCAATGTAACGAATTTTACCCTGCTTTATAAATTTTTCTAATATGATTAATATTTTTTCAAAATCATTCCAGCTTCCTTTAGAGTGATGAGTTTCTTCTTCTTTGTGATTATAGCCAAGTCTACCAAAAAAATTAGTTTTTCTTTCTGGCCAATGTAATTGGTAAAGATCGATGTAGTCAGTTTGCAATCTCTTCAAACTATTTTCTATGGCTTTTTCAATACTTTCTTCAAAATACTGTAGTTCTCCTCCACGTACCCATGATAGGCCTGGTCCTGAAATTTTAGATGCTAAAATGACTTGATCTCGATTTTTTTTTTCTTTAAACCAATTTCCGATAATTTTTTCGGTTGAACCATATGTCTTTTCAAAACAAGGTGAGGGGTATATTTCAGCAGTATCAAAAAAATTTATTCCCTGATCTACTGCATAGTCCATTTGTTTAAATGCATCTTTTTGAGTATTTTGCTCGCCCCAAGTCATTGTACCGAGGCAAATTGTACTGACTTTTAGATCTGTATTTCCCAACTTTTTAAAATTCATAGCTTTAGTTAAACTATTTTGAAGTTTTATTAAACTGTCTGAACATCTTGAAATTTAACTCTAATGACAATATATTTATCCTATATTATGGAATTTAATAAACAAAATATTCAATCAAAGGTTACAGTTGCTGAAACGCATGTAATAGATGAAGGCCTTAGAGCGCACATGCTTAAGGTCTATAATTACATGACTTCAGGAATATTTTTAACAGGCATTATTTCTTTATTTCTTTTTAAATTATCAGTTGTTATGTCGCCTGACGGATCAATAGCAGGACTAACATCTGTTGGTAACGCTTTGTATAATTCTGCATTAATGTGGGTAGTAATGCTGGCTCCATTAGGTGTAGTTTTTTACATGAGTTTTGGTATTAGAAAAATGAGTGCGGCTAAAGCACAAATGACTTTTTGGATTTTTGCTGCTTTGATGGGTGCCTCTCTATCTTCAATATTTTTAGTTTATACAGGTGAAAGTATAACTCGCGTATTTTTTATTACGGCTGGTACTTTTGGTGCTATGAGTATTTATGGGTACACAACAAAAAGAGATTTAACAAAATTAGGTTCCTTTCTTATGATGGGTTTGATTGGAATCATTATCGCATCAATAGTTAATATATTTATGAAATCTACAATGATGTACTTTGTGATATCTATTCTTGGAGTTTTAATATTTGTTGGATTGACTGCCTACGATACACAAAAAATTAAAAATATGTACTCAGTAAGTGACTCAGGTGAAATTATGGGGAAGAAAGCTGTAATGGGTGCTCTTACTCTTTATTTAGATTTCATTAATTTGTTTATTATGTTGCTTAGATTATTTGGTCAAAGGCGATAAATTTAGTTTACCAACTTAAATTTTTTCCAAATTATTTTCTTAATAAGATTTTGTAAATTTTCAGAATTATTAATTATTCTATTTTGAGTATCCTTAATTAGATATTTTTCATTTTCATTCTTTGGTGTTAAATTTTTTGTTATTTTATAAGCAGGAAATTCAGATGCTCTGTGGTATACGTTAAAACTCACCTCTTTTTTTGAAATACTTAATCCATAATCTTTCCATTCTCCATCAGAAACCATTTTAGCGTATAAATTCAATATTAATTTAAGTTCTTTTTTATTAAAGAAAATATCCTTTTTTTTATTTTTATTATTAACAACTAATTTTAAATGTTTCATTGTTGTTTTAACTTATATTTATTTATTAATGTAATTTGGCTTGCAGCAAATAAAAAACTAATTGGTAATAATCCCCAGACTTTAAAATTGACCCAGAAAGCTTCACTTTGGGTTCTCCATACGATTTCATTAAGTATTGCAACAAAAATAAAAAAGCCTATCCATCGATAATTAAGTTTCTTCCATCCTTCATCTTTTAAATTAAAGGCGTTTTGAAAAAAAATTTTTAATAATGGTTTTTGAGTGAAATATTTACCAAAAAATAAAACTGCAGCAAAAAGTAGATTAATAATTGTTGGCTTCATGTAGAAGAATATTTTGTTGTCAAAATATATAGTGAGTCCTCCAAATAAAGTAATTAGTACACCACTTAAAAGTGGTACCATGGGAATTCTTTTTTCTAAAAAGTAGACTACTGCTAACGCAATAAGAGTTGCAATAATAAAAGGAGGTATTGCTACTTTTAAATCATTTTCACCGTTAAAATATATTATAAAGAAAATAAGTAATGGACCAAAATCAGTTGCAAATTTGATTATGGGTTTGTTCATTATAAAATGTTAACACATGTGGCATTGAAGGTATATTTTTCTATTGATTCTTTTTTAAATATACATATCTTTATGTAATCAAATGGCAATAACTACTGCTAAGTTTTCAATAGGAGATGTTGTGAAGCATAAGCACTTTAACTTTAGAGGTGTGATTTATGACGTTGACTTTGAATTTAATAATTCCGAAGAATGGTATCAGTCAATACCAAAAGATGTGAGACCCAGAAAAAATCAACCTTATTATCATTTGCTAGCAGAAAATAATGAAATTACTTATGAGGCTTATGTTTCAGAACAAAATTTAGTTAGTGATGACTCAGACGAACCTATCAAACATCCATTAATTGAGGAAATTTTTGCAGGCAAAAAGGGCTCTGGGTATTTTAAGCCATCAAATTGATTAAAAAATCTCTGCCACAAATTGAACAATATTTTCTCAAAAGTTGGACAAAGTGAGAATGTAATAAGTACTTATATGTCTAGTTAAGGGTACCTAAAACAATCTTCATCTCCCTCTTGGACTCTTAATTAGGCATAAATTGACACTCTCTAGCATATTTTCTAGATTATGAAACTTGTTTATTTTTAACAATGAAGGCTATATGTTAAAATTATGAGAAAAATTACTTCGTTTATTCTAATAGTGCTAACAAGTTTTACTTTTTTTAATTTTGCTTATAGTGCTGATGAAAATACGAATGAATATAAAACAGAATTAAATTTTTTTACTGGTATGTTTGATTGGAGTGACCATAAACAAGCATCAGGTCTTATTGGTTTACAACATCAAAATGATGAATTATTTATAGAAGCTGACCATGGCAGATTTTCTCCAATTACTGGAGCTTTTATAACATCAAAAAATGCTTTTTATATCTATACTGGTGTGCAAGCTGAATATCAGTTTGGATCCTTAGTAATTACTCCTAGTTTTGCTCCAGGATATTATGGTGAAGGTAATGGAAAAGATTTGGGATACCCTTTGGAGTTTAAAAGTGAAATTCAAATGTCTTTTGATCTAAGCAATAGCACTCATTTGGGAATGTCATACAATCATATATCTAATGCTAGTTTAGGAAAAAAAAATCCTGGAGCAAACAGCTATATGTTTAATTTTCTCAAACAATTTTAATTTATCTAAAATTAAGTTAAAACAAAGATTAAAATGAATCTTAAAGATTGTCACAATGCAGAAGATTTTAGAAAGTTAGCAAAAAAAAAATTACCAGCTCCAATCTTTCACTATATTGATGGTGGATCAGATGATGAAGTAACTTTAAAAAGAAATACTGATTCTTTTAATAAATGTGACCTAATTCCCGATGTATTAACAGGCGCAAGTAACATAGATTTATCAACTACCGTTTTAGGTCAAAAAATTGATTTCCCCCTTTTTCTTGCTGCTACTGCTATGCATCGCCTTTATCATCATCATGGAGAACGAGCTACAGCCAGAGCTGCAGAAAAAATGGGTACAATGTTTGGTATCTCAACTATGGCGACAACTAGTCTTGAAGAAATTGGTAAATTAACTAGTGGCCCTAAACTATTTCAACTTTATATTCACAAAGATAAAGGATTAACAGATAACTTAATTGAGAGAAGTCGTAAAGCTGGATTTAATAGTATGTGTTTAACTGTGGATGCGGCCGTTGCAGGCAATAGGGAAAGAGATCGTAGAACAGGATTTACTACTCCACCAAGATTAACATTTGAAAGCTTGTTGAGTTTTGCATTACATCCAAGTTGGACTTTTAATCATTTTTTTAGTGAAAAATTTATATTAGCAAATATTATTCATATGACAAAAAAAGGTACTAGCATAGATAAATCTGTGATTGATTATATCAACGAACAATTTGATCCAGCAATGAATTGGAAAGATGCAGAATATTGTGTAAAAAAATGGAATGGTCCTTTTGCATTAAAGGGCGTTATGTCAGTGGAAGATGCTAAAAAAGCAATTGATATTGGATGTACCGCAATAATGATTTCAAATCATGGAGGAAGACAACTTGACGGTTCAAGGGCGCCTTTCGATCAACTTGCCGAAATCGTTGATGCGGTTGGGGACAAAATAGAGGTAATTCTTGATGGGGGAGTTAGAAGAGGAACTCATGTTTTAAAAGCTCTAGCACTTGGAGCTAAGGCTTGTAGTTTCGGAAAAGCTTATTTATTTGCTTTGGGAGCTGCTGGCCAACAAGGTATTGAAGCACTACTACAAAAAATGAAAGCAGAAATAAATCGCGATATGATATTAATGGGTTGCAAGTCTGTTAAAGATCTTAACAGATCAAAAGTTGTGTTTAGAAAAAACTAAAAATGAAAATTGCTAAAAATGTAAGTAGGCTTGGAACGGAAGCCGTCTATAATATATTTGCAAAAACAAAAAAATTAGCAGAACAAGGTAAACAAATTATCGATTTAAGTTTAGGTCAATCTGATTTTAAATCTCCCAAGCATGCAGTCGATGCTACGATTCAAGCTTTAAAAAATGGCCATCATGGTTATACTTTGCCTAATGGAATAATCGAATGCAGAAAAGCCGTCAGTCGAAAAATAAAAAGTTTATACAACGCCACTATTAATCCTGAAAGAGTAGTCATTATGCCTGGTGGAAAACCTACAATGCATTATGCCATCTCTTTTTTTGGAGAGCCAGGAGCAGAAATTATTTACCCGAACCCAGGTTTTCCGATTTACGAATCTATGATTAACTATACCGGAGCAAAAGCAGTTCCTTTCAACGTGCTTGAAAAAAAAGATTTTTCTATTGATCCTGACAAAGTTTTATCTTTGATTAATGAAAAAACTCGATTATTAATTTTAAATAATCCACATAATCCAACTGGAAGTTTTACAGAAAAAATTGTAGTTGATAAGCTTGCTAAGGGCTTAGTAAATTTTCCTCATGTGGTAATTTTAAGTGACGAAATTTATGACAGACTGATTTTCGGCAAAAAAGAAATTCCAACTTTTTTTGATTATCCCGATCTTTATGACAGACTTATAGTACTTAATGGATGGAGCAAGACATATGCAATGACGGGATGGCGTTTAGGTTGGGGTGTATGGCCTGAGCAATTAATTGAACATGTATTTAAATTTTGTGTAAATAATCATTCGTGTGTAAATACTGCAGCTCAGTATGGTGCAATTGCAGCATTGGACGGACCTGAGGACCATCTACATAATATGATGAAAGAATTTGCTATAAGAAGAAAACTTATTGTTGATGGTTTGAGAAGCTTAAAAGGTGTTGAATGTAATTTGCCAGGAGGATCCTTTTTTGTCTTTCCTAAAGTTAAAGGTACTGGAATGGACGGAGAAGAATTTACGGAGAAATGCTTGCAAGAAGCAGGAGTTGCTATGATACCTGGAACTGCATTTGGAAAATTTGCTTCAGATCATGTAAGGTTTAATTTTGCTACTTCAAGGGAAAATATAAGCAAAGCCATCGAAAAAATAGATAAAATACTTAAATAATTCATCTTAACTTTTTTGACCACTAAGCTTTTTCGCTGTAATATATTTATATGAGTAAATTATTCATGCCAAAAATTGACCGGAAACTTATATCAAAAAAAAAGGATATAATTGTAGATCTCAAAAAAATTATTAAAGCTGAAAATGTTTTGGATCATGAAGATGAAACACGACCGTTTGAAACGGATGCACTATCGGCATATAAGCAAAAACCTATGGTCGTTATTTTTCCAGAAAATACAGAAGAAGTGAGCAAGATACTTGCATATTGTAACCAGCAAAGAATTAAAGTTGTTCCAAGAGGTGCTGGCACCGGATTGTCCGGAGGAGCTCTACCATTGGCTGATAGTATACTTTTATGTTTAGGTAAATTTAATAAAATTATTGATATTGACTATAAGAACAGGTGTGTAGTTGCTCAACCAGGTGTAACGAATTTATCTATAACACAAGCTGTTCAAGATAAAGGTTTTTATTATGCTCCAGATCCATCAAGCCAAATTGCTTGTTCAATAGGAGGAAATGTTGCGGAAAATTCTGGTGGAGTTCATTCACTAAAATATGGAACAACAACAAATAACCTTTTTGGTGTTGAAATTGTTTTGATGGATGGAACTATAAGCAGGTTGGGAGGAAAAACATTTGATTCTGAAGGATATGATTTGCTTGGATTGGTTACTGGATCTGAAGGATTGTTATGTGTAATTACAGAAGTTACAGTAAAAATTCTTAAAAAACCTCAAACAATTAAAGCAGCTTTAATCGGATTTTCTAGTATAGAGGATGGCGGAAGATGTGTATCTGATATTATTGCAAGCGGGATTATTCCTTCTGGAATGGAAATGATGGATAAAGCATTAATTCATGCAACTGACAATTTTGTAAAAGCGGGATATCCAAGAGATGCTGAATCTATGCTTATTGTAGAATTAGATGGTACAAAAAAAGAAGTAGAAGAATTAATTGAAAGAGTAAATAACATTGCTAAAAAAAATAAATCCTCAAGTATTAAAATTAGCAAAAACGAAAGGCAAAGATTAAAATTTTGGGCAGGACGCAAAGCAGCATTTCCTGCGTGTGGTGATATGGCACCAGACTACTATTGTATGGATGGCACAATTCCAAGAAGGAAACTAGCTGAGGTATTAAAAGAAATTGGAAGGTTGTCTAAAAAATATAATTTACCAGTTGCTAATGCTTTTCATGCAGGAGATGGCAATCTTCACCCATTAATTATGTATGATGCTAACGAAAAAAACTCTTTAGAAAGAACAGAAAAATTTGGGGCAGATATACTAAAATATTGTGTAAAAGTCGGTGGGGTTTTAACCGGAGAGCATGGAGTAGGAGTGGAAAAAAGGGAATTGATGTGCGAAATGTTTAATAATAATGATATTCAACAACAAATAAAAATTAAAAAAGCACTAGATTCTAGTTCATTATTAAATCCTGGAAAAGTTTATCCAATTTTAAGAAAATGTGCAGAAGAAGGGAGAGTGCATGTCCACAGAGGAAAAACAAAATTTGCCAACATACCAAGATTCTAATTCTGTTGAATATCCTCAAAACGAAATAGAAGTATCAAATTTTATAAAAAAGTTTTATAAGTCAAATGTTCCTATAGAACTTATTGGTTCCGGTTCAAAGAGAAAAATAGGAAAACCACTTCAATGTTCAAAAACTTTAAGTTTAACAAAACTAAACGGAATCATAGAATATTTGCCTGAAGAACTTTACATTAAAGTTAAAGCTTGTACTTCAATACAACAAATAGAAGAAGAGTTAAAAAAAAATAAACAACAATTAGCTTTTGAACCTATTGATTTTGGATATTTATTTAACGGAAAAAGTAATTGTGGAACTGCAGCGGGGCAGGTTGCTTGTAATATTTCTGGATCCCGTAGATTTAAAGTAGGGAGTGTAAGAGATCATGTTTTAGGTTTCAGAGGAGTTAATGGAAAAGGGGAAATTATTAAATCAGGAGGAAATGTTGTTAAAAATGTTACCGGCTATGATTTAAGTAAGCTGGTTTGTGGATCTTACGGAACTCTAATTGCTTTAACTGAAATCACTTTTAAAGTTTTACCCGCTCCAGAAGCAAGCAAAACATTGATTATTCATGATAAAAAAATAGAACCAGCAACTTTTTTATTAGAGCAAGCTATTAGTTCTTCAAATGATATTTCCGGAGCTGCTTTTTTTCCTATAGAACCAAAAGTGCCTGGTTGTGTAATGAATATTGAGAAAACTTTCAAATTAAATGATCTTAAGTATGGAGGCTCGCTTACTACAATTAGGATTGAAGGATCAAAAAAATCGATTAATCTAAGAATTCAAAATTTAATTGATGAACTTAAAATTGTAAATTTTGATATTTCTATTCTTGACACTTATCAATCGGAAATTTTTTGGAATAAAGTTAAAAGTTTAGAGTTTTTTTCTTCTTCAAAAAATAATATTCTCAGAATAGTTATTCCGCCATCAGAATGTGTTCAGTTAGTGTATCAACTTTCAAATAAATTTAAATATTATTTAGACTGGGGTGGAGCTTTAATGTGGATGGAAGCTTTTGAACTATCTGAAGAAATGTTCGAATCAATAAGAAAAAAAGTAGTAAAGCATGGAGGTTATGTAACCATGATAAAAAACTCAGATTACCTTCCTTATGTTGAGGATGTATTCACTATTAATAGGGGTCGATTTGATATATCACAAAACATCAAAAAAAGTTTTGATCCTAAAAGAATACTTAATCCAGGAAAAATGTATACAGGTATATAAATGGAAACTCATTTTTCAAAATCACAATTAAAAGATAAAGATAATAAATCGAGTGAAAAAATTTTAAGAAAATGTGTCCATTGTGGATTCTGCAATGCTACTTGTCCAACATATCAGTTATTGGGAGATGAGCTAGACGGACCAAGAGGTAGAATATATTTAATTAAAGATATGTTAGAGAACAATAAACCAGCTAATGAAAAGATTGTAAAACATATAGATAGATGTCTTTCATGTTATAGTTGTATGACAACTTGTCCTTCAGGTGTAAATTATATGCACCTTATAGATCATGGAAGAAGTCACATAGAAAAAACGTACAAAAGGCCTTTTAGCGATAGATTTATTAGAGGTTTTTTATCTATAACACTATCTAAATCAATTAATTTTAAAATTATTGCAATTTTAACTCAATTTATAAAACCATTCCGTTTTTTCTTTCCTAAAAAATTGAAGGAAATGATCAGTCTTATGCCAGGAAAATTTCCAAAAAAAACACTTCCAAGAATGCAGATATATCCAGCGCGTAACAAAAAAAAACCTGTTGCAAGGGTTGCTTTATTAACTGGATGTGTGCAAAAAGTTATTTCTCCACAAATTAACGAAGCAACTATTAGATTATTAAATAGACACAACATTGAAGTCGTTGTTTTAAAAGGCATAGAATGTTGTGGTTCTTTAAACCATCATTTGGGTAAAAATGATTTGGCCAATAAAACTTTTAAAAAAAATATTTCAATTTGGTATGACGAATATTTAAAAAATGGATTAGATGCTATAATTTCTAATACATCTGGATGTGGTACAACTTTGAAGGACTATGGATTTATATTTAGATCAGATGATAATTTTAAAAAAAAAGCAAAAAAAATATCAGAATTAACTAAAGACATAGCAGAATATTTAGACAATAAAGTTAAACTTAATTTTAACACTAAGTCTATCAATGAAAAAAAATACAAAATTGCATATCATTCTGCTTGTTCAATGCAACATGGACAAAAAATACATAAAGAACCGATAAATCTTATAAAAAAAACTGGCAATGAAGTGCTCGAGATCTTTGATGGTCATCTTTGTTGTGGTTCTGCGGGTACATATAATTTACTTCAAAACGATATAGCAAAAAAGTTATTAAAAAATAAAATTGCAAATATTGAAAAAATAAAACCTCAGTTTATTTCTACTGGCAATATTGGCTGTATTACGCAGATTGCAAATGGTACTAAAATTCCAATTTTGCACACAGTTGAAATTATTGATTGGTATACAGGCGGTCCTAAACCTGAGGTTTTAAAACAATTATGACGAGGATACTGATTACTAGAAAGCTTATGAAATCAAGCGAAGATTATGCTTTGAAAATTTTTGACGTGAAATTGAATAAAGAAGATAAATTACTAACAAAAGATGAATTAATCAGTAAAAGCAGTGATTGTGATGGAATATTATCTTTTATTACTGAAAAATTAGATGCTGGCATTATTTCAAAACTTTCGGACAAAGTTAAAATTATTTCTAATTTTGCAGTTGGTTTTGGAAACATTGATATTGATGCGGCAAAAAAAAGAAATATCGTTGTTACAAATACTCCAGATGTTTTGACAGACGCAACCGCAGAAATTGCGATGCTTGTGCTTCTGGGAGCTGCCAGAAGAGCTAAAGAAGGAGTAGAGTGGGCTAATAAAAAAAATTGGAAATGGTCAACTGATTTCTTAATAGGCAAGCAACTAACAGAATCAAGATTGGGAATTTTAGGAATGGGTAGAATCGGTAGGGCTATTGCTGACAGAGCAAGGGCATTTGGAATGAAAATTCATTATTATAACAGATCTAGATTGGATAAAAATTTAGAGAAAGACGCTATCTATCATAAATCACTAGAAAGTTTGATATCAGTTTCGGATTTCTTTTCAATTAATTGTCCTGCTACAAAAGAAACAAAACACATTATTAACAATAAAACTATAAAATATTTTCCAGATGGAGCTGTAATTGCAAATAGCGCGAGAGGAGATATGATTGATGATGATGCAATGGTTAAAGCACTAAAAAGTGGAAAAATTTT
>Ga0207963_1001153_pt1 | contig 13980 bp, 11 predicted proteins | sample Knorr_S15_td_NAD_FD_185604 | JGI IMG/M metagenome (GOLD analysis project Ga0207963, IMG submission 185604) | Marine microbial communities from Southern Atlantic Ocean transect - Knorr_S15_td_NADW_ad_2500m_LV_A (SPAdes) (version 2) | ecosystem: Environmental > Aquatic > Marine > Oceanic | place...
CACGATGCCGAGCATCGAGAAAATGAAGAGGCTGAGGAAGGCAAAGTAGCGCGAGAAATCGCGATCCTCCTTCATGTAACCAAGCGAGAAAATATGGATCAAACTGCCGACGCCGGTGACGACGCAAAGCATCAACTTGCTGAGCTGGTCGATCTGTAAACCGATGTCGATTTGCAGTCCCCCAATCGCAAGCCAAGTGACGCTCGGATGCAATTCGCCGCCGGAAGCGATCAGCAACAGCGTCAGCAAAAACGAACCGGCGACCGCGCCGACGGAGATCGCCGCGCTGGCGGTGCGCGAGCGGTACGCACCCAAGCCGATGGCCGCCGCCGATAAAAGCGGGAGCAACAAAATGAGCCATGCAGCGGTGTTCATCGGTTACAGTTTCATCGTGGCCAAGTCCGCCACGTCGGTGGTTTGGCGTTTGCGATACAGAGCGACGATCAGTGCCAGGCCAACGGACACTTCCGCCGCCGCCACCGTGATGATGAAAAACACCATCACTTGGCCGTCGAGATTTCCGTTGAAACGCGACATGGCCACGAGCGCCACGTTGGCTGCGTTGAGCATCAACTCGAGCGACATGTAAATGATCAGCAGATTGCTCCGCACGATCACGCCCAGTAGGCCGATTGCAAACAGCGCACCGCTCACCAGCAGGTATTGGCTCAATGTCGGTTCCATCAGCGTGGCTCTTTTCTACTCAACAGAATCACGCCGACCATCGCCACCAATAACAGGATCGAGACGATCTCGAACGGCAGGATGAATCCGTTTTCGCCGCTGAACAGCGCTTGGCCAAGCGCACGCGTGCTGCCGACTACCTTGGGCGGCTTGGCCTCCGCTTGGCCGGTATCCGCTGCCACTTCGTGCTGCTGAGGTGCTTCACCATACGTCGATTCTAGCGAGCTTTTGTAAACCAAAAACAGCGCGCCGACGGCCATGATGCCCATCGCGAGGCTGACAAGATTCAGTTTGCGCCGCGCGGCCTCCCGGAGGTCCAGCAACATGATCACGAACAGGAACAGCACCATCACCGCCCCGGCGTAAACGAGGATCTGCACCGCCGCGAGAAAGTACGCGCCGAGCAGCACGAACAGCCCGGAGATCGAGATCATCGTCGTCACGAGGAACATCGCACTCGTCACCGGGTTGCGGCTGAACGGATTCGCCACCACCAGCAGCGCACTCAGCACCGTCAGCCCGGCGAAAATGTTGAACAGCGTTCCTTCCATGCCTAAATCAACTCGTTAGTGAAACTTCGCTTGCTCCCCGGCTTCACGCGTTTTGGTTTCCCATTTTTTGATGCCATCGCCCACGCCGTCCTGCACGTGGTGATCGTAGGCGCGCTTGTCCGCGCCGCCCAGCGCGAGCAGCTTTTCCATATCGTAAATCAGCTCCTCGCGGTTCTCGCCGGTGATGGCGTAATCCTCCAACAGATAAATCGCCTCCTCCGGGCAAACCTCCTGGCAGTAGCCGCAGTAGATGCAGCGGAGCATGTCGATCTCGAATTCCTTCGGCATCTTCTCCGCGCCCTCACGATCGACCACGCCGCTGTCGCCCGGCGGCGTGATGCGAATGGCCCTGGGCGGACAGACAAACTCACACAACTGGCACGACACGCACTTGGTCTTGTCGTCCACATCCTTCACCAGGTACGGCGCGCCCCGGTAGCCGGTGGGGACATCCCATTTTTCCTCCGGATACTGCATCGTGGTCTTGGCGGCGTAACCCTTCTGTTTGTCGCCATAGACCCCCGAGCGTTTCCACGAGAAGAAATGACGCAGCGTGACCTTGAAACCGTTGAGCAGCGTCGGCAAATACAGCCGCTCCCACCAGGTCAGTTCTGTGCGATCCACTTTCATTGTCCCGTCCTCAACTGTGCAGCACCCACAGCACGATTGCCGTCAGGATGATGTTGGCCAAGCTCGCCGGCAGGAACCGTTTCCAGCCGATGTTCATCAATTGATCGTAGCGGAAACGCGGCAACATCCAGCGAACCCAGATCATCAAACCAAGGAACACCATCGTCTTGGCAATGAACACCGCGATGTGCAACAACCCCTGGCCAAGCGATTCCGCCGGCGTGTTGAAAAAGTCGCCAAGCGGCAACGTCCAACCGCCGCAAAACAACACCACCATCAGCGCCGAGCCGGCGATCATCGCCGCGTATTCGCCCATGAAAAACAGCGCGAACCGCATCGAGCTGTATTCGGTGTTATAACCGGCGACCAGTTCCGTCTCCGATTCCGGCAAGTCGAACGGCAGCCGGTTCGTCTCGGCGAAAATCGCGATCAGGAAAATCGCAAACGCAATCGGCTGCTTGAACACGAGCCAAGCGCCGCTGGCCTGATAGTCGATCACCGCGCCGAGGTTGAGATCGCCCACCAGCATGAACACCGGCACGACCGCCATGCCCATCGCAATCTCGTAGGAAATCATCTGCGCGCTGGAGCGGATGCTGCCGAGGAACGGATACTTTGAGTTCGAGGCGTAGCCGGCCAACACAATGCCGTACACACCCAGCGACACGATGCCGAACGTGAACAGGATGCCGACATCAAGATCGGCAATCACCATCTTCTGTGCCCCCAGCATCGAGCCAAACGGCACCACGGCAAGCACGACAAACGACGGCACCAGCACCAGCGCCGGGGCCATCCAGTAAAACGCCTTCCGCACATGAGCGGGAGTGAGATCCTCCTTCACAAGCGACTTGATCCCGTCGGCCAGCGGTTGGCCAAGGCCCAGCAGCTTGATGTTCGTGAACGGAATACCGACGCGGTTCGGCCCGATGCGATCCTGAATCCACGCCGAGATGCGGCGCTCGGCGACGACCGCGTAGGCGACCATCGGCATCACCACGGCGAACACCGCGATCACCTTGAGCAGCATCAGCGCCCACGGCTCGGCGAACAGTCCTGTGATCGAGGCGAGCATTACAATTTCACGTCCGCGCCCTTGTCTCCGAGACCGGCCCACGTCAGGCCAGCGGCCTTGAACGCCTTCACCTCGCCGGCCATTTGGTTGAACAACCCCTCGATGCTGTTGAAGCCGTCGAGGCCGGTGACGTTGTGCACGAGCTCGTGCAGCACTTCCCACTCCGGCATCGCGTCGCCGGGCGGCTCGAGGGCTTTTGTAAATTTCTGCACGCGCCCCTTCACGTTCGTGAACGTGCCGCGCTTCTCGGCGTGTGAGCAGCCCGGCAGCAGATAGTCGGCCTTCCCCGTCGTGGCGTTGGGCAAAATGTCGCTGACGATCAGCATTTTCAACTTGCCGAGCAGCTTGGCGTCGATGCCGTGCTGCGTGACGTCCTCGCCGTACACGATCAGCGTCGTGATTTTGCCGGACGCGATGCCCTTGACGATGGCGGACAATTTCGAGCCAACGCGCTGGGTCGTGACGCCGATCAACTGCGCGCCGGTGGTGTTCGGGTTGCGATCGCCGGCGACGAGCAGGTGATCGGCCTCACCCTTGCGCGGTACGGAGTCGGTCAACGCCTTGTAGCGCTTGGCCAAGTTGTTCAGCAGAAAAAGCTCCTCGTTGGTTTGCCGCGCCGACGCGACGATCGCGACCGAGCCTTCGGCGGCCTTGGCTAAGTGCCCGGAAATCTCCCGCAACGCGCTTGGCCAAGTTGTGTTTCCCCGCGGCCCGCGCAGCTTGGCCAAGCGATCGTCGCGACCGATCCACTTGTAATCAAGCCGGCCCGCGTCGCACATCCAGCAACTGTTGACCGCGTCGTTTTGGCGCGGCTCGTAGCGGTACATCCTGTTTTCGCGCGAGCCGATGACCGTGTTGCAGCCGGTGCCGCAGCCGGTGCAGAGGCTCTTGGTTTCCTTGAGAAACCAGACGCGCATCTGGAACCGGAAGTCGTCCGACGTCAACGCGCCAACCGGGCAGATGTCCACAGTGTTGAGCGTGTAATTATTGTCGAACGGCTGACCGGGATAAGTCGAGATCGCGTTGTAGCTGCCTCGGTTCACGATGCCCAGGGCGTCGTCGCCGGCCACGTCGGCGGTGAAACGAATGCAGCGGGTGCACAACACGCAGCGCTCGGCGTCGAGCGTGATGCGCGGGCCAAGGTCCACCGCCTTGGGCTTGTGCACCTTCACCTCGGCGAACCGGCTCTCCGGCTGGCCGTGATCAACCGAGTATTCCTGCAGTTTGCACTCGCCGGCCTGGTCGCAGATCGGGCAATCGAGCGGGTGGTTGATCAGCAGCGACTCGAGCACCGCCTCGCGCATCTCGCGGGTTTCCGGGCTGCTCGCGTAAATCTCCATTCCGGGAATAATGCCGGTCGCGCAACCGATGACACCGCGCGGCATCTCCGGCTCGTACGGAAGCTGCATCGGGAAAATTTTTGGTGAGCCGTCCTCGTTCATCGGCGGCTTGCCATCGGGGCCGGGGCGTCCCGGCATGCCCACGTGCACGAGGCACATCCGGCAGTTGCCGGCTACCGGCAGCTTGGGGTGATAACAGTAATGCGGAATCTCGACGCCGGCGTGCTTGCAGGCCTGCAGGACGGTGGTCGGCTCCGGGTTACCCTCCCAGTTCGGCGTGGTTCGCGGCACCTCCACGGCACGGCCGTCCACTTTCACCGTGACGGTTTCGACTGCCGGTTCTGTCTGCATGGCTGCCATCGCTATTCCGTTGCGCCCTCCCCGTTGTGCCTGGCCAATCGGGTCTCGTCCTCGGCGCCGCGTTTCTCAAAATCGTCGCGGAACTTGTCCACGAAACTCAGCACCGGCCAGGCGCACGCCTCGCCGAACGCGCAAATTGTCCGGCCCTGTATATTTTGCGCGATATGCCGCAAATAATCGGCGTCGCCCCGGCGCGCCTGGCCGCTGCGCATACGCTTGAGCGCCTTGGCCATCCAGAGCGAGCCTTCGCGGCACGGGGTGCATTGGCCGCAGCTCTCATGCGCGTAAAAGTCGGACAGGTTGCCGAGCGCCTCAATGATGTCCACCGAGTCGTCCAGCACTATGATGGCGCTCGAGCCGGACATCGAGCCGCACTTCATCAGCGTGTCGAAGTCGTACGGGATGTCGAGCAGGCCGAGTTTCTGCTCGATAACCGCGCCCCACTTGTCCTTGCTTTTGATGTTAAACTTTTCGCCGGCGCGGAACACTTTCGACGACGATCCGCCGGGGATGATCGCGCGCAGTTTGCGGCCATCGCGCAGCCCTTGGCCAAAGTTTTTGTGAAAAATCAACTCGCCGAGGGTGGCTTTGCCGACCTCGATCTCGTAGTAGCCGGGCCGCCTGACTTGGCCGCTCAAGCTGACGATACGCGTGCCGGTGTTGGCCACCGTGCCCAGCGAGGCGTACGCGTCACCGCCCATCTCCAACACGTGCCGGACGTTGCAGAGCGTCTCGACGTTGTTGACGATGGTCGGGCACATGTACAGGCCAAGCACGGCCGGGTAGTACGGCGGCTTGATACGCGGGTACGGCCGCTTGCCCTCGAGCGACTCGATGAGGGCGGTTTCCTCGCCGCAAATGTACGCGCCCGCACCGCGGTGCACGTGGATCTCAAGATCGTAGCCGCTGCCGCAAACGCTCCTGCCGAGGAAGCCCTTGGCCCTGGCCTCGTCGATGGCTCGGTTCAGGATTCTTGCGCCCTCGGGAAATTCGCCGCGAATGTAAATGTAGGCCAACTTCACGTCGTTGGCGTAGCACGACAGGATCATGCCCTCGATGAGTTGGTGCGGATCCTTGTGGAGAATCTGCCGATCCTTGAACGTGCCCGGCTCGGATTCGTCGGCGTTGCAGATGAGATAAACCGGCTTGCCGGACTTGCGGTTGACGAAATTCCACTTCATGCCGCACGAGAAGCCAGCGCCGCCGCGGCCCCGCAGCCCGGAGACCAGCACCTCCTTGCGGATGTGCGCCTGGGGCGTCACCACGCCGCCCCCGGTTTTCCTCGGCTTGAGCCGGAAAACCTTTTTCAAGGTCTTGTAGCCGCCGTGTTTCAGGTAACACTGGATGTCACTCGTGTAACCCGCCTCATCGACGTGCTTCAAAACCAGTTTGTATTCTTTCGGCATTCAGCGATTCGAGCCTTGACTCACCCGGCCCGTTGTCAATATGTATTCCCGCGCGACGTTGCCGAATGGTGTAACGGTAGCACAACGGTCTCTGACACCGTTTGTCTAGGTTCGAATCCTAGTTCGGCAACCATCTTCATTCGTCGTATTTCTCCAGGATTTCATCCGCGCCGTCGTTCGTGACGTTCTCGTAAAAGTCATCGTTGCACATCATCACCGGCCCGGTGCCGCAACTGGCCAGGCACTCGGCGTACTCGACACCGTATTTGCCGTCTTTCGTCCGCTGCAAGCCGGGCGCACCCGCGTCCAGGCCAAGCCTCTCGCAAATATGCCCGTGCAGCCTGCTGCTCCCGACCAGGGCACAACTCAACGTGCGGCAAACCCGCACCACGGTTTTCCCTGGGTCATGTTCCCGCAGCATCGGGTAAAAGGTCACCAACTCGTGAATGTTGATCGGCTGCAACTCCAGCTTGGCCGCGGCCCATTTTTCCGCCTTGGGGGATATGTGCCCGAACTCATCCTGCAACGCGTGGAGCACCATCAGCGACGCGCTGCGCTTCTCCGGATAGTTCTTAACCAGCCGGTTGATTTCCCGCTCCAGTTTTTTGGGGACTTCAAAACTCATCGGTCGCACTCCCCCATCACAAAATCGAGCGACCCCAAAATCGCCACCACGTCGCTGATCATGTGCCCCGGCAGGGTGTGCGACAGGATACTCAGGTTCGCGAACGAGGGCGCGCGGATCTTCAGCCGGTACGGCACGCCGCCGCCCTTGCTGAAGATGTAAAAGCCGAGTTCGCCCTTCGGGTTTTCGGCGCCAAAATAAACCTCGCCGGCCGGCGCGTCCTGCCCCTGCGTCACCAGCATGAACTGGTGGATCAACTCCTCCATGCTCGAGAGCACCTTCTGTTTGTCCGGCAGAATGATCTTGCCGTCATCGACATTGACCGGGCCGCCGGGCAGCTTGGCCAAGCACTGGTCAAGCAGGCGCACGCTTTGGCGCATCTCCTCCATTCGCACGAGGTAACGGTCGTAACAGTCGCCGACTTCGCCGTACGGCACGTCGAAGTCGAGTTGATCGTACACGAGATACGGATGCGCCTTGCGCAGATCGTACTCCATGTTGCTGCCGCGCAGGTTCGGGCCGGTCAGGCCAAAATCGATCGCGTCCTCCCGGCTGATCACACCAACGTCACGGGTTCGATCAACGAATATCTTGTTACGCGTCAGCAACTTGTCGGCCTCGCCGATGGCCACGCTAACCTCTTGGGTGAACTTGGCCAACTCGTCCGTCCAGCCCTCTGGCAGATCACGGGACAACCCGCCGATGCGCGTGTACGTCGTCGTGAACCGCGCGCCGGTGAGCGCCTCGATCAGGTTGTAGATTTTCTCACGCTCGGTGAACGTGTGCAGAAACACCGTCAACGCGCCGACGTCCATCGCGAACGCCCCGAGGCCAAGCAGGTGCGCCGAGATGCGGGCAAGTTCGCAGCAGATCACGCGGATATATTGGCAGCGCTCCGGCAGCTTGTCGTGAATGCCGAGCAGCTTCTCCACCGCCAGCGAGTAGGCGACGTTGTTGGCCAAGGGCGCGAGGTAGTCCAGCCGATCCGTGTACGGGATAAACTGGTTGTACGTCATGTTCTCGGCGATCTTCTCGTCGCCGCGATGCAGGTAACCGATTTCCGGGTCGGCCTTCGTGATGATCTCGCCGTCGAGTTCGAGTACCAACCGCAACACGCCATGCGTCGCCGGGTGCGACGGCCCCATGTTCAGGATCATCTTCTCGCCCTGCACATCCCGCAAATCGTCCACCGCCTGCGCCGAGCGCGCCGCCGAATCCTTCACCTCGATTTGCTGAGTCGCCGTCATCGATCAGCCTTCGGGGTTGCGCTCTCGTGGTTCGCGCGCAGTCGAGTCCTCGCCGCTGGCCACGGTGACGAATGGCCCGCCCTCGAGCGGTGCCGGGTCGGAGAACGCCACGTCCGGCATCTCGCTTGGCTTGCCTGCCAAGGGGAAATCCTTTCGCAACGGAAAATAAGGGTAGCCCTCCCACATCAGGATGCGGCGCAAGTCGGGATGCCCGGCGAACCGGATGCCCATCATGTCGTACGCCTCGCGCTCGTGCCAGTTGGCCGTGCGCCAGATAGATGATACCGTCGGCAACTCGGACTCCTCCTCACTCACGCTGGTCTTCAGGCGTAAATGGCAAAAATGCTCGTAGCCGTAAATGTGATACACCGCCGTCCATCGCGGTGTCTCCTCGTGGTTGTCGATAGTGGTGAGGTCGACGAGAAAATCGAAGCCCTGTTCCGCCTTGGCGAACTGGCAGACCTCGGCAATTCGCGAGGCGTCCGACACTTCCAGCGTCAACTCACCGCGAAACTCCACCGGGCCGGAGACGATCCCATTGAACTGTTGCTTGAGCGTTTTGGCCAGTTGCTTCGCGGTCATTCGGGTCTCAGGTGACAACCGCCTCTCTCGCTCGAGCTGGCTTGGCATCCTTGATGTGAGGCTCGTTTGAGATTTTGGACTGAAGCCGCATGAATCCCTCAAGCAACGCCTCCGGCCGAGGCGGACAGCCGCTGATGTAAACATCGACTGGCAAAATCCGATCCACCCCCTGCAACACAGCGTAGCTGCGGTACATGCCGCCGGTCGAGGCGCACGCGCCCATCGCGATCACCCACTTCGGCTCCGGCATCTGGTCGTAAATCCGCTTCACCGCCAGCGCCATTTTGTAAGTGACTGTCCCGGCGACAATCATCAGGTCGGATTGCCGGGGCGAAAACCGCATCACCTCAGCGCCGAACCGGGAGATGTCGAACCGGCTCGCCCCCGCTGCCATCAACTCGATCGCGCAACAGGCCAAGCCCATCGGCATCGGCCAAAGCGAGTTTTTGCGGAACCAACTGGCAGCGGCGTCCAGGCGGGTATGAATCACGTCCCCTTCAACCTTGGAATTATAGCCTATTTCAGTACCGCTCATAATGGCTTTATAACGCCTACGGCAAATCTACATCCGCCAGTTGCGACCGTCAAAATGAATTTGTGAAAAATTTCACAAAGTCGCCTTCCATCACGTCGAAGGGGAGCGTATCCAACCTCGACTGCGCTTGGCCAAGCGGTCATCGATTCAGGCGGATTCGAAAAAAACGGGCTTTTTCGCCGGGTTGAGGCGTTGGGTTGAACTCGACGCTATCCCCATTGCCCTTAATGACTTGAGCCTCATCCCAGTCGCTCAAGTTTGTTGAAGCCTCGACGATGTAGGTTTTTTGAAGTTCTGAGTCAAAAACTATGGTAAACGGACTTTCTTTAACGTTCAAGTATATCAAATCGTTCGTATTATTGCTTGAATCTACTTTTAACGTTACCCAAGCGCCGGGGTATTGGTGTGCTTTTCCAAATAGTGCGAAGCTGAGGTCTGAGCTGATGCGACTGGCTTGGTGCACTTCCGCTGCGATGATGTTTTCTCCCTTGGCCAAGCGGCTGCCGTCCACCTCGAACGTGGCGTATGCGTTCTCGTCCACGATCGTGCTGCTGGCGAAGGTGGTATGCCGGGCATTGCGCGAAAGATTGCTGTCACGGTACACTTCCGTGCCGTTCAAGTAAACAGCCGACGCGTCGTCGCGGAGCAGCTTGAAAGTCAGCCGGTCGATCAGCTCGACAGCGTCCACGTCGAAAGTCTGCCGGAAATAGACCGTGGCGCGTTTGCTGTCGGGGTTGGTGCCGTAGCTCACTTCCGTCGCCTCGTTGCCGTTGCCGTAGCCCAGCAAGCCCGGCCCGGCCTGCCAGTCGCTGTCGTCAAAGCCTGGCTTGGCCCAGTTGCGGCTGGGCGCAGTCGCTCCGTCGTAATAGCGCCACTCGCCGCCGACCGACACGACCGCCCTCTCCAGCGTCGCTCCGGCGTTGGCCAGTCGATAGAGGAAACGATCGGTACCGGTGTATGCCTCGTCCGGCGTGTAGTCGAACGTGCCATCGGGCCGAAAGGTCAATCGGCCGTGTTGCGGCTTGGCCAGGAGTTGAGCGTTGGTCGCCAGCGACACACCGGCGTCGTTGGCAAGCACGCCCTCCTCACGCTTGGCCAAACGCAGCGTACCGCCCGGCTCGACAGCAAACTCATCCGCCCGGGCCACCACCAGGCCCTCGGCCAGAGTCGATGTCTTTTGTGTGTCCACCGACCAGCCGGTGCCGAGTTTGTTTTTCGCGTACAGCCGATAGTACAAGACCGACCCGGCGGCCAAGCCGTCAACCCGGTGTCGGAGTTGGTCGTCGGCATCGGGCGTCACCTCACGGGAGTAATCCCACTTGGCGGCGTCCGGGCCGCCGTCGCTTTTACCCCAGACGAAATACACCTTCGTGGTGGCCGCCACCCCGGCCAGGTGGCCCGCGAGCGTGACCGACTCCGACGTCCGCTCGGCAGGCGGCTCGCAGACGACCTTCGGCAGGCGCGATTTGCCGCTGGCTGTGGCGACGATCTCGGCGACGATCAGCATGTCGGAGCTGGTCAGGCCGCCATTGAGCCCGTGGATGGCGAGGACGTTTTTACCGGCGTGCAACCGGTCCCTGTGCGCGGTGATGTCGAACGGCTCGAAACGCACCGCCAGTGAATCGTCGTGCGTGGTTGTTGCACCGGAGTTCCACTGCGGGTTTGGCGGCGCGTTGGCGGACGCCACCCGTTTGCCGTTGAGATAGGCGACGAAACCGTCGTCGTATTTCATGCTCAACTTGAGTTGCCCAATCGTCGCTGGATCGTCGAGATCGAACGTGTACCGCAGGTAAATCGACTCGGTTTTGTTGTACATCTGCGTGCGGAAATTCAGCGCGGAACTGATGAGGGACTGGTAGCCACTGCCGCGCTCGTAGCCGGCCCCGTTGCGGCCGCGTTTCCAGGTAGCGTCGTTGAAATCGACCGCCGTCCACGAGGCATCGTGACGGTCGCTGGTCGGCACCCAGCCTCGCGCGTAATCACTCGAGCTCAGGAGCGTGTCGCTGGCCACGATGACCTGCACCGTGCCGTTGGCCCGTTGGCCAAGCGCATCCTCGATTGTGTACTCGATCACCCCGGTGCCGCTGGCGGAGCTTTTGGCCTTGAATGTCAGCAGGCCGTTCGGCTCGTTTCGGCGCCGGCCGTCGCGCATCACCGGCGAGCGGTGAACGGACAAACTGCCGAGGTTGCTGGCTCTCGAACGAGCGCTGAACAGCCGGAAGCCGCCGGGGAAATAATCCTGCCCGTCTCGCCCCTCGCCGGTGGTGCCGACGGCGATGACCGGCTCGGTCTTGAACGCGCCGCGCAACCCCGCCGCGTGGTCGTTGGTAAGCGGGTTGAAACTCACCGACTCACCGGCGGAGAGGTACAGTACATCCGGTTCGGCGACCGGTGGCTCGTTGATATAGTTGAGCTTGAGGGTCTGCCGTTTCCCACCGGCGCGGTACTGGATTTTTTCGCTGCCCGTGGCGTCGGCGCTCACGCGCAGGATGTACACCGCCGAGTCGCTGATCATCTCGTGCAGGAGCGACTGCTTGGGCGAGCGCACCTGGCTGATGCTGCCGTCGCCGGGAAGCTTGAGCGTGCGCGCCTGGCCGGCCGCGACGTCCATCTCGAACGCATTGCCCTCGGGGTCGCCGACGACCACAGCGACGTCGCCCTTGTGCAGCCAGCCGCGCCCGACATTGCCGCGCACCGAGTAGCTGAACCAGGCGGTGCCCGCGAAACCGGTCGATGGCATGAACACCGCCCGGCCGTCCTCGACAGCAACCGACCCGGCGTAACGCGGCGTAACGCGGCCGACCTCCGCCAGCGTCAGGCTGTTCTCCTGCCCGCGATGAACCTGTTTCAAGTCGTTGGCCAATACATCGTAACGAATCTGCTCACCCGGCGCGGCCCAGGCGACGTCGTCCACGGCGAACGGCATCTCGGCCGGGTTGCGCATCGTCGCCGGCCCGGCGAGTCGCCCGCGGGCCCGATTGTAAATCTGCGATGCCGCCGTGAACTCCTGCCCCTCGATATCCCTGAAAAACGATCGCTCCTCGGTGGTGTACTGCGCGTTCATGATGCCGCCGAGCGAATGCGACGAGCCGAACACATGCGCCATCTCGTGGCAGGTCAACGCCCAGCCGAAGCCGGCCCTCATCACGCCCACCCCGTTGCGCGTGTGGAGCGCGTCTTGGTAGGCGATGCCTATTGTGCCGCCGCTTAAGCCGTCCCCGAAACGAATCGCCACCGTCTGCCCGTAGGTGGCCTCGGGCCGCCAACGCTGCACCCATTCCTGAAACTCATCCAGTGTCGAGCCGTTGTCATCGTATGGGATGTCGTCGTAGTCGTCCGAGTCCGGCGTGAGGATCAGTTCCTGCACCAGCAGCCGGACACCCAGCTGGTTCTCGTAAATCGCCGCGACATTGGCCATCAGCGCAAGGTGCTGGCTGGCGACTTTCGTGAGGTGGTTCTTCGAGTTTAAGCCGGTGGCCGACTTGTCGAGCGCGACGATCACCGTGGCCACCTTCAGCGACGCCTCGTAGCGCGGCGGGTTGGCCGGGCTGCCGAGCACCAGCGTCGGCGCGCCGGTCACCGGGTCAAGCCCCGAGCTGGCCATCGCCGGGAAATCCTCCGACGGCTCGAGCTTGGCCGGTTCGGCTTGGCTCCAGTCCGGCTTGGCCAGGTCGCCGCCGAGCGACATCGTCCGGTACGAGCCGATCCGCGGATCACGCACGCACGCCAACTCCGGCAGCGAACTCGTAAGCGCCTCGAACAATCCGCCATCGGCGCCGCGCAACTGCACTTGGCCGCCGTTGGCCAAGCGCACCACACCGGCGACGGAGCGGTTAGCCAAGGCCAGCGTCGCCGTGTGCACCTGGCCGTCGTCGCCGATGGCGCGGCCCTCGAAGACTCGCAGTTCGGCGTCGAGCCGGTCCGCTTGGCCAAGCGTCGTGCGGTAGCCGTCGGCGAGCAGCGGAAAATCGCGGAACGAAAAGTCGAGCGGCTCGCGCCCGGGCAACTGCAGCCGCAACGGCTGGCCGCCATCGATCGCCTCGGCCAATGCCGATTCATCCTCGTCCTCGTGCTCGTCCCCCGTCATCGAAAAAACGGGAGGAGTAACTTGAGTGCGACTGGCCGCCTCCGCTTGCCCTGGCGGTTTCACGACATTAGCTAAATCCCATTCGCCGTGGTTCACAAAACCACCCACCGCCAATCCGCCAGCAAGCAGGGCAACCCCATTTTTTGTTGTGTGTTTCATTGTCGTCTACGCTTGGCTTTGGGGTGCTTTTGCGTGTCTTTGCGTTTGGGAAGTTTGTCCGGCTTGGCCGCTCTCCTGGGCTTGCGCGAGGGGCTGGGGTTTTTCTTTTTGCCCTTGGCCGCCTTGGTTTTGATGACGCGAAAGTCGGCCTGCTTTTTTTGAATGTCCACCGCCTCGATCTGCACTTTCAGTTGGTCGCCCGGCGCGATCTCGTTGCCGCGTTGCCGCCCAACGAGCCGGCCGCGCTCCGGCACAAACCGATAATGGTCGTCGCTCATGCTGAAGCGCTTGACCAGACCCTTAAGCCCCAGCTCGGTGATGTCCACCATCGCGCCGATGTTGCGCACGTCGGTGACCATGGCCGTGTACGTCTCCGGTTTTTGGCGGTCGAGCTGCCGCTGAAGATGCGTCAGCAGCTTGATGTGTTTGCTGTCCATCTCGGCGTCGGCGGAGTTGCGCTCGGTGAGCGAAATGTGGTCGGCCGCCGTGGCGAGCGCGGTGTCATCGAGCTTGGCGTGCTGGTACACGATTCGGTGCACGATCAGGTCGGCGTACCGGCGAATCGGCGAGGTGAAGTGCACGTAGTCGTCCTTGGCCAGGCCGTAGTGGCCGATCGGCTCCGTCGAGTAGCAAGCGCGTTTCATGCATCGCAGGTAGCCGATCCGGAAGACGTCCGCAAGCAGGTGGCCCTTGAGGCCC
>Ga0207963_1001155_pt1 | contig 13955 bp, 11 predicted proteins | sample Knorr_S15_td_NAD_FD_185604 | JGI IMG/M metagenome (GOLD analysis project Ga0207963, IMG submission 185604) | Marine microbial communities from Southern Atlantic Ocean transect - Knorr_S15_td_NADW_ad_2500m_LV_A (SPAdes) (version 2) | ecosystem: Environmental > Aquatic > Marine > Oceanic | place...
GCACTTAAGAACGGCGTGGTTGCAACGCTCGTAGCTGTTGGATGTTGTTTATTGCTGGCCTTCGGTGCAGGTGGTGCGTCAGGCAGTGGCGGTATGATTATTTGGCCGTTATTCGGTTCTACTAACCAGATACTAGCCAGTTTAACCCTGTTAGTAATCTCGGTTATGCTGATTAAATTAGGTCGACCTGCGAAATATACGCTGATTCCAATGGTGTTTGTACTGATTATGGCCTTCTTTGCTGGGCTTATTAAACTTAAAGAATACTACGTTGAAGGTAACTATCTATTGGTATTCTTAGACGCAGTAGTACTTATTGTGTCTGTGCTTGTTATGCTTGAAGCTTTTTCTGTGGTGTCAAAACTCAAAAAGGAATCGAAGCTTAAAAAAGAGCAAGCCAACGGATAAGTCACTAGCGACAAAAACTTTCATGGTTGACCTCGTGGTTTAAAATTACACTTTCGAGACAGTCAACATTCGGCCAGTGCATTTGTACTGGCCATTTTTCTTTCCTTTAAAAGCAAAACGCACTCGCATAAATCAGGTTAATCAGTTTTGCTGATTTTCTGTCATACAGCATATCTGTTATTATACTTACCGTTCTAAAACACCGTTATCTTTGTTGTCAAAAGCCGCGTTCTTCAACGTGACCTTTCAACAAAATAACCTGTGAGGCTTTGTGTCAGATATCATTTTACTTGGACAAAATTTCCTAGCACTTTTCGTTGAATCCGCGCCTTGGTTACTTCTCGGTTTGCTGGTGGCGGGTATCATGCACGAATTGGTACCCGTTTCGTTTTTGGAAAAGCACATGGGCAGCTCATCGTTTGGCTCAATTACAAAGGCCGCGGTTATTGGTGCGCCTTTACCTCTGTGCTCTTGCGGCGTTATCCCAGCGGCACTTGGGCTTAGGCGTAGCGGTGCATCTAAATCTTCCACTATCTCGTTTTTAGTGTCTACGCCCGAGACGGGCGTAGACAGTGTTTCTGTGTCCTATGCATTGCTTGGACCGTTGTATGCCATTGTTAGACCCATCGCGGCCATTACAAGCGCTATTTATGCTGGATTGATGGTGCGTTTTTTCGCAGAAGCAGAAGAGGCTCAACAACGACAACCTGAGGCGACGCAGTCATCGTGCTGTGGTTCAAAGCAAGCACCTAAACCAGAGCTGCAAATACAGGCCAGCACGTCCTGTTGTGCAAGCGAAAAAACACATGCTCATAACCACGAAAGCGCAGACAAGCCCAAACGCGAGTCTTCGCCTTCGAAAATCACAAGCGTGCTTTCATATGCCAGTGGCAAGTTACTTGAAGACATTGTGATATGGTTATTAATTGGATTAGCACTTGCCGCGGCAATTAAAACGTGGGTACCCACCGACTTTTTAACGCAATGGGGTGATGGCGTGGTCGCCATGCTAGTGATGGCGCTAATCGGCATTCCTATGTACATATGTGCTACAGCATCAACGCCACTCGCGGTTGGGTTTCTTGCGGCGGGGTTATCGCCCGGTGCTGTTTTAGTGTTTTTAATGGCGGGGCCCGCCACTAACGTATCAACGATGGGAATGATCAAACAAGAAATGGGCACGCGAACGTTAGTGCTTTACCTTTTCAGTGTTATCTCTGCGAGTATTGGTTTTGGTTACGCACTGAACTACCTAGTGGCTTCGTTTTCTTTAGCCTCTATGATCAAAACGCAAAGCCATGTTCATGAGCACGGTGCAGACGTTCAGGTGATTTATGGGCTATGTGCGATTTTATTGGCGGGGTTAATGTTAAGGCTGGGTCTGAAAAAGCTGCAGCAACACCGTCATAACCAAGAGCAACATTCGGCGTGCTGCGGCTAACAGTAGCCCAGCGGATGCCTTTCATAATAAAGCGCTCAAATGATATTCATAGAGCGCTTGTATATCCCGCTCTATTATCCATAATAGTCGCTCAACTTATTAAAATTAAAACGCGTTTAAACCTACAAGGACGCTTGGAATAACTACATGCTTTTACTTATTGTGTACGTCTTCATTGCACTGGGCTTTTCTTTTTTGTGCTCCATTGCAGAGGCTGTGATTCTGAGTGTTTCGTCCGCTTATATCTCTGTGTTAGAGAAAGAGGGCAAAGCCAGTGGTGCGCTACTACGTAAGCAAACCGATAATATAAATACGCCTTTATCAGCAATATTAACGCTGAACACTATTGCTCATACTATGGGGGCTGCCGGGGCAGGTGCGCAAGCGGCAGCAGTATTTGGTGACGCCTATCTAGGCGTTATTTCAGCAGTCCTTACACTCCTTATTCTTATTTTTTCTGAGATTATCCCTAAAACACTTGGTGCAACCTATTGGCGTACACTAGCGCCAGTAACCGCATATTTTCTTAAATACCTTTCAATTGTACTTATGCCGTTCGTTAAAATGTCTGAGCTAATGACGAAAGGCTTTAAAGAAGACAGTCCACTTCGCGGGTTAAGCCGCAGTGAGCTACACGCCATGGCAGAGTTGTCGGGGCAAGAAGGTCAGCTAGCGAATCATGAAGCGGCGTTTCTGCAAAGCTTGTTAAGTTTGCACGAGCTGAAAGTGAAAGATGCGATTACCCACCGCACGGCGCTATTTAAAGTGTCGGAGTCGATGACGGTAGAAGGCTTTTTCCACAAGCACGCCAATATAGAATTTTCTCGTATCCCTGTGTTTGAAGACAGCGACTCAGAAAACATTACCGGCTTTGTGATGCGTTCTGATTTATTGGTGGCACAAGCCAGAGGTAACACTGATAAGCCGCTTTCTGAATACGCAAAAGATATGGTTACCGTGTTAAACACTATGCCGCTGTCAGTCACCTTCGAGCACTTCATCAATAAGCACGTGCATATGTTGCTGGTGGTTGACGAGTACGGCGGTTTAGAAGGGGTGCTTACGCTAGAAGACCTGCTCGAACGCTTGCTAGGTGTCGATATCGTAGATGAAAAAGACACCACGGTGAGCATGCGTAGGCTTGCCAAGATGATGATGAAACGCAAAGAACAAATGATGATCAAAAACGTACCCGATGCCTCGCTTGAGAGTTCGTCTAAAAAATAGAATTAGCGCCAATTCACTCGTAATGTTTAGCCATTATTAAGGATGATAAATATGAAACAGGATTTATGGAAAAAAGCACTAAGAACAGAATATTCAGCCCAGGAAAGTATTGTTAAGCAAACCCAATCGTCGCTCGTTTTAGCGGCTTTGCTGGCGACAGGTTTCACGGCAAGTGCAGCTGCACAGGAACTGAGTATCCCATGTGATGATCTTGAAGAAAAAGCGCTCGCTGAATCGAAAGCTGATGAAGTAGAGCGCATAAGCGCATTTACACCAGCGACGCCTTTGAAACGTATCGACCCTAAATACCCATCTCAAGCCATTAGAAAAGGCCGAGAAGGTTGGGTTAGGCTAAGCTACGTTATCGACGAAGAAGGCAGAGTGAAAGACCCTGTTGTAGAAGACTTCTTTGGAAGCCCTTCGTTCAAACGCAGTGCACTATCAGCGGTTAAGAAATGGCAGTATAACCCCGCGATCAAAGATGGCGAACCTACCCAGCAGTGTCATCAAGCAGTCCAAATGGATTTCGCTATAAGCGGAAAAAGCGGTGCCACACGCAAATTTATTAAAGCTTATAAAGACGCAGACGAGCGCTTTAATGCGGGTGATGTTGACGCGGCTGATGAAGCACTTAAAGAGCTTCTAGGCTGGGATACGCTAAACCGCTATGAAAATACGTGGTTGCTAAACTTGGAGTCTCATATAGCGAGCAAACAAGGCGACGTAGAAAGGGAAGCGCAAAGCCTAACGCGATTACTTGCCAGCAACGGTAGTAAGCGCTTCAATAACATGGTGTTTGATGAAGATTATGTGGCATACGCCCTTCAAAGAAAAATCATACTCGATGCTCAGCGCGGGTATTATGCAGAAGCATTAAAATCCTACACCACACTTCAAGACATGGAAGCGCAAGAAACGCGTATTGGCGAGATCGCGCCGCTAATTAGTCAGATTGAAGAATCTATTGCATCTGAGCAAAACTTAACCGTGCCCGTAACGATAGGAAGTGATGGGAATTGGTTCCATACTCTTGTGCGAAATAAGTTTGCTTTTGGCAACATCCAAGGCGAGCTTGATACCGTTGAAGTCCGTTGTGATACTCATCGAGAAAAATTCACGGTTGCCGAAGCGCATGTTTGGCAAATTCCAAACTCTTGGGGACAGTGTCAGGTGTTGGTGAAAGGTGACAGCGAAACAAAATTTGATTTAATTGAAGTGGCGAAAGGGTAGGACGAACACCAGTCGCGTCGCTAGAGAGTTGCAGTGAATGCCAGTTGAAATAGTTGCTCTCTATAGTCCTCGTCGGATTGGAAAAAACGCAAATTCTCCTGATGCCCTGAATTTAATTGCCACTCTGTGCTAACGGATAAATAAGCGGTAATGTCGTACCTTACGCTAACGGTAAAGGCGTTACCTCTGCTTCCATTCGGGTCATACATAACATCATCGTTATCTACCACCTGATACCAGTCCCCACGCATGGCTAAAGTTAAATCTTCCCAGCCTAATTGCTTTAGGTTGTATGCCGCACCGATATACGCACTGGAAAAATCGTTGTCTACGATATGCTCCCCCATCAAAGTGTCACCTATTAGCACTTGAGAAAACACCGTTAACTCAGGTCGTGGTAAATATCGCAGTGTTAATGAATGAAAGCGCGTATGCCAAGCATAAATGCGGTCTGGGTCAACAATGTTCGGGTCTGCATTATTGTCGTAATAGTAATAACGCAACTCGGCCTTTCTAGCATAGGCTAAGTGAGCTCCTACGTAGTACCCAAACCGATTGTCAATTTCCCTGAAGGGTTCAGTCCATGCCGGTGCGTTTAACTTGTCTTCATCGACGACGCCGGGAATGGGAAGGAAGTTTACGCGATCATTATAAACGGACTGCCTGTCGTGAAGGGCAAATCCTCGCCAAGAAAGCAGAGTGCCGGTGGAATCGTTACCTTTGAACACGCTGCCCAATACTTTCCATGACCAGTGGCTTCTTATTTGCCTGCCATTTTGTCGCAGACTTACTTCGATGCCGCCCGTTCTTAGTTCTTCACCCACCCAACTATTAATTGCTGAGTTACTCAGAAAATGAGGCGATAACCAACCCGCGTCAGTATTTTCCGCTGAGAGAGCGGGAAAAAATGCCCCTATTTTTACTTCAGGCTTTATGCTGGATGCGACTAACGGGCGATATTTTAAATAAAGCTCGGAAAATCCAACCTTTTGTTCCCCATCGCTATAACCATTGATGACGCCAACTGCCGACCAACTATCCGCTAACATAAAGTCAGCTATTACTACAGCATGAGAGAGCTGTATACCGTTACTTTCATAACGCTGATGGCCGGCCCCCATTTGCTGAAAGCTCCGCGAATCATCTTTTGCCACAAAGCTTGTTCTTACTAGGGCCTTGGTTTCTCCGTGAACCTGAAGTGTTAAACTCGTGCAAAGCAAACAGACGGTTAAGGCAAAGACATTACGCATTAATAATCGCCAAATCCTTCGTCGAAGTCATCGTCACTGAAAACTGCATCAAGAACAAATTTGTATTCTTGTGAGTTGGTGATATGCAATGTTGCGCTGTTAAATAGTTTCACATCAGGTTGCTGCGGGTGCCAGGTCATAACACTGTACTCGCCTACCGGAAGTGAAACATTCATTACGCCTTCTTCATCGGTTTTTGCGAAAAATGGACTGTCGGTTACCACAATATAGCCCAGCATCCAGTCGTGAATATTGCAGCCAATATCTACAATACCAGCTTGCTCAAAGCGAAGCGGTTCAGCGGTAAACTCTTTATAGAGTTTTAGCTCAAACTGTTTTGTAGGGGAAAAAGAATACACGTGATGAAAAAGATTATCTGCGTTTGGAAACGAAATATCTGTGCCTGATTGAACAACAAGCACGTGAGGCGCAAATTGTTTATCGATTTGATTCATTATGGCGGGCTCTTCTTCACGCTGTGGTGTTGACGCGAGCGTAAAGTTAGGCGTTAGGGTTAACACCATATCTTTCACAGGCTCCCCATTGGCGTCGCTAACGTATATCGAAATGCTTGGCGTTGCTGATAAGGATGTCTCAGCGGCATGTGCCCATGAAAGGGTAGCGCCGGCTAGTAAGAGAGCGCTCGATGTGAATGTACCTGTGATAAAACTAGTTATGTTGAACGTGCTCGCCCTTCGATGAGAAGTAAAGAAAATAGAAAGCGCAAATGACATGGATTTAATCAATAACGTGTTGTTTTTTTGCATTGTAATTCATTCTTTATAATGGCTTTAGCCTTAGACAGAAAGACAAAGCGCTGTGCGTCCACTGTTGACACGAAAGCATATGACTACGTATAGCCTATTTAATACCAATCCGTATAGATAAAAACCTATGCGGACTGGTATGAGGTATGTGCTCGGCTTTCGCTATCTATGTAGCAAAGTTCATTAGACTTTAACTATAGACCGAGTTGGACGTTTTTTTCATTCATTCACATCAAAGGAAAGCGCGCGCTGACGACTACACCTGTACTATCCTTCCGATTGGATAACGACAACTGACCTTTGTGGAAGGTCATTATGATATTGGCAATATAAAGTCCCAGCCCCAAGTGCGGTGAAGAGGCATTTTGCACATCGTTTTCTTTTCTCACCGACACCATAGACTGAAGCAACTGAGACCTCATTCCTTCAGGAAGAAGCGGCCCGGTATTACTAATGATTAACTCAGCTTGCTTGTCCTTAACCGTGATACTGACTGGGATTTCACTTTCTTTTTCACTGAAATCTACGGCGTTAGCGATAATTTTATCGAACATTTGAGCCGTAAGTTCAGGGGAACCAAGTATGCGCGCAGTATCAGCATTGTGGGTAAAACTAAAGCGTCGATGGCTATAAGCATGTTCGTAACCAGCAATACAACCAGATATCACCTTAACTAAGTCGAATGGCTCTAAATCTTCTTGTTGAATGGCCTGCTCTAATCGGGTGGCTTCACTCATACTGTTTAATATTGTACTTAGGCGGTTCACCCCTGATTGCGCCCTCTCAACAAAAACGGCTTGTTGGTCGGCGTCATTCACCTGAGTCAGCATATCCAGCGACGATTTTACCACGGCAATGGGCGTTCTAAGTTCGTGAGACAAGCGAGATGCCATGTTTTCTAAATAGGAGTTGTACTGCTGTAACCGTGAAAGCACATCCGCAAATGAACGGGATAAATCACCAATTTCATCACGCTGATTTGAAACCGGCAGGGTGCCAATGATTTTGCCATTATCATCTATCACCGCTTCGGTGTTATCGCGAAGGGAGCGAATGCGGTTTGAAATTCGCGTAGCGAACAGCAGTAACCCTAATGTACCTATGGTCATCACTGCTAAAATCACGTGAAAGAGTTGTTCTAACGCCCGGTTCCGCAACGTACGAATACCATTGGTGGTTTGCTCTACAATAACTGCCCCCATTACGTTGCCTTCAATAAAAATTGGGTAGGCAGCGGAGAGTACTATGGCTTTGTTATCGGGTGACAAACGCCATAGTGAATCGGGTTGGCCATTCAGCGCCGTGCCTAAATCCTGCCCTACCAATGCATAAGCATCGTCTAGCTCGTCAATAAAGTCGGCAGGTGGCCGCGTAAGAATCTGATAATAAAGTGGAAGTAACCACTCACTCTCAACCCAGTGCCAAATTGCATTTGAAGAGGTTTCTTTTTCATCTACTTCAATGCCTGTGGCCGATTGAATGTCACCAGCGCGGGCGAGTACCCGCTTGTGCTTATCTACAACCCAAACCCGTGAATCGGCATATTTTAAACCTGCCAGAATGCGCTCAATTTCAGGGGAAGGAGTGATAACAGTACCTAATTCAGCGAGCTCTTTTGTATTCGCCGTACCTAACGCGTACTGCTTCAATCGACTTGCCCTGTCGTCCACATCGACAATTGAAAATGCCAAGCCGCCTGTGGTCATAGATAGCGGAAAGCGCAGTTCAATGTTGTAGCCCGTGGCAGTTTCTTGCCATCGGCCTTGAATAGAGAGCGCGTTCTCTACCGCCCGAGTTGTCGTTGTGTTATCTGCCAGCTTGTACGCATTTACCCAGCCACTTTCATAAGGGGCGACAACATACCTTGCTAATTCTCCCTGTGGAGTTTCCATGCCCACAAGTAAGTGGTCGCCAGTCTCCACGCTTAAACTATTGGGTTGTCGCCACAGCAGCACGTCATCACTGACTTCAAACATGGCATACAGAAATTGACCGTAGCGCCCCACCATATGCTTAAACGACAAGCTAGTGGGTTCTCCCGCATAGCCATTGTAATACTCAATAACTTCGCCACTGCCATACTCACTCATTAACTCGCTGACTTGCCGCCAGTCGTTAAGTTCGCCATCCAGTCGAATGGGGGACGGGATAGGTGGCGCGTAAAGATCTGTTCCAGGGCGCACGTCTTGAAGATACGCCGATTGGCTATCAAATAAAGCGGGACGCTCGTGAAGGGCAGTGGCAACAGCTCGCGCCGTGCCAATCATGGTTTGTTCTTGACCGTTTCGCAGATACTGCTCAAGCTCCCACACATAGTTATAACCTAAGTAGGGTATGGTGAATAAGAACAGCGACAGCACCATAAGCTGAAGGCGTATTGAAAAGCGAAATCCCATGTTTTTAGTCGGTTGCCCTTATCTTTTAATCAGACGAAACGCAGTTTTAGTCGAAAGCCCGCTACAGCTGCCAGCGATATCCCATGCCGTACACGGTGTCGATATGATCGAAGTTTGGGTCAAGCTGCACAAACTTTTTACGCATACGTTTGATATGCGAAGTAATGGTGGTGTCGTCTACCACCATTCTGGATTCATCCATGAGCTGTTGGCGGCTTTTAACATGACCTGGGCGCTTAATGAGCGCATGCAGCATCCAAAACTCTGTTACCGTCAACAAAACGGGCTGGTTCTGCCAGCTTACCGTCATTCTCGACACGTCTACTTTTAAGTCGCCAACTTTTAGTTCATCTTTTTGCTCTGTGGGGGCAGCAAGTAAGTCTGTACGCCTAAACAAGGCTGCAATGCGTGCTAGCAGATGAGCCATGCTAATATCTTTAGTCAGGTAGTCGTCCGCGCCCATTCTAAGGCCGCTGATAGTATCTACGTCGTTATCTCGTGCAGTAAAAAAGATGATAGGTAGGGTTTGTGATAGGCCTCGCAGTTGCTGACACAGCATAAAGCCCCCCTCAATTTCATCTTTCAAACCAATATCGATAATGGCTAAGTCGGGTAAGGTGTGGTTAAACGCTTCAGCAGCAGAAGGCCTGTCCTCATAGGCATTCACGCTATAGCCCTGCGCTTTAAGCGCCATAATGTAATTTTCGCGAATGGCCGCGTCATCTTCCACTAATGCAATTGTCTTTGGCATACATTAACCCGCAAATATAATTCTGATAGAGCGCACACTATACCTATGAATGACAGCTATTGCCTAAGTTCGGCATAAAATCCTCAAGCCTGCCTCATTTACGCCATATTTGAGGGGCTTATCGTGAACTTTATCTTTGGCGGCAGCCCCACACAACGTCCCCAAGCGCGGATTAATAAAACGCTTGTAGTGCAGTTTCACATGCTAAATCTATAGGAAAGCTAAATCACCACCACATTTCCACAATTACGCGCTTTTTTTGCCATTAATAACGGGTTTAATAGTATTTGTCCGTCGAGTTTAGCGCACTGCTTTTTTTAAGTGCCAGGCAAGCGAGGCGGATTGCACTGTAGAAGCCTCTTCAAAGACTGGGAGAGGGGAAACAGTGCCGTGGAAGCGGTAAGGCTGAACTTCTACGTAAAAGTCTCAATTATCTATTCAGACTGGTATTAAGCTACCCTTTGCGCTGCGTACTACCCCAACGGTACGCAGCGCTTTTTTATTGGGGTTGAAAAAAGGCGTTTTCGCTCTCATTTAGAAGACGAAAGCTTAAACTGTTTAAAGCAACCACTAAACGCGAGTGTATTCATTTAATGGCATGAACTAGGTTACACTTCGTTGGTTGTAAGTTGTTAGCGACAGATAACTGCATCTCACTAAAGTTAATTAGGGCGTGCTGACCTTTGGTTTGCATCAAAGGTCAATACGTCTTAGTGATCACACTCTCACTACGGGCAAATCATGAAAGCGTTGGACATTAAAGGGTTAACCAAAACCTACAAAGGTGGCGTACAGGCACTAAAAGGCGTCGACCTTACAGTACAAGAAGGAGACTTCTTTGCATTACTTGGCCCAAATGGGGCGGGTAAATCTACCACTATTGGTATTATCAGTTCACTTGTAAACCAAACCAATGGCAGTGTGTCGGTGTTTGGTTATGACCTCACAACGCAAAAAGAGCAAGCCAAAGCCTGCATTGGTCTGGTGCCACAAGAGTTCAATTTCAACCAATTTGAAACTGTACTGCAAATTGTATTGAATCAGGCAGGTTACTACGGCGTACCGCGCAGTATTGCGAAAGAGCGTGCTAAAAAATACCTTGCTCAGCTCGACCTGTGGGAAAAACGCGATGCCCGCGCGCGCGAGCTATCGGGTGGTATGAAGCGAAGACTGATGATTGCTCGAGCACTCATGCATGAGCCGAAATTGCTTATTTTAGATGAGCCAACCGCGGGCGTAGATATTGAAATTCGCCGCTCTATGTGGGGTTTCTTAGAAGAGATTAACCGTCAGGGGATTACCATCATCCTCACTACCCACTATCTTGAAGAAGCAGAAATGCTGTGTCGCAATATCGCCATTATTAACAAGGGCACCATTGTCGAGAACACCAGCATGAAAGCTTTATTGTCTAAACTAAGCCTAGAAACCTTTGTGTTGGATATCAAAATTCCAGATGGCATGACGACGACAGATGACCTACTAACGGGCTTTGAACACCGTTTGATTGACGACCATACCCTTGAAGTTGATGTTGAGAAAACGGAAGGATTGAACCCGGTTTTCACCCAGCTAAGTGAAAAGGGTATGCAAGTAATGAGCATGCGCAATAAATCAAATCGCCTTGAAGAGCTATTTGTGCGTTTAGTTGAATCAGCGAAGCAAGCTGGCTAAACCCACAGCAGGTAAAGGTGAAAAACATGAAAACTGAAAGTACACAAATGAACACAGAAGAAAACGTGGGTTGGTTTAAGCAAAACTATGTGGCGCTAACCACTATTTGGATAAAAGAATGCACGCGCTTTTTGCGCATATGGGTACAAACCCTTGTGCCGCCAGCTATTACAATGAGTTTGTACTTCGTGATATTCGGTAGCCTCATCGGCAACCGTATTGGCGAAATGGGCGGCTTTACTTACATGGAGTTTATTGTGCCCGGCCTTATTATGATGTCGGTGATCACAAACTCCTACGCCAACGTGTCCTCTTCATTTTTTAGTGCTAAATTTCAGCGCAATATTGAAGAGCTGTTGGTGTCACCAGTACCCACTTCGGTCATCATTCTTGGGTATGTGGGCGGCGGCGTGGCCCGCGCCATACTGATAGGTATTATCGTTACCTTAGTGTCGCTGTTTTTCGTTGATGTTCAAATACACAATTTGGGCATTATTGCGCTCACGTTGTTACTCACTTCTACCTTGTTTGCAACTGCGGGTTTAATTAATGCGGTATTTGCGAAGACCTTTGATGATATTAGCGTGGTTCCAACGTTTGTATTAACACCGTTAACTTACTTAGGTGGTGTGTTTTATTCACTTACCCTATTGCCTGAATTCTGGCAGTGGGTGAGTAAGGCGAACCCTGTTGTGTATATGGTCAACGGGTTTCGTTATGGATTCTTAGGGGTCTCTGACGTAAATGTAACCTTGTCGCTTGCCTTGTTAGTGGGCTTTAATGCACTGCTATTTGGTGTGGCGTACTACCTACTTAAAACGGGTAAAGGTATTCGTAGCTAATGGCCAGCGGTAATTCTAGAGAAATCACAACATCGCAGGTAGGTATTCACGATAAGTTAGACGACTTAGTGAAAAAGTACCAAGCGAGTGAAAATAAGCGACCGACTAGCGACCATACACAAGCTGCGTTTGATGATGTCAGCGCGTGGCTTGATGGCTTTAGCGGCGAGATCATTTTAGATTCATGCTGCGGCGTTGGCGAAAGTACGGCGAATATTGCAAGAGCAAACCCCGATGCGCGTGTTATCGGTATCGATAAGTCGGCGCTGCGGGTGGATAAACATGAACATTACAGCGCACAGCAAGACAACTATCGGGTTATTCGTGCCGATGTGAACGACTTTTGGCGCTTAGTAAAGCAGTCTAATTGGAACGTGACTCAGCACTTTCTGCTGTATCCCAACCCCTATCCTAAAAAGACGCAGGTTCAAAAGCGCTGGCACGGTAGTGCGGCCATGGTAGACCTGATGGCGATCACTCCAAATATTGAAGTGCGTAGCAACTGGCTTATTTATCTAATGGAATTTGCGCAAGCGGCTAAACATTACGGCATGGTATCTGATTTATCTGAAGTCACTGGCGATGATCACATGACGCCGTTTGAGCGAAAGTACCGAGGGAGCGGTCAATCGTGCTGGCAGCTTAACTGCCGTAGCGAAGAAGGCTGAGTCTGCTATAGCAGCAAGAAATACTGAAAGCTGATAAAAGTGGGGTGAGATGAAAATCTCGCCCCGTTTGTTATTCAAATTCGTATAATTCGCTTGTTAATGGCGCGCAGTGGCACTTCGCACATTCGCCATAGGCGGACTAAACACATATCCCTGTGCATAACGAATGGGCAGGCGTTTTACGCGTTCTAGATGCGCCTCATCTTCTACGTGCTCGGCAATAGTGCTTACTCCATGGCGTTCACATAGCGACAGCAGATAGTCTACATATTCCCTCACTGCCTCTTGTTCGTCATAGTGTTTAATTAGCCCGCCAGCGAGCTTAATCCCCCGAACCGGCAAGTTCATAAGCGCTCGTATGTTACCTGGGCATGATCCAACGTTGTCGATGAAAACGCCCAGCCCCACATGCATGCTTTTTTCGATAAATGCGGTAAGGCTTTTCGGATTGGATAGGGCAGTAGAAGCACTCACTTCTATACTTACACGCTCCGGCGTGGGATAGCTTGCTAAATGGGTGATGAGGGTATTAGTAAGCTCTACATTGTGAAGGTCATTGGCAGTTATATTGATGTTCCAAGGGATATTAACGTCGTGAAAATAGCTGGCACATTGCACAAACATGCTCGCTGCAAGCGTATTTACGTGTTGTTCGCGCTCTATAAGGTAGAGAAATTCGCTAGGTAAAAAAGTCTTATCACCTCGGGTTATCAAGCGTGCCAGGCACTCGTAGCGCCATACTCCTTGGCTTTGTAAGTCAACGATGGGTTGAAAATAAGGCACGATATCATCGATAGAGAAATCCTCGGAAATTTCACGAATGGGCATAAACAGACCCCCTTGCTTTGAAGCAGTACTTTATCGCAGCGATGAATGCTTGAATGTGAGTTCAATGGCTACTTAGGCTCGCAATTAGAAGATGGAAAACCAATACGAGAGACTCGTGTTGGTACTATTCATAAATTAAATATAGTAGAGACTGATAAAATTTGCGGTACAAAATTCGGGGGAATTCGTTTAAATACGTGTGCAGAGTTAACCGCTTCATAAGTTTTTTGCATGTAATAAAACGTTAATAGTCGCTTAAATGCCGTGCGCTAACCCTTGGCGAGCATTGCAATCTGATGTAAAGTGCGACACCCTGAAAGTATTGTGATAAGTTTTCAGGTTTGGCAACGAATGGACCGCGTCAACGCGCATTAGCCCAGCCGATGTACCGTTAAGGGATATGTTGGATAAATAGCTGCACCAGTCGCAAAGTAATTGTGTCGAATGCTATTTGGCTAAAAGGAAAAGTAAGT
>Ga0207963_1001159_pt1 | contig 13908 bp, 16 predicted proteins | sample Knorr_S15_td_NAD_FD_185604 | JGI IMG/M metagenome (GOLD analysis project Ga0207963, IMG submission 185604) | Marine microbial communities from Southern Atlantic Ocean transect - Knorr_S15_td_NADW_ad_2500m_LV_A (SPAdes) (version 2) | ecosystem: Environmental > Aquatic > Marine > Oceanic | place...
CTGCCGAGCTCTGCGATGTCTAACTCACTCAGCCCCTTGCGCCGCAGTTCGGTGGCGAACCCGCGTCGGAAGCTATGCGCGTTGCATCTGATGCCGGTTTGAACTGCTAGGCGGCGAAGCATTGTTTGAACCCCATAGGAGTTGAGGCCAAATAGTAAACCCTGGGGCTGTGCCTCCGTCATGTGGTGGGTGATCAGCGCAGCAGTGGCCTCGCCAAATACTAAGAAACCCTCTTTTCCGCCTTTACCCTGGACCTTGATGCGATGGCGTTCTAAGTCGATGTCCTCTACTTGAATGTTGGCCAATTCGCTCCGTCGGACACCTGAGTCAGCAAGCAGTGAGATTATGGCCTTGTCCCGTAGACCAGAAGCTGCCGCGATAAGCAAACGGACGCTTTCAGGCGTAACTGTGTAGAGTATGTCTTTGGGAGTCTTCGGAGGTTCGATGACCGAATTCCCAAACCTGTCGATATAAGGGTTGGGCACCGCATGGTGAATCGACACCCATTTCCAGAAGGTACGGAGAGCTCTATACAAGGAGTGTTTACGCCAAGGTTTGCCATCGTACATGGCCAGGAATTCCACGATCTGCTCCCGCCTTACATCCTCAATCGGCAGTGTTAACCAAGTTAGGAATCTACTAAGGTTTTCCCTGAGCCAATATTCTCCGCTCGTTGTAAGCCCCTTGGTCGCTTTCTTGTCGTTTACGAACGAATCGAGTAAAGTCATCTTTCCAACCAGGAATTCCTGGACGCTTTGGGAGCAGGAGGTCGGGAGTTCGATTCTCCCCACCCCGACCAACCTCCGCCACAGGCGGGTTTCCTCCGCTTATGTAACACCTCCTCTTTATCTAGGGAGATCTTGCTTTGATTAATTTATTAGTGGACAAAATCGCCTTGGTGACCGGCGCCGGAAGGGGCATCGGGCGGGCCATCGCCATCGCGTTGGCCGGTGAAGGCGCGAAGGTCGCTCTGACCGGTAGGAACGTTCCCCGGCTGAACCATGTCATGGGTGAGATTCAGAAAGCCGGTGGTCAGGCGGTATCCTGGCAGATGGACGTGTCCGACGAGTCCGCCGTTGAAGCTACCATTCGAGAGATATTGGACCAGTGGGGCCAAATAAATATTCTGGTGAATAACGCGGCGATCATTCATCACGACACCCCGGTGTGGGACACGCCCATCTCGGAATGGGACGAAGAGATGGCCATCAACCTCCGGGGCACGTTCCTCTGCTGCCATTATGTCTTGCCGCAGATGGTTGAACGGCGCAGCGGAGTGGTAATCAACATCGGCTCTTCGTCAGGCACCATTCCCGAGGATATGTCCGGGGCATACGGCGCCACCAAATGGGGCGTCATCGGGTACACAACATCGCTGGCCAAGTCAGTGCGAGAGCACGGCGTGCAGGTCAACGGCTTAAATCCAGGCTGGGTCGATACCGATATGACCGCCGGTTCGATCCCGCCCAACGCCGGTCCCGAATGGACGCAACCGGAGGATATCGCCCGGGCGGTGTTGTTCTTGGCGGCCCACGCTCCGGCTGACATGACCGGGCAGTTCATCAATCTTTTCGGAGCGAACGACCACTCCGGTCACGCGCCTGGCCCTGTATAATCACACCTGGCAGGCCGCGAGCGGCATGCCATGGAAAACTTAAAAGAACGGCGGGGCGACTCGCCGTGTTCGTTGATTCGAGGAAATTTTGACTTTCGTTATCACGAAACCCTGTATCGGGGTTAAGGACGCGTCCTGCGTCGAGGTCTGCCCGGTGCGCTGCATCTCCTCCACCGATGAAGAGGATATGTACCACATCGACGCGGAGACCTGCATCAACTGCACCTACTGCGAGCCGGTCTGTCCGGTGAACGCCATCTTCGACGAGTTCAAGGTGCCCGCCGACCAGCGCGAGTTCCTGCGCCGGGCCCGCCAGTTCCACCAGAACCGTTAACCCGGACAGCTAGCCATCACGGCCTGACCTAGTCCTTGCCGGTAGCCCGGTTTCCTTAAATTCTCGCACATCCCCCTCCAGTGGCAATTCGGAAATTTCCAGATCGCCGATGTTAGGGTATGCTGACCCCAATCGTCCTGAGCACCCAGGTTTATACGCAGGCAAGTGGATATGGTGGAACGAAGCCAACCGGCGAATGCCGCCGAACACAGGAGCACCCAAGAGTTGGCGGGGCTGTACGAGATTTCCAGGATTTTGTCCGAGATTGGAGATTTCGTACCCAAAGCCACTGCCGCGATGAAGAAGGTCGCCACGTTGGCCGACGCCGACTAGGTCACATTTAGGATGCCCAACGATCAAGAGCCAGCGCTGCACCTGATCGCCGCGGCGGGCCCGGCAGTGACTGAAAATCCTCCCATTCCTGTATTTACCGCGACCATGACGATCAGTACTCAGGTTTTCTCTGAGGGCAGTGTTGTTGTGATCGACGATTACGCCGGCCAGCCTGGCGCGTCCCAACAACTTGTCGACCTGGGAATGCGGTCGATGGTGGTATTGCCGGTTAAAACCAGCGATCGAACCCTGGGATTAGTTACCGTTATATCCAAGTAGAAGGGCCACTTCAGCCCGGAGTTGGTGCAGCTCTTGACCGTGGTCAGTGAGGGACTGGGTGTGTTGCTCGAGAACGCCCTTCTCCACGAGCAGTCCGAGATCGCCCACCAAGTCCAGCGGCGCCTGGCTGAAGAATCTTCGGTGTTGGCCGAGATCGGGCGCATCGTCAGTTCTTCCATGGGCATTGAATAGGTCTACGAGGCTTTCGGTGAGAAGGTGCGTAACGTCATCCCCTTCGATCGGATGTCGCTCAGATTCGCCAACTATGAAAACCGGACGATGTCTCCCACTTGGGTGGTCGGGACCGACGTCCCCGGCCTGCGGGAAGGCGACGATTTTCCCATGGAAAATTCCCTCGCCGGCCAGGTGGTCCGCACCAAAGAGCCGTACATGCTTGAGGCCGATACGGAGCACGACCGGGAAACCCGGTTTCCCGGGTTGATTCCCGTATACCGCGCTGGGACCCTTTCATTCATGGCGGTGCCACTCATATCCCGGGATGTTGTCATCGGAGTGATTCGCGTCGGCTACAGAGAACGGGGCATCTATACCCAGCAGCATCTGGAATTATTCCGGCGGATGGGCAACCAGATCGCCGTCGCCAACTCCCAACGGTCGATGGTCCAACCGTAGTGGTTGCTGCCGTTGGCGGCGTCAACCATCCGTTCCGCCGACTCCAGACTGTCGTCCCGGATGTGCACCTTGCTGGTGGCATAGACGGCCGCTTGGGGGCCGAATACCTGTTGGGCTGCTAAGGTTAATCCATTGCCCTTATCGCCTTGAGTCATGGTCCCTCTCGCCGATGGGTCGCAGAATAATACTGGCGCTTGGGATAGCAATCCAATCCCAAGCGCCAGAGTGTTTCCAGTAAAACCGGCTGTGCCGGCGGTTAGACCAGTACTGGTTCCGCGTTCTTCTGATAGATCTGGAACCGGTGCCGGGTGGTGTCCGCGATCATGACGCGGCCCCGGTGGTCAACGCGCACTGCGCAGGGGGCCCACAGAACCTTCTCCGGGGTGAAGTCCCGTACGCCGTTGCGCTGCCGGACCATGTCCGGGTTGGACTTGATCTTATCGGTGCCCAGGCTGGAGAGCGCGGCGTCTCCGTTGAACTCGGTGATGAAGCGGCCCTCGGCCGTCAAAACCTGGACCCGGTTGTTCAGCCAGTCGGCGATGTAGATGTCGCCGTCGTCATCGACACAGACGCCGGTGGGGCGGTTGAACTCGCCAACAGGGACATCGACATACCGCATGCCGCCCTCTTCCTTGGCGATTGTGCAGTCGCCGCCGGTGCCGGGCCTGCCGAAGGAGGCCAGCCACTTGCCGTCATTGGTGAAGGACTGGACACGGTCGTTGCGCCAGTCGGCGACGAAGATGTTCCCTTCTTTGTCTAGGCAGATGCCCCAGGGCAGGTTGAACTCGCCATCGCCGGAGCCAGCCGTGCCGAACTTGCCCAGGAACTTTCCGTCCAGGGAGAACTTCTGCACGCGGTTGTTGCGGCTGTCGACTACGTAGACCGTCTCGTCGGGGCCGATGGTGATGCCGGCCGGGCGGTCCAATTCGCCGTCGCCGGAACCGTAGACGCCCCAATGGCTCTGGTACTCACCGTCTTTGTTGAAGACAGTGATGCGGTGGGTCCACTCATCGGTGACGTAGACGTTGGTGTCCTTGTCCAAGGCGATGGCTATTGGCCAGATGAACTGGCCGGGTTTCTCGCCGTAGGAGCCAAACTCAGTGATGTATTCTTCCTTGTCCTCTCCGATACGAAAGATATTGATGCGGGTGCCGTCAGACCGCGACTCATAGGAGCGGTTGACGATATAGACCAGGTCGTCGGGACCCAGGGCAAAGTCCATCGGGTTGCGGAACCCGGTGCCCTGAAACTCGGATCGTCCAGCCGTAAAGCTGTAGGTGAACGTCCGGTCGTTGATTCCCAGGAATACACTAGCCATAACTGTTCTCCTCAGGGTTCAGGACCCCGCGCCTTGTTTTCCCAGGCGCAGGGGCCGATCTTCTAGAATTGTTGCGAAACACCCGTTTTACCGAGCTGCCGGCTCCCTAAAGAAACGGAACAGGCTCGAAGTTACCACCGACGATTGCCTTGGCGTCCAGACCCATCCATTGGTCCAGCAGGGTGGTGTAGACGCTGCGGAAGTCCACGTTGTGTTGCAGATTGCCGCCGTCTTCCAATTTGTTGGGCTCCAGGGACGGGTACTCGCCGTAGAGGCCGCCCTTGACGTGGTCGCCCAGGACGAAGGCCACTCCGCCGGTGCCGTGGTCGGTGCCCGAGCCGTTGTCCATGGCCCGCCGTCCGAACTCGGAGTAGAAGAACAACGTGACGTTGTCGCTCTTGCCCAGTTGGCGGATGTCGGTCATGAACGAATCGACGTTGACAGCCACGTCCTGCAACAAATTGGCGTGCCCCACCGCCTGGTTTGCGTGGGTGTCGAAAATGTTATAGGGAGCCGTGGTAAACAACACGCGGGTCCCGAATTCGGCATTGTGCACTTGGGCCATGTCGCGGAGATAACCGCCGATTGCGCCGCTGGCGTACTCAACCTCGGACTTGTACATGCCGGGGGCCGTCGTCAGGATATCTGCGCCCTTGAGGGCCTCGATACCGGTACGGCGGATATAGTCGTCGACGGCGCCCTGGCCGATGGCCGGAGAGTACATGCGTCCGAACAGGTCCAGAGCCTCAGTCCGCTGGGCCTCGGCGCCGATCTCGGTGAGCAGGCCGTAGGAACCCAGGTCTCCCACCGATGCCACCGCCACGCCCTCTTTGGCCAGGGAGCGAGGCAGGCCACGGCCGAAGTTCACGCCGGTCAGCACGTTCTCGCCGTTGGGGTCGACGTCTTGGATGACGCTGCCCAACCAGCCCGTGAGGCCGAGTTCATCGGGCTCGCAGGTGGCCCAGATGTCCATGGACCGGAAGTGGGACAGGCTGCCGTTGGGGTAGCCGATGCCCTGGATGATGGCCAGGTGGCCTTCGTCCCAATACTTCTTGAGCGGGGCCAAGGCCGGGTGGAACCCCAGTTGGTCCGTGATGGGGATGATCTGGTCCTCAGGAATGCCCAGGGATTGGCGATAGTCCCGGTAGTGAGGATTGTTGTACGGGATGATCGTGTTTAAGCCATCGTTTCCACCGGACAGTGACATTACTGCCAAAACCGGGTCTTTTACCGTTGATACCATTTCTGTTCCTCCGCTTGGTAGCCGGATACTTAGAATCAGTTGGTCGATGTCATTGGGGAGTTCCTAGCCGAACTGGAACTCCGATGTGGTGGCAATCATTTGGAGAGTCTCGCCCGCACGGCGGGAGAACTCGCTCTGCTCGCTCTCGTTGCCATGTTTCAAAGCCCCGCCGGCATCCAGATGGTCGGTCAGTTGGCTACGAGTCTCTTGGGCAAGGTCCATGGGACCAAGCAGATCCAAACAACCGTTCAGGAATTGCTCGGAGCTTGGGGCATCGCCCAGGGCCATCAGCCGGTCGATGATGGACCGGACGCCGGGCAGTTCAGTGTTGCCCAGCATTGAAGATGCAAAGTTGATGCGGTCGATGAGGCTGCCGCTGTTGATCCACTCGCGGCCCATATGCCAGCCTTCCACAGTCGGGGGGTTCATCAGGTCCAGGCCCATGTACTTGGGCTCCATGGCCACGAAGAAAAGGCCGGGCTTGGGTTCAAGGTGGTCGCCCACCATGCGCATGGTGCCGATGACCACGTCCGCTGGGCTCTTGACCTTGGCAAACCGGACCGCTTCGTCCTTGAAGAAGTTTGAGTTGAACAGGACGGTCAGCATAGCGGTGATCTCGTACCCGGAGTCGAAGTAGGCCTTCTCCAGGGCCTTGATGGCTGCCATGTCCCGCGGCTCGCTCAGACGCCATGAAGGCACAGGCGGCTCGTCGGCGACGAAGAAGTCGTAGAGTTTTCGGGCGACGAACCGGGCGGTGGCGGGCTGTTTGCAGATGATGTTTACGATGTCGCCGCCGTCCCAATTGCCGGTCTCGCCTAAGAAAGTCTTTTCCCCGTAGTCATGGTCCGCCGGGTCGAAGCGGAACTCGAAGGGAGTGCGGCCGTAGGGAAACACCGGGATTGTCGGGGCCAGGTTCCAGCCGGTGAAGGCGCGGGCGCAGGCCTTGACGTCGTCCTCGGTGTAGTTGAACTCGTTGTCCATTCCCACGCCGATGGAGAACAACTCCAAGAGTTCCCGGCCATAGTTCTCGTTGACCGCCGTCTTGTGGCTCTCGATGTTGTCCAGGTAGTAAAGCATGGCCGGGTCGGTCGAAAGCATCATCAGCATTTCCTTGAAGTTGCCCATGCCGTAATCCCGGAACTTGTCGATCTGGATCGCCGTGGTCCGGGCGTTGTCCACCTTGTTATCGCCGGCGCAAAGGATGGTGTGCCAGAAGAGGGACATCTTCTCTTTGAGCTGGTATTTGTTGTTGATCATGCGGTAGACCCACTCGGTCTGGCCGGTCTCGATAGCGGCCTTATCGAAGTAGGACGGGTAGGCGCGGTACATCAGGTCTTCTTCTATCCCGGGGTCGTCGCCCGGGTTCAGAAGTTCTTTGACCACGCTGTCGTAGCCCTGGGCTACTCTGGCCTCGATCTCGTCGCGGCTCGCCCCGTAACCGGCGCGGCGCAGAAGGTGGGCCATCAAAGCGATCTCTTGGTCAGGCATTCACTCCTCCTTCTCAACGGTGCACATTTCGGTGGAAATGGAAATTCGATTTTGGGTATCTAGGTTCTCAGTTGATCGAAGGGCTGTGTGATACCTTCATCGACCGGAATTGGGGTTGGCGAACCTTATGCTACAGGCGAACTACCTTAAGGTTATTCGAAATATGCTCGTATTTTAAAAATCTGGTAGGGGCAATGTCAATACTCAATATCTGCTGATCTGAGGCTAGACCGCCGTTCCCGATGGCCGGTTTATCTGAAAATACCGATTATAAGAAAGAGATTGTTCGGTGCACAATGATTAAGGCTGACCAGCAGTCTTGGCTGGCAGTGGTGGCGTTAGCTGGTTGGAGGCCGCGGTTTTGCCCGCCCGGCAATTGCACCATGCTAATATTCGGCCACCCGATAGACCAGGTTTTAGACCAGGTTTAAGGACAGGAGGGCCGCCCGATAATGAAGCCGGTGATCCCATCGATCCTAAACTCAGGAATTCCGGTGGAGGTTGCCTGCGACTGGGGCAAGATCGCGCGATTGATTGTCCACGATTCACTCAAGACCCAACCCGGCGAAAAGGCGATCATTCACGCCGACCCAACATATTTTCCGGCCCTCACCGAGCAAGTCCGAATCGAGTTGGTCCGCGCCAGTGCGGTTGAGTTAAGCGTGCAGATGGTCAACTCGGGCGGGCTTGAAGCCGTGCGCCGCAGTCACCGCCGGCGGGAAGACCCTGTGTTGGTAGACATCGAAGACAAGGCCATGGCGTCGATGTTCGACCTGGCGGGCATCTATATCTGGTTGCCCTCCTTTTGGCTGATCAATCCAGGCCAGACCGAGAAGATTTTCAAGACTTGGCCCGGCCGTTCCACCCACTTCCATTGGGTGATAGACCTCAATGACCCGGTGGAATTCGGCCTGCTTTCAGAGATGTATGAAAAGGCGCTGTTCATCGACTATGCGGCCCTAGACTCCCGGCAGCTAGAGTTGATCGCCACCCTGCGCAATAGCACGGTGCAGATAACGAATCCGGCTGGGACGGACCTAACTTTCACGCTTAAAGAGGCACACTTCCACCGGGGCAACGGCCAAGCCTCCAAAGAGTTTATCTCCTCCTACGCCAGACCGGGTAGCGCACGAGACCGGGAGGTGGAGCTGCCGGCGGGCGCGATTCGCACGGTTGACATCTCCGATGCTCAAGGACGATTGGTCTGCTCCAGCGAAACCTTTTTCGGACGGCAGGTGGGAACGCTGATCTACACATTTGAAAACGGGCGCATCACCAGCGTCGAGTCCCAGCACCATAACGATTATGTCCAGGCGGTTTGGGGCATTCAGACGGGAGACAAAGACCGCATCGGCGAGTTCAGCCTAGGGGTGAGCCCAGGGCTGCCGAATCTACCGGAATACCCCGAATCTGTCCCCTACTTTGGGTACGGCGACGGTGTTATCCGGTTGAGCTTGGGAGATAACCAGGAGTCTGGCGGAGATGTCATCTCCAGCTATCACCACTGGTTGTTCTTGACCGACGCCACGGTAAAAGCGGAAGGAAAAACGCTAATTGAGCGCGGGAAGTTGGCCTAAAAACCGTAGCTGATTAGTTTCGGATCAGCAGCCCTGGCTGGCAGTGGCGGCAGTAGCTGGTGATGCGCTGGTTGGCGTTCAATTGGGTGATGTTTCCGCCGCACTTGGGGCAGGGCTGGCCGCCCTTGTTGTGAACTTGCAAAAAGTCGCGCACCTTCTTGTGGATGTCGCCGCCCATGCGCTCCCTGAGGGTCTCAGTGGCTTCTTCCAGCACCTGGCGGCACTGGGTGTGGAGGGTCTTAAGTTCGTCCGGTTTCAGGGCCCGGCATTTCTTGAAGGGCGAGATGCCGGCGGCGAATAGTATCTCGTCCGAGTAGGCGTTGCCGATGCCGGATATAAAAACCCCGCGGGTCAGGACGCCCTTGATCTCGCCGTTGAACTTCTTCAGTCGGGTTTGGAACTCCTCCAGGCTGATTCCGGAGAGCACGTCTGGGCCAAGGCCGGTGTACTGGGGGACCAGGTCGTCCTGGGCGTCGCCGCCACTTTCGCCGTTGTCGATATAGTAGACCTTGCCCATCTGCCGGTCGTCCAGGTAGCGCAGGTCCATCCCGCCGCCCATGTTGAAGGTGATGCAGGTCTTCTTCTGGACCAGAACGCTATCGGCGCAGTGCTGAAATGCTCCGGTGAGCATGGGGTTGATTACCAGACTGCGTCCGCCGGAGAACCGCAAGGTCAGGAATTTGCCCAGCCGTTGGGCGTCCAGAAACGTCCTGCCAGGTAGGTCACCTGTGACTTCCGCAGCCAAGGACCGCACCACCGTGGGCCGCAGAACCTTGCAGGACGCCACCTTCGCGTCCCGGAGGTTGGCGTTCAGATAGTCCTTGATGACTTCCAAGTCAGGCGCTTCCGGCATGACGTTAATATACCCGCCCGATGCAATCGGCGTTTGGTTTATTGCGTTGGCGCTTCGAGCTAGTCATTCATATCGCAGGAGACTCAGTTTAGTATAATGGGCGTCATGTTGATCGGCGTTGTATCCGATACCCACGGCTTTTATGACCCACGCGTGCCGCCGCTCCTTGAAGGAGTGGAGCACATCCTCCACGCGGGCGATATAGGCACGGGCCAGATCATCGAGCAGCTATCGGAGATCGCGCCAGTAACGGCGGTGCGCGGCAACAACGACCGCGAGGGGCCGGAGTCCGAATTCCCCGAGATCGAGACCCTTGAACTGGGCGGTTGCCGCATCTATCTGACCCATATCGTGAAGGTCCCGAAAGACGGGGACGACGCGGGACTGGCGCCCTATTTGGAGCATGCCGCCGATGCCGTTGTGTTTGGACACAGCCACATGGCCTTTTATGAAACGCGGGAGACGGAGCAGCTGGGCGGGCTGACTTTCTTCAACCCTGGCGCGGCGGGCAAGCGGCGGTTCAAGGTTGTGCCGTCCATCGGGCTGCTGGAATTGGAGCCGGGACGGGTTGAGGGATGGATACTGGTTCTCTGAGAGATGGGTTAATCCGGGATGGATAGCCCTCATTTCAGACTCCGTCGAGCGTCTTTCCGATGCATCAGGAGACCTAACTTTCTCCTGCCGTTTACTATTTGCTCCTCCGATGTTTCGGTACAATACACATCGATCCCGTAGTTACTGAATTGGGTGTGCAATGTCCACTTCTTATGTCTCAGAATCGCAACGCGCTGCGCCTGATAACCGGCCGAATCGTTGAAGCCCAACACCAGGCCCCGCCACCGGGGCCCCGCTAGGTCCATCTTCATGTTGACCGTCATGGACCAGGCAAGCCCTTGGTTGACGCCCAATAACAGGTTGGCGGCGATGATCCAACCCCAGGCGGGTGCCCAGATCAACAGCAGCGGAACTGGGATGCCAATCATCCAACCGGCGATGAGGATGCGGCGGCGGGTGAACCGCTGGGCAAGGGGCCCGACCAGCAGGTTGGAAGCGGCCTACGCCAGACCGAAGGTGGCGATGAAGGAAACGACGGCGGTCTTGGAGGTGATGCCGAATTCAGCTTCGGCCAGGCCGGGCAGGATGGTGCGCTCCATGCCGATCATCCCGCCGACGAACATGTTGGTAGCCACCAACAGGGCGATCTGACGCCAGTTGTTTGACAGGCCGAGTTTGACCTGGCCTTGGCTGATGGCGAACGCTGGGAACCAACTTGCGATGCGCATAATGGGGAGCGCCCCCATCCTGATTTTCCCCCGTGCGAAAGGGGAGGGACTTTTGGCCGTGCTATCCGAGGCGTATGGCCTGGGCGCCCAGTTGGGGCCAGGCGGCGGGGGCGGCGGCCTTTTCCAGGCGTTCTTCCAGGGGCAGGTCTTCATCCCAGTAGTAGCCGATGAAACGCTGGCCGTTGATGCCGTCCGACGCCTCTGAGGCCAGCCAGACGACGGGCGCCTGCATGACTTCGGGGTTGATCATGTTCTCGCGCTGGTGGTCGGTGTCGTCGGGGATCAGGTCGGTGCTGGCCATGCCGCCCGGCACCAATACATTGACGGTGACCCCGGTGCCCTCCAACTCCCGGGAGGCCATGGCCACCAGGGCTTCATGGGCTGCCTTGGAGGGGCCGTAGGGCGCGCCGCCCTCGCGGTACATGGTGTTCATGCTGGTGGTTACGCCGATGATCCGGCCCCAGCCTTGGGCCAGCATGTGGGGCACCACCGTCCGTGTCATGTAGAACGGGCCGCTGCTGTTCACAGACACAACTCGGTCCCATTCTTCGGCAGAGATCTCCCAGAAATTATTCGACGTCTCGCCGCCCATGAGCATGTTCCTGGGCGCGATGCCGGCGTTGTTGACCAATATATGGAGCCCGCCCAGTTCTTCGATGGTGCGTTCGATCGAACGCTCGACATCGCCGATGGACGAAACGTCGACAATCTGCGTCATGACGCAATCGTCGCCGCCGATCTCCCGCATGTAGTTGGAAGTCTCGTCCAGCCACTGCTGGTTGATGTCCATCATGGACACCCTGGCCCCGGCCTTGACCAACGCCTCAGTCATAGCCCGCCCTAACCCCCGCGGACTAGCCGCGCCAGTAACAATAGCAACCTTCCCATCGAGAAGCCTTTTTTGCATAAGTACGCTCTCCGTAACCAACTAAACTTATCCGAACAAAACCCGGATGTGCCGGCTATTGGGCTAGGAAGCCTCCGTCTATTACTAGTTCGCTGCCGGTTACGAACGATGACTCGTCCGACGCCAAGTACAGCACCCCGTAGGCCACGTCTTCGGGTTGGCCGGTGCGACCGATGGGAACGCGCGCCACGGACTCGGCGATCGCAGCCGGGTCGTCCTTGCGAAAGGCGGTCATCGGAGTGTCGATCGGGCCGGGGTGGATGGAGTTCGCCCGGATGCCCTCCGATGCGTACTGGATGGCGGTCGACTTGGTGAAGATGCGCACCGCGCCCTTTGACGCGTTGTACACGGCCGAGACGTAGGACTGGCCGGCCATGCCCGAGATGGAAGAGATGTTGACGATGGAACCACCGCCGGCCTTACGCATCTCGGGGATGGCGGCCTTGGTGCCCAAGAACACGCCCTTGGCGTTGATGTCCATGACTCGGTCCCACTCGTTGACGTCGATGTCTTCGAGCTTGAGCATGGAAACCACGCCGGCGTTATTGACCAGGATGTCTAATTTGCCGAACTTGCTCACGGTCTCAGCGACGGCCGATGTCCAGCTGTCTTCGCTGCTAACGTCCAAGTGGACGTACAGACACTCGCCGCCCAACTCGTTTATCTCAGCTTCGGTCTTTCGCCCGTCTTCGTCGAGGACGTCCCCGATGACGACCTTGGCGCCCTCTCGGGCGAACAGTTTGGCCTCGGCGGCGCCCATTCCCCGGGCCCCGCCGCTCACAAAGGCGACCTTATTTTCCAGGCGCATAGTTACCCCTGCCATTCGTTTCAATAGATTCCATGGGAACCTAGATGGTTGGCAAGATTCTAACCGCTGGGCGCGGTTAGTCAATGGCCCGCAGGCCGGGGTGGGGGGTTGAGGCCGATGGCTGGAAGAGAAAGGTCTAATCGGTGGGACAAACGGTGACCGGCTGGTTGCCGTTGACTGGCCCGGTGACCGTGCCACCGCAAAGGTTGCTGATGACGCCCGCGTTGACCAAGTTCCGGTCGTTGATGATCGATCCCCGCTCGTCACGAGGCATAACGGTTTTCAAATGCGTCGCCGTGCCTACCAATAGGTTTGTCTAGCCCGGTTTTCTTGGAAATCCGTGCGCGGTGTCAGGCAGGACCAGCTGTACGTAATATGCGGCACGAGTAAACGGCGTCACTGATCGTTGATCGGATGGTTCTAATGATGACGACAATCTCGTAGCCGCGTGCCGTCGTCCACGCCGGTAACGAAGGGATGGTCGAGAATAGCCTGCCTCATGGACTGGGTCCGGCCTTCTATGTCGGTTATGAATCCCATATTCGGTCCAAAAAAATCCGTTTGAAATCGGTCCAAATTGCCTGGATTTGTCGTGAAAAGAGGGATATATTTTCCCGGTCGCAGATTGGTCTGCTTTCCCAAAAGCCTATTTTCACGCTGAAGGTGATTTTAGGAGGGGCGCAGCGGGCAGTCAATTTTCGGCAGCGTATCCCGAAATCGCACAGGGGCCAGGCCGCAGACCGGTCCCGCTTCCCCGCCCGCATGGGCATGCCGTATAATCAACCCGGCCTCTTTCTAATGAGGTCGAATCCCTATTCCGATCGAACATGCCCATCGGAGAACCCAACGGAAGTGACCAACAATGGAAGTAGTTTTCACCCAAGACGTTCCTAATAAGGCCAAGGCGGGCGAGGTCCGCCGCGTGCCCGATGGATACGCCCGCAACTATCTATTGCCCCAGGGTCTGGCGGAGATTGCCACACCCGAGGTGCTGAAGCGGCTGCACAAGATCACCGCCGTCGGCGATGAGGTCCGCGTTCGCGAGACCGCCATCATGGAAGAATTGGCCAAAGGACTGGACGACATCTCCATCACTCTCACGGCCAGGATCACCCCTACTGGACGGTATTACGGCGCCATCACCAGCACCCACATCGCCATGGAACTGGCCGAGAAAGTAGGCCGGGAAGTGGAACGGCGCTGGGTGGAGATCGCCGAACCGATCCGCGAGCCCGGC
>Ga0207963_1001160_pt1 | contig 13895 bp, 11 predicted proteins | sample Knorr_S15_td_NAD_FD_185604 | JGI IMG/M metagenome (GOLD analysis project Ga0207963, IMG submission 185604) | Marine microbial communities from Southern Atlantic Ocean transect - Knorr_S15_td_NADW_ad_2500m_LV_A (SPAdes) (version 2) | ecosystem: Environmental > Aquatic > Marine > Oceanic | place...
TTCCCGTTATCTGGTTGTAGCTATGTCAAATAAAGTCAAAGAAGGTCATATAATACCGTTTTAGGGACACGATTTGTAGGGACACACTTCAATTTCAACCTGATTGTACCCCCATACCCCTTAATTGCAGGGGGGTAGGTCTTTGGTGTATTCCCCACTCACATTCTAAGGGAAATTTTGGAAAAGTTGATTTTCTTTCATTAACTGTATACATTGGGTCTGTGAGATGGTTTCTCAACCACTTTCCGAATCTCAATCTTGAAAATGACGGGGGAGTGGTCGGGATGAAAGATGTACTGAGGACCATAAACAAGGAATAAACTCAATAATATTGTACAAACGCTGAATCGGCTTTATCGGATACGAGAGAAACGGGAGAAGAGATGTTATGGTAAGACTAAAAAAAATTAGAGTGCTCTCTCTCGCAAAACTCCAAGGAGTTCTATTGGCATATGTCGGTTTAGTTTGCGGGATATTATATTCATTTGGTGGCTTTATCTATGATGTAGTCACCACAGGTTCAGTAAATCTGGGTACAGCACTCGCGTTTTTCGCAATCATAGGTATGCCAATCATATTTGCAACATTTGGATTCATAGCAGGTTTTATTCTAGCTTTTTTATACAACTTTTTTTCAAGATGGTTTGGTGGGTTGGAGATAGATCTTGAACAGTAAATGTAAAGACTTTGGATTATCGGCTTTGACGCACACTGCACAAAAATCCAACCCTTATAGCTTCTCAACCACTTTCCCAATTTCTGTAAGTACTTTTTTACCCAAATGGATGAGATGAGGACAGATCACCTTCCGTTCCAGATGCCTGAGCGGCCCCACTCAGTCGTCCAACAATGGCGGCACCTGAGCTTCCTGCACTGGGAGGTTGATCCAGATCGGCTCAGACCCTACATCCTAGAGGGACTAGAACTGGACCTTTACGAAAGCAAGGCGTACGTAGGTACTATCCCATTCGTGATGACTGGAGTGAGACCACGACTCGCCGTAACAGTTCCGGGAATCTCGACATTTCCAGAATTCAACATCAGGACATACGTCAAGCATGGAAGTAAAGCCGGTGTGATGTTCCTCACGCTCGATGCGCAGAGCAGGATCACCTGCGCATACGCACCGCGTGCCTACGGCCTTCCTTATAAATATGCGAAGGGCAGGGCGGACATTGACGGCGATACTTACGCCTGGAGTAGTAAAAGAGTCGGTGGGAAACAGGAGCTCGTTGGCACTTGCATCGGGATGGGCGAGACGATGCGGGCCTCTCCGGGCTCCTTGGAAGAGTTTTTGTTCGAGCGTTACTGCCTATACACATTTCACAAGGGAAGGCTGTGTATCACACACACTTACCACGAGCCATGGGCATTTCGCGAGGCAGAGGCGACTGTTCTCTCTAACTCCCTGACAGAGTCGTACGACCTCAGGATATCTGATGTCCTGAAGCCCGATCTCGTTCACATCTCGGATGGCGTCACGGTTCACAGTTGGTCGATCGAGGGAGTTGCCGAGTAAATGCTGAATCCCTCCCGCGATGTGCTTCTCCTCGATGGGGACTGCGGCCTCTGCCACAGACTCGCCCGGTTCATGGACCCTCGACTAGTACCCGGTGCCGACATCGCTTACAGGCCTATCCAGTCAGAGGAGGCCCAGGGCCTGATCGCAACGCTTCCAGAGTGGCAGCAGCGGGCTGCTACGGTGTACCTGTTCAGGGACGGTCATTCCTATGTCAGGTCAGCTGCGGTGATACGATGTCTTTTCTACATGAGGTGGCACTGGAGGGTGTGGTTCCCGCTACTCTGGATGATACCACTGCCTATTCGCGACCTTGTGTATCGATTGGTATCCCGTTACCGACATCTAGTCTTCGAGCGTCCAGAAGTCTGCACCTTCCGAATCGACTGACTGAAAGTTGATTTTCATCCAATAACTGTATACATTCTCGAAATGGGCACACACTTTTGGGAGACACGCTTCCACATTTATTATATTGATCTTTTCGCTAATGATGCGGTTTTTTTTGGTATGGACATCAGTGAACGTTGGCCCAAAGTGGAATTCAATGAATATGCCACGGAGATTATAAAATTCTACGGACAGAAATGAATCGGAGTTTATTTAGCTGGCTGTTCATTTTTTGCTCCTGCACATTCCCAAACAGTCCTGAGAAACCCAATATTATCATTATCATGGCCGATGACCTGGGGTATGGAGACGTGGGTGCCTACGGTGCCAAACCGGGAAATGTCATAACACCCAACATTGATAAACTGGCTAATGAGGGATTGAAATTTACCAGTGGATACTGCTCTGCCTCCACTTGCACGCCGACCAGGTATTCTTTTCTTACCGGCTCTTATGCATTCAGAAAAACGAATACGGGGATTGCACCTCCCAATGCACCAGCCATTATCCAGCCCGGAACCGAAACTATCGCGTCCTTATTAAAAAAGGCGGGCTATAAAACAGCTGTTATCGGGAAATGGCATTTGGGATTGGGAGGACCAGAAGGGCCGGACTGGAATAGAGAACTCAAACCGGGGCCTCGCGAAATTGGGTTTGATTATAATTTTCTCCTCCCTACTACCAATGACCGTGTCCCCCAAGTCTATGTGGAGAATCACCACGTGAAAAACCTGAATCCAAATGATCCACTGTGGGTGGGGTATGAAAAACCCAGTGAAGATCACCCGACTGGGATCACCCATCGAAACACCTTACGCATGAATTGGAATGACGGACATAACAATACCATCCATAACGGAATTGGTAGAATCGGCTTTTATACCGGCGGTCACTCCGCACGCTTCAGGGATGAAGATTTAGCCGATGAATGGCAAAAACAAGCCAATAAATGGATTGAGGAAAATAAAAATGAATCTTTTTTCCTTTTTTTCTCCTCCCATGATATTCATGTCCCACGGATGCCCCATGAACGATTCCAAGGCCTGTCCGGTATGAGCTACCGCGGTGATGCCATTGTTCAACTGGATTGGAATGTGGGAGAGATCATGAAAACATTGGATCGGCTTAACCTGACAAATAATACACTGGTCATTTTCGTTTCGGATAATGGACCCGTTCTGGATGATGGTTATGATGATTTAGCCAATGAGACATTGGGTGATCATAAACCGGCCGGGCCTTACGCCGGCGGGAAATACACCGTCCGTGAGGGTGGCACACGCACCCCTTTCATCACTTATTGGAAAGGAAAAATTCAACCCGGTATTTCTGATGAAATGGTATCCACCATTGATCTGGCGGCAAGTATGGCAGCCTTGGCGGGAATGGACCTTCCTGATGATGGGATTTTAGACAGTTTTAATGTGTTGGACGCTTTTTTGGGTAAACGTGGTGCCAAAGGTAGGAAATATATCGTATCACAGGATAATGGCCTCCGGGGGAATTACGGGTTGCGAGTGGGTAATTGGAAACTCCAACGGCATGATGCAAAAACAATGTATAATGGCGACTTATCTATGAATACGTGGTCTGTACCCCGATTCTCACTTTTCAATCTTGAAGAAGATATTAAAGAAGCCACTGATGTATCTGATCAAAATCCGGAGGTATTTGACCGGTTGAAAAACCAATTACAATTTATTATAGACCAAGGCCGTACTCGGCCTTAAAACGCTGACCCGATCAGTTCAAAAGCTTTTTCCAATCTCAATATGGAAAGTGACGGTCGGAATGAAAGAACAACCTCACGAGGGCTTCTGAAAGGTTAGGAGTTGGTTTTATGCAAGAGAGAATTTTTTACTACATGCTAAGATAATGAGGTTTCTGATTTCAACCATTCGGGCCTTCTTTATTTTCACCACAATCAGTATCGGGGGCATTGGTCATACTGAGAGTTTTTTTCGGATCCCAGTTGTTGATCTTGACCAACGTCATGATCTTCAGGTTGTTGTGGATAAAGAAGCAGGGGTTTATCTCGGGCATCCCAGTACCGTTTTGCTTGAGGATGGAAAAACAATTCTGACAGTATATCCCAAGGGTCATGGTAAAGGGGAGATCGTTTACAAAAGGAGCCGGGATGGAGGAAAAACTTGGTCCCGCAGGTTGCCCGTACCTGAGAATTGGTCTACCAGTAAAGAAGTTCCGACAATTCATAGAGTAATTAATTCAGCAGGTGTAAAACGTCTTATCATGTGGTCAGGGTTGTACCCAGCTCGGTTGGCTGTGTCTGAAGATGATGGTCTTACTTGGTCGCCGCTAAAGAAAGTGGGTAATTGGGGTGGCATTGTTGTTATGGGGAGTGTTGTGGCATTGAAACAGCCTGGCCACTACTTGGCCATGTTCCATGATGATGGTCGATTCTTTATTAAAGATGGTAAAAGCAATGGTGTGTTTACACTCTACCAAACTATTTCGACTGATGGCGGTTTAACCTGGTCTTTTCCAGAGGGATTTTATTCGAATTCAGGTGTTCACTTATGTGAACCGGGTATTATACGTTCTCCCGATGGGAAACAGTTGGCTGCCTTATTAAGGGAAAACAGCCGCACAAAGAATTCGCACATAATTTTTTCAAATGACGAAGGAAAATTTTGGTCTGATCCAAAAGAATTACCCATTGAACTCACAGGGGATCGCCATATAGGCAAATATACCCATGACGGAAAACTGTTCATCTCATTCCGAGATATGGCAAAGAATAGTCCAACCCAGGGAGATTGGGTTGCCTGGGTAGGCAATTATAAGGATTTGATCAAAGGCGGCCTTGGGGATTATCGAATCCGGATCAAAAATAATTATAATAGTTGGGATAGTACCTACCCCGGAGTTGAAGTACTGCCAAATGGTACAATTGTGACCACTACGTATGGTCATTGGGATGAGGGGGATAAACCCTATATCATTTCGGTGCGACTCGATTTAAAATATATTAAACCCAACTGATTTTGGGTTGGCCATAGGTTCGAATCCTATCAGGAACACACCAGACTAGCTCCTCTTATTGAAGGGTTTTTTCTTTATATTCTGTCGTGAGCTAACTTTCCCTCTATCGATTGAAATAAATAACTAGTGAGGGAATGTTGAACGAAAATTATAATAAAATCAGAACTCTTGTTTGGGTGGTACTTAAAAGGGTTTGATGATCCAATCTGCATTATACACATCAACAAACGCGGGTGCTATTTTTTCCAATGCTTGATCTTCAGCCAAGGTGAACAAAAATCCAATGTAACTTTCATCAGGACTGTTTCTTCTACTGTTGTTCTCTGTTTTACCATAACGCTTACCAATTGCCAGCATTTCAAATTCCGTAAATCTATTCAAGGTCAGATCAAAGGTTGCCTTACCAAGGATTTCAGTTTTCATACTATGGTCAAGCGGATATGTGGGTGTCCAATCATTTTGCCCTAATAACCACTCCCCTTTTGCCACAGCTTCGGAATGACCTCTGATCGTGATTCGAACATTTGACTGGTGACGTTCTTGAACTTCGATCTGCAGATTGGATTTCTTTATTTCTTGAGGTGCAAATGGCAAGGTTTGACCTCTAACATTATCGACCAGGTGAAAACAAAATAGTCGATTTGCCAGGTGATCAGGCAGCTCATAAATATCCCCTTCTTGAGGATCATCTTGAAGCCACTGCCTTGCTTCGGACTTACTGAACCATACATGATCCAAATTCGAACGATCACCTCGAATGTCTTGGACTGGTGGATCGGTGAATAAATCTGCATTTGCAGAGGTAAGAACGAGTCCTTGATCTGGGTAACTATTTTCCCAGCGGTGTGAAGGCTTTAATTTTTGATCAGTGGGTAATTGTCGTTCAGACACTGATAAACCATTCCACTTTTCCAATCCACTCTTGATTGACTTCAAGACATCATCTGCGTTTAGAGAATTGATCGAACTCAACAGTTTACCATTGGGGCTGCATACATAGATCCCCTGTCGTGTTTGGCCGGCTGTGCGATAATGACCTTTGTTTGCCATCTCTTGAAAGAAAATGGCATCTGAATCTTGAACCCGTTGCAGACGCCAAACTTCATCTGTTGTGGGGATGAACTGTTCAGCAACTTCGATAATTCGGGGATCTGACCAAACGAACCTCCGGCCCGCCACGCCGTTGTTTCATGTACACCCCAACGGGTGACCATTCATGGCCCATAACAACAATGGTTTTTTGTGCTCATTAGCATCAATCAATCCCTCTCTGAAAGAACTCCGCCAGGGTATAGACTTCCACAACGATTCATTTTTCGTAGGTGTAATGTAATCACGCCACATTTCATAACTTTTTGAAGTGAGGCTGAATTGTTCTTTATTGGTATTGCAACCTGCCAGAACAAAGGAGCCTATTATGACACCCATTAAAAATATTGAAACGTGTTTTCTCATCTTTGATATTTTAATGAATTTACTCAAGTCAGAGCTGTCTGTCTAAACTTCTGTACTGAAGCTTTACTTAAGTGGTTGGCCAGTGGTTCGAATCCTACCCCAGTCACTATGGAAACACCCGCCTAGTCGAGGGATTTTTTGTTTATTGGTACAGTATATGGGGAAATACATATGTGGAATTTTTTTAAGCATCCATATTCTTTTTTTCTCAAGGAGCTTATATTTTCAATTATTGGGAAAAGGGACTTACTTTTTAGTAATAAAATACTTTACTCTTGGCGGAATTTCGGCGTAAATAACCTGGTTCAGCGGTCCTTTATCAACCTTATTAGTTCTATTGATGTCCAAACAGCTAGATCATATTGTCTCAGAAGGGATACATATGAAATCTCGAATGAATCAATTCATATTAATATTCTGTTTTGTCTCTGTTGCTTTTGGGCATGATTCCTATAATAAAGGAGATATAGAAGATTACACCAAATTGAAATATAAAGCTGCCATAGCGACGCGTACGGAAGATCCACCGGAAATAGATGGTCGCATCGATGATGCAGCCTGGGAGAAAGCGATTCTAGTGGATGAATTTCTCCAGTTCGAGCCATACAATTTAGAAGCTCCAACAGTTCGGACAGAGTTCCGCGTATTGTACGATGATGAATATCTCTACGTTGCCTTTGATAATTTTGATCCTAATCCTGAAAAAATAATGGCCCGGATGGCTCGCCGTGATGATTGGGAAGAGGGATTTGAATTTAATTCGGATTGGGTTGGTTTTGGAATTGATTCAAGAAATGATGACAAAACAGGATACTGGTTCGCGGTAAATGCAGCCGAGGTTCAGGTGGATGTAGCTATATCGGGAGATGGTTATGACGGATTTGATGGAACATGGAATGCAGTTTGGGATAGTAAGGTTGCTCTGCATCAGCTAGGGTGGTCTGCGGAGATCAGGGTACCATTCAATGTGTTTCAATACAGCAAGGAGCGTATTCAGGAGTGGGGCGCTACTTTTCAAAGGGGTTACTATAATAACCAGGAAGAAATTAATTGGCCTGGAAGAGCAAAAGGTGTTCGGGGCATCGTCCCCCATTTTGGTGTTTTAAAAGGCATTGAGGATATTCCTCAACCAAGAAATATTGAACTTGTGCCCTACCTTTTATCAGGAAAAACGAAGAAAGATGCTACTGAGAGTATTGAGAATATTGGTTTAGATACTCGTTATAACCTTAATTCCAATACTACCCTGAATGTGACCTTTAACCCTGATTTTGGTCAAGTTCAAGCTGACCCGTCCGTGCTCAACCTATCGGCCTTTGAAACACGATTGGATGAACGGCGTCCATTTTTTGTTCAGGGAGCAAATTTCTTTAAAAGCAGGCTTAATCTATTTAACTCGCGGCGAATCGGTAGGAGACCAGATTATTATGCACCTGATTCAGGTACCATTATAGATCGGCCCAATGAGACCACAATTCTTGGTGCTGCGAAAATCTTGGGAGAAACTTCATCAGGATTGCGCTATGGTATTATCGATGCAGTCACAAATCGTGAATATGGTACGCGTGAGTATGAGGTTAGTGGAAAAAATGAGAAAGACAACTTTTTACTGGAACCTTACACCAATTACTTTGTGGGTCGGGTTGAAAAACCTGTGATAAATGAGCTATCAACCATTGGAATTATGGGAACAGACCTGCGCCGTCAAGGTGAATCAGATAAAGCCAGCGTTCTGAATTTTGACTGGAGTTTAAAATTAATGGAAAATAAGTTATCATTTACAGGTCAAGCAGCCAATTCTATTACTTCTGATAATGCAGGCTATGGTGGCCGTTTCATTCTGAGCTATCGTGATCCCGTATGGTGGGAGCTCAGTTCCTGGGGTAGCTTTACCGATAAAAACTTTAATGTGAATGATATGGGATATCAGCAACGAAATAATAACTGGCATGCAGGCTTGCGGGGATCAATTCGACGGGATTATCCTAAAAGTATTTTTCTTAAACAGTCTATCAATCTAAAACTGAGTCTGGGTGGCTTAGGTGATGGATTAATTACTCGACAAAACATCGAAATTGAACAAGACAATGATTTCTCAAATTATTGGGGGCTGGGTTGGCAAATTGAATACAATCCGGAAGTATTTGAAGATGATGACCTTTATCGAGATTCACGTGCGGTGATTATTAAGGATGAAGCCTGGCAATCCTTTAATATTTGGTTTCGAACGGATCGACGGAAAAAAATTATCGTGAGACCCAGGGTTGATTTTAATCGAGGATCAATCCGAGGAATGGGGACTCGTTATGCACTGGAGCTCAAACTGCGACCCACGGATAATATTAATTTGTCGGTGAACACGTCTAAAGAAAATTATCCAGGGTCCATGCAATGGGTTGGTATTGTTGAAGATCAAAGCGGAGTAAATATTATTTATGCCAATACACAACGAGAGGCATTAAATACTGAATTGCGGTTGAATATTGCATTCTCTCCAAAAATGACTTTTGAAGTTTATTATCAGCCATTTAAGGTTGAGATGGATTATGTGGATTACAATCGACTGGTGGAAGAAAAATCGCTAAATGTTTTCCCTTATCAATATAACGAAGATAAAGATTTTCGGATCAACAATCATGTTGGCACCTTTGTATTTCGATGGGAGTATTCACCGGGGAGCCTTATCTATGCTGTCTATAACCTGAATAATAACGGCTATTATTCTTTTGAAGACAAAGTCTGGGACAATTCACAATCAAATTCGTTATTCTTAAAACTTGATTATTTCTTCCAGATTTGATTTTCTGTTTACTCGATTAAATCTAAATAAATAGCCACAGGCAATCTAAGAGGGATAAAGTCAATGAATAACTGGATGAAGTACTTTGCAGTCTACTTATGGGATAGCTACATTTCTTAATGTGATTGATTTGTATGGAGTCTCAATTGGAAAAATTGGAAATTCGATAGAAAATGATATTATTTCATTTAGCTTTCAACCAATAATGCTAGATGATTTTGTTGACGCTTAGTTAAACACTTAGTGGTCGCTCAGGATAAGTACATAGAAGAATACCAAAGCGGCTCATAACCTGTTTGGTAATGTAATTTAATTGTAAATATGGCTACCCAGATATTTGACTCCATTATCACAATTTAATGTGACTATTCGTTTACCTGGTCCAATCTCTTTTGCAAGCTTGATTGCCGCTACTACATTCAATCCAGTAGATGCTCCACCGAAAATACCTTCTTCTTTAGCAAGGAGCTGACACATCTTGAAAGCTTGCTCCTGATCAATCGCTCGTATTTCTTTTAGCTTAGAGCGGTCTAGAAACGGTGGTTCAAACCCAACACCAATGCCTTCAACTCGATGTGGACCACCTTTTCCAGTTGTAAGGAAAGGGGATTGCAAAGGTTCAAACGCAATTATTTCTGCTTGTACATTTGATTTTACTAGTCCGTCAAAAGTTCCCATCAAAGCAGCTCCAGTTCCTACTGCAGCACAAAAAATATCAAGTTCTCCATCAAGCCTCTTGGCAATTTCTATACCTAAGGGTATATATCCAATTCGAACGTCCAGCGAACCAAATTGGTCGGCATAGTATGTTTTAGGTTTTTTCGCAAGCTCATAAGCCCGGTTTTTCATTCGTTGGATTAAATCTGGAGTGATAGTACCATCCTCACTTTTTTCAACCAGTACCTCGGCACCAAAAGCTTCCATTGCTTGTTGTTTGCTTTTTGAAAATGCATCAGAAAAGACCGCAATGAATTTTAGGCCAAGAACAGCTGAGATAAAGGCCAAAGCTGTCCCAGTGCTCCCACCTGTGTATTCGATGACAGTATCCCCGGGAGCTACATCTCCTCTTTCAACGGCACGCGTTAGAACAGATAATGCCATACGATCTTTGTATGATCCAGTGGGATTTCCTCCCTCAAGTTTTAGCCAAACTTCAGCTGAGTCCTTGGGAACAATTTTTTCTAATCGGACAAGGGGAGTGTTTCCTATTGCAACAAGAGCGTTTATTTTATCTTTCATTGTATCTTTATTTTATTAACATATGACGTATAGTAGATAATTATAATAGATATCGCAACATCAACCCCTCACTTATTAGCGGGGTATTTTGTTTAAAGGCATACCAAGCTTCATGTTCTCCAGCTAATTGACTTTACCGCTATCTCTCCTTAGTTTGGCTCCGGAGAGGTAGTTTTCCCATTATGCTTTCACATCAGCTTTCTCAACGACTTTCCCAACCTCAATCTAGAAAGTGATAGGGGTATGGTCAGGATGCAAGAGGGAGAGATATAGTTGGGTATTATTTTATGGCATTAAGAAGTTAATGAAGGGGTTAACTGAAAGGCTCGTTTATGAAAGAAAGTTATGATTTTGTGATTATTGGTGCAGGGTCTGCCGGCTGTGTTCTGGCCAACAGACTGAGTGCCGATGGTCAAAATAGCGTATTGATCTTGGAAGCCGGCCGTGATGATAAAAAACAGGATATTCATATTCCAGCTGGTTTCCCGAAACTTTTCAAAACTGAATTTGACTACGGTTATATGACGGCGCCCCAGGCAACCATGAATGAACGGGAACTGTATCTACCCCGCGGAAAAACCCTGGGGGGTTCCAGCAGCATAAATGCCATGATTTATATCCGTGGGAATCGACAGGATTATGACGAATGGAATTCCATGGGCAACGAAGGATGGTCCTACGATAAGGTTCTTCCATACTTCAAAAAAGCAGAAAACCAGGAAGTGATCCAAAATGAATACCATGGTGAGGGGGGTCCACTGAATGTGACCAACCGCAATTACACCAACCCGCTTTCAGAGATTTTTGTTAAAGCAGCTCAGGAATTAGGATATGAGCTCAATCCGGATTTTAATGGGGCCAAGCAAGAGGGATTTGGTTATTACCAGGTAACCCAAAAAAACGGTGCTCGCTGCAGTACGGCTGTGGCTTACCTGCACCCGGCTGCTGACCGCAAAAACTTAACTATTGTGGTCAATGCCCAGGTAGAGCGTATCGTGATGGAAAACGATCGGGTGACCGGAGTGATATACCACCAAAACGGACAAGCAGTCCAAGTAGACGTTAATAAAGAAGTAATCCTGAGTGCAGGAGCCTATAATAGCCCCCAGATCCTGATGTTATCTGGCATTGGTGATGGAGAAGAATTACAAAAGCATGGGATACCGGTATCTAAACATCTTCCTGGAGTGGGAAAGAACCTCCAGGACCATATGGTGTATTTCACAATTTTCAATTCGAGCTATAAGGGGTCTCTTGATTCGGCTGAGAACTTCCCCGTGGTATTCAAAAACCTGTTAACCTACCTGCTGTTCAAAAAAGGACCATTCAGCAGTAATATTGGCGAAGCAGGTGGGTTTATCCAGTCTTCCCCGGACCAACCTGCGGTTGACACCCAATTCCACTTTGGACCCGCTTATTACGTAGAACATGGTTTTAGCAACCCTGAAAAAGGCAACGGGTTTTCTATTGGAGGTGAATTACTGAACCCCACCAGTAAGGGAACAGTTAGATTGTCATCCTCTGATTTCCAGGCTAACCCCATCATTGACCACAATTACCTAAGTACTGACGATGACGTAAAAAGATCTATTTGGGGATATAAGGTCACAGAGCAAATTGGGTTAACTGAGGCCTTCAAACCTTATCGATCCGGTTATTATATTCCGGAGAAACCCCTGACCGATGATAGCGCTATCGAAGATTTTATTCGGGAAACCGGAGAAACCCTTTACCATCCCACCAGTACCTGTAAAATGGGTATAGATGACATGGCAGTGGTTGATTCAGAGCTAAGGGTGCATGGCCTTACGGGATTACGGGTAGTTGATGCATCGGTAATGCCCAATGTAATTCGCGGCAATACCAATGCTCCCACCATCATGATAGCCGAGAAAGCTGCCGATATGATCCTGAATTAAGGATAATAAAAGATTAATAGCTATAGAATGACTACTTATAATATTAACTCATAGTATGGGTGGGTTAGTTATGATATCCAGTGATGATTATTCTGACATGGAAACAAATGTTGATGAGATATAAGCAACAAAATTCTTTTAGCTTAAGCCTGGGGAGGATGAGAGGAGAAAAACATTTATCATTATATTTATTTTACTTAATACCGCATGAGTCCTGAGCAGTCAATTGAATATCAACGGGAAATATTTGCTGCAATGCAGAAGAACACTTTTTGGGCCTGGTGGAATTTTTCCCGGTATTACAAGAAGTGGAGAAATACCTGCTCGGTCACCCATAAATTCTGATCAATTGATAAAAATAAAATATTTGCACAGACTTATTTCTCAAGACTCATGAAACCAATTTTTTTAACCCACCTGATTTTTTTACTGAGTGTTGTAGCTGCTCAACCGCCTAAAAGCACCAAAACTAACTTAATCATTGTTTATCCTGATCAAATGCGGGGTCAGGCCATGGGATTTGTTGAGCAGGAACCTGTTCAAACACCATATATAGATCAATTTGCTTCCCAAAGTTTAGTTCTCACTGAAGCGGTGAGTAATTATCCCATATGTAGTCCAACCAGGGCCAGCCTCATGACAGGGCAATATCCTCAAGGCCATGGAGTATGGGGTAATTGTAATACCATAACAGCGCCATTTGGTTATGAATTGGAAGAAGCTGCCCAAACCTGGTCTGATATCCTTAAAAACCAAGGCTATAGTATGGGCTACATAGGTAAATGGCATTTAGATAGCCCCTATGAACCTTATATCAATACTTCAAACAATGCTGGCAAAGTTAAATGGAATGAGTGGACGCCACCGTCTCGGCGGCATGGATTTGATTATTGGTATGCCTATGGTACTTATGATCAGCATAACAAACCCATGTATTGGACCACAAGTGCGAACAGAAATTCCTTTAATTATGTCAATCAATGGGGTCCTGAACATGAAACGGATCTTGCTATCAAATACATAAAAAATGAAAAGAAGAACTATAGAGATCCGAGTCAGCCTTTTGCTTTGATGGTATCTATGAATCCGCCCCATATGCCTTATGCTGCAGTGAAAGACCGATACAAAGCTATTTATGCAGATATTCCTCTGGAGGACTTAATTCAAAGACCTAATATCCCAGCAGAAGGGACCAAGTGGGGAGATTATTATAGAAAACATATTCGAAATTATTATGCCATGATAACTGGCGTGGATGAACAATTCGGTCGAATCCTCACTGTTTTGGAAGAAACGGGATTAGAGGACAATACGATTGTTCTTTTTTCTTCAGACCATGGGAACTGCTTGGGTATACACGACCAAATATCTAAGAACAACCATTACGAAGAATCAATGCGTATACCACTTATCATTCGCTGGCCAGGGAAAATAAGCGCTAGGCAGGATAATCTCTTAATTTCTACTCCGGATGTTTTCCCCAGTCTGCTTGGTCTGTTAGGTTTAACTGAAGAGATATCAAATGATATGGCAGATCAAATTGTAATAGGAAAAATTAATATAGATAATT
>Ga0207963_1001161_pt1 | contig 13875 bp, 7 predicted proteins | sample Knorr_S15_td_NAD_FD_185604 | JGI IMG/M metagenome (GOLD analysis project Ga0207963, IMG submission 185604) | Marine microbial communities from Southern Atlantic Ocean transect - Knorr_S15_td_NADW_ad_2500m_LV_A (SPAdes) (version 2) | ecosystem: Environmental > Aquatic > Marine > Oceanic | place...
GGCGTTTGGCATCGAGTACCTGATGGTGGCAAAGCCGCTGGCGCACGGCCCCGATGACGGCGTACTGCTGCTATTCCTACTGCTCGGAGCAGCGGCGGGCTGGATGCGAACCCGGGAAGCCTGAGTTTCGTTTTTTACCAACCTCTAATGGGAGCGCAATGACTGAGATTGAGATACGGGTCGGACTCAAGCTGGGGATGGCTGACCCCGAGGGCGCCAACGTCCAGAAAGCACTGAGACTGCTCGGCTTCGACTCTGTCGGGGCGGTCGCGTCAGCGCGCTGCTATCGCGTCACGCTCGAGCTGCCCGAGACGGAGGCGCTGGCCGAGGCGGAGCGCATGTGCCGGCATCTGCTTGCCAATCCCGTGGTGCACGATTACTCCATCACGGTGGCGGAATGAGGCTACAACCGCTAGCGGGCGTAGAACAGGCGTTCGCGGTGCCGCTCGACGGCGACCTCGAGGCGACGGGCGAGGCTCTGGGACTGGGGCTCTCGCTGGCGGAGCTGGAAAAGGTGCGCGACCACTTCCGCGACGAAGGGCGGGTGCCGACCGACGTCGAACTGCAGGCGATTGACCAGGCGTGGTCGGAGCACTGCTGCTACAAATCGTCGCGCCCCGTGCTCGAAGAGACCGTCTTCGACCTCGACGTGCCGCGCAAGGTCGCCGTACGGGAGGACGCCGGAATCATGGAGTTCGACGACGATCACTATTACGCCGTCGGCCTCGAGTCGCACAACCACCCTTCGGCGCTCGACCCGTATGGCGGCGCGGCGACCGGCATCGGCGGTATCCTGCGCGACGTGGTTTGCATGGGTGCGCAGCCGATTGCGCTGGTCGACCCGCTGTTTTTCGGAGAGCTAGACACCCCGCGTAACGAATTGCCCGACGGTGTCAAGCACCCGCGCTACCTGATGGGGGGCGTCGTAGCGGGCATCCGCGATTACGGCAACCGCGTCGGCATCCCGACCGTGGCGGGGCAGGTGGCGTTCCACCCTGCCTACACTGGCAACCCGCTGGTGAACGTCGGCTGTATCGGCATCATGCCGAAGAGCGAGCTGATTCACAGCCGTGCTGGCGGGGCGGGCGACATCTACATCCTCGCCGGCGGGCGAACCGGCCGCGACGGCATCCATGGCGTCACCTTCGCGTCGCGCGAGCTCGAGGCGGGCTCCGAGAGCGATATCGGCGCGGTGCAACTGGGCGACCCCATAACGAAGGAGCCGCTGATGCATCTCTGTCTCGAGCTGAACCGTGCCGGGCTGCTGACCGGGATGAAGGACCTCGGCGGCGGCGGACTCTCGTGCGTCGTCGGCGAGCTGGCGCTCGACGGCGGCTGCGGCGCGCGCGTCGACCTGGAGCGGGTGCCGCTCAAGCAGTCTGGTATGGCACCGTGGGAAATCTGGGTCTCCGAATCGCAGGAGCGCATGATGTTCACCGTCCGCCCCGAAGAGGTCGCGGCGGTGCTAGAGCGCTGCGCGGCGTGGGACGTCGAGGCCATCGAAATCGGCGAAGTTGTCCCGCAAAAGCGCACGCGCGTCGACTGGCACGGGACGACCGTGCTCGACCTTGACCTGGAATTCACGACCGGCGGCCCCGCTTACCGGCGGCCGTCGCTCGAGCCGGAGGCGCCGACGGCCGCAGAGGTCGAGCTGGAGCAACCTGCCGATATCGGCGCGCTGCTGCTAGAGTTGCTCGCGACGCCCGAACTGGGGTCGCGCGAGTGGGTCATCCGGCAGTATGACCATCAGGTGCGCGGCGCGACTGCGCTGAACCCGTTGCAGGGGCCGGTCGGCCGCGAAGGGCCGGGCGACGCCGCGGTATTGAAGCCCGTTCCCGGCAGCTGGCGCGGGCTGGCGCTGACCAGCGACGTCAGCCCCTGGCTGATGGAGGCCGACCCGCGCGCGGGGACGCTGCTGGCGATTGCCGAGGTGTGCGGCAACCTGGCGGCTGTCGGCGCGCGGATTGACTCGCTGGCCGACTGCTTATGCTTCGGTAATCCCCAGAAGCCCGAAATCATGGGCCAGTTCCGCGCCGCGTGCGAAGCGCTCGCCGAGGGCGCGCTGGCGCTGGGAGTGCCGTATGTCTCGGGTAACGTCAGCTTCTACAACGAAACCCCGCAAGGCGCTATTCCGCCGACACCGGTGCTGATGGGAGTCGGTATAGTCGAGGATATCCGCAGCTGCGCCACGAGCGACCTGAAGGCGGAGGGCGAGCTATGGCTCGTCGGCCCGACCGGTACCGAGATGGGCGCCAGCCTGGTTTCGCGTACCTTCGGCTGTGCCGAAGGTGCGCTGCCGCCGGTCGACTTCGCGACGCTGGTCCCGCGCATGGAAGCGCTGGTGACGGCCATCGCAGAGGGCGAAGTGGTCGCCTGCCACGACCTCTCAGCGGGTGGCCTGGCGGTGGCGCTGGCCGAGATGTGCCTCTCCGGCAACGGCGCAGCGGTCGAACTGCCCTCCGGGCCGGAGACTATGGTCGCGCTCTTCAGCGAAACCCCAGGGCGCTGGCTAGTGCAGGTCGCCCCGGGCTGCGAAGCGCGTTTTGCGAAGCGCTTTGATTGCGCAGAGCGGCTCGGCGCACCCGCCGGCGAACTGCGCGTGACACGCGACGGCGAAACGCTACTGTCGCTCGCGACGGCAGCGCTGCGCGCAGCGTGGGAAGCGCCTCTCACCGAGCGACTGGCCTAGGCTTTTATCAACCTCCTTAATCGCCGTGATGATGACACTTGCGGCGGCGCTGATACTGCTGATTTTCATTATGGCATTCGTGCTCATTCTGGGCGAGTTCGTGCACCGCACGACCGCCGCCTGGATGGGGGCGGTGGCGATGCTCGCCATTGGCAAGCTGACCGGCACACTCGACTGGTGCACCCACGGGGAGTGCGAAGGCAACCTGTTCGCCGCCATCGAGTTCAACGTAATTGGACTGCTGATGGGGATGATGATTTTCGCCGCGATGCTCGAAATCAGTGGCTTCTTCGAGTTCATCGCCATCAAGGCCACCAAGCTCTCGAAGGGCGACCCGTGGATGCTGGTGGTCTACCTCGGTACTTTCACGACGCTGATTTCAGTCGTGATTGACAACGTGACTGCCATTATCCTGATTGCACCGGTTACGATCAAGATTTGCAACAAGCTGAAAATCAGCGCCATCCCGCCGCTGATTGCTGAAGCCATCCTCTCCGACACGGGCGGCGTCGCGACGCTGGTCGGCGACCCACCCAACGTCATGATTGGCGCCTCGACCGGCTTCACCTTCAACAGCTTCATCGAACATCTGGCGCCGCTGACACTGATAGCGTGGATTGCGACGATGGGGTATATGCGCTACTACTACCGCGACTGGATTAAGACCAAACCCGAACACGTGGAGGAGGTGCTGGCGGAGGACGAGTGGGCCGTCGTGAGCGACCTGCCCATGATGAAACGCACGCTGGCGGCGCTGGCACTCACGATTGCACTGTTCTCGGTGCACGAGTTTATCCACCTCAAACTGGAGATTTCGGCCATCGCGCTCGGCGGCGCGGGGCTCGCGCTTGCGCTTTCGCTACCCGACCTGCCCGATGTGGTCGAGAGGGTCGAGTGGCCGGCGCTGCTCTTCTTTGCCGGGCTGTTCGTAATGGTCGGTGGCCTGGAAGGGGTAGGCCACCTCACCGCGCTGGCGAGCTGGATTTTCGATACCTTCGCAGACGACCCGCTGATGCTGGCGGTCGCGGTCATCTGGGTCTCCGCTATCGCATCGGCGATTATCGACAACATCCCCTTCGCCGCCGCCATGATTCCGGTCATCCACAAGCTGGGCGATCTGGGCGACATCAACACCGCCCCGCTCTTCTGGGCACTGGCGATGGGATGCGGCTTCGGCGGCAACGCCACCCCCATCGGTTCCTCGGCCAACGTGATGACGGTCTCCATCAGCGAGCGCGGCGGCCACAAGATTACGACCGCCGAATGGATACGAGTGGGGCTGCCGGTGATGGTGATTACCTGCGTCGTCGCGACCATCTTCATGGTCCTCTTCTACGACTCGCTCTACGTCAATCCCTGAGCTATTATTGAGCGGCAGACGGCGCAGTCCTCCGCAGCGCTAACGGCGGTTCCGCACTCTACGCAACGCGCACGCTCGCGGAAGCGTTCCAGCCATGCCGCGCGCAGCTCCGGTTCATCAGCTTCCATCGCGTGCCGCAGTTCCTCGTCCGCGCCTTCCAGTGCAGTCAAGTGTTCCAGCCCCGGCATTGCCGCGACGGTGTGCGGTTGTGGCCGCAATAGCGGCGCCATGAATACTCCGGCAATGAAGCCAGCAACGTGCGCGGTATGCCCTACGCCGTCACTGATGCCTGCCGCGACGTAGGCGGTCTCGCCGCCCATAAAGACCAGCGCCGCCAGCAGCACCGGCACACGGGGCAGGAAGAGCGGCCCCAGCAGCATCGGGATTTCATCGCGAGGATAGAGCAGCGCGAAGGCGCCCATCACTGCGAAGACCGCCCCGGAAGCGCCGATGTGGATGCCTCCCTCGCCCTGCCACAGCGCCAGCAGCCCGCTGACGAGCGAGGCGAGCAGTCCACCCGCGAAGAAAACTATGAGCAGCCGCCGCGTGCCAATACGCTCCTCGAAGGGTGCGCCGAGCAGCAGCAGCACCAGCATGTTCATCAGCAGGTGCAGCGGCCCTGCGTGCAGGAACATTGCGGTTACGAGCGTCGCCCATTCCGCGCCGGGCTGCGCCAGGTAGCTGGGGCGGAACCCCAACTCGAGCCAGGTGGCCACCGGGGCTCCCGCCAGCCACCACGCGCCGAAGAGCGCGAAGTTGGCCAGCACCAGCGCCTGCGCCGCGTACATCCGGGCGCGCAGCCCACCGAGCAGCACCGCCGCTGCCAGCAGTAGCAGCAGCAGGGAGAGCACGCTCATTACCGAGGGCGAGCGCAGCGGCGGTTAAGGCTCACGCTAGGGCAGGGGGTTGGGACCTCCGGAGAGGCCCCCCGTAGCGCTTGGAGCGCCTGTTTATGCGTCTTCCCGGCGGCGGAGGGCTACACCCAGGCCAGCCAGGAGGGATGCCATGCTGAGGCCGAAGAGGGTCAGCGCGAACGACGGAGTCGTATCGGACGCTGCCACAATCGAGACGGTGCCGCTGATGACGTTGTCGTCCTGCTGATTCAGGAACTCGTCATGGTGAGTGCGGCCGTCCGCGATGTCCTCGGTCTCGAGCATCGGGTTGATCTGAGCGTAGACAGTCACGTCCCAGTACATACCGCCGTTACCCTTCTCTGCGCCCTTCTCAGGAATGAAGGGGTCGATCCAGGTGACTGAAGCGGTGCTGTAGGTCAGGACCTTGTTGTCCACCTTCTTCTGCTCGGACAGCACGGCCGTGGGCGCCATGCGTGCAATCTCGGTGTCACCGATGCGGGTAACCCGCTTCATGCCGTCCGGGAAGGAGACCATCTTGCCGCCCTTGGGGTCGTAGACGTAGAAGACGACCAGCACATCCTGTGCGTAGTTGCCGTCGTTCTCGGCCGTAACCCGGATAGTGACGCCGTTGTCGTCGCCCTCGAGGACCGCAAGGCGGTCAACCGAGATGCCGGTCAGCGAGAACTGAGGCGGCCGGATGAAGAGCGACGCTGAGAGCGGCTCGTCCATGTCCGCGTTGTTCGCGGTGTCCTTGCCGTTCAGCTTGATGTCGAACTCCCGGTTACCTGCAGGTTCGCCAGTAACCCAGTCGAAGTCGGGGGCCCAGATGGAGAGGGTGATGGTCACCTGTTGGTCAGCATCCAGCGGGATGCTGGTGGTTCCGTCTATCGAGGAAGTGGTCACCGGTGCTCCAGAGCTGGAGTCGGTCACCGCCCGGTAGATGGACCAGTCAGAGGTGTCGTATGCACTGCCTCCCGCCACGAGTGCCGGAGTGATTTCCAGCACGTTGGCAAGGGTTCCGATGTTGCGTGCGGTGTAGATGACGTCCACGCCCAGTGAGGGGTAGATTTCGTACACACGCGTGTCGTGGTCGACCTTGTCCCAGAAGATACCGTGGTCGAGCGTACGGACCACCTTAACGCCGCCAATGGAGGCGCTACCCAGCGGACCCTTCGCCTGGAAGACAAAGGAGTACTGGTTATCTGGTGCAGGGTCGTAGTCCAGTCCGTTGAACCCCAGCTTGCTGGTGTCGAGGTGGATGTAGTAGGGATTCCAACCGCCCGAGTCACCCGCCAGCGAGTTACCGACTTCGCTGTGGTCGCTTCCATCGACTATCTTGAAGCCGTTGGGCGACCATAGCGCGACGGTATTACTGCTGTCAAAGGAGTGACCCTTCTGCTGTGCGAAGACCATGATCTCGTTGCCGGCGCTCATGTCGTAGTTGGCCCAGAACATGAGGTAGCTGTCATCGGTCCAGAGTGGCACATAGTTGGTACGCGCCTGCTCGGTCGCGACTGCCGCCGCGACGACCACGATTGTGCCAGCCATCATCGGGTGGACGCTACAGTAGTAGCTGAAAGTCCCGACTTCGCTGAAGGTCAGCGAAGCACTCTCGCCTGCGGCGAGCGTGATTTCAGGCCAGTCTCCGCCAGTGGAGGTCACTGTGTGGGAAATGGTGTCGTCGTTGGTCCAGGTCACGGTAGTTCCGAGCAAGGCCTCAACATAGCCAGGGCTGTAGCCGCTGGACTGGCCAACGATTGAGATGCCCATGTCATCAGTAACCACGTCGGTTTCGTCCCAGCTTACCGAGAGAGCACCGTCGACCGAGGCAGGTTCATCTGCCGCGTCAGCCCAGTTCTCTCCGCCGGTCAGCAGCGGGGTGCCGAGATCCTGCTCGGTACCTACCAGCAGCATGTGGCTGGCAACGTTGTTCGTCCCGAACAGGTCCTTCAGCGTGTCGCTCGTACCGGGTGTGGCCAGTTTGACACCGATGGTGTACATGCCGGGCGTAGAGATACCAGGGAAGCTTATGCTGAAAGTGCCAGTCTCACTAGCCATCGGCAAGTTGCTGATGGAGTAGGAACTGTCACTCCAGACGGTGTTCCCGTCAGAGTCTATCGCGTAGGCGTAGATGTCAGCGCTGCTGATTGGACCGCCAGTGCCAAGGTCGCCCATGCCCACGTTCTTGAAGCTCGTGGTAATGGTTGAACCCTCGCCCAGCTCCAGCTTGTAGGGCAGGCTGGAGGAGGTCTGCTCGATGTCGAAACCGAGAGCGTAGATACCAACCTCGTCAACAAACCAGGCCGGATCCCAGTTGGGGTAAGACCCACCCAAGTGGAAGCTGACTGACATGTCGTCCATTCCCGTACCGGTGAAGGTGTCGAGTCGCGCCTGCGACTCAGTCCAACCTCCCGAAGCAGAGACGAACGCCGGCTGGTTATTCAGCGGGTTGCCGTAGTAGAGATAGTTGTAGATAGTGCCGCCATACAGGTTGCCCTGGGTTGGCGTCACAAGGCTCCGGGCGGAGCTGGAACCGGATGGGCCGTCGGTCGATACGTCAACGTTGCCACCTTCGTAATAGTACGCGGCAAAGGCGCTGACGGAGGCGTAGAATGCATACCGGTGCTTGAACACCATCTTGGACGAGGTCGCCTGCGACAGATCTATCGAGGGCGAGTTAAGCCGTGCGTCGTCACCGTTGTAGGCTGTGCCGAAGGTATCGTCGCCAAGACCCCAAGAGGCTGTGCCAGCATAGACCTCAGACGTCTGAGTATGCCAGTCTGCTGTACCCATCGCAAGGGTGGTTGACCAGCCGTCCGCGTAGAGGTCGCCTGTGCCACCGTTGACACAGCCAGCACACGTCTTCTCAGCTTCAGCGCCGGTGTATGCCACGGTGAACATGGTCTCACGCGATATATCGCGCTTGTTATCACCGGGGTACTCGTCCACTGCAACGTTACCGTCCTCGTCGAGGTAGCCGTCAATCCAAGCCTCTACCCGCACCTTGTACTGGCCGGGGACACTGAAATGGTAGTTCCAGTTGAGATCCTTGGCCTCGCCACTGGCGAATGCCCCACCAGAACCCTCACCAGAGATGGTGACTGTGTTCTGGTAAACTACATCTGCCAAATCGGTGCCGGTGATATTCAGGTTGTCAATCACCCACTTCTCACCGTCATACGGCCACATGTAGTTCCAGAACCCGAAGTGGAACCGGAAGGCGACATTATCCTCGCCGATATAGTCAGCGAGGCTGAACTCGCTCTCAACCCAGTCACCGTCTGGCCACGCCGACGAGCCACCGCTCGTGCCGACGAAAGCATCCTGTCCAAAGAGCGGATTGCCCCAACCAGCGTAGTTGTAGATTTGTCCGTTGTATCCACTGGTCGGAACTACCTTGGTCCAAGTTTCCGAACCCGCCGTGGACGAGTCGTAGTCTGTAGAGATTTCGACGATTCCGCCGTTCGGGTTGTAGCCCATCCCACTAGTCCAGTGGAAATTCCAGCGGTGCTGCATGGTCATCTTGGCGTCATCCGGAGCCGAACTCAGATCGTACGACTCGGTAACCAGGAAGCCCTCACCACCGGCGTAGTACATCGCGAACTCACCGCCGTTGCTGTTGCCAGGACCCCAAGCGTCAGACCCGTCAAAGCCATCCTGTCCAGAGGGGAATGTCCAGCCAGGCTGGCTGCCCCAGGAAGAGCCGGGAGTCGTATAGGACGCAGTCCAGGGGTGGTTCGCAGCGGTGTAGCTGTCATGATCCTCGGCAATCAGGTTAGTGACGTCCTCGGTTCCGATAGTAAGGCGTACCTTGGATTTACCAGCAGTCTGGGGATTGACACCCGCGTTAATCACGGTGGTGCCAATATCGGGGGAGCCGTTGATCGGAATCGGGTCGACTACGTCGGGGGACGCAATAGCAAGGTTGTCGTTGTAGACCACACCAGTAATGGCGAGGTCATCCAACCGGTAGAAGCCGTTGGAGTAGGTGCCGAAGGCAACCGAGGACCAGCCGATGTGCCAGCGGATGCGGACGTCGTCCTGTCCTACATACGGGGTCAGGTCGAAGGTCTTCTTCTCCCACGCCTGTGGCGAGGGTGTGTAGGTGAAGGCACCGCCCGCGCTACCATAGAAGCTAAACGCAGGGTAACCACGGAGTGGGTTCGCGTAGTACGCGTAGTTGTAGATTGACTGGGTATAGCCACCAACAGGCGCAAATGAGTCCCATGTCTCGCCACCGTCTTCCGAAATTTCGACGACCACTCCATCGTACGTGTAATAGAAGTAGTACGAGTGCTGGAAGGTCAATTCAGCCGAAACCGGCATTTTCAGGTCGAGGTTGGGTGTGGAGGCCCACGGATCGCCTGGACTGGTCTGGTCGTACTTGCGACCACTGTCGAGCGAGCAGGGTGCAGAGTTGGCGTCGTTCGAGTCTGCGCTCCAGATTGAGGCACCCGACATGTCACGACCGAAAATCCAGTCGCTGGCGTCGCAGTCATCAAAGTTTTCCGCGAAGATGACGAACTTGACGTCGCGGAATGCATTGAAGCGGTTGTCCGAGAGATCCTCGTCACCATAGTCGTCGATGATGGCCATCGAGACGCCGACCATATCGCCCGACTTCAGGCCGTTCGCCGCAGGCGTGAACGGGGTGAAGTCGACCGCGACGGTCTCCTTGAAGGCAATCGAGGCAATCGTCTTGGTCTCATCGAGGAAGGTCTGGTCGATATCAATCAAATCAAGCGACACGTCATCGAGGCGGAAGTAGCTGTTGTAGTACAACCATGCGGAGCTGTACCAGTACTGGTTGTAGGCCACTGTCCAGCGTACCTTGACGTCGGGGTAGCCCGTGAACTCAGTCAAATCTACCTCTGTGTAATCCCAGGTGCACTCCTGCCGACAGCCTGCATTGAAGCCGCCGTTGCCGTTGTTGTAGGCGTAGTAGGTGAATGCCTGCTTCATGACTACCTCTTCAGGGGTGTTGTACCACGATATAATCTGGCCGTTGGTACCACTAACATAGCCACCAGTGGTGAACTTGTCCTTCTCAATGTACTCCCACGTAGTACCGCCATCGGTCGAGGCCTCCATGATAGCGCCCTCGTACCGGAAGTAGAAGAAGTACGAGTGCTTGAACTTGAGGGTCATACCGACTGCGGTCGAGGCGTCAATCGAGGGGGTCGTAAGGTGGCTCAGCATCGCATCGAGCGGGCCCATCACCTTATCGAGACTGCCGTCCGAAAGGTCGTAGTAGCCGACCTTGTCGTAAGCGTTGTAGAAGTAGTACTCACGGAAGTGGTACATGCTACTGACGTACACATGGGTGTCGGTCATGGCAATCGAACCTATGTAGGTGTTCCAGCCACCTGCATACTGCGATACTACAGTGGACCAGGAGCAACTCGTGGTCGAAATCTTCTTCAGGCCACCATAGAAGCTGGTGTAGTAATAACCTGACGTGTAGACAGAGCCCTCATAGACATCGACACTGCTCGAGTAGTACAGATACCCGGCGCCATTGTACTGGCAGTCAGTGTATGAGTTGGCGCTGTAGCTGCCGCCGGTGCTGCGAGTGTACTTCCGCAGTGTTGACTGGCTGTAATGGCGCCAGATCATCCAGATGTCACCAGTGTCGTCATCTACGTCCAAATCTTCCCAGTAGTAGGAACGTGATTTGCCGTTACCGTAGGTGAAGGAGCCATCAAGCGAGCCGTCAGATGCGTCCAGCTTGACTATCTTGGTATTCGCGGTCTGGAAGTGGACCTGCAGCGCAAAGACCTGCCCACCATAGTAGGCAATTCCGGTCCCGTACTTGATTGCCGTCGATGGACCCGTCCATAGAAGGGTACCAGTCGAACTGAACTTCTTTACCCACGTGTTGGTACAGTACAGGTAACCTATGCCCGAACAGCGGCCTATCACGTAGATATTGCCACTTGGATCGGTGGTCACGTCCAGCGGGTTGGTAAGGCCCTGAATAACAACTGTTCCGGAGTTGGAACTGTCGAACTTCCAGATCTGCCCATGCAGCCTGTCGGAAACATAGAGGTAGGTGCCGTCATGGTGAACGCGCGTACTGTCGTCGAACATGCCGCCAACTGCAGCCTCCTTACGGCCGGACGACATAGAGCGATCGGATGTGTCACCGTCATTGTAGTAGTCGTCGCCGTAGTTGTAGTTGCTAACGTGTGCGCCCTGGCTGTCATTAATGTCTCCTGTCCAGAGGTCAGCACCGTGAGTTGCACTGGAGGTGAAGTCGCCGGGGCCAGAGTCGAAGTCCTCGTCAATAACTGTGTTGACTGCAGTTGAGAACACCTTGGCGTTGACGCCAACGTCGATCTGGGTGTCAGTACCCTTGTTGATTACGTTGGTCGACATCGTGTTCTCGGTCGCCAGCGAGAAGGGATCCGGGATAGATGGATTGTCCATTTTCAGTTGGTCCACTGGGGGCGGAGGTGGGTAGAACATGATGGCCTTGTTGTTATACGAGGAACTCATCTGCGAGTAGGCATAGCTCAGGCCAGGGCCAGCGCCCTTTGCCTGGATACCAATCGAGACTGTCTCGTAGGAACCTGCTCCGTAGAATGTACCATCCTGATATTGGAAAACAATGTTACCATTCTCGTACACGATGGCCTGGAAGGTAGTCGTGTCAGACGAGGAACAGTAGTAGTACATGTTCATCTTGTTCCAGGTGATTACCAGCTTCCGGTCGGGAGCTGTGCCTAATGTCTCGTACTTGATGTCTGCGCCACTTGCGCAGTAACGGTAGTCCTGCCAGTAGGGTGAGAGCATGGTACCAGCCACGTTGCCCCATGGCATTAGGTATGGAACCCAAGCGTAACTGACAGAGGGTGCGTCAAACGTGAACCACCCATTGTCACCGCCGAGGTAGAATTCGTCGTAGTCTTCACCGTAATAGGTTATGGTGAAGCCCATGTCGAATGCACTGGTGACGTAGTCACCGGGATTCCCTATGGATGTCCCAGTACTCAGGATATCAATCCAGTCATACGACACCTTACCATCCGATTCTGTACTGTCGGTAAAGTTGTATCCGAAGGTATCTGGTCCTCCGGTCTTGGCCGCAGCATTGGGCGCCAGCAGCACGAACGTGCTGGTGACCATGGTTACGGCGACTACGAAGGCAACGAGCCTTGCAGTCCAGGCGATAGGGCTCTCTTTACGAGTTTCTTGCATATGACACACCTTGGTTGAGTCCTTGTCTCAGCGGGCAGGATACCCACTGAAGGGTTACCATCACGTTGCCCGGTTCATATAAAGCGTTCGCCCGGCCCGAAAACAGGATAAGCGATAAAGCAGGGGGAGGGCTGTACCGTCGTGAAAGTCGGGGTACTGGCACTGCAGGGAGCGGTCAGCGAGCACTGTCGGGCGCTGGCGGCGTGTGGCGTTCGCGTGGAGGAGGTAAGGACGCCCGCAGAACTGGCAAAAATGGACGGCCTGGTGATGCCGGGCGGCGAGTCCACAACGCTGCGCCACCTGCTGCGAAACGGGGGATTGTGGAAGCCGCTGCTGGCATGGGAAAAACCCATCCTGGGAACCTGCGCCGGCGCCATCCTGCTCGGCCGCGGAAGCGAAACGCTCGGCCGGATGGCGATGGAACTGGACCGCAACGCCTACGGGCGACAGCAGGAGTCGTTCGAAGCCGACGTCGCGCTGGAGGCGGGCGAGCCGTTTCCCGGAATTTTCATCCGGGCGCCCGTCATCATATTCACCGACGACAACTGCACCCCGATAGCATGGCACAACGGAAATATCGTGGGTGCGGTGCAGCCGCCACACATGGCGCTCACGTTCCACCCCGAGCTGACCGGCGACCGGCGGCTGCACCAGCGCTGGCTGGAGATGGTATCACGGTAACTGACCCGAAAGGCCGCCCGCGGCCGGGCTACGAACGGCACGTCTTCATCTGCGGTCACGAGCGGCCGCCCGATGCCGCACGCCCCTGCTGTGCCGGGCGCGACAGCCTGGCGGTGCTGAAGCAGATGAGGGCGGGCGCGCGCGAGGCTGGCCTGACGGAGGTGCGAGTGCAGAAGTCGGGCTGCCTCGATTTCTGCGAGAACGGCATCTCCTGCGTGGTCTACCCGGAAGGCGTGTGGTATCGCATCGCGGACCCGGAACGCGACGTGCCGGAAATCGTCGAGCGGCACCTGCGCCACGGAGAGGTCGTCGAGCGCTGCCTGATGAAGTTCTGATTTCTCAACAATTATTATTTAAAACAAACTTATCCCATCAGTCAGGGTGGTGCGCGGGGCAGGATTCGAACCTGCGAACCCCTGAGGGAGAAGGTCTTGAGCCTTCCGCGATTGGCCAGACTATGCGACCCGCGCCCTGCGGCCGAAGGTCGGGGGTATTTTAGCCGCGCGTCGCTGCCGGGGCATGGGCGAGCCGAAGTGGTGGGGCCGCGCCTGCGACGAACTGCGCGCGGGCGACCCGGTGCTAGGGGCGATTATCGACCGCTTCCCGGGTGAACAGCTCGAGCCGCGCGCGGCGCCGTTCTTCACGCTCGCTCGCGCGATTGCGGGACAGCAGATTTCGGTCCGGGCGGCGCAGACCGTCTGGGGCCGGCTCGAAACGATTTGCGGCGGGGCAGTCACCATTGAGGCGGTGCTCGCGCGCAGCGTGGAACAGCTACAACCAGCGGGGCTTTCGCAGCGCAAGGCGGAATACATCCATGGGCTGGCGCGGGACCGGGAGGTGTGGGACCTCGACTGGGCACCACTCGACGACGAGACGGCGATTGCGCAGCTCTGCCAGCTGCGCGGGGTGGGGCGCTGGACGGCGGAGATGTTCCTGATGTTTCACCTGCTGCGGCCCGACGTGCTGCCGCTGGACGACCTCGGACTTGTAGCAGGGATGCGGCGCGCCTACGGCGAAACGCTCGAGAGGGCGGAGCTGCGCGAAATCGGCGCGGTGTGGCGGCCGTGGCGGTCGGTCGCGGCGTGGTACCT
>Ga0207963_1001167_pt1 | contig 13848 bp, 9 predicted proteins | sample Knorr_S15_td_NAD_FD_185604 | JGI IMG/M metagenome (GOLD analysis project Ga0207963, IMG submission 185604) | Marine microbial communities from Southern Atlantic Ocean transect - Knorr_S15_td_NADW_ad_2500m_LV_A (SPAdes) (version 2) | ecosystem: Environmental > Aquatic > Marine > Oceanic | place...
TTCGCGTGAAAGTTTGCTCGATGATGTTCAGGAAATGGAGCAAATGGTGACCGAAATTTTGGAAACTGCCCGCTTAAAAAGTAAATATGGTCAGTTGAATTTACAAAAAACAGATTTGGTAAAGTTGATTCAGGATATTTGTATTACTTTTGAAGGACAAACTCCTGGGATTCGCTTTGAGAATGCCCCGGAAACGTGTCAAACTTTCGCAGATGCAGAACAAATCGAAACAGTACTGAAAAATCTACTGGCCAATGCACTCAAATATTCTCCTGCGGAAAATGCTCCGGTTGAAATTCGTTTGAAAAAGAGTGATGCAGGAACGCTCATTGAAATTCAGGATCACGGCCCCGGTATTCAGGATGAGGAGTTGGATTTGATTTTTGAACCATTTTATCGCACTGACAAGTCACGCAACAGGAAAACCGGCGGCTACGGGTTGGGCTTGAGTTTGTGCAAAACAATCATCGAAGCACACGGAGGTACAATCGATGTTCAGAGCAATACGGGAAAAGGGGCAATGTTTTCTTTGCATTTACCCAAATCTCCTTCAACTATTTGACTGAAACGAATACATGTGGAAAAAATTATTTAATTTAAAATTCTGGCTCCCTGTTTTGGTACTTGGATTAGGTGCAGGAGTTACTGTAGCCTTGCTGAAAAATAAGCCGAAAGCGCGCAAAAAACCAAATTTTCAACGGGGAACTTTGGTGGAGGTGATGGAGGCAACATTGAGCAATCCACAAATTGAGGTAAGAACTCATGGACGCGTTCGTGCTGCAAAAAAAGTAATCTTGAGCGCACGTATTGGTGGAGAAGTAATTTGGATTGGTCCAAAAATGAACGAAGGCAGTTTTTTCAAAAAAGGCGATCCGCTTTTGAGCATTGGCATCCGGCAGTCGCAATCGCGTTTGAAGGCACCTTTCAACGGAGTAGTGCAGTCAAAAAATGTGGATTTGGGGCAATATGTTAATCCCGGAACGCAATTGGCGGTTTTGTTGGGCAGTGATCAGGCTGAGGTCGTGATCGATTTGCCGATGGGTCGCATGGATTGGCTGCCTCAATCCTCCACATCACTTGACGGCGAAAATCAATTTCAATTTCCTGCAACTGTTTCTTTAGCCGGAATGATTTCTGCGTCCGTTTGGAATGCGAAGGTGAAACGGCATTTGCTGGAACTTACACCGCGCGGGATGATGGTGCAATTGATAGCTGAAGCGGAGGACCCCTTTCGCCTGAAACGCAAGTCACAGGTGAAGTCGAAAAACAAACGAACTTCTGAAAACACGCTAATTAATACTGTGGGAACAGCGAATTCGGAAAGTCCGCCGACTCCCCAAACCTCGAATATGCCTCTTTTTGTGGGAGCTTTTGTCGATGTGACCATTCCCGGAAGACAACTGGAAAATGTGGTCAACATTCCGGCACAAGCATTGCGGGATCAGGACACAGTTTGGATTGCCTTGGAGGGCGAGTTGGAGGTTCGGCGAGTGAAAATCGCACATCTTGATCAAGACAATATTTATCTTTCTGGTGGCGTAAAGCCGGGAGAACAGATTATCATTTCTCCCATCAAAGGTGCTGCAAATGGGCTGAAAATCCGCATTGCCGGGAAAGAAAAAATCAGGAAAAAGGGGGACGGAAGAAGGATGCAGCTTTCAGGAGAAAGGAAAAGGCGAAGGAAACGAGAAGATGGAAAAGATGAACAAGGGGATGGAAAGTGGCAACAACGAGAGAATAACCAAAGAAAACAAAATTCTGAATCACATAAGGAGGAGTCATGATTCGTTGGATGGCAGAACATAAAGTCGCGGCAAATTTGCTGATGGTCATTATTTTAGTGGCCGGAGTAATGGGTGTTTCTAATATCAAACAGGAAGTGTTTCCTGAGTTTGATCTCGATTTTATTATTGTAGCTGTTCCGTATTCTGGTGCAACTCCTGATGAAATTGAGGAATCAATATTGTTGCCGATTGAAGATGCGGTTTCCGGAATAACTGGAATCAAAAAAATTACCGGAACTGCTAAAGAAAGCATGGGCAGTTTCCGGATTGAACTGCAAAAAGGAGCGGACAAACAAAGTGTGTTTGACGATGTGGAATCGGCGGTTACTCGCTTGACGACTCTTCCTGAAGAGGCCGATGATGCTCAGGTGCAGTTACCTCGAAGGCGGAGAGAAGTTTTGAATATCGCACTTTATGGGGATGCACCGGCGCGGTCCTTGATTGAGTTGGCTCAAATGGCTCGGGACACTTTGTTGACGCATCCGGACATCACGCAAGTCGATGTGGAACAGCCGAGGGGTTTTGAAATGACACTCGAAATTTCAAAATCTGCCTTGCAGCAACATGCTCTCACGCTGAATCAAATTTCCGGAATCATCCGCCAGGCAACTCTTGATATGCCCGGAGGAAAAATCCAAACGGTCGGAGGTGATCTGCTCATTCGCACCAAAGAGCGTCGTTACACGGCGGCGGAATATGCGGAAATTCCGCTGCTAACAACCGATCAGGGTATTTTGCGCTTGGGTGACATTGCCCACATTTCAGATGGTTTTGAGGAGTCAGATCTTCGTTCACGATACAACGGAAAACCGTCGGAACGAATCTTGGTTTACCGTGTCGGCGAGCAAACTCCAACCGATGTTTCAAAAGCCGTTCATGAAAAAATGGAAGAAATAAAAAGTCAATTGCCATCTAGTGTACGAACACAAATTGTGAGAGATTCATCCATCATTTTGGAAGATCGCATCAATTTATTGATGAAAAATTTATGGTTGGGACTGGGTTTGGTCTTTCTGACATTGTCACTTTTTTTAAGAGTGGATTTGTCTTTTTGGATTATGATGGGCATTCCCATCAGTTTTGCCGGTGCCATGATTTCGATGCCGATCACCGATTCCAGCATCAACATGATTTCGCTTTTCGCCTTTATTTTGGTTTTGGGAATTGTGGTGGATGATGCCATTGTGGTCGGCGAAAATATCTATGCGCATCAGGAAATGAAAAAATCGCCATTGGATGCTGCTGTGGACGGCGCAACTGAAATCGGCCCGCCGGTTTTAATCACAATCCTGACCACCATTGCAGCTTTCATTCCGATCTATTTTATTCCGGGCATCACCGGAAATATTTTCCAAAATATTCCAAATGTTTTGATTGTGGTTTTGCTCTTTTCTTTGCTGGAAGCCATGTTTATTCTTCCCGGACATCTCTCACACATCAATCGGGTGATGGCTTGGATACTTGCGCCGCTTGGGAAAATTCTGGAAACGCCGCGACATTATTTCAGTTCCGCGCTTTTTTGGTTTTCCAACAAACCATACCGGAAAATTTTGGAAAAGGGTATTGCTTACCGTTACACTATTTTTGCGCTCGGTCTTTTCTTTATATTGCTTTGCGCCGGATTGGTGGCAGGCGGACACATGAAATTTACTTTTTTTCCAAAAATAGATCGCGATAACATTGCAGTCACCGCACGAATGCCTTTTGGTACTCCGGCCTCGGTCAGTCGTGAAGTTGAAGAAAAAATGTTGCGCAGCGCAGAAAAGTTGCTCCGTGAATATGAAGCTGAAACCGGACAACCTGTTCATGATGGAATTTACAGTACAGTCGGAAGGGGCGGTGCTAACAAAACTTCGGTACGAGTTTATCTGAAACCTCTCAATGAACGAAAATTTGCGGCAGTCGAATTTTCAAGAAGATGGCGCAAAGAAATGGGCGAAGTTGCCGGAATTGAAGCACTCAACATCCGTGCGCGGCATTCGATGGGTTCAAATTACGATATTGATCTGCAACTCAGTCACCCCGATACAAATAAACTTTTGGTCATCGTCGAGCAATTTAAAGAAAAATTGGGTGAATATCCCGGAGTCAGTAACATCGAAGACAGCACCGAAGACGGAAAACGTGAAGTGCAATTGCGTCTCAGTCCGGCTGGACGAACTTTGGGTTTAAGTACACAAGAATTGACTCAGCAAATTCGAGCTGCTTTTCAAGGCGTTGAAGTTTTTAAATTGTTGCGAGATAGCGATGAAGTGAGCGTGAAACTACGCTTACCGTTCGAGGAACGCCGATATTTGAGGGATTTGGAGGATTTGGTAATCTTGTCTCCAACCGGAAAACTATTGCCTTTGAGGCAAGTGGCTGAGTTAAAATACGGTCAATCTTACAGTGCCATCCGGAGAATCGACGGACGGCGAATTGTGAGCGTAAGGGCGTTGGTGGATTCCGGAGTGGGTAACACAGGAGAAATCCAACGCTCCATCAAACAAGAACTTTTGCTGAAAATTAAAAGTCAAAATCCGCAATTGCAATATTCATTTGAAGGCGCACACCGTGCGCAAACCAACACAATGGACGGTGTAAAACAAGGCGGTATTGTGGCCTTGATCTTGATTTACAGCTTGTTGGCGTTGCAGTTCCGGAGCTATTTCCAACCTGTTATCATCATGACTGCAATTCCGTTTGGAATGGTTGGAGCACTTCTAGGACATTTGCTGATGGGTTACAGTTTGAGTGTCATCAGCGTTTTGGGAATTGTCGCATTGACCGGAATTGTGGTCAACGATTCACTGATTTTAGTGGATTTCATCAACCGTTCCCGCGAGAGAGGAACTCCAATTCGACAAGCAATTGTTGAAGCCGGAGTGCGCCGTTTCCGGCCAATTATATTGACCACACTTACCACCTTTTTCGGTTTGCTCCCAATGCTTTTTGAGCAATCCTTACAAGCAAGATTCTTAATTCCAATGGCGATTAGTTTAGCGTTTGGCGTGTTGTTTTCAACTTTTGTGATCCTCGTTTTGATTCCGGTGCTTTACATGATTTTGGAAGATTTTAAGGGACTGGTAAGTAGAAAACCTAAAAAAGTAGAAGTGAAGACGGAAGTGGTTTGAGCAGCGATTATTTTGTTTTAGCTCTGTTTACATCAGATATCAAATAATAGGAAAAATCATGACTGAGTAAAAAATAAATAATTCCGAATGGGAAAAAGTGGAAAACTGGACTTCCGGAAAATGGGGTGTAATTTATTTCAGTCACGCTGATACCAGAACTTGGGTTCCCAAAAAGATTACTAAAATGTGATGGACACTTAACTTAGCAAAACCAGCAGGAGCCGCTTGGTTGACCGGTTTATTTATTGTAATACCTTTGTTCAGCGTGGCTGTGATTTTATTTGCCATAAATTTTTTTCCAAAGTGAAAAAATGTGGGATAGCACCCATCTTTCTTTTCCCACTCTGGAGCAAGTGAACGAGAAAATTATTTCATTTCAATCCATCATAAGAAAAAGGAATTACAAAATGATCCGGCAATGTTGAGTGAGATCAAGATACTGATTGAGAAAAGCTTCAGCTTACTTCAAGTTAATGAGGGCCTGATTTAGCTCAGGGTGGAGGAACTTGTAGCCGCTTTCCATAAGTTTTGAGGGATAAACACGGTTACTGGAGAGCAGCAGTTCATTTGCCATTTCACCCAATGCAATGCGCGCGGCAAATGCCGGTAACGGAAATATTGTGGGACGACTCAAAACCTGGCCTAAAGATTTGGTGAACTTACGGTTGTTGAGGGCATTCGGTGTGACAAAATTTACTGGACCCTGTAATGAGTCGTTTGTCATAACATATTGAATCATTGCCACGGCATCATCAATACTGACCCAACTCATATATTGCTCCCCGCTGCCGAAAACACCGCCGAGCCCCAATTTGAACGGCAGCAGCATCTTTTTCAGGGCTCCCCCTTTTTTACTCAGGACAGTACCAAAGCGCACTTTTATTACTCTAATTCCTGCTTCAACAGCAACTTTTAAGGCATCTTCCCACTGTACACAAACATTTGCCAGGAAACCGTTTCCGGCCTTGCTGTCTTCATCAACAATTTCTGCTCCTCTGTCACCATAGAAACCTACTGCTGACGCAGAAATAATAACCTGAGGCTTATGATTAGAGTTGGCAAAATACTCAGCCAAAAGTTTTGTTCCTCTGACTCGGCTGTACAGGATACGGTTTTTCTTTGTTTCGCTCCAACGACCGTCTGCAATGTTTTCACCTGCCAGATGAACAACTGCATAGATATCCCCGACCCGGGCTAAATCCATTACACAATTTTCGGGATCCCAAACAGGTGAGTCCGGGTCATTATTCTGGCGCTGCAAACGGATCGCAGAATGACCTCCGGCAGTCAGGGACTTTGACAATGCAGTTCCGATTAATCCGGATGATCCTGTGATAAGTACTTTCATCAGAACCGGGCCAGTGTCAAATGGATTCAGCGAATTTGGGCAGTCCCCAATATTCTGGATCAAAGTCTTTCAGCGAAGAAATTATTTGAGATGCATTTTTGTAGTGACAATGATCCATATTGGGATCAGGTACAACAACCACGGACATTCCTGCCGCCAATGCGGCTTCGGTTCCGGTAGGCGCGTCTTCAAAAACCAGACATTCCGCAGGATCAACCCCAAGTCGTTTTGCTGCAAGCAGGAAGATATCAGGAGCAGGCTTACCTTCTTTCAATTCAGGGTCATCTCCCCTGACAATTTGCGTGAATTGCGAAAACCATTTTTTATGTTTTTCAAATTTTGCTTCAAACATGGGCGACGAGGAACTGGTGGCAAGGGCTTGTGGAATCCCCAAGTCGAAAAAATGAGTCGTCATCTCTTTTGCACCGGGTAAGGCTGCGGTGTCTTTAAATTTTTCCAGTAAGACGTTTTTCCTTGAATCAAGGTAATCTTGTGGAGTAATTGGCAAATCCAGACTCTCTACTATAATTTCAGCGGCCTGTACCGCTCGGCGGCCAATAATCTTTTCCTTAACGGACCAATCGAAAACCTTTCCGTATTCACCTACAATTTGCTGGGTGACTTCGGTGTATATGCCTTCTGTATCCAAGAGGAGGCCGTCCATATCATATATCAAACAGGAAATATTCGGAGACATTGTTTTATGTTTAAAATGTAAGTGATGAAATTGAGAAAGGCAGATTTACATAAGAGAGTCTTAACTCTGCAGGAACGAAATTTTTCGAGTCATCCCGAACGAATGTGAGGGATCTTGCACGATATCAGTATTTTATCAGATCTCTTCCTTCGGTCGAAAAGACAAGCTGTAGTCAATAATATTAGTATCTTACGAGAACTCGTGACTCACGAGGTCTTAAGTGCTGTTATTAAAAAAGTTCCGGTACATATTTTAGCAAATCGACAGTGTATTTTTCCCCGTTACTCAATTTGTAGCTGACAGAATTTTCATCTTCCCAAACCAGTTTCAGGCGATAATTTACGTCCTGAATTAGGAGATTTTCAATACTTTTAGAATCGCCAAGTTTTCGATTAATAACATGAAGCCTGAAGGTGTAAAGCCTGTTTTTTATTTCCTGTCCGCTTGCATTGAGACGTATGACTTCTTTTGAGTCGGCTATATGATAAAATATAACATGAGTTGCAGCAGAAGTTACTCCGGATCCGGTCCGGAGGTAAGGTAATATGGGTTGAATATTATTCTGAAATATTCTAAAAATTCTTTTAAGTCCGGTAATGTTGTTTGAATACTGGTAAAATTCCGGGTCAATCTGCCAAAAACGTGCGTCTCTGTCTGCCTCAGCTTTTACAATGTTAAGCCCCAAAACTCCATTTTGATCTCGAAAGAGGTATACGTGGCTTTCAGTACTTTTAATGTTAACAATTTTAAGAATCACACGTTGGGAATGTGAGTCTAAAAGCTTCTTCTCGAGATAAATCCCGTTGCCCATCCTGTTCTCAGGAAAGATTTGATATGGTGAAAGATCTATTACTCCCCTGTGAGTAGAATCTCTTAAATAACTTTCAACGGCCCAAATTCCATTTGGGGGAAATATCCACAAAAGCCCGGAACAAACAATAAAAAAATATTTTTTACAATTAAACATAGATCGTTATGGCTGTCTCAATTCTATCTTTTCCTGATGTCTTATAAGTTGGGTTTATTGAAAAGTTTTAATTTTTTCATCCCGTACTTGATCCCGGATACTGGTCTCTGCTCATGTTGAGAACAGGATTTTGAAGCTGTATCCCAATTGGTTTATACTTTATGCTCCGCACCAAGAAGTGACAATAAAACGGAATTGAAAGCGTAAATCAAGGTAAGCTTTTCCGGCTTTAATTTTTCATTCTACAAAATAACATCTTTCGTAGCACATTGATTATAGCAAACTTTTTTACTGAAGCCAGTGAAATATTTCCTGTGGAACTTGAGTCCTGTCCATGTTGATATTAGAATAAACATATCAAACAGTTTGAACTGTTTTAATAATTGCACACGCAAATCAATAATTCTTCAAACATTCTTAAATACCATTACTACGAAGATTGTCTCCAACCCGTTCGAAAAGCAGGAACCTGTTTTTTCAATTACTGAGAGCAACTGTATTCTTGCACTCACTGGAGTTACACATTTTTAGGGGAACATCTTACTTAAAATACAAGAAATTATACAAACCACCACATTAAAAAATGGATTCAAATAAAACGGCATCGCTTTCCTCCCGGCCTTTTGTTATCGGAACCAGCGGACATATTGACCATGGAAAAACTACTTTGGTCAAGGCTCTCACTGGAGTGGATACGGACCGCTGGGCAGAAGAAAAAAAACGTGGGATAACCATTGATCTTGGTTTTGCTCATTATGAGGATGAACAAGGAAATCAAATGGCATTCGTGGATGTCCCGGGTCACGAAAAATTTATTCACAACATGCTGGCAGGCGTGGCAGGATTGGATGCAGTTTTACTCGTTGTAGCTGCAGATGAAGGGGTGATGCCACAAACACGGGAACATCTGAATATCTGTAATCTGTTGAAAATTCAAACAGGGTTGGTGGTACTCACAAGAATTGATTTGGTGGAAGAAGAAGAAATGGTCGAACTCTGTCGTGAGGAAGTTTCAGAATTGCTGAAAGGAACATTTCTTGAGGGGGCGCCGATTTTAGCTGTCTCTCCAGTGACGGGTGAAGGATTGGATGAACTCCGTAAGACACTGTCAAAACTACCGAAACAAATACAGCATCCGGCAACAGAAAAACCATTCAGGCTTCATGTTGATCGTTCTTTCACGCTAAAGGGCTTTGGCACAGTCGTCACGGGAACTGTGCTCAGCGGAACCGTTAGACAAGATGAGGAAATACTGCAATATCCACAACGGCGGAACGTACGTATTCGAGGATTGCAGAACCACGGCCAGGAAGTCAAAGAGATTAATGCAGGACAGAGGGCCGCCCTGAATTTAGCAGGAATCGCCAAAGAAGAAATTCAGCGTGGTGACCAGTTGGCGCATCCGGAATCATTACTGAACAGTTATTTGCTTAATGTGTCATTGACTCTGTTGGAAGACGTTTTAGCCCCACTGAAAAACAGGACCCGTGTTCGCGTTCATCTTGGCAGCAAGGAAGTTTTTGGACGAATTGCTTTGTTGGAAGGTGAAACTTTGTCTCCTGGAAAAACAGCGCTGGTTCAATTACGTTTGGAAAGTTTGGTAAGCGGTAGTTATGGAGACCGATTTATCGTCCGGAGTTATTCACCAATGATTACCTTAGGTGGAGGAATGGTGATTGACCCTTCTCCCGGTAAATCCAGGAGAGTACAGCACGAACTTCCTGAACGGCTGGAACGTCTTCATGTTGGTAATGAAAATATTCGATCTGAAGAAGTGATCTATTTGCAGTCCGTTCGGGGAGTAACTGAGTCTGAATTTTCGGTTCGTACCGGCCTTTCCAGCAGGCAGTCCGGAAAAGCTTTGCAGCTTTTGCAAAGTCAGCAGAAAGTACTTTGTGTTGAACCTCTCACAGGACGTTATCTGCATGTGGAGCATATTGTGCGAATCGGCAAATTTTTGAGCAAAGCGTTGGAGCAGCATCACAAAAAATTCCCTGATCGCGATGGGATGACCCGTTCTGAACTTGGTGGTAAACTTTCCTTGATTTTTACAGAAAAAGAGGTTGAAAAACTGCTAAAATATCTGGTGAAGGTTGGTCTGTTTACACAAAATGATCAGTATATTTCCTTAGCAGAACATCAGCCGCAGGCATCACAAAGCAGGGAAGACAGTCTTGCACGCTGCCTTGAATTGATTAAGTCCGGTGGTTTTCAACCTTTACGCCGTACACATTTACTCCAGGAACTGGGTTTAAACGAAAAGGATGGAATGACATTACTCAAATCTGCAGCACATTCAAAACGACTTGTACGGGTTGCAGAGGATTTACACTATATTCCAGAGCAAATTGCATCAATTATAGAAAGTCTGCGGTTTTATTTTAGTGAAAATCCAAACATTACTGTAATCCAATTCAAAGAATTACTAAACATTTCTCGCAAACATGCAATTGATTTGTTAGAGTATTTTGACAGTCAACAGCTCACAATTCGGGAAGATAACCACCGAATTCCGGCCAGAATTACAGCTTTAAACAATTAAAGAAAACGGCATACAAAGTGTTTTTACTTCAAGTTATAATTTTCCCAATTTTACTTGTCACTTTACTGAGCGTGTGGAACTTTCAAACAGTAACTGTAACAGCTCATGCCCAAAGTTTGCTGAGTGACAGCGAGTGGTTGGAGGAAAATAAGGATGTTTTCGGCAAACAGGAGCTTACTTTGCAAAATATTCCGTTGAGACCTTCTGACTTGTCCTCCACTCCTACAGTTCTGCCGGAATCGTTCCTAATTCCTCTTGAAACCGGCGGACAATATTTTTCAACAGTTCCTCAAAAACCTGCCCTGCCTTTGATAGAACAGAAAGATCAAAGCGAAAATCCTTCAGGCTCTTTTTTAAGCAGACTTTTTCCCTGGTTTAGCAGTACAGAGCAATCTACATCCACTAACCTGGATACTGCTTCAGAAATGCATAATGCAGAAACTAGGGTGGAGTGGGCTGATTCAGAATTTGCGGGAATAAAAATGCTGATAACAGAAATTGAAAGGCTGCTCATATCAGATCCGGTAACTGCCAGGGAAATGTACGAGGAAATAGAAGATCAGTTGGAGATTGATGAGCGTACACGGCTGAAAGTACAATTGCTTTATTATTTGAAAAAGTGGTCTTCTGTAGAGCAGTTAGCAGAAGTATTTTTGAGCGAACGTCCAGAAAGTAAGATGGCCTCTTTGATGTTTTATTTTTTGAACAAATCACTGATGGCTCAGCATAAGCCTCTCAGTCAAAATTTGATTTTCAGGAAACGTGCAGTGGAAACTCTGGAAGCAAAATTCCGCAGTGATTTTTTGTTCATTCTCAGTAACGAAGCATTTCTTGAAGGCGATCTTTTAACTGCAATACAATATCGCCTTGAAGGAATGAATAAAGCAAAAACTGCTAATGTTGCCAGTATGGAAAAATTGAATGGTTTGTTAAATAAAGTTCAGTCTCCTGAAATACTGCGAATTTTATCAGAGAATAATAAGAATGTTAAATGGCTGCAGAAAAAAATCTTCATAATGGAATTGGAACTTCTGGCTAAACTGAAACGTTACCGTGATGCATTGGGGATTTTAGAGCAAAGAATGTCTGCTGCAAGGGTAATAGGAGATCAGGAAGAGCTTGAAGTTTTGAAGCAAATACAGATCCGCTATACAAATGCTTTGAACGTCAATCCTCGCCGAATTGGGGTAATACTTCCCTTGAGCAGTTCCAGCGTAAAAGTTTCCCGATTGGCACAGCAAACTATGAATGGTTTGTGGCTGGCACTTCATGCAAACGAAATTCCTGCAGTGCCTGAAAACATGGGTGACGATGAGGCTTCGCAAGAAAATGAAATAACCGGCAAATCAGAAGATAAAGACAATGCTCAGGCGGAATCTGATTCGAGGAAATTTGAAGATTCTTGGGAACTTGTTGTACGTGATTCACAGTTGAATCAGGAAATAACCAAAAGCTTGGTACGCGAATTGGTGGAGACGGAAAGGGTGATTGCCATAATTGGACCTCTTGCCCGGAAAACATCAGAGGCTGCTGCAGAAGAAGCTGAGCGTTTGCGGGTTCCTTTAATTTCTCTTTCTTTGACAGAAAGCATTCCGGAACTTGGTGAATTTATATTTCGTAATAATCAAAGCTGGAAACAGGAAATCCAAGAATTGTTGGAATATGCAACGAGTGAGCTCCAGGCTTGCCGTTTCCTGATACTTTATGCAAAAACACGGGAAGGTCGACAAAAAATGAGACTATTTTGGGATGCCGCAGTTCTGAAGGGATGCAAAGTAGTTGCAGTTGAAGGTTTTAAGGATGAAGGTCAAAAAAGTCTAGTGAACGAATTCGATACTTTCACAGGCAAAATAAGACGTTTGGGTACAGAAGACAAAATAATTTTGAAGGAACTTAAAGAGAAGGAAGTGCCGATTCACAACTTTGATGCCGTTTTTGTAGCCGTTGGTTCGGGTGGTGTAAAAAATTTAAGTCTCATCTTTCCATACAGTGAAGTGTACAAAATGAGAAAAACGACTTTTCTGGGAGATAGTGGTTGGAATGATTCAGCCCTGCCGTATGCTCCGGGACTTCGAGGAGTGAAAAACCCCGTATTTGTGGACAGTTTTTTCCTGCAAAGTAAAACACCGGCCATACAGCAACTGTTAAGACTCCATGAACGGATTTTATATCGGCATCAAAATTATATTGGTCCTACAGCTTATACTGCTTTTGCCTATGATACGCTGATAATCTTGATGCGGTTGCTTGAAGACGAGCGAAATCAGAGCCACCGCGATCTGCGGGATGCCTTGATAAATATGCAGATGTTTCCCGGTGTTACCGGCAATTTACGCTTCGATGAAAAGGGTAAAGTTGAACGTGAAATGCAACTGTTGACTTTACGGAGGGGGAAAATTCAGCCTTTGAATTAAAAGTATTATGAGGCTGAATATGTACAGGCAGCAGATTTCACTGCCTGATTAAGTTCTGACTATTTTACAAAAAGTGATTCAAGGTCCTTAAATGGAACTTGTTCAGGCTTCACATTTTGCTGCGGTTCATTGGTATTTCCCGTGTTACTGGCGTCGCCTATTGCAGATTCTGGATAAGAATCATTGGGACCACCAATCATCAAGTCATCCTCTTTTTTCTCAAGGGGCTTTTCTGGTCGGATTTCTGCGTAAAAGTTGCGCTTTGACTGTGCTTTCATAAGAATTTTTTGTTCTTCCAGGGGCTCTTCAACCAAATCTGCAACTTGCCGCAAACGATAACTATATTGACGACTAACCTCTAAAAGACGTCCGCCGGGAATGCACTCCGGACTGTCCTGGAATGTCCCAAAATCATCTACTATGACTGCGTGTTTTAGAGCTTCAGGACCCAAATAAACTAAAATATAGGAGTTTTCAGGATCTGATACTTCCTCTTCCTCATGAGTTTCAAATTTTAACCATTTCATATTTGCCTCCTAATAACTTAAATATTGTTAAATCATTGATTAAACCCCTGCGAAAAACATGCCATTCCCTGTGGATTATTAGAACATTTTACTCTGGAATATTGAAAAACTTAGCGGGATGTGGATTCGCGGAATAATGAGAAAATATCAATAATAATTACAGTTATATAGATAGTAAAAACGGTTTATACAATTTTTCTTTATCAAGTTCACCTAACATGAATTGGATATTGCTTTATGGTATTCAGAGAATAAATTTGATTTATTTATATTTGAATATTAAGATATTTACTAATGAAAAGGAGATACCATGAAAACTTCAGCAAGTAAAAACGAAATATTAAAACGTGAGCTCGAACAACTATTTGGCGAGCAGGATGCAAATATTGAAACTGCAGCACAGTGTTTAAAGGTTATGTCTCATCCTGCCCGCCTGCGTATTTTGTGTGCCTTGCG
>Ga0207963_1001181_pt1 | contig 13792 bp, 10 predicted proteins | sample Knorr_S15_td_NAD_FD_185604 | JGI IMG/M metagenome (GOLD analysis project Ga0207963, IMG submission 185604) | Marine microbial communities from Southern Atlantic Ocean transect - Knorr_S15_td_NADW_ad_2500m_LV_A (SPAdes) (version 2) | ecosystem: Environmental > Aquatic > Marine > Oceanic | place...
ATCATATGAAAAAATAACTAATCTTGATGAACAAAATCGATTTCTTGCTCAGATTGATTATGTATATCCAATAGATGAAAATACTCAATTTGAATTAGGATATAGAGGTAGAAAAGTGGATAGAGAAACTGATTATGATGTTTCATATCTGACTTCTATACAATGTGTAACAACTCCTTGTGAAGATATTTATCAATCAGATCCAGGGCTGTCAAATATATTTGCCTATGAAGAGTTTGTTAATGCTTTTTATAGTCAATATGGAAAAAAAGTTGATAAATTATCTTTTTTACTTGGACTTAGATTTGAAGGTTCAAAACAAGAGATAGATCAAAGAACAACTAATCAGTTTGAGATAAAAAAATACTCTGATTGGTTTCCTACTTTAAATTTAGCATATGAATTTTCAAAAATGGAATCAATTACTTTTGGATATAGTAAAAGAATTAGAAGACCAAGAGGTTGGAATATTAATCCTTTTCCAAGAAGAAGTTCAGTTACCAGTGTAAGAAGAGGAAATCCTTTTTTGGATCCAACATTTACGAACTCTCTTGAGATAGGTTATTTAAAGAGATTAGAAAAGTTTACAATTAACGGTGAAATCTTTTATAGCAATTCAAAGAATAATAGTGTTAGAGTAACAGAAGAAACTGGAGAACTTGTAACAGTTACAGGAGGAAGGGATGATGAATCAAATCCAACACTTCAAGTTCCAGTTCTAGAGTCCTATCCTATCAACCTATCTGAAAACACTAGGTTTGGTGCTGTTTTAAATTTGACTTATACTCCATCTAGAAGTGTAAGACTTAATGCTAGTTTTACATTAAATGATAATAAGCAAAGAGGCGAGTATAAAGGTCAAAGTTTTGATTCTGATAATACAAGTTGGAGTACTAGATTCTCAGGTTTTATTAAACTCCCTGCAGATATAAGTTGGCAACTATTCGGGTACTTTAGGGGACCACGTGAAACTGCTCAAAGTAGAAGTAAAGCTTTTGGAACTGTAACTTCTGCTTTTCAAAAAACTATCCTCAAAAAGAAAGGAACAATTTCATTTAAAGTAAATGATGTGTTTAATACTGGTAGATACAGATATGAGTCATTTACTGACACATTCTTTAGAGAAGGAGAAGGCCAATGGAGAGAGCCATCATATGTTCTAACTCTTTCTTATAGGTTTAATGATAAAAATAATAAGAAAAGTAGACGACAAAGGAGTAATGATTTAAACTTTGGTGGAGGTGAAGAAGATCAACCAATATTTATCCCTTAAGTTTTTTTAAGATTATTTCTTTAATCTTAATAAACAAATAAGAAGAAGCCCAATAAGGCGCTAAAATTGCAAGGAAAATAAGAAGCCAGAAGCCTAGTGTAAATATTGCTAAAAACGCTAAAAATCCAAGGTATTGCTGAAACTCCATATATTTGTACTATAAAAGACAAAATTAATTTATTTTAAGTAAATTACAAATTAATGAACTATAGAATTGAAAAAGATACTTTAGGAGAAGTGAAGGTTCCAAAAGATAAGTTATGGGGTCCCCAAACTGAAAGATCTAGACAAAACTTTAAGATTGGTGATGAAGCTTCCATGCCAATTGAAATAATTCATGCCTATGCACATATAAAAAAATCTGCAGCTCATGCAAACTTTGATTTAGGAATACTTTCAAAGAAAAAGTTAAATCTTATAACTAAAGTATGTGATGAAATATTAAATGGTTATCATGATAATCAATTCCCACTTGTAATTTGGCAAACTGGATCTGGTACTCAAACTAATATGAATGTTAATGAAGTTATTGTAAATAGAGCGCATTTAATAGAAAAAAAGAGTTTAGTGAAGGATAAAAAAACTCTATCCCCTAATGATGATGTAAATAAATCTCAATCATCTAATGATACATTTCCAACAGCAATTAACATTGCTGCTCTTATTATGATTAAAAACAACACATTGCCTAACTTAAAAAAATTAAGAAATAGTTTAGAAAATAAATCTAAGCAATTTAAAAATATAGTTAAAATTGGTAGAACGCATATGATGGATGCAACTCCTATTACCTTAGGACAAGAGTTCTCAGGCTATGTTTCTCAAATTGATCATGGAATTGAAACTATAAATAATTCTTTAAAACATCTTGCTGAACTAGCTATAGGAGGAACTGCTGTAGGAACTGGACTAAATACTCCAAAAGGATACTCCAAAAAGGTTGTTAGTTACATATCAAAATTCACAGGAATAAAATTCAAAGAAGCACAAAATAAATTTGAAGCAATAGCAAGTCATGACTGTATAGTAGAATCTCATGGAGCTCTTAAAACTGTTGCATCATCAATTTTCAAAATTTCAAATGATATTAGGTTTTTAGGATCAGGACCAAGATCAGGTATTGGAGAATTAATACTTCCCTCTAATGAACCTGGCAGCTCAATTATGCCTGGCAAAGTTAATCCAACTCAATGTGAGGCTATATCAATGGTTTGTACTCAAATAATGGGGAATGATGTTTCAACGACAATAGCAGGTGCTAATGGTCATCTTGAACTTAATGTTTTTAAGCCTCTAATTGCAAATAACATTCTCCAGTCATCAAGAATTCTTGGTGATGCATGTTTAAGTTTTGCTGAAAAATGCATAGATGGAATAAAGCCTAATAAGAAAAGAATAAAAACATTTCTAAAGGATTCATTAATGCTAGTTACAGCTTTGAATTCTAAAGTAGGATACCATAAAGCTGCTGAAATTGCTAATAAGGCTTATGATGAAGAAACTACATTGAAAAAAGCAGCAATAGATTTAAATTATTTGACTGCTAAGGAGTTTGATGAAATAGTCAATCCTAAAAAAATGACTAATAATGAAGGTTAGTATAATACCTTTTGAATCAAAATACTCAGAACATTTTTACTTATTAAATTACGATTGGTTAGATGAATATTTTTATGTAGAGCCATATGATGAACAAGTTCTAAAAAATTGTAAAGAAGAAATAATAGACAAAGGAGGATATATATTTTTTGCTTTGTATGAAAATGAAGTAGTTGCTACTATGGCACTTCTTCCAAGAGATAATAGTATTTATGAATTAAATAAAATGGCAGTAAAAAAAGAATTAAGAGGAAAAGGGATAGGTAATAAACTTGTTCAATTCACTATTGATTTCTGCAAACAGAAAAAATTCAAATCAATAATTCTCTATTCAAATACTGTCCTTAATAACTCAATCCACCTCTACAAAAAATATGGATTTAAAGAAATTAAATCTGAGGGAGATACTCCATATAAAAGGAGTGATATAAAAATGGAAATGCAACTAGTTTATTCTTGACACTAACTTACCATACCAATCCTTCCATGAATATTTTCTTGCAAATACATAGAGTAGAATTGGATAAATAATAAGTGGGATTATAAAATTAAGTGATGTTAATGCTGGATCAGAGATATCCCTTAAAATAGATTCTGTTTCAAATACTGTCCAACTAGAGGTTAAAAGTAATACTATAAACAAATTATTAGCTGCATGAAACCCTATCGCTAATTCAAGACCCTCATCCATTAAAGTCATAATACCAAGAATAAAACCATAAGCTAGATATTGAACCATAATCAGGTATCCTAGAGCTCCAACTTCAGGGTTGGTTAAATGAAGAAGTCCAAAAATAATTGAAGTAAATAGCAAAGCTAATAGACGGCTATTAAATAGTCCTCCAAAACCTTGCATTAGATATCCTCTAAATATAAGTTCCTCTACAGTAGTTTGAACTGGTATAAGGAGAATTGCAATAACAGATAAGATTAAAAACTCTTTAAGCTTAAAGTTAAATTCATAATTTTCTGGTGAAATAAAATAACCAATTATAACAAATGTTGTTATAACTACTCCCCAAAGTAAAAATGAAAATATTATTCTATTATAATCAATTTTTTTTCTTTTAGTTACAATAGTTTTAAAAGATAATTCATGAAGCTTAACTACTACCAACCATATTGCAGGAACCATAAACAAAGAAGGTATTAGTAAAAGAAAAAATCTAAGATTCAAAGATCGTATTGATTTTATAATATCCGTTACAGTAGTTTCAGGAGTAATATTTTCTGTATTAGCAAGTAAAAGAGGAATAGTGCCTATTTGATTAAAAACGAGAATAATAAAACAGCCCAAAATATAATATCCGAAACGTTTTTTTCTAAATGTTAGTCTATCAAGAAACATTAACTAAAATTAGTTAAAATTATCATATAGATAATTGAGAATAACATATGGAAATAGATAGTCTGAATATTATATTTTACCAAAGTCCTTTTGTCATAATTTTTCATTAAACCAATAAATAAAAACAAACTATTAATAATTACTATTGGTACTAGATAATAAAGTATCTTATCAGTTGTTCTATTAGCTATTTCAAAAAGAGATGCAGTTGCTAAAATTAAATTTAAGCCATAAATCCATCTTGAATTTTTCTTTCCTAGTAATACAACTAGATTATTTCTACCAACTTTTTTGTCAGATGTATAATCTGGGTATTGGTTTATAAACAAAATATTAGTTGTTAATAATCCCAGTGGTATTCCAAGAATAATTAAATTATAAAATTCTTGAGAATATAATTGAATAGTATCAATTGATATTGCAAAACCTGCTCCTAATGTAAGAAGAGGTCCAAATGCTAGAAAAATTGATATCTCACCAAGGCCATATAATGATGATAACTTAATTGGTTTAGCTGTATAAAAGTATCCAATAAACACTCCTATAAACGCTATTATGATGGAGTATATTGCATTTGAAGTAGAGCCAGTATTTATATAACTAGCATAAAGAATTCCAAAGGCTGTTAACAATCCTAAAATAAACATTCTATTAGCTAAGCTTTTAGTTCCCTTTAGTGTTATTAATCCTAGTTCAACTGCCCTACTACCACCTGATAGTTGAGCACCTTTTAAGATAGAAGAATTCATTCCAGCATTAAAATATTCTGTATTAGCTTCATCCGTTCCATCAGAAACATCGTAATAGTCATTATATAAATTAGAAAACAGATGAAAAAAGAGTATACCAACTGTAGTTAGAAGCAATGAAATTGGACTAAATAGATTATCTCCTATACCTGCATAGTATGATGCAACTGAAAAAATTGGAAATAATGATGCAGAAGCAAAACCAACTCTTGTAATTGCAACACCCTTGATAATTTTTGTAAGGAAGTTTATTTTAATATTAACTTCTTCTGATATCTCTTCAGTAATTCCACAATATCCAGTTTGGGGTTTATTTTTTCCATTTGCAAAATTTGGAGTTATTTGAATCCTAGCAGCAAATTGGCTACCATCTTTTCTAATAAAATTTGTTTTAGTAGTATGTTCTCCAGTTTGATTAGCCTTTTTAAGCCATCCTAATACATTTTGAAGAACAATCTCTCCAGGAGAAAAAATTGAGACTCTTTTGATGTCTACTAAATCATTAGAATCATAGCCAAACATCTGAATAGCTCCATCATTAAGATTCGTGATTAAACCCTCCATATCACATATAATAACACTTTTCATAAATTGATTTTTAATTAAAGTCCAAATATAATAGAGTAATCTTTTTAAAAGAAATATTTAACACAAAAGATATTAAAGGCTTAGGGTTAGTGTAGTTAATTTAGCAAAGGAAATATCTTTTCCATCTTTGTCTGTAATAGAAATTTTCCATAATTGCATTGTTCTCCCCATTTTGATAGCATCTGCTCTAGCAAATACCTCACCAGATTTTATTCCCCTAACATGACTAATTGATAATTCAATACCTCTAAGCATTTGATTATCCTTTTTACAAAAAACAGCTGAAGCAGTACTTCCTACTGTCTCTGCTAATGCTGCTGTTGCTCCACCATGAAGAACACCAGTTGGTTGATGAAGATCGGAAGTTACGTTCATTTTAGCTATTAGATAGTCCTCACCTACTTCAGTAAATACTATACCTAATTTAGTACTTAAAGTTCCTTGATTTCTAGAATTTATCTCACTTAGTAATAATTTTTTATCCATTAATTATTACTCTTTAACTTCTTCGAAATCAACATCTTGAACATCGTCTCCTTCTGATTTTTTATCTCCTCCAGAAGAAGATTTTTCATCAGCTTGAGCTTTATACATTTCTTCAGATGCATTTTTCCAAGCTTCATTTATTTCATTTAATGAAGATTCTATTTTTTCAAGATCCTTTGATTCGTGAGCTTTCTTTAATTCTTCTAAAGCAGACTCAATAGGTTTCTTTTTATCATCAGAAAGTTTATCTCCAAATTCCTTTAACTGCTTCTCAGTTTGAAAAATCATTTGGTCAGCACTATTAAACTTATCTACTTCATCTTTTGCTTTTTTATCAGCTTCAGCATTAGCCTCAGCATCTTTCTTCATCTTTTCAATCTCTTTTTCAGTTAACCCAGATGAAGCTTCAATCCTTACATCCTTAGATTTATTAGTTGCTTTATCTAAGGCACTAACTTTTATAATCCCATTTGCATCAATATCAAAAGTTACCTCAATCTGAGGAACACCTCTTGGTGCCGGTGGAATTCCATCAAGATGGAATCTACCTATAGTTTTATTATCTTTTGCCATTGATCTTTCACCCTGTAAAACATGAATTTCTACTGATGGTTGATTATCTGCAGCAGTTGAGAATACTTGTGATTTTTTTGATGGTATAGTGGTGTTTGCCTCAATTAACTTGGTCATAACATCTCCCATTGTGGCTATTCCTAAGGACAATGGAGTAACATCAAGCAATAAGACATCTTCAACATCTCCAGTAAGAACTCCCCCTTGAATTGCAGCTCCTATAGCAACAACTTCATCAGGGTTAACACCTTTAGATGGTTTTTTTCCAAAAAATGCTTCTACTTCTTTCTGAATTATTGGAATTCTTGTAGAACCACCTACCAAAAGTACCTCATCTATATCTGATTTAGACAAGCCAGAATCTTTCATTGCTTTTTTAAGTGGTTCTAGAGATCTTTTTACTAATTCATCTGATAATTTTTCAAACTTAGCTCTTGTTAAAGATGTCACTAAGTGTTTAGGACCAGATGATGTAGCGGTAACATAAGGTAAATTAATTTCAGTCTGAGTTGATGAGGACAATTCAATCTTTGCTTTTTCTGCTGCTTCTTTTAGTCTTTGAAGAGCCATAGGGTCTTCTCTTAAATCAATTTGTTCTGATTTTTTAAATTCTTCAGCTAGAAAATCTATTATTACTTGATCAAAATCATCACCTCCTAAATGGGTGTCACCACTAGTTGCTAATACTTCAAATACACCATCTCCTAGCTCAAGTATTGATATATCAAAAGTACCACCTCCTAGATCATAAACAGCAATTTTTTTATCCTTTCCTCCTTTATCCATCCCATAGGCTAATGCAGCGGCAGTAGGTTCATTAATAATTCTTTCAACCTTTAATCCTGCGATTTCTCCAGCTTCTTTGGTAGCTTGTCTTTGAGAATCATTAAAATATGCTGGAACTGTAACTACAGCCTCAGATACACTCTGTCCAAGATAATCTTCTGCGGTTTTCTTCATTTTTTGAAGAACCATAGCAGACAATTCTTGAGGAGTATATAGCCTTCCATCTATATCTACCCTTGGAGTATCATTCTCTCCTTTTACAACTTTATAAGCAACAGTCTTAACTTCTTTAGAAGATTCTGTATACTTATTCCCCATAAACCGCTTAATTGATGAAATAGTTTTTGTTGGATTTGTTACAGCTTGTCTTTTAGCTGGATCTCCAACCTTAATTTCACCATCTTCAACAAATGCTGTCACAGATGGTGTTGTTCTTTTTCCTTCAGCATTAGGTATAACAACAGGTTCACTTCCCTCCATAACAGATACACATGAATTTGTAGTTCCTAAATCGATTCCTATAATTTTACTCATAACTTTATATTTTAAATATTAATGACAAGCATTATGCCAATATTAGAATAAATGACATTATGTCATGTTTGTCATTAATTTATTTACATTACTTTTGTCAAAAAAACTCATGATTAGTCAATCAAAACAGGATAGAGTTACAATAAAGCTGCTTGAACAAATGAAAAGTGATGGTGAAAAAATATCTATGCTTACTGCATATGATTATAGTTTTGCAAAGATAATTGATAATGCTGGTGTTGATATAATCCTAGTGGGGGATTCAGCTTCAAATGTTATGGCTGGCCATGAAACTACTTTACCTATTACTTTAGATCAAATGATTTATCATGCTAGTTCAGTTGTTAGAGCTGTAAAAAGAGCTTTAGTTGTTGTTGACCTTCCTTTTGGAACTTATCAGGCTGATTCTAAAGAAGCATTAAAATCAGCAATCAGAATAATGAAGGAATCAGGAGCTCATGCCGTAAAATTAGAGGGAGGTAAACTTGTTAAAGATTCTATAGAAAGAATACTGAAAGCTGGTATTCCTGTTATGGGGCACTTAGGGCTAACCCCTCAATCAATATATAAGTTTGGAACTTATAGTGTTAGAGCAAAAGAAGAAAAAGAAGCAAAAACATTAATAAAAGATGCATTATTGATTGAGAAAAGTGGATGTTTCTCTTTAGTTCTTGAAAAAATCCCTAATATACTTTCTAAAAAAGTATCAAATAAATTAAAAATACCAATTATAGGAATTGGTGCTGGATCTAGTCTTGATGGTCAAGTACTAGTTTCTCATGATATGCTCGGGATGAATAAAGACTTCAGCCCTCGATTTCTTAGAAGATATCTTGATTTAGACTCATTAATTACTAATGCAGTCAAAAAATACTCAAAGGATATAAAAAATGGAGACTTTCCTAATAAGGAAGAACAATATTAAATTGCATTTTACTAAATCTAATGTAGTCTTTGAAGACAATCATCTTATTATTGCAAACAAGCCCCCTGGACTATTAGTTCAAGGAGACAAGACTGGAGATAAGAGTCTAATTGATTTGGTTAAAGAATATCTAAAAGTTGAATATTCTAAAAAAGGTAATGTTTTTTTAGGATTAGTAAATCGAATTGATAGACCTACTTCTGGAATTGTTATTCTTGCTAAAACTAGCAAAGCACTTTCACGAATGAACTCTTTGATTAAGAATAGAGAAATTAAGAAGTTTTATTGGATTATTATCAGTAAAAACTTCCCTAAAAATGATGGGGCTTTAAATGGATGGTTCAGAAAGAATTCAAAACAAAATAAATCTTTTGTATATGAGAAGAAAGTAACTAATTCTAAATTAGGTTCTTTAAAATACACAAAGATTAAAGATTTCAAAAGGTATAGTCTATTTGAAATTGACCTTGAAACAGGAAGACACCATCAAATTAGAGCTCAATTCTCAAAACTTGGATATCCAATTGTGGGTGACTTAAAATATGGCGCTAAAAGATCATTGAAAGACGGGAGTATATACCTACATTCAAGAAGAATTATATTTGAACACCCTATAAAAAAAAATAAAATTGACCTTATAGCTAAACCTCCTAGGAATGGTTTATGGACTGCTTCTCTTTTCGATTTAGACTAATAGCCTTTTCTTTAATAATATCTCTAAGAGGCTTGCGTTCAATTTTACTCTCTAAATAAGATAAGATATCTAGATACAGAAAAGATCTTTTTTCATAAGGATCATTTTCAAACTTTTTAAGCTCCTTATATAATTTCTTTAAACTGTCTTTTATATCATGAGGATATATATTTTCAAGATTTCTGACATACCTAATTAGCGCCTTTTGCACCTCATAAAGATCATTCATTTTCAGAAGATATTTGTATGTATTTCTAATAATTTTATCTAAATGATAATCATATCCAGCCTCATAATGTGCCATTAAATTTAATACTCTTGTAAAACATTGAAGATCTTCCCTCATTTTTAAATTTTTATCTTTAATTATCTTATCTAAGTAAACAATACATTTTTCGTAATCATCTAAAGCAAAATACATGCATGCTATTTTATAATAAAGAAGCATTATATGAGTTGGATCAATCAAATCTTTATTTTCTTCAATCCCATCTAAAACATTAGGAATAATATTTAGACTATCTTCAAAATTACCTTCTAAGGCATATAGATTAAATAAATTATTGTATTTATATAAAAAAGATAATGATGAGATATTTTGATTTCTCCTAAAATCATCACTTTCAATATTACTGATTAACTTATTAAGTGTTATTTTAAATTTAGAGGGGTGCTTAATTAATGCTAAAGCCTCTAAAAGATAATTAGTTCCCTTTAAATAAAAAACCGGATGTATATTAATCATATCTGGGTTTTTTTCAAACATATCAACCCACTTTGAGGCATATTTATAACTTGACAAAAAGTCTTGTGTTATTAAACTATACCATACCCAGGCCTTATAATATAAAAGCTCTTCTCTAAAACCTAAATTGTCAATATTTATCTTTGGCATTCTAGCATAAAAGAATTTAGTTAGAGTCCTATAATCCTCATCGCTTTTTACATACCCAACTTTTATAAGCTTTTCATATAATTGAAGTGAAATATTTGAAAGTCTGCTTGAAATATCATTTTGCTTCCTCAAATAATCAGCTTGAGTTGTTAGCTCTTCAGTTCTATTTGACATACTCCTAGTAATATATTGTGACTCTATTAATTTTTCAAACTCAACAATTTCATATGCAGAAATTTTTTCATCATATTTATATGCAATATTCTTTGCTTTATCTAATGCCTTTAAACTTTGCTTATATAAACCCTTTTGATATAAAATAGTAGCAAAGTCAATTTGACTTCTAATTTTAAGTTTAATATTTTTATGAACTGGATTTAATCGGAGACTAATTAAAATTTGTTTATATAAATGAGCTTTTAAATTAGATAATTGCTGTTTCGAAACAATTCCTTTCTCTAGAATCGTTTTCTCTTCATACCTGTCCATTTTTTCTAATTGATTAAATAAGTTTAAAAACTTTGAATCCTCATTAGAATGCATTCTTCCAACATATAATTTAAATTGCCTCTTTTCTGACTTAGTTAATGATTTAACTAAAATAAATAAGTTATCTTTTACATCATTAGTCATTGTATTATATTTTTATTTAAAATACTGGTTATTAATCCATTAAATCAATTACAAATGTAACGAATATTGTAATAGTTAATGGTTTTTTTTATCTAATCTATATATATGTAATAAATTAGCAGATAACATGAAAGATGTAGTAAAAATATTTGATACAACTTTAAGAGATGGAGAGCAGGTGCCAGGTTGCAAACTTGATACTAAAAATAAACTAAATTTAGCTATACAACTTGACAATTTAGGAGTTGATATACTTGAAGCAGGTTTTCCAATCTCTAGTCCTGGTGATTTTGAATCTGTAATTGAGATTTCAAAAAATGTCAAAAATGCATCAGTATGTGCTCTAAGCAGAGCAAATGAAAAAGATATTGAAGTGGCAGCTGAATCTCTTAGGCATGCTATAAAACCCAGAATACATACAGGTATAGGAACTTCTGATATACATATAAAATATAAATTTAACTCAAATAAAGACGCAATAATTGAATTGGCAAAACGATCAGTTTCTTATGCTAAAAAATTTGTAGAGGACGTAGAGTTTTATGCTGAAGATGCCGGTAGAACTGATAATATTTTTCTTGCAAAAGTCTGTGAAGAGGTTATAAAATCAGGCGCCACAGTTCTTAATATTCCTGACACAACTGGATACTGTCTACCTAGTGAATACGGAGAAAAAATTAAATTTTTAAAAGAAAATGTAAAAGGAATTAATAATGTTACTATTTCATGTCATTGTCATAATGATCTTGGATTAGCTACTGCAAATTCTATTTCCGGAGTAATTAATGGTGCTCGACAAATAGAATGTACAATAAATGGAATTGGAGAAAGAGCAGGTAATACTTCTTTAGAAGAAGTTGTAATGATAATGAGACAACATCCTAGTCTAAATCTTGATACTAATATAAATTCAAAATTATTATATAGTACAAGTCAACAAGTTTCAGATTTAATGGGAATGCCTGTTCAACCAAACAAGGCTGTTGTTGGCTCCAATGCTTTTTCACATAGCTCAGGAATACATCAGGATGGGGTAATAAAAAAAAGGGAAACATATGAAATTATTGACCCTAAAGATGTTGGTGTTGATAAATCTTCAATTATATTAACTGCTAGAAGTGGTAGAGCAGCTCTTGCTTACAAAATGAAAGAAATTGGTGTAGAACTAACAAAGGTTCAACTTGACTCTGTATATCAAGAATTCATTACTTTAGCAGACATTCAAAAAGAAATTTCAGAAAGAGATCTACCAATTCTTCTAGATAAACAAAATATTAAGTATGGGTAAAACATTATTTGATAAAGTATGGGATTCTCATGTTATAAATAAGATTGATAATGGTCCTGATGTTTTATTCGTTGATCGTCACTTTATACATGAAGTAACAAGTCCTGTTGCTTTTGTTGGACTTAAGAATAGAAACTTAAAAGTTCTATTTCCAAATAAAACTTTTGCAACAGCAGATCATAATACTCCAACTATTAATCAACACTTGCCAATTAAAGATGCATTATCTGCTCTACAAGTCAAAACTTTAGAAAAAAATTGTGCTAAACATGGTATAGATTTTTGGGGACTAGGACATAAAATGAATGGGATTGTTCATGTCATTGGACCAGAAAATGGCATAACACAACCCGGATTAACTATAGTTTGTGGTGATTCTCATACTTCAACTCATGGAGCCTTTGGAGCCATTGCATTTGGAATTGGTACTTCTGAAGTTGAAATGGTTCTTTCATGTCAATCTATAATGCAGCAAAAACCAAAAAAAATGAAAATTACTATAGATGGTAAACTCAATAGTTGTGTCACGCCAAAGGATGTTGCTATTTATATAATCAGTAAACTTTCTTCTTCTGGAGCTACTGGTTACTTTGTTGAATATTCTGGAGATGTTTTTAAATCAATGACTATGGAAGGAAGAATGACAGTTTGTAATTTAAGTATAGAAATGGGTGCAAGAGGAGGAATGATTGCTCCTGATAAAAAAACTTTTGAATACCTTAAGGGTAAAGAGTTTTCTCCAAAAGATGAAAAATGGGATAGTGCAATAAAATCCTGGAGAAATCTAAAATCAGATCCAAATTCTGTTTTTGACAAAGAAATTTCATTTAATGCCAATGAAATTGAACCTATGATAACATATGGGACAAATCCTGGTATGGCAGTACCAATTTCAAAAGAAATTCCTTATTTCAATGATTCAGGTTCAAAATCTTCGTTTTCTAAGTCACTGGAATACATGAATTTCAAAGAGGGTGAAGTAATGTTAGGAAAAAAAATTGATTATGTATTTCTTGGAAGTTGTACCAATGGAAGAATTGAGGATTTCAGATCATTTGCAAGTTTAATTAAAGGCAAAAGAAAGGCAGAAAATATTGATGCATGGCTAGTTCCAGGATCTCATAAAGTTTTGAAAAGCATTAAGGATGAAGGAATACTTGAAATTTTAATAAATTCTGGATTTAAACTTAGAGAACCAGGATGTTCAGCATGTCTTGCAATGAATGATGATAAAATACCTGCTGGGAAATATGCAGTTAGCACTACTAATAGAAACTTTGAAGGAAGACAAGGGCCTGGAGCAAGAACTATCCTTGCAAGCCCTTTAGTTGCTGCAGCATCTGCTGTTGTTTTTACATTTGTTATTTGTGTTTGTGCATTACTAGCTAAACTATTAATGTATTGTAATTCTGTATTCGTTA
>Ga0207963_1001182_pt1 | contig 13782 bp, 7 predicted proteins | sample Knorr_S15_td_NAD_FD_185604 | JGI IMG/M metagenome (GOLD analysis project Ga0207963, IMG submission 185604) | Marine microbial communities from Southern Atlantic Ocean transect - Knorr_S15_td_NADW_ad_2500m_LV_A (SPAdes) (version 2) | ecosystem: Environmental > Aquatic > Marine > Oceanic | place...
GGGGTTCCCGGGGCCATTGCTGAACGTGACCTCGATCGGGGCGCCCATCTCGTAAACCTCGCTGCCGACGGCCAAACTCACGGGCGGCGGGGTCTGCGCGGCGATGCGGGCCGAGAAGTTCCCGCGCCCGTCGGCGGGGTTCTGCAACTGCCATTCCGGGGCGGTTTCCGTCCCGGCGTTGAGCCAAAAAGTCCCGGCGCTGGCTCCCTTGGCCGGTTCGTCGTGCCGGAGCAACCCCACCTTTCCGATGTTGGTCAGGCCGGTGAACTCAAAGGCCCACGTCACCGAGGTGACCTCCCCGGGCACCCGCACGCGAAGGTCACTGACCGTGACCATGTTGTACCCGGCCCGAAGCGAAAAGGCGTCGCTCTCGAACAGCAGATCGCCCGGCTGTTTCGGGCCGCCCTCCCCCGTCACCACGCCGTTGTTGGCGTAAAAACGCAGCACGCCTTTCTGGCCGGACTCGAAGGGATTCAACGCAGCGTAATACTCGAACTGAATCTGGTTGATCATCCTCTGGCTGCCGTCGAGGGTGAACTCGTCGCCGATCTCCCCGCTGGCAAGTTGGATGTCGCCCTTGGCTCCGCGCGGATTGTCGTACACCACCTTGCCGCCGGGCTGCAGTGCCATCTCGCCCCGGGGATCCACCGGCACCTCCGCCGTTGCATTGCTCTCGCCGTCGTTAAGGTAGATGCGAACCTTGCCCTCGGGTATGGCGCCGAACGGGGACAGGGCGGCGTAGTACTCGAACTGAATGGCCGTCAACTCGCTGTTGTCCCCGTCCAAGACCACCGTGTCCGCGACCTCCCTTGAGGAAAGGTAAACCTTGCCAAGCGAAGTCTCAGCATTTTCGTAAATTATTGTATCGTCCTCCTTGCCTATGGGCACCCCAGCCAAACGCGCGGCAAAGTTGGAGCCGTCCTCGCTCGACCTGAGTTCCCAATCATCGTTGACCTTTTCCCAAAAGTCGTCGTGACTTTTGCCGACAGTCGGGGGGTCGTAAAGCAACAGGCCCGCACGACCGACGCCGAGGTTAAGGAACTCGACCGACCAGGTTACTTCCGAGGTGCCCTCCGGCAGATCCAGGCCAAGCCCATGGACGGTGACCGTGTTGTATTTGTTTTGCAGGGAGAAGGTGTCACTCTCGTAAAGCAAAGTGCCCGGCTGTTGGGCCACCGGCCTGATCTCGGTTAGGACCTGGAAATCGATAGCCACCGACTTGATGGTTTGTGCGGCCACCTGGCCTTGAGATGCGAAGACACCGCACGCAAGCAGACATCCCCGGATGAACTGAACTCCTTTCTTCACGAATATCATAAAAACGTCGGGGCCTCCCGTCCGCTTGGCCAAGTTTCAAGTCAAGCCGTTGGCCTCGTCAATGAAAGAGAGGCAGCCATCCCGTAAAAATCATCCCGCCGCTATCAGTCCGGCCACCTTGGCCAAGGCCTCATCCACCCTGGAGGCGTCCTTACCGCCGCCACGGGCCTGCGTCGGCTTCCCCCCGCCCTTGCCACCGACAACGGGGGCAATCGCTTGGATGATTTTCCCGGCTTGGATACGATCCGTCAGCGAGTCGGCGACGTTGGCCAAAAGCACCACCCGGCCCTCCGCAACCGCGCCCAGCACAATGACGCCCTCGAATTCCCCCTTCAACGTATCGGCAACGGCTTGGGCATAATCGCCATCCGCTTGGCCAAGGTTGGCCGTGACAACCGGCACGCCGGCGATCGTCCCGGCCTTGGCCAAAAGCTCCCGGGCCGTGCCAGCCGCCTGGCTTTGCCGGAGGGCCTTCAATTGTTTCTCCAGTTTCTTGACCTGGCCGAGCGACACCTCGATCTTTTTTTCAATCTCGCGGACCGGCGAATTTAGTGTCTCGGCCAAGGCGGCAATGCGACCGGCATCGGCGCGGGCCTGCCCGGCGGCCACGAGGCCGGCCACGGCCTCCACGCGCCGCACGCCGGCGGCGATCGCCGACTCGGCGCTGATGCGGAACAGGCCAATCTCACCCGTGGCACGCGCGTGGGTGCCGCCGCACAACTCCATCGAGTAGCCGTTAAGCGCGTTGGCCTCGCCGCCGATTTGCACCACGCGAACCGTGTCGCCGTATTTGTCGCCAAAAAACTGCAGGATGGCGTCATTGCCGCTCACCTCGCTGTAAGACGCCTCGGCCCAGCTCACGACGGCGTTGTCGACGATGCGCTCGTTGACCAGTTGCTCGATGTCGGCCAACTGTTGAGGCGTCAGCGCCGGGCTGTTGAAATCAAACGTCAACTTATCCGGGCCGACATAGGAACCCTTTTGCGAGGCGTCCGGGCTGGTGATCTCGTGCAGCGCCCAGTGGAAAAGATGCGTGACCGTGTGTTGGCGCTGGATGGCGGCACGGCGGGCGGCATCCACCGCCAACTCGGCCTCTCCACCAACCTCCGGCACACCATCGCCCTTGATGAAATGCAGGAAAGCATCGCCGGCCTTCTGCGTGCCGGTGACAGCCCATGTTTTGCCGCCGATCGACAGCGTGCCGGTATCGCCGACTTGGCCACCCATCTCGGCATAAAACGGCGATCGATCAAGTACGATGCCGGTGCGTTTCTTTTCCTCAACGACCTCCGTCACGGTGGCGGTGGCGCTGAGTCGTTCAAAGCCGACAAACTCCGTCGTCGCACCGGAGGAGAGGCTCGAGACACTGATGATCTCCTTTTTCTGCGCGGCCCTTGCGCGGTCGCGCTGCTGCTCCATCAGCGTGTCGAAACCGGCGTTGTCCACCGTCAAGCCGGCCTCACGCGCCATCAACTCCGTAAGATCCAGCGGAAAGCCATACGTGTCATAAAGCTTGAAGGCAAACTCGCCGGTCAGCTCTTTTTTATCTCCCATTTTTCCGACTTCTTCGTGGAAGAGGTCGATGCCGCGGTCGAGGGTTTTGTTGAACGACTCCTCCTCGGTACGGATGGTTTTCTGGACGATTTCGCGGCGCTTTTTTAACTCGGGAAAAACGTCTCCCATCGAGTCCGCCAGCACATCGACGAGCTTGTAAAAAAAAGGCTCGTGAAACCCGAGCGTGCGCCCGTAGCGCACGGCGCGGCGCAGGATGCGGCGCAGAACGTAGTTGCGATCGGTGTTCCCCGGCTGGATGCCGTCGGCAATCGAGAAACTCAGCGTGCGGATGTGGTCGCCGATGACTCGAAAGGCGGTGTCGGTTTTTTCCTGCCCGGTCTGCCCGGGGCCGGGCAGCGTGGCGGCGTATTTTTTGCCGCTCAGTTTCTCGAGCTCGGCGAAGATGGGACTGAAAACGTCGGTGTCATAATTGGAAACCGGCCTGCTGAAGTCGGTGAAACCGTTGGTGGACTGCATGACGGCGGCGACACGCTCGAAGCCCATCCCGGTGTCCACGTGCCGGGCGGCGAGCGGCACGAACGTGCCGTCCGGGTTGGCGTTGTACTGGATGAAGACCAGATTCCAAATCTCTATGCACTGTCCGCTGTCGGCGTTGACGAGGCTGCCCTTCGTGTCGCCCTCCGGGGTGAGGTCGATGTGCAACTCGCTACACGGGCCGCACGGGCCGGTGTCGCCCATCATCCAGAAGTTATCCTTCTTGTTGCCATTGATGATGTGCACGGCGGGGTCGAGCCCGGCGGCGGTAAAGATCGCCGCCCAACAGTCGTGCGCCTCCTGGTCGAACTCGCTTGGCTCGCCTTCGCCCGGCTGGTACACGGTGGCGTAGAGTCGCTCTTTCGGAAATCCCCACACGCCGGTGAGCAACTCCCAAGCCCACTCGATCGCCTCCTTTTTGAAGTAGTCGCCAAAGGACCAGTTGCCGAGCATCTCGAAGAACGTGTGGTGGTACGTGTCCATTCCCACGTCCTCGAGGTCGTTGTGCTTACCGCCGGCGCGGATGCACTTCTGGGTGTCGGCGGCGCGGCCGGGGGTGTACGGGCAGGTTTGCTCGCCAAGGAAGATCGGCACGAACTGGTTCATGCCGGCGTTGGTGAACAGCAGATTCGGCGCGGCCGGCATGAGGCTGGCCGAGGACACAATGGTGTGCTGCTTTTCCTGAAAGAAATCTAGGAAGGATTGTCTGATCTCCGAACTGGTCTTCATCGTCTGGCCGCGAACAGCGGCGGCAGGAAGAAAAGCCATCCCAGCCCCCGACTGCAAGACAAAGGACAGCCTGATTTGAACGGAGCCGCAGGATCACCGGCCAATTGCCACCGAAAACGCCCCGGCCAGGGGCATGAATTTTCGCGTGGCCGAGGCCCGGCTGCGCGAGTATGGTTCCCGCGCGTTTTTGGAACGGAAAGTCGTGCATTTTGAACACTCCCAGATTTTGTGGCTGACGGCGCTGGTCGTGCCTCTGCTTGGCCTCTTCCTTGGCTGGGCGTGGCGGCGGCGGCGCGAGCGGGTGACACGATTCATCCACGCCAACCTTGTGGAACAACTCACGCTTGGCCTTTCCGCGGCCCGGCGCAAGGCCAAGCTGGCCCTGCTGCTCGGCGTGGTGCTGCTCCTCTTTATTGCGCTGGCCCGGCCCAAGGGCGGTTACGAACTCCAGAAAACCGAGACGCGCAGCCTCGACATCCTCGTCGCCGTGGACACCTCGCGCAGCATGCTGGCCACCGACCAGAGCCCGAACCGGCTCGAGCGGGCCAAGCTGGCCGTACTCGACCTGATGCGCTTGGCCAAGCGCGACCGGCTTGGCCTGATCGCCTTTTCCGGCACTGCATTTTTGCAATGTCCGCTGACGATCGACCGCAACGCCTTCATTCAAAACGTCAGCTCACTCACCACCGACATCATCCCACAGGGCGGCACAGCCATCGGCGAGGCGGTCACCGAGGCGTTGCGGACATTTGAAAAAGAGGAGGACAACCACAAGGTGCTCGTGCTGATGACTGACGGCGAGGATCACGAGGCCGGCGTCACCGATGCCGCCCAAAAAGCGAACAAGATCGGCATGAAGATTTTCACCATCGGCCTCGGCTCGACGGAGGGGGAACTCATCCAGTTGCCCGACCCGCAGACCGGTCGGCTCGAGTTCCTCAAGGACGCGAGCGGCAACGTCGTCAAGTCGCGCCTGAACGAGACACTCCTGCGCACGCTCTCCACCGACACTGGGGCGTTCTACCTGCCGCTGCAGGGGGCCGACACGATGGAGCGGCTCTACGAGGCGGGCCTCGCCGGCCTGACGCCCAACCGAATCGAAAACCAGATGACCAAGCGCTACATCGAGCGTTACCAATGGCCGCTTGGCTTGGCCATCCTGCTGCTGCTCAGTGAGATGCTGCTCAGGGAGGGTCGGCGAAAATCGCCAACAAAACGCGCCTCAACCGGGGCCGCCGCTGCCGCGCTTGGCCTGCTGCTGCTCGCCCCGGTCGCGTTGGCCACGCCGGCCGACGCACGACGTGCGATGGAGCAGGACGATTTCGGGAGGGCGCTGCGCCTCTACGAGAAACTGCTGGAGGACAGCCCGGAAGACGCCCGGCTGCATTACAACGCCGGGGCCGCCGCGTATGGTGCCGGGGATTTTGAGAAGGCTCGGAATTATTTCAACTCGACGCTCGCCTCGCCCGATGCCCCGCTCCCCCTTCAGCAACGGGCTTTTTACAACCTCGGCAACGCGATGTTTCGACTGGGCGAAACCACCGAGAATCCCGATGACAAAGCCAAGCAATGGATCGGTGCCCTGAAAAAATACGAGGGCGCATCCGATCTGAGCAAGCAACTGGAGAAAACCCCCGACGACGAGGACGCCCGATTCAACACTGACGTCGTCAAAAAACGGCTCGAGCAACTGAAACAGCAGCAACAGCAGCAGGGCGACGACAAGCAGGACAAGGAAAACCAGGACAAAAACGAGCAGCAAAAAGACCAGCAACAGCAAAAATCAGACGACCAAAAAAAACAGGAGCAGGAACAACAGCAGAAAGACCAGCAACAAAAGCAGGACCAGCAAAAGGGCGACGAAGAGAAAAAAGAACAGCAGCAGCAACAGCAATCTGGACAGAAGCAGGAGGAGAAAAAAGAGGAACAACAAAAACAGGACGGCTCTGGCGGGGAGGACAAAAAGGAACAGTCGCAGCCCAAGCCCGGCGAGGAGCAATCCGACGCCGGCCAGGCACAACCGGACGGCAAGATGACCCCGGAGCAGGTTCGCCAACTGCTCAACACCCTCAAGCAACAGGAGCGTATTTATCGCCCCGCCCAAAAAGGCAAGGCGCGCAACCGTGGGATAACCAAGAATTGGTGAGATGAGCAGAATCCTCGCGTTCAGTTTTGTGTTGTTGCTCGCGGCCAACGCGCTTGGCCAGAAGGTCAGCGCCAGCCTCGACCGCGCCGCCACCTCGGTTGGCGAGAGCGTCACCCTGTCCATCACTTGCACCAACTTTACCCCGTCGTCCCAGCCGATGCTGCCCTCGATCCGAGGCCTGCGCTTTTCCAGCGCCGGCACCTCCCAGAAATTACAACTGGGCAGCGGCGGGCGCACCTCGACCTACACGTTTAATGTTCTGGTCACGCCGCTCAAGGCCGGCAACTACTCCATCTCCCCGATCCAGGTTCGGCACGAGACCCGCCTGCTCAAGCCCAAGCCGCTCAAGCTTCTCGTGTTGCCCGCCGGGGAGAAACCCAAGCCCGGCAACAGCCAGTCGCAAAACGCCTACGTCCGGTTGCTCCCCACCAAGACAACCGCCTACGTCGGGGAGGTTATCCCGGTCGAGATCCAGCTTTTTTTCATCGACAGCGTGAACGTGCAGATGCCGGAACTCATCGCCGACGGCTTCAACGTCGCCGCCTTCCCCAAGCCCAAGCGATCGCGGATGCAGAAGGGCAACCAAATCTATCAGGTGCTCACATTCCGCACCGCCGCCACGCCGGTCAAGGCGGGGGAACTCCAGCTTGGCCCAGTGAAACAAAGCATGGTGTTGCGCGTCCGCCAAAAACAAAACCGGCGCAGCCCGTTCAACGAACCGTTCGAGGGTTTCTTCAACCGCTACCAGCAGGTGCCCGTCAACCTTGAGGCCAAGGCGCAAACCATCACGGTCAAGCCGCTGCCCACCGCGAACAAGCCGGCCAGCTTCAACGGCGCGGTTGGCCGGTACATGATGCAGGCCAAGGCCTCGCCGCTTGAAGTGACGGTCGGCGACCCGGTCACGGTGAACATTCAAATCTCCGGCCAGGGCGCCATCGAGTCGCTCGATCTGCCCAAGCTCGACTGGCCCGGCTTCAAGAGCTACGAGCCATCCGTCACCACGAAAAAAGACAACCCGCTCGGCCTGCTGGGCTCGAGGATATTCGAGCAGGTCGTGATCCCCGAGAGCGACAAAATCGCCGAGATGCCGAAAATCGAGTTCTCCTATTTTGACCCGGTCACGAGCCGGTACCGCGTGCTGGCCAAGGGACCGTTCCCCTTGAAGGTCAATCCAAGCGGCAAGCCAGTCGCGCCGGTAGTCGGCGGCAACACGGCACAGGAAACAGGGGAGCCGGATCCGCCGCCACAAACCGACATCCTGACCATCAAGCATCACCTTGGCTCGCTTGGCCAGGCGATGCCGCTCGTTGCCCGCCCCAATTTCTGGCTGCTACAGTCCGTTCCCCTGCTGCTCTGGCTTGGCGCGCTGGTGTGGCGGCGGAAGACCAACGCGCTGGCCAACAACCCGGGGCTGCGCCGCAAGCGGCAAGTTGCCGAACGCACCCGCGCCGGTCTGGCCAAGCTCACCGAGTTGGCCAAGCGCGAAGAGGCCGGAGAGTTTCACGCTGAGTTGGCGGATCTGCTGCGGGAACAAATCGGGTTGCGACTCGACATCCCCGCCGAGGGCATCACAGCCGACGTCGTCCACAGCTTCGCCGCCGGCAACAAGCTCGGCGAAGGCACCCGGGGCGACATCCGAAAATTGTTCGCCGCGAGCGACCGGGCCAGCTACGCCGGCTCGCAGACCACCGGGGAACTGAAAGCCAATCTCGCCCTGCTCAAGGAGGTTTTTTCCGCCCTCAAATGAACCCGCGCCGCCCTTTGTTAAACCGGCAATTTAAGAGTGTGCCTCATGCTCCGTTGGTTGTCTTGCGTTCTCCCTCACCCCAACCCTCTCCCGCTGGGAGAGGGAGATGCAGCATTCGCGGCCGCGGATCCACCATCACCCGGCTTGGCCAAGCGCTTGGCCTACTCGCCGCCGCCCTGCTCCTTGCCGGCTCGAGTGCCGCCAGCGAGGCGCAGTTTGAGGAGGCCAATCGCCTGTACGAAACCGGCCAATTCGCCGAGGCCGCCACCCTTTACCGGGCCGCCGGCACAAACCGGGTATCCGCCAATCTGCTGTTCAACCTTGGCAACGCACACTACAAGGCCGGCCAACTTGGCCAGGCGATGGCCGCCTACCACCGGTCGCTGCGGCTCGACCCGCGCAACCCGGAAACCCAGGCCAACCTCCGCTTCGCTCGCGAACAGGCCAACACCCAGCCACCGGCGCTCACCCTGCGCCAGCGTTGGCTGCGCAATCTCTCGCTCGGCGAATGGACCGCGCTCGCCTCGGCGGCGATCACGCTGTTGCTGCTGCTATTGGCGGCGAGACAGTTGAAGCCGGGAGCGTTCGAGGGGAACCCTTCGTGGATTCGGCTCCCCGCATTGGGCGCATTGGCCGCCGCACTCCTGTTGGCCCTGGCTGCGTCGGATCACTTCTCGGACAGCCGCGCGTTTGTCATCGCGGCAAAGGCCGTTGTCCGAAACGGGCCGCTGGAGGAATCGCCGGAATCGTTCAAGGCCACCGACGGGACGGAACTGCTCGTGCACGATCGCAAGGGGGATTTCCTCGAGATCGAGACGGCGCTCGGCCAAAAAGGCTGGATCCACTCCGGCAACGTCGAGTTGCTCCTGCCCTGAACGAAGGCGGGCTGTTTAACGCCTCTCCCGGCTGGGAACGCGCCGGATGCCGGTGCGCTCTTCGCGTGCGCGTTCGGCTTCAACTTTCTTCAGTGTCGCACGAGCAGCAGCAAGTTCCTCCTCCCCCAATCGGCCGTCGCCGTCCTTGTCGCTTTTGCGCAAAATACTCGCACGCGACAAACCTCCTTCGTCACGACGCATATCCCGATTGCGATCACCCCGACTGCTGCGCGAACGAGTCAAATAACCCATCAATGAACCCATATCCTTGAACTTTCCGGCCTCGACCTGCTTCGACAGCGCGGCACGCTCGCCGGTGTTTAGGCGGCCATCCTTGTCGGCATCGTACTCGGCGTTGATCTCCTTGAACCGCTTGTCCACCCACTTTTGGGCGGCGTCAAATTCCCCCCCGTCCAGCTCGTTGTCATCGTCCTTATCAAAACGAGCGACAATTGGATCGGGATAACGAAACCTGCGTCTCTCCGACCGCCCCCGAGGGTTAGGCTTGAGTCTGTCGGTGCGGATGGCTTCGCGCTCGGCGGCGTCGAGCCGCCCGTCCTTGTTGGCGTCGTACTTGGCCAACAGGCCCTGGTATACGGCTGACGGTTCGTCCGCCTTGGCCAAGGACACGGCGGCCAGCGACAGCAGGGCGATGACGGCAAGGGTTGATCCGGTAGGTTTCATGGCTTCAAATTCCTGGCGACTTGTTTTTCCTTCACCTCGAACGGCAGCTCGTCGATGGCGCTCCACTCGTCCCCGAACAACACGCGCACCTTGACAACGCGGGTCTTGTCGAGGCGCACGGGGCGGCTGTATTTTTCCGCCGCGGGTGAGATTTTCCCGCCGATCAGGCGAGGGTCCGAGCCATCGAGCGTGTAGTACACCTCACCCTGTGCAGCGGACATCTCCAGTTCAAAACCGGGATCCACCACACCGCCGCGCTTGGTCAGGCGGGCGGACTCGAGGTCGGGGATCAACCCGTGTTTCCAGAGCTGATCAACGACGACCCGCGACCTCTCCGGGATGTAGTCGTTAAACCATCGGTCCACCTCCGGCTGCCAGTCGTCGTCCAGCGTGCGGGGCCTGTTGTCCGAGCCCCCGCGGGAAGGAGGCGCCCAATTGCTGCGATGGGGATTGCCCCACCGGGCAGACTCCCCGATGACAGCCAAACGCAGTTTCCCGACTCGCTTGTTCAACAGGCTGGCCACGGATTCGGGAGTCAGCGCGCCGCCATGGTTGAAATGTTTGTGGACCCGGTCAACCACCAGCATGCGGAACTCCGCGTTGTGGAGGCACTGCTGCCAGATCCATTGCGGGTTGCTGCGCGCATACTCGTCGCCGGCGGGATACGGGCCGGTGCGATCCTCGTCAAGTTTCAGAAACGTGTGCTCGGCGTCCCACACGTAATAGCGAAAGCCTTCCCCGCCGTTCTGATTGCGTATGCCATACCAGTTGTTCGCTGATCGATTCGCTCCAAAGGAAGTGATCGGTGCATCAAGGTTGCCGCCGTAAAAAATGACCAGCATGTAGTCGATCAGGTTTTCCGGGTCGAGTAGCACAGCGAAATCCGGGTTGCGGGTGCCGTCCGGATGGTTGCCCAGAATCTTCTGGTAAGCGGCGGGAGTCTCCACCCCCTCCTTGCAGACCTTCCACAACTGCTCCCACGCATCGAGGTTGCCGTCCGTGGCGAACAAACCGTACTGGGTGTTCCCCTGCCCCCTGCCCCGGCCGCGCCCGATCTTGATCACGTCAAAATCCTCCGCCTTGCCCTTGAAATAGGATCCGCCAAAGGAGGCTTCCGGTCGCTCGCAGGCGTTGAACAAGCCCCAGTACTGGCCGTTGATGTAAAGATGGCAAAAATCGCCGCGAGCTGTGGACTGTCCCATGGCCAACTGCAGGTCGCGGTTGAACTGGTCCCGCATGAATGTGCATCGCGGATCATCACTCAAGCTCCACGAGTAGTTGTTGAAGGTGCGCAGGTCGAGGTTGTCGAATTCCTGCGCAGCCGCCTTGCCTAACAACGGGTACTTCAGCTTCCCGGGACCATACTCGCGACGGAAGAAGAAGCGGAAGGCATGCTTGGAATTAGTGGTCATGCGGCTGAACCCACCGCGAATCCGAACACCACAGTTCTCCTGAAAACCCTTGTGATCATCGGCTTGAATCAACTCAAGCGAGCAAGACCGCTCCCAGTCGCGCCCATCCTCCTTGGCATTGGCATAAATGCCATCCTCCTCGCCGAATAAGTCATCCAGGTCCATCACCAGCGAGTAGCTTGGAATCACCTTCAGTCCCTCGAAAATCTTGTCGCGATACCGCTCGTCGTTGACCACGCGCGCATCCATCCCGTAGTCCACCCGGTTCGGCCCCCACTCGTAGTGGAACCCCGCCGGCGGCAGCCCGTCTGGCGATTGCCGAACAACGTCCTTCAGGAACAAGTACGTCTGCGTGACCACTTTCGTCGGCTTGTGGCCCGGCTTGAACGCCGCCGCACGGATCACCGTGGTTTGGCCAACCGTCAACGCGCCGTTCAGCACTTGGCCGCTGCCCTCGGTCGGCACCGAGCCGTCAGTCGTGTAACGAATCTGGGCTCCCGGCGTTTGGGATGTGATGCTCAACTCGAACGGCTCCTCGTAAAAACCGTGGGGCTGGTTGAAGGCGAGCTTGGCCACCTTGCCGGCCAAGGTTTCTCCGTTGGGCGCGCCCGGCGTCGGGCGCAGGAAATAAACCTGCCCGGTGATCACCGAGGCCGACGAGGCGGGACTCGGCTTCCAGCCAGCCGGCACGCCGTAGGAGACGTCATCCCGCTGCTTGGGATACTTCATGACAAAATGATGCGCCACCGTCTGCCCGTCCGGTTGCACGAGGCCGAGGTACTCACCGCCCGCGCCGAGTTTGAAACTGGCGTGCAGTTCCCCGTCCGGCTTGGCCCGGTTTTTGCCGGAGGCAAACACCAGCAAAAAACCGCCGGCCTCGATCTTCACGGCGGGAAACATCCACTTGGCCAAGTCCTTGGCATCGTCGCTCAGCGCCCAGCCAGTCAGGTCGATCGTGGCGTCGCCGGCGTTGTGAAGCTCGATCCAGTCCGCGTGGTCGCCATCGGCATCCTTCAAGTCCTTGTCGTTGACCGCGAGGAATTCGCTGATGATCACCCGGGCCTGCGCTTGGCCAAGCGAGGCACCAAAAATCAACGCGGTGGCCATGACAATGACGTGAAAATGTCGCATAATCGTAACAGTACGAAGCCGTAAACCGAAAAGTTTCACTTAGCCAAGCGGTGAGTGAAAGAAAAAAGGTGCCGAAAATCGGCACCTCGTTTAAGTCGTTTTCTGACCGGCAGCCTATTCGCCTCCGCGACGCTTGCCCCGGCGACTGCCCTCACCGCGCTTGCCCTGCTCGCCACCGCGACGTTTGCGCTCGGCGTTCTTGTTCCCGCCCTGGCCGCGACGCTTGCGCTCGGCGTTCTTGTCCTGGCTACGCGAACGGCTGCCGCTGTTACGGTCAGACATGGCTTTGCGAAGCGCTGCGCGCTCATCCTCGTCGAGTTTGCCGTCCTTGTTCTTGTCGTAACGCTTCATCAGCTCTTCGCGAGTCTGACCGCTTCGACCGCTGTCGCCACGGCCTTCGCCCAATCGTTTCCTGAACGCAGCCAATCTGTCCTTGCCCTGCGCCTCAGTTATTTTGCCGGCCTTGACGGCTTCCTTGATTTTCATGGCGGCAGCTGCGTAGCGTTCGCGCCCGCCAGAGTTGGGACGGGCCTTGTCACTTGCCCGGTCGCTCTGGCGCGCACCCTGTGCCTTGCGGAGTGCGGCCGCGGCTTTTCGTTCCTCCTCGCTCAATTTGCCGTCGCCGTCCTTGTCGAACCGCTTGATGATGGCCTCGCGTGAGGGCCGGTCGCTCTTCTTCGCGGCTTTGGCCTTGGCCGGCTTGGCGTCGGTTGACTTTGCTTCCTCGGCCCGGGCAACGCCGAGGCTGCCGGTGAGAAGCGCGGCGGCGGCGAGGCTGTTGATGATCTTGATTTTCATGATAGTTCCTTTCGTTTTCCAGTTTATTGAGTCTGCCAATCGTTGTCGGTGACTTGAGGCTTAAACGCCGGCCAAGCCCGAAAGTTACAAAAAGTCTCCCGATCGGCTAGTTTCCGCATTGACGCCGCTTGGCCAAGCGCACTTAATTGCCGCATGAGGCGGCGCGAAACCGGGTTCACATTGATCGAGTTGCTGGTGGTCATCGCCATTATTGCCATCCTGGCGGCCCTGCTGCTGCCGGCCCTGGCCAAGGCCAAGGAGCAGGCCTCCAGCGCCGCCTGCCAGTCCAACCTCCGGCAGATCACGCTGGGCACGATCTACTACTGCGACGACCACGACGGCCGGATGCTGCAGGTGCTTGGCCCGTCCAAGCCGTACTGGTTTCACGCCATCGCGCCGTACCTCGGCGACAAGCGTTACGTCAAGGATCCGCAAGCCGCCTACAACGGCTCGATGAAAACGATCATTTGCCCGGCAGTCAAAACCCGATCGAAGGGCAGCAAGGGCGGTCTGCCGCGCGGCGACAACAAGACGAGCTGGGCATACTGGTGGGGCAACTTCGGCAAGTCGTACGCCGAGGGGAGCTACACCATCAACTCGTTTATGCAGGATCCGAACGGCAGCTACTACGCACCAAATACCGCTGATGAAAAAAAGAAATACTGGCAGCAGTTCTCCAACGCCACCTCCGAGGTTCCCATTTACGGCGATGGCAACTGGGTGGACTCGTGGCCCCGCCCCGACAACGCGCCCCCGCCAGACTATTCCGGCTCGCATTCCGACAACGGCATGCGCCGTTTCTTCGTCAATCGCCATCACTTCGCCATCAACGCAGGCTTCGCCGATGGTCACGTGGCCAAAGTCACGCTGCGCGGCTTGTGGGATCAAACCTGG
>Ga0207963_1001185_pt1 | contig 13770 bp, 6 predicted proteins | sample Knorr_S15_td_NAD_FD_185604 | JGI IMG/M metagenome (GOLD analysis project Ga0207963, IMG submission 185604) | Marine microbial communities from Southern Atlantic Ocean transect - Knorr_S15_td_NADW_ad_2500m_LV_A (SPAdes) (version 2) | ecosystem: Environmental > Aquatic > Marine > Oceanic | place...
AACTTCCCATAACGAGCGTGCGGAGTTACGCCGAAAAAATATGGGTTTTATTTTCCAGAGCTACAACCTGCTTCCGGTTTACACAGTGTTTGAAAACGTGGAGTTGCCGCTGATACTGAACAAAGTCGATCCACAGGAACGGTATAATAAGGTTGCCCAAGCCATAGAATGGGTCGGACTCAGCGATAAGATCAATTCCCGTCCAGCAATGTTGAGCGGCGGCGAATGCCAGCGTACAGCCATTGCTAGGGCTATTGTCCACGAACCAACACTAGTGTTAGCGGATGAACCCACTGCCAACCTGGATGCAGAAAACTCTCATCACATTATGAAGATCATGGTTAAGCTAAATAAAGAACTGTCCACTTCCTTTATCTTTGCTACCCACGATGAAAAGATTATGGATTACCTGCGCCGGATCATCCATCTGGATGATGGACAAATTATTAATGATGAGCAGATAGATAGACCTAAATCTGGTAGTTAGATATGTTGTTTAAGATTGCCATTAAAAATCTCCTTGGTGCCAAGCTACGCACTTGGCTAAATGTCTTTGTAACAGCACTTTCTTTTTTCATGATAATCTTATTTTCAGCTATGTACGACGGCATGCGGGAGCATGCCAAACAGGTTACTATCGATACGGAGATCGCTGGTGGTGCCTATTGGCACCCTGAGTATGATCCCCTGGATCCCATGACCTTTGAAGATGCCCACTCTGCTTTGCCCGGAGATGTACAATTACTAGTGGATCAGAAAAAAGCGTTCCCAGTTTTGGTAAGCCAAGCTTCCATCTATCCCGGCGGCCGCATCATGCCGGTCATTATGAAGGGCATTCCCCCCGGTCAGAATATTGTTAACATGCCAACAGATGCACTTTCCGGACATGATGATATTGCTATACCAGTACTGATCGGGAAAGGAATGGCCAGCGATACCAAGCTGAATATAGGGGATTCGTTCACCATTCGCTGGCTGGATACTGACCGCACCTATGATGCCGATGAAGGGACCGTTGTGCATATTATGGATACGGAGAATTTCAAGCTGGATATGAGCCATATCTGGATACCGCTTAAAAAAGCACAAACCATGCTGGCTATGGAAGGAGAGGGCACTTATGTGACTTATGAAAAAGGACTTCCGCCGGTTCAAGACAAAGGGGATTGGATTCCTCGCGACGTGAAGTATCTGATCCGGGACATGGAAGCCCTCATTGAAGCAGATGAGCCCAATGCCGCGATAATGTATATCATACTTCTTTGTTTTGCGGCCATGGGTATTTTTAACGCCCAGGTGTTATCTATTTTTCGCCGGGGCAGAGAAATTGGAACCCTCATGGCTCTGGGGATGACCCGGACCCGGGTGGTAGGGCTTTTTACCCTGGAAGGCGGTCTTAATGCTTTCCTTGCTGCTATCATGACCGTAATTCTTTTCGGCCCATTACTTTGGTATTTTGGAAATAACGGTATCTGGCTCGGGGTGGATTATTCTGATGGAGCAATGGGCATAATAGTAGAGAAATACCTAATCCCGGTTTATTCAGTTGGTCTAGTTGTTACAACAACCATAATTGTATCCATCATTGTACTTATTGTGAGTTACCTGCCGTCCCGCCGAATTGCTCGGATGAAGCCTACCGATGCCTTACGGGGTAAAGTGACCGTATGATCAAATTTTTAACTAAAGGTATAATACGAGACCGATCCAGGAGTCTTTTTCCAGTTCTTGTAGTAACACTGGCTGTGGCTATGATTATTTTCTTTCAGGGATTTTTTACCGGTATTATGAATAGTATGTTTCTTGATTCTGCCGTGGTATCCACGGGCCACGTGAAGGTCATGACCAGAGGTTATAAAGAAGAAAGCCAGCTTCTACCCAATGACTTGGCTCTTTTGGGAACAGATCAGCTGGTTAATGAATTGGGGCAGGATTATCCGGATCTTTTCTGGTCGCCGCGAATCACATTTGGTGGACTTTTGGATGTCCCTGATGAAAATGGCGAGACCCAGGCACAGGGCCCTGTCCTTGCCCTAGGGATCGATTTTCTTTCACCCAAATCCCGACAAATTGAAATCTGGAAACTTGAACGCCGCCTCATAGATGGAAGACTGCCGGAAAATGCGAATGAAGCGTTACTCAGCACCAGGTTGGCTGGGCAGCTGGGACTCTCTTCTGGTGAGACTGTAACCTTAATTGGATCCACTATGTACAATGCCTTTACCACTTTTAACTTTACCGTTGTCGGTACCTTTAAACTGAATTTGGGCCCAGTGGACAGGCAGATGATGCTAGTGGATATAACAGGTGCCCGGTTGGCACTGGACATGGAAAATGCCTCTTCTGAGATATTGGGCTACACAAATTCACTTTATTACGATGATACAGCTGCTGTCGCACTTAGGGGGCGATATAACAAAATTAACAGTGATAGCACCGATATTTTTAGCCCGATCATGATGGCTCTGCGGGATGTAAATCAGATGGGCACCATGGTGGATTATATGAGTGCAGCTAGTGGTTTAATAGTGGGCGTTTTCTTGGTCATTTCTATGATAGTGCTTTGGAACATGGGTCTAATGAATGGTCTGCGGCGCTACGGTGAGATCGGGATGCGCCTGGCCATGGGGGAATCAAAAGGCCAGGTTTATCGCTCTATGATCATGGAGTCAGTCATAATCGGGTTCATTGGCACTATTATTGGCACAGCCATGGGGCTCGGACTTACCTATTATATGCAGGAAGTGGGTTTGGATTATTCGGATGCTATGGAAAGCCTGGGTTCAACCGAAATTATTATGTCCAATGTTTTCTATGCCCAGGTAACCCCGGAACTTTACTATATCGGTTTTATGCCCGGTGTCCTGGCCACTGTATTGGGGACTATGCTTGCTGGTCGGGCCATATACAAGCGGGAAATGGCCCAATTGTTTAAGGAACTGGAAACATGATTAAGATAGTTATTTTTCTTTTATCATTTTCTTTTTTGCTGGGGCAATCAGATGAAATGACAGTTCAGGATATTATCAAGGCCATGGATGATAACCTGAATGCAAAAAGCCGGGTTTTGACCAGCAAAATGATTGTGCATGGCCGCCGCTCCAGCCGCACCATTGAATCACGTAACTGGGTAGTGGGTATTGACCAGGCCTTCACTGAGTATTTATCTCCGCCCCGAGAAGCCGGTACCAAGATGCTGAAATTATATGATAAGCTTTGGACCTACTCACCTCAGACGGATCGTGTGATCCAGATTTCTGGGCACATGTTGCGTCAATCTGTTATGGGTTCTGACATGTCCTATAATGATATGATGGAAGACCGTCCTTTGGAAGAACTTTATGAAGCTACCTTGGAAGGATCGGTATTAATTGATGGACGTGATCATTGGATCATGCATCTGGAAGCAAAAGTAAAAGGGTTATCATATCCCAAACGCCGGGCCTGGATCGATAAGGAATACCTTTTGCCTATGAAAGAAGAGCTCTATGCGAAAAGCGGTAGGCTACTAAAAACATCTACCATGGATGGGATCAAAAAGGTCCAAGGCAGATGGTTCCCATCACGATTTATATTCAAGGATGAATTAAAGCGCAATAGCAAGGGGACAGAGTGGCATATTGACGATATTGAGTTTGATGTGGATATACCGGAAAGCCGTTTCTCAAAAGCGAAACTCCGTAAGTAGAATTTATTGGCAAAAGGATTGCGAATTCTTATGTTTATCAGTTTTTTGGATATAACCCCCATTTAGTAATTAGATGAATATCCGACTATTCCCGGCAATAATAGCATCATTATTGGTATTATTATTTTGGTTTTATTATTCATCAGTATATAGTGGTGCTGTGGATTTCGAAAATTTAGCGGCGGATGTAGCCTATGTAGGCAATGAAGAGTGCGCCTATTGTCACCGCGAAATCTATCAATCCTTCCTGCGAACCGGCATGGGCCGGTCTTTTTACCGTCCCGGTGCGCAGCCGGATATTGAAGATTACACGGATAATAACCATGTCTATGATAGGCAGAATAACCTGCACTATGAAATGATCGCTGCTGCAGACGGGTATTATCAGGTAGAATATCGTGAGAATGATCAAGCGGTGCGAACCCATGAACTGCGCCGCAAGGTTGACTACGTTGTTGGCTCCGGCAATAACAACCGTACTTATTTGGCCAGTGAGAACGGTTATATCAATGAAATGCCCGTCACCTGGTACAGTGAAAAGGCAATTTGGGATTTAAGTCCTGGTTTTAACCGCCTGAATATGCGCTTTAATAGACCGGTGATCGCCGAATGTATGCACTGTCACAATGATTATAATGTGTTTGAGGAGTTTTCTGTAAACCGTTATACTGGTTCCATCGCGGAAGGTATCAGCTGCGAGCGCTGTCATGGTCCGGGGCAACTCCACGTAGACAAACATATGGGCGCTACAGATGAAGCGACCAGTGCCAGTGTTGACCGGACCATCGTTAACCCTGTCCATTTGTCAGCTGACCTGCAGATGGATGTTTGCCGACAGTGTCACCTGCAGGGTGAAATCAGTGTGTTTAAAACTGGCAAGAGCAGCAGTGATTTCCGTCCTGGGATGCGCTTGACAGATATAAAGACAGTATTTATTGAGGATGGTCTGCCAAAGGGTGACTTTCGCATTGCCAGCCATGGTGGGCGTATTAGTCTAAGCACCTGTTTTACCGCCAGCAATGGCAGCATGACCTGCATTACCTGCCACAACCCCCATGAACCTGTTCAGGAAAGATCCCGTACTTATTTTAATGACCGTTGCATGGATTGCCATGCTACCGAATCATTGACGGCGTTGCAGGAACCGAAAAACCACAGTAATAATGGTGATTGTGTACAATGCCATATGCGGCAAGGAGCGACCGCCGATATTCTGCACGTCAACTTTACAGATCATTGGATTCGCAAAAAAATTGATATACTGAATGAAAAAGAAAGCGACGCATTGTTTGTACGTAAAACGGTGCTGAAATTGAGGGATTTTTTCGAAGAGGAAGATCCCGCGGCTGTTATACGCCAGGGTATCGCCTACACCAATTATTATGAGACCAGACACAGTGAACCAGCTTACCTTGTGCGGGCTATTATTCTGTTGGAGCAAGGTTTGCAGGATGTACCAGAGCACCTAGAGGGATATTATGCCTTGGCCAGAGCTTTCCAGTTGCAGGGCAAGGACCAACAAGCTGCAGCAGCTTATCAGCGCGTTCTGAGCTTGGACCCAACTCACATGTGGACCTGTTACCAGTTGGGCAGGTTGTATCTTGATGAAGCGCCAGAGAGATCGGCGGCCTATTTGGCGCGGGCCATCCATTTAAATCCTGATAATCCCAAGGTTTGGAAGGAATACGGAGATGCTTTATTATTTACGGAAGATGTAGCTGGTGCCAAAACAGCTTATGAGCGTGCCCTGGCCTTGGATTCATATTTTGCTACTGCCTATAATCGCCTTGGTGAACTGGAGTTTTACCAGCATAATGATCTGGAGGCGGCCGTTACAAATTTCACTAGGGCCATTAACCAAAATCCCGATCACACCCTGGCACTGCATAATATGGCCAATATTTCGATTCTCAGTAAAGACTTGGATCAAGCTGAGAATTACAGTAAACGAGTACTTGCTGTAGATCCAGAGTTCAGCGCTTCCTATGGTACGCTGGCAACTGTTAGTCGTGAACGCGGTCAATTGGCGGAAGCGGAGACATATTTACGGAAGCTTATTGCCCTGGAACCAAATAATCAACAGGCGTTGGCAATGCTGCGCCAATTAAACGATGAGTGATATTACACAACTGCGCATTGAGGGTATGCACTGTGGCGCCTGCGTTGCCACGGTTGAGAAAGCGCTGAGAAAGGTAAACGGGGTAGAAGATGTAATAGTTAGCCTTACAATGGGCAGCGCACGTGTTGTGGGGGCCGCATCTGCAAATGACCTTGTAACTGCCGTTTTGAATACTGGCTATAGTGCCGAGCTAGGCGTAGCACAGGTACAGGACCCTTTACAGGGTACATATACAGCAGGAGCGAAAAAAAATATGATAGTTGCCTGGCTAATTACTACGCCAGCCATGGCGTTAATGGCGGTGGAAATGATCTGGCAATTAGATCAAGCCAGCACAGACTTTTTCCATTTAGTCATGACCATCTTGACCAGTGCTGTACTTTTTGGCCCGGGGCGCAGCACCATTTCAAGTGCCTGGAAATCACTTTTGTACTGGTCGCCCAATATGGACGTACTTATTGCGCTAGGTTCCACGGCTGCTTTATCCACAGGTATATTGTATTTCACGATGGGTATGCACTCCTTTGCCGGTATTGGCGGCATGATTATGGCTTTTCACTTAACTGGACGATATATTGAAGCAAAAGCACGGGGCCGATCATCGGAAGCGATCCGTAAACTCATGGATCGCACTGCAAAAAAGGCCACAATTTTGGATAAGAATAATAGGGAGCAGATAGTGGATGTACGCGATCTGCTGCCCGATCAAGTTATGATCGTACGTGCCGGGGATGTAATTCCGACGGATGGTGTAATTATTGAAGGACAAGCAGCAGTGGATGAAGCGCTGGTGAGCGGTGAGTTTATTCCAGTGGTAAAAGGTATTAATGATGAAGTGTTGGGTGGCACGATTTGTACCGATAGCACCGTAAAGATCAAAGTTACCAAAACAGGTGCGGACACATTTCTAGCCCAGGTCATTCAGCTGGTGGCCCAAGCGCAGACAACAAAGGTACCAATTCAGGTCTTTGCCGATCGTATCGTCAGCTATTTCGTGCCCATCATTCTCGGGTTAGCGCTCCTGACTTTTATGGTCTGGGTAATGTTCCCAGAATTAATGACTGCTGTCTTGAAAGTTTTTGCAGTATACTTGCCCTGGGTTGATCCTTTCCAAACCCCTGCGGAATTAGCTGTCTTCGCTGCCATTGCAGTACTGGTAATTGCCTGTCCTTGTGCCTTGGGGCTGGCAACGCCTACAGCGCTAATGGTCGGTACTGGCCTAGGCGCAGAAAGGGGTATTCTTATTCGTGATGGTGCGGCCATTCAAAGACTTAGTACTGTAAGCACCATCTTATTTGATAAAACAGGGACACTTACGGTGGGGAAACCTACTGTAACAAAAATTCATCAAACTGCAGATGTTGCTGAGAAAGACCTGCTCACCATGGCCGCCTCCCTGAGTAAAGAATCCACCCACCCGCTTTCCCGCGCGATCGTAGATCTGGCAGAAAAAGAAGGCCATTCCCTGCAGGCAGTAAGAAACGTCGAGGTCGCACCGGGAGAGGGATTAAGCGGGCACTATAAGTATGATAGTCTGAAGATTGGCAGCAGAAAGTACACCGCTGCAGATTCAGGATTAAAACTCAGTACAACGGCGGTATACATGACCCGAAATGATGAACTGATTGGTATTTTTGAGCTTGAGGATATTCTAAAACCAGATGCGCAAGATGTTGTAGCGAAGCTAAAGCAGGCCGGTTACCATTGTGTAATACTCACCGGTGATAATCATGCTGTTGCAACGTCTTTGGCTGAACAACTAGGTATTATGGATGTGCATACTGAACTGACTCCAAATAGAAAAATGGAAATTATTATGTATTACCAAAAGGATGGTGCTAAAGTAGCCATGGTGGGCGATGGTATTAACGATGCACCAGCCTTGGCCAAGGCGGATGTGGGTATTGCAATGGCTGGGGGTACTGATATAGCTATGGAGGCAGGAGATATTATATTATCCAGTAAAAATCTGCAGGCATTATACCGCGCAGTAAAGCTCTCGACGGCAACGTTTAAAAAAATACAGCAAAACCTATTTTGGGCATTTATCTATAATCTTGTGGCCATACCGTTGGCAATCATTGGTATTTTGCACCCTGTAATTGCTGAAGTAGCCATGGCGCTGTCTTCTATCACCGTCATTGGCAATGCCAATAGGCTGCGCCGCATCCCTTTATAATTTGACTATATTTAGTTAATTAATAATATTGATAATTGCTTGACACCTATTTCAAAACCTGCTAATATCACCGTTACTGTATAATAACAGACAGTAAAATCGTATCTTTATTGAGGATTGAGGGATTTTTAACCATTGAAAAAACACGGAGACATAACTATGTATCAACGTTTAGTTAAGATATTCGTAATAGTGACACTTTTTTCGGCCGTGCTGACAGCTGGTCAGACAGGGAAAATAACTGGGACAGTAGTAGACCAGGAAACTGGCAATCCACTGCCCGGAGTGAACGTTTTATTGGAAGGTACATCCATGGGCGCAGCGACCAATTCGGATGGTAAATTTGTTATACTGGATATACCGCCCGGTCTGTATCTCGTAAAGTTTTCCTTCATTGGTTATGCCACCATAACCATAGAAAATGTGCGTTCCACCACTGATTTGACAACAAATCTGTATACAATAAATATGAACCCCGAAGCCATTGAGGGAGAAACAATTACTGTTACAGCGGAGAGGCCGCTCATTGAAATTAATGCCACCAATGAAGTACATGTTGTACGAGCCGAGGATATTAAAAACTTACCAGTTCGTGGTTACGCCAATGTTGTTGCCCTGCAAACCAGTGTTGTTGATGATGAAGGGACGCTTCACATACGCGGGGGCCGTTCTGAGGAAGTTGGTTATTATGTTGATGGCGTAAGTGCTGTAGATCCCTATTCATTGACTCGTAGAGGATCAATCCCCAATATCAGTATCGAAGAGGTATCGATCCAGGCTGGCGGTTTCGGCGCTGAATACGGTGGCGCTGGGTCTGGTATTGTGAACACAACCACGAAAACAGGTGGTGGCAGATTAGCAGTTACCGGTGAATTCATTTCGGATATTGGCACTACAGAACCCAGCACTGATAGGGACGAACTCTATTCCTATGGATATAATTTAATGTCCCTTGGCGTTGGTGGTCCCATACCGGTAATGGATTTTATCAAGTTTTATGGTGCGCTAGAATCTATCAGGCAGGATGACAGCCCGACAGCGGGATCATTTCCAGTATATAACAAAGATTTAAATATAGCCAATGGCCGGCCTGAGAATGGTGATCCATTCACTGATCTCAATGGTAATACGATTTGGGATGCAGGCGAATCATATACTGATACGGATGGCGATGGTGCATATACCGCTCCAAGCTATCTTCGTATTGTTGATGATGACATCGATTTTGTTTATGGGCCCCGGGCTGACAATTGGTATAATCGCTTAAATGCTAACTGGAATCTGTTGGTTGACTTGAGTGCATTCCTACCTTTCGCTTGGCGGCTTAAAGTTGGTGGCACATATTTTGACTCACACAGTTCAAATTATTCGCACTATAGATCGCTATTCAGTTTTTACAATGACGCCAGCACTATGGATGGTACCAGCAGCGCCGGTAGCCTCAAACACCGTTATTCTCAATCTGAAAGCACAATAAACAATCAATATTTGCGTCTATCGGGGGGCGTTCCCGGTTTTGACCAAATGTTTTTTACTGTTCAATATAGTCATGGCAAGATCAACGATGATTCCTATGACCCTGTAACAAAAGATGGTTGGGGCCATTTTGTTTATGAGGATGGCACTGTATCCGATATAGAAGTACCATATATACAGGGCGGCAAGTGGTATGATTTAAGTGGTACACCAACCTGGGTTTATGAAAATACGGCAGGGGAAACCGTAACAAAAAATTACTGGGATTACTCTGATGATTTGACCTTTGTACAGATTAATTATGACACTACCTACATCAATCCTTTAAACCGGGCTACTGGATCAGGGCCAGTACCCTATGTAGAAATTGCCAATTATGGCGTTGCCGGTTTAAATAGCGGTTATACTGGTATATATAAAGCGGAAAAACTGCGTGATGAATTCAAGACCAACCTGCTTTGGCAGCTTGGTGATCATGAAATCAAAATTGGCGGAAGCTATGAAAAGGGTCAAATTAAAAGATATTCTGTATCGGGCAGCTGGGCGGCTATGTATTTCAATAGCAATGAGCCATACTCCGAAGGTGGTGATCGTTGGACTTGGGATCCAGATTATAATGATGGTGCCGGTGCGTTAGTGACAGGCGGGGATGGAATTGCTGATTATAAACAAGATCCGTCTGATACGTATAATGGCGATAAATACAAAGGATACTGGGATGATTATCTGTACCAAGCGTACAAAAGCGCCTATGCCAATAATGTTGGCTATGATGTGACTGGCGTAGGGCTGGCTGAAATGCAGGATATTAATAAAGCCCGGACGCCGATCACTGTGGCGGCCTATTTCCAGGATAAATTTGAACTGGATGACTTGATTCTAAATGTGGGACTGCGTTGGGATCATATTGATCCCGCCAATAAGGTCTTTAATCCTTTGACCGGTGGCAATCGAAATATCGTAATTGATAGTGAAGGCTACCTGGCAGAAACTGTATATTGGAATGATGTTGATGGCGATGGTATAAAAGGCCCGCGGGAATATACTTCGGCCTTACCAACTGATGATGATTCCCAAGGATTGTCCCATCAGGTGGACGTGACACCATCCGCACAATTAAGTCCCCGTATTGGTCTGGGGTTCCCTATTACAGATCGCACCGCCTTTCATGCCACGTATGGTAAATATCTGCAGGCAGCACGCTGGGACAACCTTTATATCAGCTGGAACCGTTTCCTATCTAATATACAGCAGGGGAACTATACTCGCTCTGCGAACCCGGAACTGCAACCGACCAAGACAACGGAATATGAAATTGGGTTCAAACAGTTGGTCACCGATGATATCAGTATTGATATGACCTTGTTCTATACTGAGAAAAAGGATTTTATTCAAATCCGTAATGTGGCTGCTTCGCCGACTGGTTATGCTCTGTATAGCAATGGTGACTTTTCAACGGTCAAAGGTTTAGCGTTTGCTTTGCGGACACGTCGCCTTGGCAATACAAAGGTAGATGCTAACTACACCATGAGTTATAGCGGCGGTACTGGATCCAATGCTGATACAGGCTACCGCATTTCCTGGCTGGGGGGTAATGATCCTACGTTTACATCTCCACTAACTTTTGACCAGCGTCATACAGCCAATATTGTGATTGATTATCGTACCGGCAATAGGGGCCGCTTGAAGCTTTTTGGCGCCAATATGCTATTCCGTTATGGCAGCGGTATGCGTTACACACCTTCTAAACCAAGAACAGCAGTGTTTGGCGGTCAGTTATCTGATCAGCCGGTGGCAGCCCTTAATTCTGGCGTCATGCCCGCCACCTTCAATGTTGACATACGTATGGACAAGACCTTCATGGTTAATAATATTAGCCTGGGTTTGTTTTGTGTTGTGAAGAATGTTTTAAATAACCAATCAGTACAGAGTGTATACAATTTCTCAGGATTGCCAAATAATGACGGGTATCTAACCACCCAGGCAGGGCAGAACTGGATAAATGATTATTCCATTGGTAGTCCCGCATTAGGGGAACAACTGTATACGTCGCGAATAACGAGTCCAGGGAGATATGGTAGCCCGCGGCAGGTGCAAATTGGTTTGCGGGTTGATTTCTAATATTTGATAAAGATACATAATTTTTGGTAAAGGAGAAATTTTAATGATGGGGCACAATCGGCAATTGCTTATTATAATATTTACAGCAACACTATTGTGGTCTGCTGAACCAGTTGGACGTAATATACAAGGTACCGTTGATCACCAGGCCCGATCCATGGTTGCTGCTCCAGTAGAGCACGTCGTTTGGGACGGTAATCAGATCAGTACGGTACATGGGAACCATGGTGACGTTGTTAGTTATCACATATCCGGTAATTCCGGACTGGAATGGCCCAAGGGTAGCGGTAAGCTAGCTGTATTCCAATCTGGTATATGGCTGGCCAGTGGTCGTAGTAGGGCCCCAGGTGGTGACTGGGTGGATGAGCTTCGTACTGCTGCCGCTGAGTATACGGTGGAGTTTGTCCCGGGAAGCATTGGTTCTGCCGATGCAAACTCAGGGCATATTTATCAGATACACAAAAAGGAAGTAGATGCCTTTCTGGAAAATGATTGGGCTACATTTCAAGCGATGACTATGGATCTTCCTATTACAGTAGTGGAGGGATCAAGCGCATTCACTGAAGATATTCCAAAATCTTTACCAACGGATGATTTTATGAATTGGCCTGTCCATGATGGCGCTCCTTGGAAAGATGCAAACGGTGATGGTGAATATAAACCTGAAGATGGTGATCATCCTGATATCTTGGGGGACGTATTTCACTGGTACGTAATGAATGATGGCAATGCAGCAACCCATACACCGCTGTGGGGCACATCACCGATGAATGTAGATATGCAGACATCCCTCTTTGGTTTCAATCAGGCTGGCCCAATGGGCAATATCCTTTTTGTACGCTGGGTTATGGTCAATAAAGGTTCGGATGAATTAGATAGTGTTTTTGTTTCCATGTGGCATGATGACGATGTCGGTGATGCCACCGATGACCTTGTAGGTTGTAATGTAGATCTTAGTGTTGGGTACACATATAATGATGCGGATGGGGACAATACCTATGGTGTGGAAGTCCCGGCTGCTGGTGCTGACTTTTTTCAGGGACCGCTGGTTAGTTCACTTGGGGATACGGCCACTATATTTACCTGGTCACAGGAAAACAGTTATCATTTGCGTGATTTACCAGATAAGAAGCGCTTAGGTATGACTTCTTTTGCGAAATATATTAATGGGAATCCTATTTACTCAGATCCAGCATCCGCTCAGGAAACATATAATTATATGAATGGACTTGTCGGTACAACTGGCGATCCGTTTATTGATCCAATTACCGGTCAGCCATCTGTTTTTGTCCATGATGGTGATCCGACCACCGGTTCGGGCTGGATTGATGATGTTCCAGGTGACAGACGGTACTTGATGACCTCAGGTCCTTTTTATTTTGCCCCCGGGGATACCCAGGAAGTAGTTGGCGCCTTAATTCTCGCTGCTGGATCTAACTGGGCCAAATCAATCACAAAAATGTTATATTTTGATAACTTTGCTCAGGGTGCTTTTGATGCCAACTTTAATGTTTGTTCGCCCCCTTCACCGATAGTGGAATTGGCCCAGCTGGACCAAAAAGTGGTTCTTTCCTTTGAAGAAGGCAGTGATATTATTGAGGGTTATGATTGTGGAAGTTACAGTTTCCAGGGTTACAATATTTACCAAGGCGCATCGTTAAATGGTCCTTGGACAAGAGTAGGTACTTATGATATTATAGATGGTATTAAGATAATTCTTGATTTAGAACTGGATGAGAATACGGGTGAATTGCTTGAGTTGCCCTCGCAATTTGGCACCGATTCGGGTTTAAAACATTTCATGGAAATCACATACGATAAATTGGGCAGCAGGGATCTGATAAATAATAGAAAGTATTATTTTTCAGTTACAGCATTTGCCTATGACCCTGATGCAGCAAAACGTGTAATCGAGAGTCCAATCAATGCGATCATTGCAGTGCCTGGCGAATCAGGTTTGGGTGCTGGTTTAGAAAACCAGGCGCAAGATACGCTTGCGATTGTGCATACTGGTCAGTCAGATGCCTTGTTTGACCCAATTGTAGTAGACCCATATCAGCTAACGAGTACATCATATACACTTTCTTTTGATGTTGTTGATTCGGTAACATACTGGTTCCTGAAAAATGCGGCCAGTGTTGTATTGGCCACGGATATGATTTTCCCTGCTACGGAAGATTATTTCGC
>Ga0207963_1001188_pt1 | contig 13759 bp, 10 predicted proteins | sample Knorr_S15_td_NAD_FD_185604 | JGI IMG/M metagenome (GOLD analysis project Ga0207963, IMG submission 185604) | Marine microbial communities from Southern Atlantic Ocean transect - Knorr_S15_td_NADW_ad_2500m_LV_A (SPAdes) (version 2) | ecosystem: Environmental > Aquatic > Marine > Oceanic | place...
TCCGATCTTCGCGCGGGGCTTACGGATCTGCGCCGAGTGTTGAAGCCGGGCGGGCGGCTCGTGGTCCTCGAGTTCACGGTACCGCCCAACCCCATCATGCGCGCCGGCTACCTGTTCTACTTCCACCATGTCCTTCCCGTCGTCGGGCGCATCGTCTCGGGTCACCCCTGGGCGTATACGTACCTGCCCGAGTCGGTGAAGGAATTCCCGGGGCCGGCTGAGCTAGGGGCGCTATTCGAGACGGTCGGTTTCACCGATGGGGGCTGGACTCTGCTGACGGGCGGCATTGCGGCACTGCATTGGGGCTCGGCCTAGCCCACCGTAGCCTGGCCGCATCGAGGGCCGTAGCGCGACAAAGCTTAGGCGCAGTCGAACTAGCGTCGGTCGGTGCTAGTTGATGTCGAGCACTGTAACCGGACCGAGCGCCGCGATCGCATCTCGCCCGATTCGGTCTGGATCACCCACGATGAGGATCATCATCTCAGCGGGCCGCAGGTGCCTCGCGAATGCGTCGTGAATGCCCTCGGCGGTCACGCGCTGAATACCATTCAGGTAGCGCTCGAGCCAGTCGCTAGGGAGGTCCTGAGCCAGGTAAAACATCGTTCGGGACACGATGCGTCCAGGCGTCTCGAAGTTGAAGACGAAGCCGTTCACGATGCGCTCGACGGCGGTTTGAACTTCCCCGGCTTCGGGGGGCGCGGTTCGTAGTCCTTCCATGGTCTCGAGGATCAACTCGATCGCCGGGATCGTGTTCTCAGGACTCGTGCGTGTGATGGCGCCGAGCAGCCCATCGTAGCGCCTCGGCATCGTCCACAGGGAGGAGGCCGAATAGGCGAAACCCGCTTCAGTGCGCACGCGTGAAAGGATGCGGCTGGAAAAGCCGCCTCCACCAAGAATCGAGTTGCCGATCGTCGCGGAGTAGTAGGACGAGTCGTCCGCGAGGCGCACGTCTGTAGTGTGCGCCATGACGATCACACTTTGCTCCAGGTCCTTCTCGATCAGGTAGACGCCTGGTTCTTCCCTAATGTCGGGGATCGGCGACGGCGGGACGGTGCCCTCGCAGGCAGGAAGGCTGCGGACAAATGCCTCGAGCAGAGGCCGAAAGTCTTGCCAGCGCATGTCTCCGGTAAGCCCCAAGACGAGGTTTTCCCGGCAGACCACACGTCGATGTAGCTCGGCGAGACTTTGGGAGGAGAGAAGCTCGGGCGACAGATCGGTGTCTTCCATTTCCCAGCCGATCGGGTGATCGCCGTACAGGAGCCGATTGAACTCCGAAAATGCCAATCCACCGGGGTTGTCAGCGCGCCGGCGTATGCTCTCTCGTTGGCGCGCCCTCCAGATTTCGACCTGAGTGGAGTCGAAGGCCGGCTCGGCGAGCATCGCCCCCCAGAGCTCCATGGCCGCCGGCAGATGTTGGACCAGGGTGTTCATAGTGGCGGAGAGCGCCTCGCCGGCTCCACCGAACGATGTCTGAATCGCGTAGTACTCGAGCGCCTTGTCGACCGAGTCGGGCGACAGCTCTTTCGTTCCGCCATAGCGGATCTGCGACGGCAGCGCGGTTCCCGCCGCATAGGATTCCCGCCCGAATAGCCCGTAACCGCCCTTGAAGCGTGCGTACACCGATACCAGGGGCAGAGCGTGGTCTTCGAGCAGAAGTACCGGGACTCCTGCGACGTCGTACTCATCGGGGATGGGAGGACGAAAGTCGATCGTGGGGTAGTCCAGACCATCGAGGGCTGCTCTGCCAATGGGCAGTTGCGCCTGGAGGGCAAGCAGGGGGCAAGCCGCGAATGCGATTGCGATCAGGGGGCCCCGTGCGCAGGTGTTCATGAGCCGTCCTTCTTGACCAAGGTCGCCACGGTGCGGTTTTGCTGCGTCAGGTATAGGCGTGCCATCCGTTGCACATCGTCGGCCGTGACGGCTCGGAGTTGTGCGGAGAACCGGAATGTTTCCGTCCAGTCCCCGAAGAGCGATACCGATTCTGCCAGCTGAAACGCTAGGCCGAGGTGCGACTGCATGCGTCGGATCGATCCGGCGGCGATCTGGTTTCTGACTCGCTCGAGCTCGTTCGGTGCGGGTCCGTCGCTCGCGAGTCGCGCGATCTCTTCGTAGATCGCGCGCTCCAGCTCTTCGGTGGTGTGCGGGGCAAGGGGGCTGGTATCGATTTGCAGCAGCTGAGGATACCGGCTGCCGGGTCCGAGCGAGGAAAAAACGCCACCCGCTATCTGGTCTTCAATGACCAAGCGTCGATGGAGCCTCGAAGTGCGTCCGCCCGTGAGCAGCGAAGTGAGGATGGCGAGCGCAGGCGCATCGTCGTGGACTCCCGCGGGAACGTGCCAGCCGATGCGAAGCGCGGGTTCCGCATCCCACTCGACCACCACCCGCCGCTCGCCGAGCTGCTTGGGTTCGACGGCTGTGACCGCATCGGGTGTTTCCCCGCCGGGAATGGGGCCGAGGTAGTCCCGAGCCCAACGCTCGACGCGATCCGGATCGATATCGCCGACGATGGCCACGACCGCGTTGTTCGGGCCATAAAACCGCCGGTAGTACGTCTCGACGTCGGAGCGACTCAGAACCTCCAGGTCGGCCATGTACCCGACGACTGGGACGCCATAGGGGTGCATCGTGAATGCCGCCGCCAGGTGCGCTTCGTAGAGCACGCCGCCTGGGCTGGTCTCGACGCGCATGCGTCGTTCTTCCGTGACCACGTCGCGTTCCGAGTAGTACTCACGGAAGACGGGGTTCAACAGACGGTCGGCCTCGAGCGCGAACCACAGTTCTGTCCGATTGGAGGGCAGTTCCACGAAGTAAATGGTGGACCCGTTGGTCGTGGTCGCGTTCAGTCCCTGGGCGCCCGCACGCGTGAGAATTCGGTCGAACTCATTGGCCTCGACGAAGACGCGGGCGCTGTCTTCCAGTTCACCGATCAGTTGGTCCAGGCGGCGCACGGTCGCGGAATCGCCCGATGAGCGGGCGCGCACCAGTGAATCGTGAGCCGCGTCCATGCCAGGAAAGAGTGCGAGTTCCGCGTCGACGTTTCTGGTTCCGACCGTCGTCGTTCCTTTGAACAACATGTGCTCGAGCAGGTGAGCGATTCCTGTAGTGCCCAATCGCTCGTTCACGCCTCCCACGCCGTACTGCACGACGAAGGACACGGTTGGCGCCCCCGAGCGCGGCAGAATCACGAGGCGCATTCCGTTTCCGAGCGTGAGACTACGCACCGGGAGTCGCTCGCCGGGGGAGAGTTGGGCGGAAGCCAGGGCCGGCGTCAGCAGCCATAGCAAGGCGGCCACAGATGCTCTGGGCAGCTTCCGGAGGCCCCACGGCCGACGCGAGCGCTTGCTCACCGTTCTGAGCGCGACGGCTGGCAGGTCGGGCAATAGAAGGCCGAGCGATTGGCGAATACCATCCGCTGCACCTCGGTGCGGCACTTCAAGCACGGCTCGTCGTCCCTTCCGTACACGTAGAGGCGGCGGGCGTACTGGCCGGGCTGTCCTTCCGCATTTCGATAGTCACGAATCGTCGTCCCTCCCGCCCGGATCGCGTCACGCAGTACCCGCCGGATCGACCGATGAAGCGCGACGGCCTCTTGTCGGCGCACATCACGGGCTTCCCGGCGAGGATGCACCCCAGCGAGATAGAGCGCCTCGTTGGCGTAGATGTTCCCGACTCCAGCAATCCGCTTTTGGTCGAGTAGCCAAGAGCGGACGGGGGTGCGGGAGTGCTGCAGTCCATCGAAGAGGTTTCCTGCGGTATAGCCCGAGTCGAGCGGCTCGGGCCCCATACTCGCGGAACGGGTCTGCCACTCGCTGTCGGTCAGCGCCTCGACGGAACCGAACCGGCGGGTGTCGTCGAATACCAATAGTCCCGTGCCCTCGAAGCGGAAGCGTACCGCCGGATGTCCCGGGCGGCTCTCTCCGCGGGGCACAACCGGGAATGGCAGCAGGCGTCCGGTCATGCCCAGGTTCACCACGATGAGACCGTCCCCGTCGAGGCCGATCAAGACCTTCTTGCCGCGCCGGCCGACACTCTCGATACGGCGCCCCCGCACCCGCCGCAAGAAATCCGCCTTCGGCTGTCTCAAGATGTCCGGGCGCACCACCTCCACGCGACGAATCGTCTGCCTGAGAACGGACGCTCGCAGGCCCCGCACGATCGTCTCGGCCTCGGGCAGCTCAGGCATGTGTAGCCGCTACTCCTGACGTAGGCGTTCTCTCCAACCGATATCCTTACGATGGAAGGCGCCCCCGAATTCGATGCGCGCCGCGGCTGCCTCGCTGGCGTCAGCGGCCGCGAGAAACGTCGGTGCCAACGCGGTGACCGCGAGCACCCGCCCTCCGGCGGTGATCAGCCTTCCATCCTCATTCCTGGTACCCGCATGGAACACAATGCAGTCGTCCGACTCCAGGTCGTCCGGAATGGAGATCGTCTTCCCCGTTTCGTAGCTGCCCGGATAGCCACCGGACGCGACGATCGTCGAGACCGCCGCACCCGGTCGAGCTGCAGCCACTCCAGGTGTCAGCGCGCCTCCTTCCGCCACGGTCCGCATGAGCTCTAGGAGCGATGTGCGCATCATCGGCAGCACCACCTGTGTTTCGGGGTCGCCGAAGCGGCAGTTGAACTCGATGACCTTGAGTCCGTCACTGGTGCTGATGACGCCGGCGTAGAGAAGACCGCGAAAAGGCGCGCCACTGGCCGCTAGCGCGCGGAGCGTGGGTTCGATGACGCGGATGCGGCATTCGGTGACCACTTCGTCGGTGGCGATCGATACGGGCGCATATGCTCCCATACCACCGGTGTTCAGTCCCGTGTCACCCTCGCCCACGCGCTTGTAGTCCTGGGACGGCTGCAGCACGACCGCGTTGGTGCCGTCGGTAACCGCGAAGACCGAGATCTCCTCCCCATCGAGAAAATCCTCGATTACGACCTCGCGTCCGGCCTCGCCGAACGTCAGGTCGCCCAGCATCGCCTGGAGCGCGTCGAAGGCTTCGTCCTCCGTTGTGCAGACGATGACCCCCTTTCCAGCCGCGAGTCCGGAGGCCTTGATCACGATAGGCGCTCCGCGCTCGCGCACCCACGATTTCGCTCCCTCGAGGTTGGAAAACGTGCGGTATTCCGCCGTCGGCACGCCCGCGGTCCTCATCAGGTCCTTCGAGAACACCTTGCTGGACTCGATGCGCGCGGCGTCCTTGCTCGGCCCGAAGACTGAGAGTCCCTTTTTTTCGAAGCGATCCACGATCCCCGCCGCCAGTGGTGCCTCGGGTCCGATCACGGTGAGGTCGATGTGATGGGACGCTGCCCATCCGGAAAGTGCCTCGATGTCTGCAGGCGCGATCGGGACCGGCGTGCAGAGCGGCTCCATCCCGCCGTTCGGCTGGGTAGCGAAGAATTCAGCGGCGGGGGCGTCGCGGCGAAGCTTCCAAAGGAGGGCGTGCTCGCGTCCACCGGTGCCTACGATCAGGATTCGCATGTGGCGGAGTTTAGGCTAGGTGACAAGAAAAAAAAGGGGTGACCGGGCAGCAGCCCGATCACCCCTGGTTCTGCCCGCAGGCGACTACTTCTTGAAGCCGCTCATGAAGTCCGAGCCCATGCGCTTGGCGGCATCCGCGATGTTGTCCACGAAGTCCTTCGCGTCGTCGGCATACGACGAAGCGGCTGCCTTGAGGTCGTCCTTGTACGCGGGATCGGGCTCGCCGCGGCGTGCGTACTCCCCGCGCACGATACGGTCGTAGTCGCCGGTCTCGATCCAGGCCCGCAACTCGCTAACCCGGATTGTATAGAAGGGGTGTGTCTGCGCCAGCATGTTGAGCACCTTGAAGACCTGGTCGACCACGTCGCCACCCTCACGGTACTCCTCGGCCTGAATGATGTACTCCTGCAGGCTCGTTTCCTCCGGCTCGCCACCGCCCGCCATCTTGAGCATCGTGCCGAGAACGATCTCAGGGTCTTGGACCGTGAGCAATCCGGCCCGGTCCGAAGAGAGCTCGGACTTGCGCTGCCACTCGAGCAGAGCGACCAAGATCGCGCGAGCCGCCAAGCCAACGATCGGGAAACCCATCGTCGCCAGGTTGAGCAGGATCACCGTCATCGACTTGTAGAGAACGTGATCGCTCATGATGTGACCGATCTCGTGGCCGATCACGTAGGCGAGTTGGTCGTCGTCGAGAAGCCGTACCGTTCCCGAGTTCAGGATGATGAAGGGCTTCTCCATCCCCCAAGCACCCGCATTGACGATCGGCGTCTGTGAGATGTAGAGCGGGTACTCTTCCTCTACGTCGAGTGTCTTGAGGCACTCCTTGTAGATCGCATGGATCTTCGGGAACTGCTTATCGCTGATCCTCACCGAGCTCGCCTGGAACGCCAGACGGAACGCGCGTTCGGTCATGAAGCCGAAGATCTTTCTAAGGACCTCATCGAATACCGGGATCCGCCGAAGCGCCTGGAGAGCGGCCTTGTCGGCCGGGTGCTCCCAGGAGTGCGGCGCGATATCGGTTAGGATGCGGCGTGCTTTCGCCCCATCACTACCGGCTTGGGCCCCATCGTCGCCCGTCTGGTCTACGGTGTCGTCCTGATCGTCCGCCATGTCTCTACATCCTCTTTTCGTTGGTCGTGCTTCGTGCGTTCGGCGAGAGGTCTGCCGGCGCTCACAGCCCCTTACGGCGCCCCTGGAGTCTCGGTTTCACCCTTCTGTCCGTTCGCGATCACCCTGCTAGCACTCGCTCGAGATCCTCGAGTAGATCGGCTTGGTCCTCAATTCCGAGCGATAAGCGAACGAGTCCCGGTGTTATCCCCATCGCCTCACGACGGTCTTGAGGGACCGACGCATGGGTCATGAGTGCGGGTACGCTGATGAGAGATTCGACCCCGCCCAGGCTTTCCGCAAGCGCGAAGACGCGAAGCTGCTCGGTCATCGTCTTGGCGCGCTCTAGGGTGCCCACGTCGACCGACACCATGCCGGTGAACCCGGTCATCTGGCGAGCAGCCAGCTCGTGCTGCGGGTGCGATTCCAGCCCGGGGTAGAGCACGCGATCCACCGCAGGGTGGTCCTCCAGGTATCGGGCCACCGCGAGACCGTTCTCATTGTGCCGGAGAATACGCAGGTGCAGCGTCTTGATGCCACGCAGAGTCAGCCAGCAGTCCATCGGGCCCGGCACTGCGCCTGACGACTTCCGGATGAAGAACAGCTCCTCGGCGAGCTCCTCTTCACGTACCGCGACGAGGCCGCCAATCACGTCTGAGTGGCCGTTGATGTACTTGGTCGACGAGTGCACCACGAAGTCGGCGCCGATTTCAAGCGGTCGCTGGTTGCACGGGGAAGCGAAGGTGTTGTCGACAGAGAGCAAGGCGCCGGCGTCGTGGGCGAGATCGGCGGCTTCCCGGAGGTCGCAAAGGCGCATCATGGGATTCGTCGGCGTCTCAACATGCACGAGCTTCGTATTCGGCCGCAGCGCTTGGGCGATCGCGCCGGAGTCGCGCGTATCGACGTAGCTGAATTCGATACCGAAACGGCTGAGCACGTGATTGAACATGCGGGTCGTGCCGCCGTACGTGTTTTCCTCACTTACGACATGATCACCCACAGAAAGCCTCTTCACGATCGCTTCGATCGCGGCGAGTCCTGACGAAAATGCGATCCCACGCGATCCGTTTTCCAGCGCGGCGATACTCGCTTCGAGCGCCTCTCTCGTCGGGTTCGCGGTCCGACCGTAGTCGTAGCTCCCCTGCAGGGGTTCTCCGACCGCCGGCTGGACATAGGTGGACGTTTGGAAGATTGGGGTCATGATCGCCCCGGTCGTCGGCTCCGGACTCACTCCCGCGTGCACCGCGAGAGTACCGAAACGCAGGCCTCCGAGAGACCTTTCGCTCATGGTGTTGGTCCTTGCTTATCCGTGAGTAGATGGAGTCGCGCAATGTAATTTGGCTGTACTCGGACAGGGTAGCCCAGTCGAGGGTGGCGCGGCCTTTGCGTTGACGGGTTCCCGCCGGCCGGGTGAACTTCCGCCGACCGCGCTTCCGGCGCGAAACCCACATTGCCGGCTAGGGCTCTGTGCCAATAAAACTTCCGCAGGATCTCATGGTGAGCGTCTCGGGCGTGCGTGGACGAGTCGGGGCGCCGCTTACACCGGAGTTGATCGCCGGCCTCGCAGCCGCTTTCGGGGCGTTCATGCGTGGGGAGCGCGGGCGCGGTCCCGTGTACGTTGGCAGGGATTCCCGCACCTCAGGGCCAATGTTCCTACGCGCCGTCGTCGCAGGGCTGCAATCGGTAGGTGTCGCGGTGATCGACTTGGGCATGGTTCCGACGCCGACGCTGCTCCTGGCGGTCCGGAGGAGCGACGCGGTAGGCGGCATCGGCATTACGGCGAGCCACAACCCGGCTGAGTGGAATGCGCTCAAACTGGTGTCCGGAGAGGGCGTATTTCTAGACTCGGAGCTTTCGGCGCGCTTCCGCACTTTCCTCAGCGAGCAAGACCCGGAGAGGGCGGAATGGGATGCGATTCCCTCCGTGACCGAAGACCCGGAGGCCTGGCCTCGGCACCTTGAGGCGATCTTGGCCCTGCCACATCTCGACGTGCCGGCGCTGCGCGCGCGAAAAATCAAGGTCGCGATCGACTGCGTGCACGGCGCAGGCGGCCCCGTCATGGTCGACCTGCTCGAGGCGCTTGGCTGTTCAGTGGAGGGCATCGGCATGCAGCCCGATGGGCTCTTCCCCCGAGACCCCGAGCCGACTGCCGCGAATCTCGCTGATCTTGGCGAGCTGGTACGTGACTCGGGTGCCGAGATCGGGCTCGCGGTCGACCCTGACGTAGACCGGCTAGCGCTGGTGGACGAGACCGGAAAAGCCTTGGGCGAGGACCTCACCCTGGCGTTGGCCGCCGCTACCGTGCTGAGGCGAACGCCCGGTCCGGTCGTAACCAACCTCTCCACGAGTCAGGTCGTGGAGGATGTGGCTCGCGCGTACGGCGTTCCACTGCTGCGAGCACCAGTAGGAGAAGTGAACGTGGCGCGGCGCATGCAGGCAGAAGACGCCGTGGTCGGAGGCGAGGGGAATGGCGGCGTGATTCTGCCTGCACTCCACGACACGCGAGACGCGCCTCTCGCGGCGGGCCTCATCTTGCAACACATTGTGGATGAAGGGGTTAGTGCCTCAGCGGCTGCGGCTCGGTGGCCGAGGTATGCGATCGTGAAGGTGAAGGTCTCCTTCCCCCGAGACGCTCTCGAGTCGGCGTTTGCCGCGCTGGAGCAGGATCTCGATGCGGAGGTGGTCGATCGGAAGGACGGTTTGCGCCTCGCATGGCCGGCGAGGGGGGCCTGGTTGCACGTGAGGGCGTCGGGTACGGAGCCGGTTGTGCGCCTGATCGCGGAGGCGGGTGAAGAGGAAGCGGCGCACGCCCTGATCGACAGGGCGGCGAAGCTGTTGGACGGAATCGCCTGAAGGCGGTCGTTTGATCATCCATAGGAGAGTGACGGCATGTGCGGAATCGTCGGGTATGTAGGCCCCAAGGAGGCCGCCCCGATCCTGCTTCAGGGTCTCAAGAGACTCGAGTACCGCGGATACGACTCTGCGGGGGTCGCTCTCCTGAATGGAAGCGGTGTCCAGGTCGTCAAGCGCCCGGGCAAGCTGTCTGCGCTCGCCGAGGCGGTCGACGAGGCCGATCCGCGCGGGACCTGTGGCATTGCGCACACTCGCTGGGCGACGCACGGCGTGCCCAATCAGCCCAACGCGCACCCGCACACCTCGTCGGACGGCGAAATCGCCCTGGTCCACAACGGGATCATCGAGAACGCCGAGAGCATTCGCATGCAGCTTCTGGAGGCGGGTTACGTTTTCGCATCAGAGACCGACACGGAAGTAGTCGTCCATCTGATCGATCATCTGTGGACGGACGGCATGCCCATGGAGGATGCTGTCTCCGCCGCGCTTCGCTCGATCGACGGGGCCTACGGCATCGCCGTCGTCTCGAGCAGGGACCCGAACAAGATCGTCGTGGCTCGAGACGGCTCGCCGCTGCTGATCGGCGTCGGGAAGAACGGTGAAATGCTTGCGGGTTCCGACGCTGCCGCGGTCATCGCGTTGACGCGCCAGGTCGTCTATCTCGATGACGGCGACTATGCCGTGCTCGAGCCAGAAGGATATCGCACCTATAAGCTCGAAGGGACGGAGGTAAGCCGGTCGATGCACCAGGTCACCTGGGACGTCGAGGCGATGGAGAAGGGCGGCTACGAGCACTTCATGCTCAAGGAGATCTTTGAGCAGCCGGCCTCGCTGCGTGACGTGATGCGCGGCCGCCTTCTGGAGGAAGAGGGTGACGTGAGACTCGGCGGCATCGAGAATCACGAGTTCGATCTCGGCCGCATTAAGCGCATCGTGACCATGGCGTGCGGCACGAGTTGGCATGCGGGCCTCGTCGGCGAGTACATGCTCGAGGAACACGCGCGCATTCCGGTCGACGTGGAGTACGCGTCAGAGTTCCGATACCGGAATCCGGTTCTGGAAGAAGGCACGCTCGCGCTCGCGATCAGCCAGTCCGGGGAGACCGCAGATACGATGGCTGCGCTGCACGAGGCGAAGCAGCGCGGGGTCCAGACGATGGGCATCGTCAACGCTGTCGGCTCGACGATCGCGCGATACACCGACTTCGGCCTCTATTTGCACGCCGGCCCTGAGATCGGTGTGGCATCGACCAAGGCGTTTACGAGCCAGATGGTGGCTCTGGCGATGTTCACGCTTTATATGGGGCGTCGCCGCCACCTGTCTGTAGTGCAAGGGCGTGAGTTCCTAGAGGCGCTGCGCATGTTGCCGGAACAGGTAGAGCAGGTGCTCGGGCTAAACGACGAGATCAAGGCGTTGGCCGAAGCCTATGGGGACGCCCGCAACTTTCTCTATCTCGGACGCGGCTATCAGTTCCCGGTAGCGCTCGAGGGTGCGCTCAAGCTCAAGGAAGTGAGCTATATCCACGCGGAGGGTTATCCCGCCGCTGAGATGAAGCACGGTCCGATCGCGCTCATTGATGACGATATGCCGGTCGTGGTGCTCGCGCCGCGGGATCCGGTGTACCAGAAGGTCGTCTCCAACATCGAAGAGATGAAAGCGCGCCACGCCCGTCTCATCGCGGTGGTGAGCGACGATGCCCCCGAGTTGCAGGGCAGGGTCGATCATCTCATCCGCGTGCCGCAGACGATTCCGGCGCTTCTTCCGGTGCTCACGACCGTCCCGCTTCAGTTGCTCGCCTACCACATGGCGGTCCAGCGCGGCGCGGACGTCGATCAACCGAGGAACCTCGCCAAGTCTGTCACGGTCGAGTGAGGGTACTCCTCCAGCGAGTTGCTCACGCGGAGGTTCGAATCGGCGGTCGGACGGTCGGGGAGATTGGCCGGGGACACCTCCTGCTGGTGGCTTTTCGACCCGGAGATGGCGTCACTCAGCTCGAATGGATGGCGGACAAGATTGTCGGGCTGCGCGTCTTCGCGGACGACGAAGGCAAGATGAATCGCTCTTTGCTGGACGTTTCCGGCGACTTGCTCGTAGTCAGCCAATTCACTTTGTACGGGGACACGAGAAAGGGCCGGCGTCCGAGCTTCATTGCGGCGGCTCCGCCCGAGGTCGCCGTGCCACTCTATGAGCAGTTCGTCGCGTGCCTGCGCGCTCGCGCTGGTGGGCGAGTGGAGACCGGAGAGTTTGGCGCGATGATGGACGTAGAGCTGGTGAACGAGGGGCCAGTCACGCTCATGCTGGACCGCGAATGACCCCACGTCTCATCCTGGCGTCGCTTTCTCCCCGACGCAGCGACGTGCTGGCCCAACTGGGCCTTGATCATCTCGTGATGCCGGCTGATGTCGATGAGTCCTACTTGGACGGCGAGACTCCTGCCGAACATGTACAGCGGCTCGCGCGCGCCAAGGCGACCGTGATATCCGAGCGTGAGCCGGGGGCGTTGGTCATCGGCGGCGATACCGTCGTGTTGGACGGCACGCGTGTGCTCGGCAAGCCTGAGCACGACCGCGCAGCGGTCGAGGTGCTGATCTCGCTCGCGGGTCGCGAGCATGTGGTTCTCAGCGGAATCGCGCTCGCCGGTCCCCACGGCGTGGCCAGTAGCGTCTCAGAGACCGCGGTGAGATTCCGCGCGTTTTCCGAGGATGCCGCCCGCGCCTACGTCGCGACCGGAGAGCCGCTCGACAAGGCGGGCGCTTACGGAATCCAGGGCATGGGCGCCGCGTTGGTCGAGGGCATCGACGGGGACTACTATTCGGTCATGGGGTTCCCGATGGACGCCTTCGTGAACGTGCTTCGCGAGGCGGGATGGCGATATGACTTCGGGAGCCTCACTCCTACCACTTGAACCTGCCGCGCGCGGCACGCGGAGCCGAGAGAGCGATGAGCGTTCCATCCGTTCTGGCCATCGACCAGGGCACCACCGGTACTACCTGCCTCGTCATCGGAGAGAATGGCGCGGTGCTCGGGCGCTCCTACTCTGAGTTCACCCAGCATTTCCCGCAGCCCGGATGGGTCGAGCACGACGCCATGGAGATCTGGGAGGTGACACGTCGCGTTGCCCGGGAGGCGCTGGACGCCGCCTCAGAAGCCGAGGTGATCGCGATCGGCATCACCAACCAACGCGAGACCTTCGTGCTATGGGATCGTGAGACGCTCGAACCGCTGCATCGTGCCATCGTTTGGCAGGACCGCCGCACCACCGAGATGTGCAAGGAGCTGAAAGCGGCCGGCCACGAAGCCGATGTCCAGGCCCGGACCGGACTCGTGCTCGATCCGTACTTCACGGGCACCAAGATCGCGTGGCTCCTCAACTCCGATCCCGCGCTGCGCGCACGCGCGGAGGCTGGGGAGCTCGCTGTCGGGACCATCGATAGCTGGCTCATCGCGCGGCTCACCAACGGAGCGGTGCACGCAACGGACCCCACCAATGCTTCGCGCACGTTGCTGTACCACCTGACCGACGCGGCGTGGGACCCGTCGCTGCTCGAGCTACTGGGGGTCCCGCAATCGCTGCTTCCCGACGTGCGCGCCAGCGCGGGTGACTTCGGGACGTCCGTTGGCGAGCACCTGGGCATCGAGGTGCCGATCGCGGGAGTCGCGGGTGACCAACAGGCGGCGCTCTTCGGTCAGGGATGCTGGGAGGCCGGCCTCGCCAAGAACACGTTCGGAACCGGTGCCTTCCTGCTGCTCAATACCGGTGCGGAAGCCGTCCCTTCGACGCGGGGTCTGCTCACGACCGCGGCGTGCGATGCCGAGGGCGGCCTCGCGTACGCGTTGGAGGGGTCGGTGTTCATCGCGGGTGCGGCGGTGCAGTGGTTGCGAGATGGCTTAGGATTGCTCGACGCGGCGCCCGATTCCGAGGCGATGGCCCAGGCGCTGGATGACAACGGCGGCGTCTACTTCGTTCCCGCGTTCGTGGGTCTCGGCGCGCCGCATTGGGAGCCCGAGGCGCGGGGAATGCTCGTCGGGCTGACGCGTGGCACGAGCAAGGAGCACCTGGTCCGTGCGGCGCTCGAGGCGATGGCGTATGGAACCGCTGAGGTGTTGGCTGCCATGGAGGCCGACTCAGGCGTAGAGACGACCGAGCTGCGCGTGGACGGCGGCGCGGCCCTGAACGACTGGCTCATGCAGTTGCAGGCCGACGTGCTCGACATACCAGTGCGTCGCCCGGCTTTGGTCGAGACCACCGCCCTGGGCGCTGCGGGCCTGGCGGGCATCGCCACCGGAGTTTGGCTCAGTGCCTCCGACTTCCTGGGCGTGCAGGCG
>Ga0207963_1001195_pt1 | contig 13714 bp, 15 predicted proteins | sample Knorr_S15_td_NAD_FD_185604 | JGI IMG/M metagenome (GOLD analysis project Ga0207963, IMG submission 185604) | Marine microbial communities from Southern Atlantic Ocean transect - Knorr_S15_td_NADW_ad_2500m_LV_A (SPAdes) (version 2) | ecosystem: Environmental > Aquatic > Marine > Oceanic | place...
AATAAGACATTTGATAACTGGAGCGTTACCGTAATAAATGATGAAGGTTTTATTGTTAGAAGTGGATTTGAAAAATGGATGGCTTCAATGGGTACTCACAAAGGAAATGTTCAATCCGCAGCATCTTCAGCGTTGACTTCTGCTCTTTATGGTGAAGCAGTGGTACAACATTATGGTAAAACAGGATCCGCGAGTAAAATTGCAGAATATAAGTTTGTAAACATTTTTCCAGTTAGTGTGAGTGAAATTACTCTTGGATGGGATGCAAATGATGCTATTGAAGAATTTACTGTTGAATTTGCGTATGATTATTGGACTCATACTGGCGAAGTGACAGCATAACTTTTATTATTTTATATTATAACTTAAACTAACTAGGGGCCGGGGACGCTCAGTCCCTGACTTTTGGAGTAGTACATGGCTGTTGAATTATTTGGTTTTACAATTGGAAGAACACAAAAAGAAAAGGAACAACAAGACCACCTTTCTTTTACACTCCCCGAATCAGAAGATGGTGCAATAGATGTAGCAGGAACACCTGGCGGTGCCTACGCTACCTATCTGGATATGGAAGGTTCTGCAAAGAATGAAGCAGAATTAATTATACGATATAGAACTATGTCACTTTTTCCAGAAGCGGAAATTGCAATAGATGACATAGTAAATGATGCTGTTGTTTCAGACAGAGAACAAGCCCCAGTTTCCCTCAATCTTTCCAATGTTAATATTTCACCAGACATTAAAACAAAAATAGGTGAAAATTTTAGAGAAATATTAGGTCTGTTGAAATTCAATGATACTGGATTTGATATTTTCCGAAAATGGTATGTTGATGGACGACTTTATTATCACATCATAATAGACATCGATAATCCAAAAAAAGGTATTCTAGAACTCAGACCAATTGATGCACTCAAGATTAGAAAAGTTCGTCAAATTCTCCCACCAAAAGATCCAAGTGAAACTAATTTAATGCCTAGAGTTGAAGAATATTTTGCATTCAATGAAATGGGTATGGATGGTAAACAAGGCGGTCAAGTAATGAGAATTGCGACAGATTCCGTTGCATACTGTCACTCAGGATTACTAAGTGAAGACAAGAGAATGGTTCTTTCATATCTTCATAAAGCAATCAAACCTCTTAATCAATTACGAATGATTGAAGATGCGGTAGTGATTTATCGTATTTCACGAGCACCAGAACGAAGAATTTTTTACATTGATGTTGGTAACCTTCCAAAACAAAAAGCAGAACAATATCTTAAAGATATCATGACTCGTTACAAAAATAAACTAGTCTATGATGCAAATACTGGTGAAGTTAGAGATGATCGAAAACACCAATCAATGTTGGAAGATTACTGGTTACCACGAAGAGAGGGTGGAAGAGGAACGGAGATTACCACACTTCCGGGCGGAGAAAATCTTGGTGAACTGGCTGATGTTGAATACTTCCAGAAAAAACTTTACAAGTCTCTCAATGTTCCTGTATCAAGGTTAGAATCTGAATCTGGGTTTGTTCTGGGACGAGCTCAAGAAATATCCAGAGATGAAGTAAAGTTTACAAGATTTGTTGAAAGACTTAGAAACAGATTTAATCATCTTTTTAATTCTTGTCTTGAAAAACAATTAATATTAAAGGGTGTTCTTACATTAAATGATTGGAGAATGATAGAACCAAATCTTTTTTATGAGTGGCAGTCAGATTCACACTTCGCAGAACTTAAAGAAGCAGAAATGTTGAACGAAAGATTGAGTACTTTACAGAATATGAACTTTGCTGATGAAATTGTTGGAACTTTCTATTCTAAAGAATTTATTAGAAAGAGAATTCTAAAACTATCTGATGAAGAAGTTCGGTTGATAGATAAACAAATTGAGGCTGAAGCTGCAGCTGCGGGCCCAGAAGAAGAAGAGGAAGCTTTCATTCCAAAACAAGAAAAATTTATAAAAGAAGATATAAAACTCAAAAAAGAGATGAATGAAATAATGAAAGGTGTACTTTCTGAATCATAGAACTGACTTGATATAAATACAATTAACCATTAACGTAAGGATTAAAAATGAGTGACTATTCAACCGAAGATATTGTGAAATATTCCATCTCAGGTGATGGAGCAAGAGTTAAAGACGCTATTCAGGGTGTAGTAGCTAACAAAATTATGAAAGGTATGGAGGCTAAGAAGGCGGAAGTTGCTCAAGCAATGTTCAATACTGTTCCTCTTCCTGATGCAACACAAGAAGTAGCAGATACTTTCGTTGCTGCAGCTGCAGCTGAAAAAGAGAAATCTCAATAGATATACACCGTTATATGAAAAAATATAAACAGTTCCGAGCGGAACAACAATATATAACGGAGGTTGGGCCATTTGCTAGTGCAATGATGACTGCAATGGCTGTTACTGGTTTAGGAGTAGCTGGGTGGAAACTCTTTAAAACAGCAAAAGAAAAGATTAAAGGGTATAGAGAAACTAAACAGGAGAAGAAAGAAAATCAAGAGAATGGTGTTTTTGTTAATATAAAAAAATGGAATGATGAAGCTGGGAAGATAATATCTGAACCTGTTGAAATTGCAGCGAAGGGTTCTAGTGCAGCCAATATGTCTAATGATGAAATAACTAAAAAGGAGAAAGAATTACAGAAAAAAGAAGATCCAAGAAATAAAGCAAAACAGGGTGAGTCTGAAAGGGGTGAAAAAGCAGCTGAGGTAGAACGTGGTGGAATTGAAGATGTAAAGGACGCTGAAGAATATTTCAAAAATAATGATGAAGCTCCGCCTGGATGGAGAAATGCTGGAGATAAAGATAAACCAGAATTGATGACAACAAAAGATTATAATAAGGAATTGGAACGTAGAAAAAAAGTAAAGAAACAGGGCCTTACACCAGCTGAGAAAAAGAAACAAGCAGCTACTAAAGCAAAATTGATGAAACGTAAAGATACAGATATTAAGAAACGAAAAATAGAACAACTTTTAAAATTTGGAGAGTTCATCTCAGAAGGTGTAATGAATGATTTACTCAAAGCGGGTAAATCTAAAAAAGATAGTGAAATTACTTTAGATGATGGAGCAGATATACCGATAGATCCACTTACATCGCAGATTTTGGTTAAATATATAGAAGGGCTAAGCTCTTCAGAAAAAAATAGAACTATTCAACAAATCCAAAGAACTGAACGTGCATTTATGAAAGTTCTAGGAAAAGCACATGAAAACACTTAAACATCAAGCTAGAATGAAGTTTGATTTTAGAAGGATAACAGATGGCTATAACTAAATTAACAAATACCATAACAGACACTAACACAAAGTATTCGGTACAACATACTGGACTTGCTGGTGATGCAACTGAACTTGCTTCTAGTCTCTGGGCTAACCTTTCTGCGTTAAAATATGCCTCAGCTACAGTAACTTTGTCGGCTGCACCAACTACCTCCTTTTGTATCGGGGAAGTACTAACTACAAATGACAGTACCGTAATATACTTGAGAGTTACAGATTACACTAAAGGAGCAACAACTTTTAAAGCTTATAAAGTTACAAGCGCTACTGATATAACCCCTCTAGGTTGGACTGCAGAAACTGCAACAGATGTTGGAGTTGAAAAAACATTGACAGGAGGTGTATCTGGACTTTGTACTGCAACCACTCATGCTAGTACACGATTGGCTATCGCTTCACCAACAATCAATCTTAGAAAACTTTGGTGGAATATAGCATCTGGTATTACTCATACTAGAGTTTTCTTTGATGGAAGTACTACAGAACAAACTATTGCATATTTGGTAGCTGGTAATGGTTATATAAATTATGCAGGTGGAGGTAACCATATCGGAGCAATAGGTATGGGAGCTGCGGCTGGAAATTCTAGTAACGTACTTGGAGATGTTTCTGTAACAACGGTAGGTGTTGCTTCAGCTGATAGTTATATGATAGGAGTAGAGATAGGAAAAATGTCAGGATTTGAACTACCAAATTTCATGAAAAATGGTCAACTTGGATACAAATTTAACCAACACGGATTTTCGGACGCATACTAATGAAAACATTTAAAGATTTTCTCGATGAATTAGCACCAGTAAAAGTTAGAATGGATAAGAGTACTGAAGCTAAAGCCAAACGAAAAGAAGCAAAAAAAGACTATAAAAAAGATAAAATAAAGATTAACATTGCTCGTAAGAAGAAAAGAACGAAAGAGAAATCTTCTGGTGTAGAGAAAAAAAGAAAAAAAATGGCAGCTCAAGGTAAAACTCTTGGCGGAGAAAGAATTAAAAAGAGAATTGTATGAAGGATTTTAAAGATTTTATGGAAGCTTTGACTCTTCAACAAAGAAGGAAGAGGTCAATTATTTCCAAAAAGAAATCAAAAATTACTGCCATAAAAAGAGCAAGGTCTATGAAAAAACCACCTTCTCAGGATAAAATTGATAAGGCAGTAAATAAGGCAGTAAGACAGAAAGCAATTACATTAGTAGATAAGGCAGGAAAATATAAAGACCCTGAAGCTTCAATTGGAGTAAAAACTGCTATAGAGAAGAAGGCTGATCTTAAAGTACAAAAAATGGGTGGTAAGTGGAAAAAAAGATTAAAACCTATAATTAAAAAGAAAATGAAAGATGCCTTTAAGATGCGTCAGGCCAGTGCAAAAGAAAAATAACAACGGAGAGAACCATGAAACTAATTAGCGAAGAAGCAATAAATGTAGAATTTCTTACAGAAGCTACTAAGAGTGGTGGTAAGAATTACTTCATTGAAGGTATCTTCATGCAAGCAAATAAGAAGAATCGAAATGGAAGAGTATATCCAACAGAAATTCTTCAAAAAGAAGCAAAACGATATACTACAGAGTTTATCAAGAAGAAAAGAGCTTTTGGTGAATTGGGACATCCAGACGGGCCAACGGTCAATTTGGAAAGAGTTTCCCACATGATAGAAGAATTGGAAGAAGTAGGACAAAATTTCATGGGAAGAGCTAAGATTTTAGATACACCATACGGAAAGATTGTAAAGAATCTTATTGATGAAGGTGCTCAATTGGGAGTTTCATCAAGAGGTATGGGTTCTTTAAAGCCAGGAAGAAATGGTATTTCAGAAGTACAAGGTGATTTCTATCTTGCAACAGCAGCTGATATAGTTGCTGATCCTTCTGCTCCAGACGCATTTGTTCATGGTATTATGGAAGGTAAAGAGTGGGTTTGGGATAATGGTCTGCTTAAAGAGACACAGATCCAAGAATACAAAGATAAAATTGAAAAATCTACAAGAAAAGACCGTGAAAACGTACTTGTTGAAGCTTTTAGAGATTTTATTGCCAAGTTGTAAATATAAGTTATTATAAATAATATTAGTATAAACACATACACAGATAACAAATAGGAGATTTTCAATGTCTGAAGAAATTTTGGAACAAACGGCTGAAGAACTGGAAGAAGAGCAACAAGCTGTTGCGGAGTCTTCGGGCGAAGAGATCTTAGATGAAGCTAAGACTAAAGTTAAAGAAGAAGGCGAAGAGGAAGAGGGAGAAGAAGAAGTCGAAGAGGCTGTTTCTGTTCCTAAAACTAAAGCTGGAATGATTAAGGCCCTTTATGACCAACTTAGTGCCATGAAGAAGTCTGACCTTTCCGATTCTTTCTCAAAAATCATGGGTTCTACTCTTACAGAAGATGAACATGAAGAAGGTGAAGAAGAGGAAGAAGAAGAAAAACCAGTAGAGTCTAAAAAACTCAAAAAAGAGGATCTAGAAATTGATATCAAAGATGATATTGAAGCCATTACAAATGGTGAAGACCTCTCTGAAGATTTTAAGACTAAAGCTTCCACAATATTTGAAGCAGCAGTTTCAGCTAAAGTACTTTCTGAAGTCAATCAAAGGATTGAGGAATTAGAAACAAGTTACAAAAAAGAAATTACTGACGCAAAAGAAGAACATTTGTCCACAATTACAGAAAAAGTTGATGGTTATCTCAACTATGTTACTGAAGAGTGGATGAAAGAGAATGAGTTAGCTGTTGAAAAGGGAATTCGATCAGAATTGGTTGAAGACTTTATGACAGGACTTAAAAACCTCTTTACAGAGCATTACATTGACATTCCAGAAGAGAAAGTTGACCTTGTTGACGATCTATTTGAGAAAGTTGAAGAACTAGAGCAAAAACTTGATGAGTCTATTAACACAAGTGTAGACATCAAAAAAGAACTTGCTGAGTATAAAAAGGCTGAAACCTTGAGAGAAGTTTCAGAAGACCTCGCCGATACCGAAAAAGAAAAACTAGGTAAATTGGCTGATGGCATAGATTTTGAAGACAAGTCTCAATATTCTGAGAAACTTGAAGTAATTAAGGAAAATTATTTCCCTAAACAACAGTCGGAAACAATTACAGAAGAATTGGAAAATACTGAAGAAGAACAACAAGATAGTTCAGAATCAAGTACTGACCCAGTTATGAAGAGATATGTTTCCTCATTAACTCGTTTTAACAAATAACATTTTTAGGAGATTAAAAAAAATGTATCTAGCTGAAGATCTACAACAAAAGTGGGCACCGGTCTTGGATCATGAAGATATGCCCAAGATTAAAGACCCATACAAAAGAGCGGTTACCGCCGTTCTTTTGGAAAATCAAGAAAAAGCCATGGCGGAACAGGCAAATATGGAAGGCCGCGGTTCCTTGATGGAGGCAGCAACATCTTTAACCAGTCTTGCTCCTACAGCAAGTTCGTCTGGTGGAGTACAATATCAAGATCCAGTTTTGATTTCCATGATTCGTAGAGCAATGCCTAATTTAGTTGCTTATGACGTTTGTGGTGTTCAACCAATGACTGGGCCTACAGGACTTATTTTCGCAATGCGTCCAAGATATGATTCACAAGGTGGTGCTGAAGCCATGTACTCAGAACCAGAATCCACACATTCTGGTGATGCTGGAGGTGATATGGTCAGCTCAGGAGCAGCTGCACAAGCAGCAGCTCAAGGTGGAACATATTCCGCAATATTAGGTGTAGGTAATTCAACGGCAACTGCTGAAACTTTCGGTCTTACTGGAAGTGCAGGTACAGCTGCTGAAGATTTCCAACAAATGTCATTCTCCATTGACCGTGTTTCAGTTACAGCTAAAACACGTGCACTCAAAGGTGAGTACTCGATGGAATTGGCACAGGATCTTAAAGCCGTTCACGGTTTGGATGCTGAAACAGAACTTGCTAACATTCTCTCACAAGAGATTTTGGCAGAGATTAACCGTGAAGTTATTCGTACCATTTATTTTAGTGCGGAACACGGAGCACAACACAATACATCAACAGCTGGTGTGTTTGACCTTGATGTTGACTCTAATGGACGTTGGTCTGTTGAGAAATTCAAAGGTTTGATGTTCCAAGTAGAACGTGATGCAAATGCAATTGCAAAATCAACACGTCGCGGAAAAGGTAACCTCATCATCTGTTCTTCAGACGTTGCTTCTGCTCTAGCCATGGGTGGAATGATGGACGCAGCAGGAATTGATGACACAGGTAACACATTCGTTGGAACACTCAACGGCCGTTACAAAGTTTATGTTGATCCATATTTCAGTGCATCAGCAACTAACTTTGTCTGTGTAGGTTACAAAGGTTCATCTGCTTATGATGCAGGTCTTTTCTATTGTCCTTATGTTCCATTGCAAATGGTTCGTGCGGTTGGTGAAAGTTCCTTTCAACCAAAAATTGGTTTCAAGACACGTTACGGACTCGTAACCAATCCATTTGGAAACAGTGCTGGCACCGGAGCTTTGACTGCCAACGCTAACTACTACTACAGAATTGTCAGAGTTGACAATTTGATGTAAGTTAAGTCTTTAGGAGTTATTACCCCTAAAGAACGTGAGAAGGGTGATTACTTAATTGTAGTCACCCTTTTTTTTTGTCCTAACTAAATATTACAGAAAGGATATTCCATTTATGTCTGCATTACAAGATCAACCAATCAATACTAGTTTTTTAAGTCCTATTGGGTTTAAATTTCAACTTAACAATTTTCCAGCAGTAAACTATTTCTGTCAGTCTGCTTCTTTGCCTGGAATTTCTATAAGTTCTATTAGTGTTCCTACACCATTAAAGGCTATAGACATTGCTGGGGATGAAGTTACTTTTGAAGAGTTATCAATAAAATTCATAGTAGATGAAAATATGAAAAATTGGTTATCAATTTATGATTGGATTATCGGACTTGGATTTCCAACTGAAGAAGGTCAAGCAAAATATAAAAAATTATCAGAAGATTCAGAATTGACTACTGACGCAACTTTAACTGTATTGACCAGTAATATGAATCCACAGATAAATTTTCGATTTAGAGAATGTTTCCCATTAAGCCTTTCTTCAATTGCATTTGATAGTGGTGGAACAGATATAGATTATGTTACTGCAGATGTTTCTTTTCGTTATGATGTTTATACAGTTGAAAACCTACTCAACAATGAGGTAACATACGAAGGAACACGAGCTTACGCACATGGTGAAAAACCCCCTACAACTGACCTTAGTGGGGCATAAACAACCAGTTTAATTATTATTTAAGGAGGTGATTTGAAACTTGAAGATATTCAAGAACTTTGGCATAGAGATAGTGAAATTGATTATACAGAACTGGGTACAGAATCCATCCGTATTCCACAAATTCACGACAAATATCTTAAAATTTTTACTGATGAACGAATCAGACTAAAAGGAGTTGAGTTTGAACTATCTAAAATGGTTCGGACTAAGACTGAGTATTATTCTGGTAAAATGTCTCAAGAAGAACTTGAACGGCGTGGATGGGAACAATATTTGGGAAGACTTCTCAAGAATGAAATAGCTAAATATATTGAATCAGATGATGATGTAATCAAATTGAAACAACAATTAGTAGTCCTACAGGAAAAGATAAACTATCTAGACTCTGTTATTAGGATGATAAACAATCGGGGGTTCCAGATTAAGAATGCTTTGGATTGGTTGAAATTTTCTCATGGAAATAATTAACATATCTAAAAAAAATGAAGTCTATATCAAAATAGATTCTGAAGCTTCAACTGCTCAGGAAATCTGTGACCATTTTACTTTTATGGTGCCTGGCTACACATTTATGCCAGCATATCGTAATAGAATTTGGGATGGAAAGATAAGACTTTTTAATGTTCATAGCCGTCTTCTTTATGGGGGATTATTTGAACATCTTTGTAAATTTCTTTATACTAGAGATTACAAGGTAAAATTTCAATCTGACTTTGAAGTCACAAAATGTGATATCAAATCAGAATTTATTGATTCATTAAAGTTACCAGTGACCCCTAGAGATTACCAAATGGTTGCTGTCAATCATGCCTTGACTCACCACAAAGCACTTTTACTTTCACCAACAGCTTCTGGTAAATCTTTGATTATCTATATATTAATAAGGTATTTGAATTTAAAAACTCTTATTTTAGTTCCTACTATATCTCTTGTTTCTCAAATGTATAATGAATTTAGAGAATATGGATTTGATGTAGCAAACACCTGTCATACGGTTTTTGCTGGAAGAGATAAAGGTTCTAAATTGCCTATCATAATATCAACATGGCAGTCAATTTATAAGATGCAACAAAAATACTTTGAACAATATGAACTTGTGATTGGAGATGAAGCTCATGGTTTTAAGTCAAAATCTCTCATATCTATAATGACCAAGTGCATTAATGCAAAATATCGTATAGGAACAACTGGAACATTAGATGGAACATTAACTCATAAATTGGTCTTAGAGGGGTTATTTGGTAAGGTCTTCAAGGTCACCTCAACAAAAAAACTTATAGACAGTAAGCATCTATCACCCTTTACTATCAAAGCAATTTTAATAAAACATCCAGATTCAATATGTCATGATCTTAGGAAAATAAGTTATCAAGAAGAATTGGATTATTTGATAAATTCTGAAGCAAGAAATACATTTATAAAAAACTTAGTTCTAGATTTAAAAACTAATACACTTCTTTTATTTCGTTTTGTTGAAAAACATGGAAAGATACTTTACGATATGATAAAGGAGGAATCAAATGGTAGAACAATATTTTTCGTTCATGGAGGAACGGATGCAGATACAAGAGAACAAATTAGACATATCGTTGAATCAGAACGAGATGCAATTATCGTTGCTAGCTACGGTGTATTTAGTGTTGGCGTCGATATTAGGAATCTTCATAACATCGTTTTCGCTAGTCCTTCTAAGAGTCGTATCAGAAATCTACAGTCAATAGGCCGAGGATTACGGAAATCTAAAAAGAAAGATATAGCTACATTGTATGATATTGCTGATGATCTGTCTTATGGTAGTAATCATAACTATACATTAGACCATTTTGAGGAAAGGAAAAAAATATATAAGGAAGAACGATTTACTGTAGCTGAATATTTCGTACAATTGAAGACTTAATAAATAATAAATCATTTAACCCCTACACCAGTATTATATCACCTGTCAAGAGCTTTGTCAAGTGGTTGACAACACTTAGATATTATGTTATAATATATGAAATGACAACTTATAGGAGGGCAGATTGGCAAAACCAAAATCAATACATTACATAGATAATGAAAAGTTTTTGAAAGAAATGATAATATATAAACGTGGATTTGATGAGGCTAAATCCAGAGATGAACTTCCACCAATGATTTCAGAATATCTTGGTGAGTGTTTCATGAAGATAGCACAACGACTTTCTTTTAGACCTAATTTTATAAATTATGCTTTTAAGGATGATATGATTTCAGATGGTATTGAAAATTGTGTTCAATACATAAAGAATTTTAATTCAGAAAAATCATCTAACCCATTTGCATATTTTACTCAAATTATCTATTATGCTTTTATTAGAAGGATACAGAAAGAGAAAAAACAACTTTATATAAAATATAAAACTATGGAAAGCTCTCCATCTTTATCTGAAAATGTAGAATTGTCTGCAAATGACAGTGATAAAGGATATAACCAAGAAACAATGAATGCTGACCAAAAGGCCAATATGTATGACTTTATCAAAAACTTTGAGGATGCTAAGAAGGCAAAGAGTGTAGCTAAAAAACCAATTAAAACCACTAACCTTGAATATTTTATGGTAGCATGAAGAATCCACATTTTACATCCAATAATAAAGTAGCAATAATTAATGATACACATTTTGGAGCTCGTAATGACAGTCAAGCTTTCACGAATTACTTTAGAAAGTTCTTTGAAGATATATTTTTTCCTACTTTAGAAGAGCGGGGAATTAGAACCATTATTCATCTTGGAGATGTTGTTGATAGGCGTAAGTTTATCAACTGGAAAACGGTATACCAAATGAGGGAGATGTTCTTTGACCAATGCTATGGTAGATATATAAATCTTCATCTAATAATCGGAAACCACGATACTTACTTTCGTAATACAAATCTAGTAAATAGTTTGGACGGCCTTCGCCTAGAAGACAATCATCAGTTTCATGTTTATACTGAATCTACAGAAATTGAAATAGATGGAACTAAACTTTTTATACAACCTTGGATATGTGATGAAAACAAAGAACAATCCCTCAAAGCTATAGAAGAAACAACTGCTCAAGTATTATTTGGACACTTAGAAGTTAAAGGTTTTGAAATGCATGCAGGTCAGTATAGTCAAAGTGGTATTGATGCAAGTATATTCAAAAAGTTTGATATGGCTTTTAGTGGCCACTTTCATCACAAGTCTGATAATGGTAACATCTATTATCTTGGTAATCAATATCAAATAACTTGGTCTGATTATAAAGATACAAAAGGATTTCATATATTTGATACAGAAACCAGAGAGATAGAGTTTATTCTAAATCCATTTGAGATGTTTCATAAGATTTATTATGATGATGAAAAGATGACTCTGGAATCTATTCAAAATGAAGACTATTCGGTTTATAAAGGTTGCTATATAAAAATAGTAATAGTGAATAAAAAGAATCCATTTTGGTTTGATACTTTGATGGATAAACTTTATGCTATTGATGTGGCTGATATTTCAGTTATAGATAACTTTGACCAAGATTTAGATATTGAAGATGATATGATAAATGAAGCAGAAGATACACTCACCATTCTTTCCAAATATGTCAATTCATTAAATATAGATAATAAAAAAGAACTTGACAATTTACTAATTTCATTATATAATGAATCATTAACTTTAGAAACAGTATGATAGAAACTTATGCCGATAGACTGCAAAAAAGAAAGGAAAACACCATGACTAATTATGACATGGATGAAATTGAAAGACAAAGAGAAAGAGAAAGAAAAAGTAGAGGAATTAAACCTGACTGGCCTAAGTCAATTGAATTGGGTAAGGATGAGAAACCTTTCACAGCAGTTGATATAGAACTTCCAGATGATGATTTTAGAATGATTGCTCTTCAAGCACATGAAAGAGATATTACTTTCAATAAGATGATAGAACTCATATTGAAAGATGTTATTAACCAAGCAGAATATAAATTTGAACATCACTCCAAACCTCAACTTCTTAATGAGGATAAGTGATACAATTTGAAACTATTCGTTGGAAGAACTTTTTAAGTACTGGCAACGTTTTTACTGAAATAACACTTAACAAAAATTCAAATACTCTAATAATTGGTGACAATGGTACGGGCAAATCTACTATACTAGATGCTTTAACTTTTGGATTATTTGGTAGACCATTTAGGTCAATCAATAAGGCACAACTTATCAATTCCATAAATCAAGGTGGAACTGTTGTAGAAATTGAATTTAGTATTGGTAATAAAAAATATATAGTAAAAAGAGGTATAAAGAAAAACTTTTTTCAAATATATTTGGATGGTTCTCTTTTAAATCAAGACGCAGCTGTTAGAGATTATCAAGAATTCCTTGAGAAAACTGTTCTAAAATTAAATTATAAGTCTTTCACTCAGATTGTTCTTTTGGGTAGTTCTTCTTTCATTCCCTTTATGCAACTCAAAACTTCTGATCGTAGAGCTATCATTGAGGATCTTCTTGACATTGAAATTTTTTCTGTAATGAATCAACTTTTAAAAAGTAAGGTTGTTGTTAACAAAGATAATACAGGAACGGTTGATATTTCACTTGGATTGACTAGAGGTGAAGAGAAATCAACTAAACATTTAATTGAAAAGCTTAAAGAAAATAAAACTTCTCAAATTCAAAAAAATAAAAAAGACATAAAAGAACACGAAGATTATCTGGAAGATTATAAAAAGAAAAATACAGAAATTGATCAAGAAATTGAACAATTTCATGTATCTATATCTGATGAATCTAAAGTAAGAGAAGAAGTTAAATCATTACTTAATTATAAGAACGATATTGAAAGGGGTGTTCTTCAATCTGAAGAAGACATAGAGTTTTATGAAAATAATAAAGAGTGTAATGTATGTCGGCAAGATATACCAGAGGATTTTCGTGAAAAAATGATTGAACATTTTCATAGTAAAATGCACCAGTTGAGTAGTGGAGTAGTTAAATTGGGTGAGAAACTTAGTAAAATGAAACATAGAACTGATGATATTGATAAAACTCTTGAAAAAATACAAAACTTTAAAAATGATATAATAAAGAATCAAAACAGTATACAAGTATGTACTCAATACATTAATAAAGTTTCTAATCAGAATGATGAAATATCACAAATGATAGATGATATAGATATTAAGAAATCTGCATTTGA
>Ga0207963_1001197_pt1 | contig 13710 bp, 9 predicted proteins | sample Knorr_S15_td_NAD_FD_185604 | JGI IMG/M metagenome (GOLD analysis project Ga0207963, IMG submission 185604) | Marine microbial communities from Southern Atlantic Ocean transect - Knorr_S15_td_NADW_ad_2500m_LV_A (SPAdes) (version 2) | ecosystem: Environmental > Aquatic > Marine > Oceanic | place...
CGATGGTGGGCCTTTTGTCTTTGATTGACCGCCCATTGACAAGCACGTCGCCCTCGTACACGTCAGCCGCGCCGAGAATGCTCTTCAACAGCGTGGTCTTGCCTGACCCGCTGGGTCCCAAGAGGCCGACGAAATCGCCTCGCGCAATCTTGAGGTCGGCGTGCTCGACAACGGCAACGCCTCCATAACCGCAGGTGACGCTCCGCAGCTCTACAACCGGTTCGTGATGCTCATATTGATGCGGCGATGGATGCAGCATTGTGGCTAAATTTCCTTACTGTGGGTATATCGCTCCACTTTCGCCATCGAATACAGGGCCGGTGTCGAATTGAGAAAGCGCCTGCACGTTCCCTCCAAGCGCCACGATCATTATTTCCATGTTCGTTAGCATCAGTCCCAAGTAGGAATGACGAGCGTCTCCCGGCTCTCCCGGCAGGTCATCGTCCCGAAGTTGGTCGATGAACGTGGCTCCGCCCTCTTTGGCTATCTGCTCCATGACCGGGCTGGGAAACACTTCTGACCCGAATATCGCGGGCACTTCCAGTTCTCGAAGCTGGTCAATCAACTCTGCGACATCTCTTGCTGAAGGCTCGCTGAAACCCGACGGCTGGATCGCGCCGATCACCGTCATGCCGTACCTCAAAGCGAAATACGCCCATGAATCGTGGTAGGTCAGCAGTCGTCGGTTCCCTTCCGGGACGGTCTGGACTGAGGCGACAATGCCCTGGTCCAATTCGTCGATTCTCAGTTTCAGCGATTCGTAGTTAACAGAGTAGTAGTCGGCATTATCGGCGTCGAGCCGGGAAAGTTCATCACGCACCAACTCGGCGTACTTCAGGCCCAAAATCGGATCAGGCCACAAGTGTGGGTTCGGCCTTCCTGCGGTGGCAGGGAACGAGAAATCGAACTGCCACTGTTCCGGCGTCACTGTTTTATCGCCCAGTTGAAGAATAACCGCTGCGTCCTTTTTGTTTGCTTCAGCCATGTTCAGCGCTGGCTCTTCAAGAAAAAGACCATTCAAAACGATGAGGTCAGCCTCGGTGATCAAACGAGCCACCGATGGTGCCGGTTCGTATGTATGAGAGTTCAGACCTTCCGGTATGATGCCCTCCAACCTGATCCGGGTTCCGCCGATATTCTCAACGAGACTGGTGATGGGCGATACGGTTGTCACGACTCTCAATCGGCCATCGGACTCGGCCTGATCGACTTCGCTGGAGCCGTCCGAACATGCAATCAGCGCCACCGTCAGCATCAAGGCCAACACTCCGAACGCAGAGCGGATTGATATGAGTTTTGCGGAGTTGTCGAACATGATTAACGAGGATGGAGTTCCCGGATCGGAGACCAAGAACAATGGATTCTGATTAGTCCTCCACGCAGGACGCGCAAAGTCCAAATATTGCAAAGTGGTCCAGATCGGCCTGGAAACCGTGATCCGTCATAACATCAGCCCCGACGCTGGCGACGTATCGGTCTTCCAGCAGGGTCACGCCACCGCAGGACTTGCAGATGAGATGATGATGCCTCGACTGATCAATCCACTCATACACGGATTCGCCAGAACCCATGTTGGTTTCGGACACCAGGCGCATTTTTTTCAGCACGCCCAATGTCCGATAGACGGTCGACGCGTCAATGTACGGGTAACCTTCGCGAACCTCTTGTATTATCTGAGCAGCCGTCACGTGGCCGTTAGTGTGACGCACAGCGGAGAGGATCATCAACCTCTGTGGGGTCAGCCGATGACCGGAATCTTTGAGCGCCTGGGCCGTAGTATTTTCACAACTCATATTCGCACCTGCAACTGATTGCAATCGCGATTCTAGCGCTCTAAACAATTTTTGTCTATAAAAATAACGGCGTTATATGCCTCAACACGAGAAAACGCATCCCAGTCACCATCGCCGAATTAAACAGCCTGATTCTGCCAGCGGTCGGTCAATAATTAACCTTGATGGTGTTGATTGAATCGTTGCAGTTCCCTCTCCATTGCCGCAATACGTTGCTCCCAACCTTCCTCGGGTATTTCTGGCAAGCGAATCAGCGTCCTCAATACGTCGACGCCATCGTCTTTCCTAAGCAATCTGACAGGCAACGGTGGAGCGAACTGCCCATCCAGAGGAGCGATGAATATGTCGAAGATTCCATGTTCAAGATCGGTTTCGACGCGGTATTGGACATCCCTTCCCATCGCGGGCAAATGAACGATCAGTCCGCCGCTGCTATCCTGTCGCAGAGGGCCATCGAAAAATTCGGCGCCCCACTCTGGATAAGTGAATGTTTCCGCAAGGTCTGCCGCGACTTTGCCGAATGGGGCGTCGATCGTCGCTACGATGGTCTTGGTAGTGAGTGTTGTCATGTCAGCTAATTGAAGTTAGACGATGGGCCAGCGTGACGGGAACGACACGCCGCTCCGCTCCAGAAGGTTCTCGCCGATGGTCTGGACTTTTTGGATGAGTTCCCATTCGTCGACGAATGTGGGATCGTGATTTTCAACCACAACGCGTCCATCTACCATGACGGTGTGGACGCTGCGCCCATCGGCGTTATAGACGAGATTGTTGATCGGATTGAACAACGTGCGCCACTCGGCTCTTCGTGTGTCAAACATCACAAGGTCGGCTTTTTTGCCCTCTTCAAGAGAGCCGACGTCGCCATCTAAGCCCAGGGCTTGAGCGCACCGTAGGGTCGCCAGTTCCACGGCAGTCTCTGCTGGTATCTGGGACACATCCCGACGCCCGTCTTTGTAAAGCACCGCCGCGAGATACATGGCTCTCATGCTCTCCACGAGGTTGGAGTTGTTGCCTGCGTCCGTGCCCAGACCTACCGGAACTCCTGCTTCCAAAAGTTCAGGCAACAGCGCTGAGTTGGTCATACCGGACCCGCCCTTGATGGCCGCCGTGGGACACATGATGACCCGCGCTCCTGACGCAGCGATAATCTCAACATCAGCCACCGAAATTCCCAGCGCGTGAGCCAACGTCACGTTTGGCCCAAGAACGCCGAGGTCAGACAAATTCTGGGTGGAGGAAACATTTAATTCTGGCGAACCTTCAGTCGCCGGAACGGTCTGGCTGTGGTGGATTGTCAGTCCGGTTGAGTGTTCGTCAACAATTCGCTTGAGTCCAGTCAAAAGTTCGTCGGAACAGTATTCGCGAGCGAAAGGCATCGCCCAGGCGCTCACTCGGCCGGACAGTTCGCCGTCCCATCGCCCGATGGTGTCTGCGGTCAGCTTCAAGGCTTCGTCGGTCGTGTATACCGGCAGATTCCACGGGTTCGGTTTGTCGGTCACCTGCTGGCCCACGATTATCCGACAGCCGGACTCGCGATACGCTTCGATACAGGCGTCCAGGTGCTTAGTGCTTCCGGGGTCTACCAGGGTGGTAGTGCCGTACTTCAAAAGCTCCGTCAGCGCCAAAAGCGAAGTGTAGTATTCCTCCTCAGGCGTCATGATTGATTGGAGGGAGAACAGGTACGGAAAGTACGCTGCGCCGAGGTCGTCGGGGAATATGCCCCGGGTTGCATGAGCGTAACTGATGTGCATGTGCCCGTTTAGAAAACCCGGAGTTATTACCATGTCAGTCGCATCGATGATCTGATCCGAAGGGGTGTCTCGCAGATCGTCAGACTTGGCGACCTGTGTGATGCGGTCATCCTCAATGAGTAGCGAGCCGTTTTTCACAATTCGCCGGTCGGCATCCACTGTGATAATGAATGCGGCGTTCTCTATTTTGGTGACTTGTGGCATGTTAGCGCTCCGCAGGAAATCGCGACTGATTCAGGAGTTATGGTTTTGGCAGGACCGAATTTGTGTATGGTTACTGCCAATGTTCGGGAACGATAGCTTCGTCGAATCCGAATTGGGCCGTTATCCAGCGCTCAAGAATCAAGCCGTCAAGGTAACTGGAATCCTGTGACTCGTGGACGGTGGTTGAACCGCCCAGCCCTTCAATAACTGGCGCGAGGCCAGCGGCGTCCAATAGTCCGCCAGTATGTTGGGCCATCACGAGCGTCGAGCCGTCAAACTTTGGGGCAAACCATCGCGGGTTGAAGTATCCCACTGTTCGTTGAGCGTCGCCTCGCTTCAATGGGCTGTGCCTGAGGTAGTCGTTCATTTCTTCCAGAGGGTAGCCAGACGTCTGACTCGCCAGTCGCAGAGTGTCGAAGAACAGCGCAGGCGTGACCACCAGTTGCGTTGCGCCTTTGCCTAATGCCCCGGCAATCAATGCGACATCGTTGCCAATTGTGACAACCTTTGAAGTATCAACCTCAGGGCGTGACGCCACATACTCCAGGCCTCGAATTGCGTCAGCTACGATCCCTCGGAATATGTAAGTCTCAGGGCTTTCGATTCCGGTTGTCAACAACCCTGGGAACATGGCGGCAAAGGGCTGGTCGGCGTTTCGCTGTCCCCTGCCCGCGCAGGAGAAAGTCACATATCGACTTCGCACAAAGTTTGCCGTCCCCTGAGGTATGGTCTCCAATACGCTGGCGTATTTGGGAGACCAGTAAATTGCGGGAAACGGCCCGTCCCCCTTTGGTATGCTCAAATACGCGTAGAGACGGTACGGCCCGATGCTGGTCAGCCGGACGCCGTACATATCCGCGAAGTCTGTGCATCGAATCGGAATTAGCTCAACTTCAGGACGAGCGGGCGTTGCCAAAAGTTCTGAAAGAACCGCAGCCCAGTAGTCGTCAAAATCTGCTGGCATGGTTGGAATTGCCTGGTCTGTCGTCATCTTGCTACCCCAGGTGTTTCTTGAAGAATGATTCGATGACCGCGCCGTGCTCGGCCCGGCCCGCGCTATGGCCCTGATCGTTGTACGGATACATCGTCTTGTCCGCGCTGGCGATTTCGTTGAACAGCGCGAATCCGGTCTCTGGCGGGCAAACGTTATCCTGCATTCCGACGTTGATGATGATCGGACAGGTTATCCTGTGGGCGAAATTGATCCCGTCGAAGTAGTTCAGCGTTTCCTCCACCTGATCGCGACTCTCCAGGTGCAACCGCAGATAATCGTTGATCTCCTGGTATGGGTATGTGCTGGTGAGTTCGATTGAGTCCATGTAACCGCAGAGATACGGCGCCCCTGCCGCCGCAGCCTTGATCTCCGGACGCATCGCTGCTGTGGTGATGGTCAACCCACCGCCCTGGCTGCTTCCGGTTACGCCAATTCTGCTGTTGTCCACTTCGTCCCGCGAGAGCAGGAAATCCACGCCTCGCCAGGCGTCAACGTAAAATCCCCTATAAGAATATGTGTTGCGGTCCACGATGCCATAGGTGAGGAGTCCGGGGTAACCAGGATCGAACTGAGTTTTGCTCCTCAGCTTGCCTCTCGGGGCCACAGACAGCGTGGCGTAGCCTCGTCTGGCCCACTCCTTGGTGATGGGCGGATCACTCTGATAGCCAGGGACGACCATCACCGCCGCCAGCGGGCCGGTCCGATTTCGCGGGAGACAGTACCATGCCGCGATGCGGACATTGTCCAGGCTATTGTAGAAAACCTGAAATACCTCAATGTCGTCCGATGACCTCATTGCGTCCGGAACCACCTCTGGTTCCAATGGAATCTGGGAAACGTCCGCTTTCACCATGTCCCAGAACTGATCGAAATCATCTGGGACCCGCGCCATGCTCTTGTACTCTTGATTAACTGTGTACGCCATATGCGCCTCACGTTTGGTTGGTTGTTTTGCCGTCGCAAGTTTCTCAAATTAACTCGTCAGCCACAAGGTCTATTTCCAGATTCTCGTCACTTCGTCGCGTAGCCATTCTTCTCATCCCATGCTTGGGATTCCTCGTCCCGGTCTTGAGGATCACCATACCCGCCTCCACCGGACGACAGGGCGATAATACTGTCACCAGGAAACACCGGCACTCCGGTTTCTTTGGTTCTGAGCACTCTTTCTGTCCCATTGGAGACCAGGCTGTATCTGTGAGGCAGTCCGGGAGAGCCGCCGAACAAGCCGAAGGGCGGCACTTTGACTCCGTCGCCTGCTGTGTTCATAGAGGCTTCGCCCTCGCCTTCGTAAATGATCTCGCAGGCCGCTCCAAGGCCGCCTCTCCACTGGCCGTCTCCGGCAGAGCCGGGGCGCAATTCATGATTGACCACGAACAACGGGAACCGCTCTTCTGTGACTTCGACGCTGGGCGCGCGAATGCCACCAGCCACATTAACCTCCCCGACGCCCGTCCATCCGTCATTTCCCGACGACGCGCCTCCTCCGCCCCGCGCCATGAAGAAGTGCCAGATGAAGTATCTGCCGGTGCGCGGGTCGGTGCCGGTGATTGCGTACCTGAGACGCCGAGAGAATCCGGCGTTCACAGACTTTGGGACCGCGTTCGCAAGAGCCTTAAACACGGCCTCGATTATCTCCTCGGCGCAGTGGTTGGTGCTCATGCACACAGGAGCCGGAGGGTTGGCGTTTACGATCAGCCCCTTCGGAGCAACTACAGTAAGAGGCCCCATCGAGCCTTCGTTCTTCGCCACGTCGTAGGGCGCGAGGTACATAATTGCCGCGTGGGCTATCGAGCGGGTGTTGGCGTAAGCGCTGTTGATAAATCCGGTGACCTGCGGCGCGGACTCGCTCAGGTCGATCTTCATTGTATCGCCTTTGACCGTGACCTCAGCGCGAATGGGTATCATCTCAGCATCGAAGCCGTCATCGTCTACGAAGGACTCGCCTCTGTACACGCCGTCGGGCCAGTCTGATATGAACTGGCGGACCTGACGCTCAGTGGCCGAGAGAATGCCGTCGATTACCGCCAGCAGCATCTCCACATCGTAATGTTCGAGAATCTCCAGCATCCGACGTTCTGCCGTCGAGACCGAGCCAATCTGGGCGTTCAGGTCACCAAGGAAATTCTCAGGCAGGCGAACGTTGGCAGAGAGCATCGCCAGCAGGTCTTTTCTCGGTTGGCCTTTGTCGTGGATGCGTAACGGTGGAATCCGAAGTCCCTCGTGATATATCTCACTGGCCGAAGGGTTGTAACCTCCATGCGTTCCCCCGCCCACGTCGCTGTGGTGGGCGCGGTTGACCGTAAGGAACAGCAGTTCATCATCGTAGAACACCGGTTTGATAACGGTTATGTCAGGAAGATGACTGCCGCCGTTGTAGGGGTCGTTCAGGGCGAACATATCGCCGGGGTGGATGTCGTCCCCGAAGGTATTCAGCACCGCCTCGCCGGCAATCGGCAGCGCGCTCACGTGGACCGGTATCCCCTCTCCCTGCGCGATCAGCCTGCACTGCTTGTCCAGAATTGCGGTGGAGAAATCCCGACTGGAGTTGAGTATCTGGGACATGGCTGTCCGAAGCATGACGTCCATCATCTCGATGGCGATGGACTCCAGGCGGTTCTCGATCACCGACAGAGTCACCGGATCGGCGCCGGCAGCCTCGGAGGTCTGGGATTCGATGGACTCGACGTCCGTTAACTCGATGACCAGCGTTCCGCCTGCCCGTTTTACAGCGACATCGCCGTGGCCGAGAACTACGGTCGTGAACTCTGACTCTAGGATTGCTGGCCCTTCAATTCTTCGCCCTTCTGGGATGGCGTTGGCGTCGCGGACAGAGACATCTTCCCATTCTCCCATCTGGACCCGCCTTGTGGCGGGTTCTGACGGATTGGACGAGGTGGACTGATCTGATTCAGTGTCGGTAATCCCAGGCAGCGCCGCAGAAATCGAAGCCCTGAGTGTCACTAATCGGATTTCCTGCTCAGACTGGCTATACGAGTAAAGCTCCTCGAATCGCCGATGGAAATTCTCGGCCCATTGTTCTCTAATTTGGGAGGCATCGAGACCGAGGTCAGGCACAGGGACGGTGACTTCGTATATCTGGTCCAGATAACGCATGTCCGCAGTGAACTCGACAACAATATCTTCGTTGGACATGCCGTTCTCGTGGAGTCTTCGTCTGCCCTGGCTCTCCATCGCGCCCAATCGCGAGATTGTCTCTTCCAGGTCTAAAGTTTCGAGGCCGGCGGGGTGCGACTGAGAATAGTCGTACTGAAGGTCCGAGGCCAGCATACCGAAGGCGGACAGCACCGGAGCGGCTGGAGGGACGATGACCTTACGAATCCCGATCTCTCTGGCGACCTGGTTTGCCAACATTCCAGCGGCCCCTCCGAAGGCGACCATCGAGAACTCACGAGGGTCTAATCCCTTTCTCACCGAAGCTAATCGTATTCCCTCGGCAATGGAATTGGAAACGACTCGCAAGATGCCAGCGGCTGCGTCGGTGACAGACAGCTCCAGAGGATCGGCGACTTTCTCTTGAATGGCAGTTTCCGACAAACTTGAATCCAGCGACACTCGGCCTCCCAAGAAAGAGGCCGGGTCCAGCAGTCCGAGAACCAAGGCCGCATCGGTAACGGTCGGGTCTTCGCCACCCATACCGTAACACGCAGGGCCGGGGTCAGCGCCCGCGCTATCGGGACCAACTCGCAGAACGCCTCCGAGGTCCACTCTGGCGATACTCCCGCCCCCAGCTCCCAGTGTGTGAATGTCGATCATGGGCACGGCGATCTTCCAACCTGCCTCATACTTTTCGTTAGCGAGGTGGGGCCGCCCGCCTTCGATGATCGATATGTCGGTGCTAGTTCCACCCATGTCCAGGGCGATAACGTTCTCCTCTCCGACCACCGACGCCGCATACGCAGCGCCATTGGCCCCTCCGGCTGGACCAGAGAGAATGGACCGTACGGCGAACCGGATCGAATCTTCTATCGGTGCGGCTCCACCGTTGGACTGGATGATGAGCACTTTGCTCTCGTCACCATGCTCGACCATCCGCCTCTGGAGGTTGCCGAGGTATCTTCCAAGCTCCGGGCCAACGTAGGCGTTCAGCGCCGTGGCGCTGAGACGGTCGAACTCTTTTATCTGGGGAAGGACTTGATGCGACAGGGAAACGAAAGCGTCAGGAAAAACCATCCTGATCTCAGCTTCGGCCTGCAATTCGTGGTCAGGGTTCATAAACGAAAACAGGAAGCACACCGCCAACGATTCCACTCCCTGTTCCTTCAATTCGCGAAGAGCGGTTCTCAGCGCGTCCACATCCAGCGGAGTGTGGACACTGCCGTCGAATTTCACCCGCTCAGGCACCCCCAGCCGCAGGTAGCGAGGCACCAATGGCTCGACAGGCTTCATTCGGAGGTTGTAGCGGTCCTCTTTAAGGCCCTCTCTCATCTCCAACAGGTCTCGGAAGCCTTCGGTCGTAATCAAGCCGACATTGGCTCCTTTGCGCTCGACAAGAGTATTGGTTGCCACAGTCGTTCCGTGGACAATCAACTCCACGTCGGCCAGCAGTTGGTCCAACGTCTGGCCGTGGGATTCGGCCACCTCGGTCAAACCTGCCAACACTCCGACGGAAGGATCGCTAGGGGTCGAATGCGTTTTGAAATGCCTGACTGGCTGGTTTTCTTGAGCCACCACCAGGTCTGTGAACGTTCCGCCGACATCTATTCCGATTCTCAATGTTTTCTTCCTTCAGTTCAGGGGATTGGGTTTCAGGTTCTCAGGTATCAAGATTTGTTGAGTTTTGGACGAAGCATGGCGCTCTTGATGATTCGGCAATCTTCGATGCCGTTCATGCCTCCCATATGAACATCCATCAACACAACGCTGGGATCGAAAGTGTCGGCCATACGGGAGGCTTCCTGGGCCGATCCTGCCTCGGGCACAACGTCGATGTCCTCTTCAGGCTCCCCAATCGCCTTCAATCCAGTGCGAACGACCTCATGGTTGTCCACCACCATCAATCTGATGCGGTTGGTCGTCATGGAAGCATCCCTTCACTCGGCTCGCCGGAGTCTGATGTTAGGCAGGCAACGTGACCGTAACGCTTGTCCCCTCGCCCGGAACTGATTCAATGGTAACACTACCGTCCAACTCCTCGGTGCGCCTGTTCACGTTCTCCAAACCGTGGCCTCTCGCGACCGAAGAAATGTCGAATCCCTGACCGTCGTCCACGACGTTGAGTCGAATCTGCATGGCTTCGTAGTTCAGCGTAACGTCCGCCCGCGACGCGGCGGCGGGCCTCCGCACGTTTGCCAAAGATTCCTGAGTGAGCCAGTATAGGGCGGTGGCTCCGGCAACCGAAAGCGGACGTTCGTCACCGACCGTCTCCAGGTTCGCTTCCATGCCGGATACGCTGGAAAATTCATTTACCTGGTTGGTCCGCCAGTGCGGGTTGCTGTCCATCAACCGCTCATACGTGCACTACCGTCCGGCTGAGGCTTCAGAGCGCGAGTTGGAGTTAATGAGTCTGATTGACAAGCAGTGCCTTCGAACGCCCTTCTAGGGTTCAAGGAAGATGACAGCTTGGCTCAGAGGTCAGGGACACGCGGTCGACGGAAAGCGTGCGCAGAGACTGATGCGACGAATGGGCATAGAGGCCATCTACCGTCGTCCCAGGGCCACCAGACCGGATTCAGGGCACAAGGTGTATCCTGACCTGCTCAGAACCTGCTCAGAGACCTTCAGTTCAACGAGGTGAACCAGGTCTGGGCGACAGACATCGCCTATATCCCCATGGCGCGGGGATTCATGTGCCTGACGGTCATCATGGACTAGCACAGCCGGTGCGTGCTCTCGTGGAGGTTGTCCAACACCCTGGAAGCCGACTTTTGCGTGGATGCGTTGGGGGTGGCATTGACCATGGACGTGTACGGGATATTCAACACCGACCTTTTGTAGTCAGTTCACCTTCGAGGCGTTCACCTCAGTGTTGTTGAACCGTGGTGTCCAGATCAGTATGGACTCAGCGGGCGCCTACGTGGACAACGTGTTCGTCGCGCGGCTGTGAAGGAGCGTGAAGCACGAGGAGGTGTGCCTAAAGACATACGAGAGTGTGGTAGATACCAGAGCAGGGATTGGAGCCTACCCTGAGCTTCTACGATGACGAGCGGCCTCACCAGGCCCTTGACTACCAGACTCCGGCTCAGGTGTTCGAGGAAGGGAGGACCCAGGTTCACCAGCCTGAGTTGAGAGCCAGCCCCCGGTTGGCGCCGGCCTAACAATGGATTGGAGCGCTAGAGTGTAGCTTAACTGGCGCCGATTCCTGCACAAAGGATTGGGTCCACCTCAGTATTAACTTGAAGCGGAGGCTGGACGGCGACGGCGTCTGGCCTTCGCTCTTTTGTCGGCGCTAATACTCAAAACTTGTGAACACCACTCCCGGCGCACAGGAAAAGAACCTTGGCGCCCAGGAAAGGATTCGAACCTTCACCCCCTTGCGGGAACAAGATCGAAGCGAACGGTCATCCTACTGAATAATCTGGGCGAGAACCAGACATCCCCAAGCAATTAATCCAAATCCTGAAATGCGGCTTATCCATGCGCCCTGCGGAGCGACTTTCTCAACCAGTACGAGAACCGCCAGGGCGGCTATCCACACTAGGTTCATTACCCCGAGAACAAATAACAGAGCCATTAGCAGCCAGCAGCACCCCAGGCAGAACGTTCCGTGTTTGAGTCCCATCAAAAGAGCGCCTGAATTACCGTCTCTCCATTCGGTCATCACAAAGCCCATTGGAGTGCGGCATTGTTTGAGGCAGGCGTTCTTCCAGGGCGTCCATTGAAACACTCCCGCTGCCAACAGAAGCCCGCCTCCCAATAACGCGACAGTGCTCTCAGCAATCATTCCAGACAGCAGCGCATCAGTGTGCAGCACCCAGTTGAACACGGTAGCAACCACGGAAAAACCTGTCCAGACGATGATATACCCCACAAGAAACACGCTGGTCGAAACATGAGGCATGTCACTTTTCCGCTTCTGCCTATTCACGTTGGAGAAGACGAGAATCATTGGTGAAGCGCTGGGAACCATCATGCCGACCATCATGACCGACCACATCACAAACATAGAAACCCAGTCCATGAGTAACCAAGGCATCATGTTCGGCGTCGCAGCGGACATGGCCATGCCGTCGTTGAAGTCGGCCGACATGGCCGTTGCGCCCTTCATATCGTTAGAGATATACAGAAGATAGGCCCAGGATAGAATTACCAGTAAGGCCAGGCCACCTATGACGAAAGCTCTGTCTCCGTTGAGCCTACTGTTGGCTAATCGGTGTGACAGCGGCATACTGATTCATCAGGGTCCTTCGTAGCTGAATGTCGAGAAGTAACCGTTCTTTCCAGAAATCTCCCATTCCATACCGTGGTCATTGTAGGAGAGCCGACTGGCCCTTGCCACTACCATTGGCACGCCAGGGACCACGCCGAGGGGATTATTCGAAATTGTCACCTCAGAACCGTCTCCGCCTTCGATCGCCTCCACCGCCATCGCGGCAATACCTTCCACTGTCAGGCTACGGTTCTTACCGTCGGCCTTAAAATCGATAGCCGCGCTGGAAACTCCGAGTATTTCGCCGATAAAGCCGCCTAGAACTTCGAAATGACCCCCTGCCTGCCCACCAAACATCTGCGTCATGGCCGCCTGCTGTGACTCGCTGGCACGCTGGTCCAAATACAGGGCAACCTGCCAGTTACCATCGGTCATGGGACCTGGGGCGTAGGCTGCCAGAACGACGTTCAGGCCATCAAGCGCAGTATCGCCGAAGCTGCCGTTCTCGATATGCCATGCGATCAGGACTGTGCAATCTTCGTCTGTGGGTGCGCTCAGAAAAACGCAGGGGCAGGCAATTTCACAGTTGCACGCTTCGAAATATGTCCCGCTGATACTCCACTTTATTGCTGTCGTCATTTTTGGGGCCTCCTTGAGGGGTTGATTAACTTGAATGACCGAATCTGTTGTCCCTTGGTTGCGAAGATTTCGTCCAACGTCAATCTAAACTAGCCGTTAACAGAGGTAAAGTCAACGAGAGGTCAAAGGCCGAGCCGTGTTATTTTAAACTTCACTCTCTTGCGGGAAAAGGACGGATTATTACCAGATTAGGCGCGTCACTGAGCGAAATCAGGCCGGAATGAATGGATCGCCGCAGGTTAAACCGTGGTTGGCATACAATCCGTTGTTCTCTGTCTCAGCAAATGTCCAGATCGGAGAGGGCTGGCATGACTTGTTTGCTCAAAAGCTCTAGCGAGCGATGCCACTTGGGCGTCAGATCGCCCCAGTCGTGACACAATGCCAAAAGTGTGCCGAATCCGCCTACATCTTCGTGCAACTTTCGCAAGCGGGCTGCGCACTCGTCAGGGTCGCCGACGATCCAGACGTTTTCGAGCATGTATTCTGGAGTGATGTCCTCCGTTGCCATGTCCGGGTCGATTTTCAGCCCTTCGAGCGCGTTGCCGTTGCCCAATAGTGGGATCCAGTAGTCGGTGAAGAACTGCCCCATTGGGCCTTCGACGGCTTCTTTTCGAGCCTGATCCCCGTCTTCGCCTACGTAAATCTCCCTCGAGATACGCCATTCTGATCTGGGAGCGGGCATGTCGGCCTTGGACGCGCCGTTCATCACAACCTCGCGGTGGCTGGGCAGGTGTTTTTCGTGCAGAAAGCAACTGCTCAATGGGATCCAACCCTTCTCGCCCACAATTGACAGAGTCCTGGAACCGGGGCTGCTTCCCGCAACTGCAATGGGCGGGTGGGGGGTTTGATAAGGAGTCATATGATAATTGAAAAGGCCGTCTCCCGACGGCTCCGGAATGCCTGTGTCGTAGTAAGCACCCTTGTGTTGAAATGGCTTGCCTGCCCAAAATTTCTGGATGACGTCTATCGCCTCCATCATGCGATCGTGGATAGGTCCCT
>Ga0207963_1001200_pt1 | contig 13689 bp, 10 predicted proteins | sample Knorr_S15_td_NAD_FD_185604 | JGI IMG/M metagenome (GOLD analysis project Ga0207963, IMG submission 185604) | Marine microbial communities from Southern Atlantic Ocean transect - Knorr_S15_td_NADW_ad_2500m_LV_A (SPAdes) (version 2) | ecosystem: Environmental > Aquatic > Marine > Oceanic | place...
TTATTAAGGAGTAATTTTCTATGGATATTGCAACAATTGTAGGAATACTATTGGGAATAGGATCGATTTTAGGGGGCATTTTATTAATGACCCCAGACCTAGGAATGTTTGGTTCTGCATCCAGTTTCGCAATTGTGTTTGGAGGTATGATAGCTTCTGTGTCGGTTGCTTTTCCGCTCCAGGAGGTTATGAAATTGGGAGCCGCCATGGGTGCTGTATTCAAAGGAAGCAAGGAAAAGCTGGGCGATGAAGTAGATGGAGCGGTGGAGGTTGCAGAAACTGCGCGGAAAGGCGTGGCAGAGCTTGAGTCAAAAGTCGGCAGTATTGACAACCCATTCTTTCGCGATGGTGTTCAAATGGTTATTGATGGGATGGCTATTGAAGAATTGGTAGACATATTAAGCACAAGAATTGAGTATAGAGAATCCAGGGAAAGAACCCAGGCGGATTTATTTAAAAGTATGGGAGTAATGTCTCCCGCTTGGGGTATGATCGGAACGCTCATTGGGCTTGTAGTTATGTTGTCAGGTTTTGGTGAGGGGGGTACTGACACCCTCGGTGTCGGCATGTCGGCCGCCTTGATTACAACATTTTACGGTGCAGTCTTTGCAAACCTGTTCTTTTTGCCCATGAGCGCGAAGATACTTACCCGGGTCGCCTTTCATAGTACCCAGCAATCCTTGTATTTGGAAGCTTCCCGATTGATTCATCAAAAAAAACACCCCATAATTGTTAGGGAAAAACTGAACTCATTCATTCCGCCAAAAGAATGGAAACGAGAGGAATAAATTAAATGGCTATAACTGCAGCCGAAAAAAAGAAATATATTGCAAAAGGGACTCTAATGGTTGATGAAGGCCTTCCACTCTGGTTTGGTACGTTTGCTGATATGATGACACTTCTCTTTGCTTTTTTTGTGCTCTTGGCTGCAATATCAACGATTGATCCTGTTAAATTAGAGAATATGGCCGATGGAATGGGAAAATCTGTGGGTAAAAAGGAGGAGCTTGATAATCAGTCCATGTCTCTCGGTGATATCCACAAGGAGACGGCAAAAATGGTTGAAGAGATGAAAGAAGATCCTAAGACGGGAGAAAAGCCGGTAGAGGTTACCACAGGCCCAAAGGGCGTTACTGTTGGGATTTCCTCTGATATCAGTTTTCGTTCAGGGTCGGCAGTAACCAAGGCGGAATTTTTGGATATATTAAAAAAAATAATACCTACAGTTAAGGGGTCCTATTTTAAGATTGCTGTGGAGGGTCATACCGATAGCGATCAGTTGCCAGAAGCCTTGCGGTCACAATATCCAAGTAACTGGGAGCTATCAAGCGCCAGGGCTGCTGCTGTTGTCCGTCAAATGATAGTTTTAGATATAGATCCCACCCGATTAGAGGCCGTTGGCTATGGGGAGTTTGTTCCAAGAGATAAAAAAAACACGGAAATAATTACAGCAGATTTAATAAAAAAATACAATTCTAGTCCTCAGCAAAAGGCCCGGAATCGGCGCGTTGAAATCACATTTTTGGCGCCCCGCGGCGGTCCGGTGGGAAGATCGGAAATCGTCTCCGTTGGTACAGGAGAGAAACAATAAAATTTTTATATGAATAAGGGAGTTGTTATGATGAAGCAATGGCCAAAATTACCTGTAATTATTTTTCTGGGTTTGTTTTTAACAGATGGAACAGGCCAAGAGTCCGGGTTCCTTGCCCAAAAATTAATGGTAGAAAATAATCTTCGTGAGCGAATTACAAGTGCTCTTTCAAAAGTAATCGACGAATCACGCTATGTGGTGGATGTAAGTGTTGATTTAGAATTAAGTGATGCTATAGAAGAACAAGTTACTTTTTTTACGGGAGAGAAAAAAACCAGTTCCTCCGTGCAAAAGAATAGTTTTCGTGAAATACAGCCAAGGCCTGATGATCCTAAAGCTTCTGACGATGTAAAAAGCATGGTTGGACTACCAATACCCGGGTTTGAATTTGAGGTGGAACAGAAACCAGAAATAATGGACAAGCCGACAATCTTTAAACCTACTGAAGGAACCACGTTCCATCAGGATAAAAAAGAACCAGGTCCGAAGATTTTATCGAAAACTTCTTCTTATAAACGTCCATCAAGAGCGCAAATTATTAAACAGGAAATCAGTATTATTTTACAGGAAGGATCGTCGCCAGAAATGATTGAAAATATCCGCCAACTTGTGATGATGGCCTCCAGGTTCAACAGGTCGCGAGGTGATGTGTTGAGCATTATGACTGCTAGTTTTAAGGAAAGGCGGGATGAGAAGTCGGCAGAACAGATTCTTTTAAAGGCTATTGCAGAAAAGATTGAGTCGCTGGAAGTTGAAAGGTCACAAAGGGGTGTAGCCCAGGGTGAATATGGACAGGAAGAAATAGAAAAATATAAAAGTCAAGTACAAGAACTTCTGATGTTTGCTGATAGTGTGAAAGCGGCTGCTAAGGATCGGGCGTATAGACAAGAAATAGAAAAAGTTATTGCTCCTTATCAAGAGCAAATTCAAAAATTACAACAGGAAACAAACGATTTAAAAGCGATGCTGGGGCAACCCGACACAGAAAGGGAGGAAATCTTGACGGAGGTGGAACAGAGGGAAAAGCAGATAGCAGAAGTTGATGCCCGTATTGAAGAGATATCAAGCTTATTAGAACGTACTCAAGAAGATTTAGGGCAAGCAGAAAACGGGGGGATGTCTACGACAGCTCTTTTGGCTTCTATTTTTGGTGCATTGCTATTGATTGTCCTTGTTGCTCTGATTATTACCCTTCTGGGAAGATCAAGACAACAATATCCACCACCACCATGGATGTATCCACCTAGGCGCCCGAAAAGAAGGACCAGGAAAAAAGCAGAGAAAAACACCTCAGCAGAAACTCCAGCAGCCCCCCAACAAAGTCTCCCGCATTCGGCAGCACCAAGCCAAACGGACATGAAAAACATTGAGATTGATGAAGACCCGGGTGTTTTGCGAAGTGAAATTAATGATATAAAAAAATCGATTGTTTCAATGAGCGTTGGTCAACCTGCAACTGCTACGAAAATTGTAAAGGAATGGATGGAAGTTGAGGCTCCACCCCCGCCGGAAGAGGAAGCCCCACCACCACCTGAGGAAGAACCCACAGAAAAAAAATCTAAGAAGAAGAAAAAGTAGAGGGTCGCGATGATTACAGATTACCACAGATTATCAGGACTACAAAAAGTAGCAATTCTCTTTTCGATTCTTGGGGAAAGCCTTGCGATTACTTTAATCGAAAATTTGTCGAAAACGGATAAAAGAAAAATCAGGGCCATGATGCGAGAAATGGAAAATGCTTCTTTTTCCGTTAAAAAACGAGTGACGGAAGAATTTTATTTTAGTTTTGTTAGCGAGGAATTTCAAAAGGAAGAAGATGACACGGCGGGCAAACCCTTTGAGTTCTTAGATAGCCTTACGGATGAACAGCTTGTAGCTCTGATTTCTCCAGAGGAACCCCGCGTTATAGCCATTGTATTGGCCCAAGTATCGATGGAAAGACGCACCTTAATTCTGAACCGGATGAAGCCTGAAGAAAAAGGTCGCACATTAATTGAACTGGGGAATCTGTCTGGTATTCCGTTGGAAGCAGTTGTGAATGTAGCGACGGAATTAAAGGAAAAATCCAGCTTTTTACCTCGAACCCTTGACTTTTCAAGAGGAGGAGGAAAAGACATTGCAGACATTCTCAGTACAATGGGTCAGGACGAAGAGGACAAGTTTTTATCAGCGATCAGTTTGGAAAACCCAGAACTTGCGAAGGAAGTAAAAAAATATCATTTAACGTTTGAGAACATCTTTGAATTTTTTCCTGATAACCTTATTCGTGATATAATGAACTCGGTGGATTTGGACGATATTGCTACTGCTCTAAAGGGAATGTCCGAAGAAGATGTTAATAGGGTGATTAATAATCTGCCAAAGAAAAAACAAGCTATGTATGAGCCGAAAGAGGGGGCCCTTTCAAAGAGAGAGGTAGAAAGAGCAAGAAAGAAAATTGTTGAGCAAGCCCGCATAATGGAAAAAGACGGTGCGTTTTCTCTACAGGACCTGACTGGTTCTGGCGAAATGATTCAGTAAAGAAAAATTCTTTAATAAAACAATAGTGAGCGCCTTTGGTTCTAGAACAGAGAGGCGTTTTCTTATAAATAATATTCTATATAAAAAAGACAGGTTTGTCTAATTTTATTTTTTCTGTTTTAGGAGTTTATTATTGCAGAATGTGCTGCTGCTAAACGTGCTACGGGCACCCGGTATGGTGAACAGCTCACATAATCCAGCCCTACACGGTGACAGAAGTCAATGCTTGTCGGATCTCCGCCGTGCTCTCCGCAGATTCCAATTTTCAGGTTTTCTCTGATACTGCGTCCTTTATCAACGCCCATTTTCACCAATTGACCAACACCGGACTGATCCAAGCTCTGGAACGGATCATTAGCGAGCACCTTCTGTTCTAGGTAGTCCGGCAAGAACCCGCCAATATCATCACGGCTGAAGCCATAAGTGGTTTGGGTCAAGTCGTTCGTACCAAAACTAAAGAATTCAGCTTTTTGAGCTATTTCATCAGCAGTGAGAGCAGCGCGTGGCAATTCAATCATTGTGCCCACAAGGTAATTAAATTTGATACTATTTTCTTCCATGACTACATCCGCAATCTTTCTGACAATAGCTTCCTGATTTTCAAATTCGGTATAGGTTCCGACAAGCGGAATCATAACTTCCGGAAATACGTTAACATCGTTTTTTGTCAGCTCAGCCGTAGCTTCAAAGATTGCCCGGGATTGCATTTCCGTGATTTCAGGATATGAAACACCCAAGCGGCAACCGCGATGCCCCAACATAGGGTTAAACTCATGTAAATTACTGATACGCATACGAATTGCATCTGCTGAAATATTAAGCTCATCAGCAAGTTCGTTGATCTGTTCATCACTTTGAGGCATAAACTCATGCAGTGGTGGATCAAGAAGACGAATTGTGACTGGCAAATCGTGCATTGCTTCCAAAATACCTAGAAAATCATCACGCTGATACGGAAGAAGTTTCATAACAGCAGCCCGTCTGGCTTCTTCGCTTCCCGCAAGGATCATTTTTCGTACTGCCAAAATTCTTTTTGGATCAAAGAACATATGTTCAGTCCGGCAAAGACCTATTCCCTGAGCACCAAAGCTTCGAGCTAATACAGAATCTTCGGGCCGCTCCGCATTAGTTCGAACTTTTAAGGTACGGATCTCATCAGCCCATGTCATTAATTCTGCATATTCTTTATTAGCTCCCGGGTCCGCGTTTAAAAGACCAAGCTTACCTCTGTAAACTTTTCCAGCTGTGCCATTTAAAGTAAGTAAGTCCCCCTCCTTTAATACCACGCCATTAACAGTAAGGGTTTTTTCATCGGTGTTAATTTGTAAAGAACTACACCCCACAATACAGCACTTACCCCAACCACGGGCAACCAAGGCGGCGTGACTTGTCATGCCTCCTCTGGAAGTAAGAATGGCAGCAGCAGCATGCATCCCGTGAACATCCTCAGGTGAGGTTTCGTCACGAACCAAGACAACCACCCTGTCTTCTTTTTTCCAAGCTTCTGCATCATCAGCTGTGAAGACAATTTGTCCTGTAGCGCCGCCCGGACCGGCCGGCAAACCCTTTGCTAAAAGTTCACCCTTAGTTTCTTCTTCTGGATCCACCATAGGATGAAGTAGTTCGTCAATTTGATCAGGAGAGACACGCAAAACAGCTGTTTTTTTATCAATGAGCTTTTCGTGAAACATGTCTACAGCCATTTTAATGGCAGCAGGACCATTTCGTTTTCCAGTGCGTGTTTGTAGCATCCACAAACGCCCTTCTTCAATCGTGAACTCAATATCTTGCATGTCAGTATAATGTTTTTCAAGTTTAATTCGGATCGCATCTAAATCGTTGTAAACCTGAGGAAAAAAGGACTCCAAAGACAATGCACCTTGATTCTCGTCGGTTTTTGTAGATTCGTTCAGGGGGTTTGGTGTGCGTAGCCCAGCAACAACATCTTCACCTTGGGCATTCTGTAGCCACTCACCATAAAAGACGTTTTCTCCCGTGGCTGGATTCCGGGTAAACGCTACACCAGTGGCTGACCCCTTACCTGTATTCCCAAAAACCATTGCCTGAACATTTACGGCGGTTCCCCATTCTTCGGGGATGTTTTCTATCTTGCGGTAGCTGATAGCCCGTTTACCGTTCCAGCTTTTAAACACAGCTGTTACACCGCCCCAAAGTTGTGCACAGGCATCATCCGGGAATTCTTCACCAAGCTGTTCTTTTATTTGTTTTTTAAATTTATCAGAGACGAAAATCCAATCATCTCCGGAAAGATCAGTGTCTTCTGTATAACCTTTTTCTTCTTTATGCTCAAGCAAAATTGTTTCGAGCTGATGGCGGATACCTTTTCCACTCTTAGGCTCAACGCTAGCAGCTTTTTCCATAACAACATCTGCGTACATTGTAATCAATCGGCGATAAGCATCATAAACGAAGCGCTTGTTTCCGGTTTTTGCAATGAGCCCGGGGATTGTTTTAGATGTAAGTCCAATATTGAGAACAGTCTCCATCATTCCAGGCATGGATTGTCGCGCTCCGGAACGCACAGAGAAAAGCAAAGGATTGTCGCCACTGCCAAATCCTTTTTCCATGATAGCCTCTGTTTGTCTCAACGCATCATTCACCTGAGTATCCAAGTCACTAGGATAATTTAAATTATTGTCGTAATAATAATTACAAACGTCAGTAGTTATTGTAAATCCCGGGGGTACAGGAATTCCAAGTTTGGTCATTTCCGCCAGGTTAGCACCTTTGCCTCCCAACAGATTTTTCATTTCTGCACTACCCTCAGCATGATTGTTTCCAAACAAGTATATATGTTTTGTCATAGAATTCCCTTTTTGATATACTAAAAATAAGGTGCTTAAATTTCAAAGAATAGCCATTTAAGGAATAAAGTCATTTTAAGTGGATGAAAAATCTATATTTTTTAAGTTAAAAAACAAATTTAGAAATATGAATTTGTATTTTTCTTTGTTTATACTAAATGTAGAAATATGAAGAAACACGTTTGGTTTAAAAAACAAACACTTGTTTTTATCAGCATTATTATTGTGAGCTGTAGTCAGGTAAAGGATGAGCCAGTCCTAACAATAGCGATTTCAGCTGACATTCGCGGCTTTGATCCGGCAATGGCTGTGGACATCAGAACCGGGGGAGTTATTTCTTTGGTGTACGACCACCTTGTTCGGTTTGGGTCCGGGACAGAACTCTTATCAAGCATAGCAAAGGACTGGTCTATAAGTGAAGATGGTCGTACATATACTTTCTTAATGAATCCATCCGCCCGCTTTCATGATGAAACGTACATTTTGGCACAAGATGTTATTTTTTCGATAAAGAGGGTACTTGATCCAACGAATCATTCACCCCAAACATGGCTTTTTGATAAAATAGTTGGTGCAAAAGAATTTATGGAAGGGAAAACCAAAGAAATAAAGGGACTTGAAGCCAGAAACGATTATACCCTACGCATAGAGATTATTAAACCCTTTGCACCATTTATTCAATATCTTGCCATGCCTTCTGCAGCTATTGTTAATTCATCCAAGAGTGACAAGATAAGAAATGTTCCTGCAGGAAGCGGCCCATGGAAGCTAGATTACTGGGAGAAAGACGGAGAATTGGTCTTCAGCCGAAACGATGATTACTGGGGAGAACCCCCTATAATGAGTGGGCTGAAAATTCGCATCTTATCTGAAACATTAACACAAAGCGCAGAATTTGAAGTGGGGAACCTGGATATATTTAATATTCCGGCTTTAGAATTATTACAATGGACACAAAAAAAAGAGTGGAGGGACAATATATTTTCTATTGATGAACTGAATATTTGGTATATAGCAATGAACTGTTCTCGCAAACCATTTGACGATGTTCGTGTTAGAAAAGCGATGAACATTTCGTTGGACAGGGAAAAGATTTTGAGGCTTCTTTTGGCTAACACAGGAATACAGGCCTCCGGACCAGTTCCTCCTTTATTGCTTAGAAATCCTCCGCCCAATCCGTATCCATATGATCCTACCTTGGCAATAGAACTGCTGAAGAGCGCCGGCCATGGGAATGGATTTCAAACAAAACTTTGGGCAGCAGGCGGGTCAGAAATATTTCATGTGTTGGAAGCATTTCAATCATACTGGGGAGCAATAGGCATAGAAGTTGAAATAATGCGAAGTGATTGGAATGTATTTAAGACAGCTGTACGGGCAGGCAGGCCAGATCTTTACTATTTGGATTGGTTTGCTGACTATCCTGATGGGGAGAATTTCCTTTTTCCATTGTTTCATAGCTCTGAATCAATGACAAAAAGAAATCGGTATAAAAATTCGGAAGTTGATAAGTTAATTGAGACGATTCAATTATTACCAATTGGTAATCAGAGAGACAGCCTGATTGAGAAAACAAACCGGGTAATTTTTAATGAAGCTCCGTGGGTGTTTTTATGGCATAGCCAAACAAATATGGTTACACAATCGACAATAACTGGATATGTTCCGAAAACTATTTTTAATTCAGAGCGCTACACCAACATTGTTCGAAAATAGATGGTTCATTTTATAGTTCGTAGAATTTTACAGACAATTCCTGTTTTATTCGGTGTAATTGTCATTACGTTTATCCTCATGTATCTGGTCCCGGGAGACCCTGTGGTTTCTATGGTGGGCGAACGATATGATGAAGAAACAATCCATAAGCTTCGGAAAGAACTTCATCTTGATGATTCGCTTCCCATGCAGTTTGTCCACTATGTTAGTAATGTTCTGAGGGGTGATTTTGGTAAATCTTTTGTTACTGGAGGATCGGTATCAGAGGAATTGCTGATAAAACTCCCCAACACACTGATATTAGCTGTTGCGTCAATGATTATTGCAATCATAACTGGTCTTACAATGGGAATTGTTTCCTCATTAAGACCTCAGTCTATTCTTGATAAGATTACAATGTTATTTGCTCTGGCGGGCATATCCGTTCCAGTTTTCTGGGTAGGGCTTATGCTTGTTTTGTTTATAGGGGTGTTCCTCCAGTGGCTTCCTCCCACGGGTTTCGGAGGTATTGAGTATATTATTCTACCAGCCATCACCTTGGGACTTCGATCAGCAGCCTATCTTGCCAGGCTAACCCGGGCAACGATGCTGGATGTTTTGAATCAAGATTATATTCGCACTGCAAGGATGAAAATGTTACCAGAGTGGAAAGTGATTCTTAAGCATGGTTTTCCGAACATTTTAATCCCCATAATCACAGTCATTGGGACAGACTTTGGAAGTTATTTGTCCGGGGCAGTTTTAACAGAATCTATTTTTGGGTGGCCGGGTATAGGCAGATATGCACTGGAAGCGATCTTAAAACGGGATTTCCCTGTAATTCAGGGCACAGTTCTTTTTATGGCACTTATGTTTATCCTTGCGAATCTCATTGTGGATATTTTTTATGGTATTGTTGATCCTAGAATACGAACAGAAGGAAAAAATGGTTGATACACACATACGCCGGCGTACAGTATTTTCCAAACTGATTAGAGATAAAAGTTCTCTTTTTGGAATTACAATAATAGCAATAATCGTTGTTGCCGGGATTTTTGCTCCTGTAATTGCTCCTATGAGTCCATACACACAAGTGCTTGAATTTAGAAATCAAAAACCGGGATTTACAGGAGAGATTATTTTGTTTAGGCTAACACCTGAGTTGCCGGTTCAGACAGTTGCTGTTACATCAATTAGCAAGAAAGGAGAAACGATACAATACCAAGATCAGCTGAACAGGGTTTTTAAGATAGAAAAAAATAAGCTTGAAGGAGTAAAGGAGAAAGACTGGCATAAAAAATATCGATATTGGCTAGGAACAGATAACTTTGGTAGGGATGTGCTTTCGCGGTTGCTTTATGGTGCCAGAATTTCGTTGTTGGTCGGTATAAGCGCGAGCACGTTATCGTTATTGATTGGAATCATTCTTGGTGCAGTTTCCGGATATTATGGTGGTGTTTTAGAAACAATCATAATGCGCTTTACAGATATTATGTTTGGATTTCCAACACTTCTGTTTTTGATAGGCATAACGGCTGCGTTTGAGCCAACATTAACGGTTGTGTTTTTTGCCATTGGATTTGTTTCCTGGCCGGGGATGGCTCGGCTCATGAGGGGGCAAGTTGCCAGTATTAAAGAACGTGAATTTATAAAAGTTTGTGAGGTGCTTGGTTTAAGTAAACCAAGAATATTATTAAAGCACATACTCCCAAACTGTTTTGCCCCAATGATTGTAACCTATACGCTGGGTATTGCCGGCGCAATAATGGTAGAAGCGAGTCTTTCTTTTCTTGGCCTGGGAGCCCAACCCCCAACACCGAGCTGGGGAATCATGATCAACGCGGGAAAAGATTTTATTCGTACAGCTCCATGGTTATCAATAATACCGGGGATTGCAATTGCCAGCACGGTTATAGGGTTCAATCTGATGGGAGATAGTTTACGCGATGTCCTTGACCCATCAATGAAAAAATAATACATTTACATGTTTATTTTCTTTTAGTAAAATTCGGGTCTTATGAACTTGACAGAACGTATAGAAACTTTCATTTTATCTAATATCGCTCATCCTGAAAAGCGAAAAATCGGAGTAGAGGTAGAATGCATGTTTTATAATAAAAAAATGAAGCGCTTACCGGTTGATTTGTGTGAAGAGTTTTCAGCATCAGCGTTCATGGAAATAATGAAAAAATATCAGGAAAATGACCCTATAAAAGCCAGCTATTCGCTGGAGCCTGGGGGCCAGCTGGAGTGGGCATCCCCACCGTTTATCAGTCTTCATGAAATTTATCACCACCTTCAAATTTATTTTAAACGGGTTAGAAAAGTGTTGAATAAACAGAATTTGATACATATTGATTATGCACTTGAACCAATTTATTCGCCGGAAGATATAAGTTTGATTGATATGGAAAAGTATAATCTTATGCATAATAGATTTGTTACATCAGGTAGATACGGCCCATGGATGATGCGGAACACAACCAGCATTCAGATAAACATTGATGTGTGTTCACAAGAAGATGCAGAAATAATGGCATTTATTGCAGACTGTCTTGAACCCATTTGTGCGGTTTTGTTTGCAAACAGTCCCTTTATGAATTCAAAACCTACTGGAACAGAAAACCTGAGATACAGGATTTGGAACGAGACGGATCCTGTTCGATGTAAAAATCTGTTGGATCATGGTATAGTCTCACATAACAATCTTGTTAAAAAATACAGTGAATATCTCCAAGATGTCCCTGCGATTTTTGTTTTAAATCAAGAGGGGGAGTTTAAAGGGTTTGATGGAACTCTTGGAGAATGGCTGTCGAATCAAGAAAAATCCAGTGTTTTACAGGATAGAGATATTCAAGTGGCCCTTCATCAGATTTTTACCCACGTTAGATTTAAGCATGTTCTGGAGGTTCGTGGTGCAGACGGGCCCCCACGTGGATTTGAATTAGCCCCGGCTGCTTTTTGGACTGGATTGCTCGCCTCAGAAAACACAAAATATGAAGTATTGGAAATCGTGAAAACCTGGACAATAGCAGAACGTAAGCACCTAAATAAAGCAGTTTCTACTATCAATCTTGATCAAGAAGGTCCTGCCGGGAAAACAATTAAACAATGGATTAAAACTTTTTCTTCTTTGTCAGTAAAGGGACTGAAAGAGAGGGCTGATTTTTTTGGGATTGAAAGCGAGAGTAAATTTATTGAGCCGTTTGTCAATGATGTGTTATTAAAAGGCCCCAAATCGATACAGTCGCAAACCGCATATAAAGCAAGTGGGCTCTCAATTGTTGATTTTTTACAACAGGAACATCAGCTTAAACCCCCTAATTAGCTCCCCCTTTTCTTAGTATTGTGTTTAAACCAATAATTGGTATTAATCCTTATTATTTTGAATACGATGAGTCGTTCTGGAACGGGACAAAAGAGAAATATTTCAGATCTGTCTGGCTTGCAGGAGGACTTCCGGTTACACTCCACCATTTTTCAAGCGGAGGAACGGTTGAGGATATTATTGAAAGAATTGATGGGCTTCTGTTGGTTGGTGGGCCTGATATCCCAAATACTATTTATGGGGGGAAACATTCAGAGCTACTCGATGAAGATGTGATGCACCTCAATAGAGAAAAATTTGACCGCATTATTTTTTTAGCAGCAGAGAGCTTTCGTAAACCTGTTTTGGGTATTTGTGTGGGGTTTCAGCATATTAATGTCATTTATGGAGGAACATTGTTTGAAGATATTCCGACCCAAATGAAGGGTGCTATTGAACATGGGGATCCCAATGGAGCAATCACGAATCATATAGTTAGGTTGGATAAAAACAGCCTTACTGCAAAGGTGATGGGAACATCGAAACCAACAGTTAATAGCGCACATCATCAGGGAATTAATAAACTGGGTGATGGTCTGAGGATTGTTGGTCGTTCTCCAGACGGATTACCCGAAGTTATTGAAGATGTCAAGGATTCGGGAAAATTTATTGCTGTTCAGTGGCACCCTGAGATACTACAGAAAAACAAGGAACAGAAAAATCTTTTTGGGTGGCTTGTTGAAGAAGCTAAAAAAAGGAGGATTGGTTAATAGACAATTCCAACTCCACCCCTGCGTGGATCACCCTCCGCAGCCGTTTTTGTAACTGCATTTACCCCACCAAAAAACAGATTTAGCTCACCCCATCTCTTTATCTGAATGGTTTTGTCTTTGATTTCTTTTTTATCTATTTTTATTCCAACCTCATAATGGAGGACATTATCTTCGAGGTGAACCCGGGGAGCTCTAATAGCTGATTCTAAGTCCATATTATGTGAAAGAGCATTTAGAATTACTTGGGAAATAGCTGATCCTATGCGGTTACTGCCACCACTACCAAGGACAAGTTCAGGTCCTGATTCTCCGACAACAATTGTGGGAGATATTAGTGTTGGAAGTCTTTGTTGCTTTGTCCATAAATGAAACCCGGAAGGATTAAGAACTTCTTCACCTAGCATATTGTTCATCATAAATCCCATTTCAGGAATAAAATAACCACATCCCTCGCCATTTGTTGTAGTAACACTGGCAGCATTTCCTGTTTTGTCGATTATGCTAAAATGTGTGGTGGATCCAAATGATGGTGTGTTTGTTTTGTCTGGAAACCAATTTTCTTGGTTAATTAATATTTTTGAATAAGCTGAAACTGTTTGTGGTTTCAGCAGTTTAGTAATTTGGGTTTCATCTTCAGGATTGATATATATGTCTTTTTTTGCTTTTGATGTAATTTTCATTGCGTGAGCAAGAACGGTCGGACTATATACATTTTCAAGAGCTGTCTTCTCTAATAACTGAAGTAAGAAAGCGATAGTGGTCCCACCAACAGATGGAGCTGGATTTGTATACATCATATATTTATTAATTGTAGATTTTAATGGTTTGCGCTCAAAAACCTGGTAGGCTTTTAGAGCTTTTCTTGTAATAAGTCCACCATCTCCAAGGGCATTAATAATATAGTTTGCCCCACTGCCCCTATAAAAGAAATCCTCACCCTCTTGGGAGAGTTGGTCTAGAAAACCCCCAAAGCCTGGA
>Ga0207963_1001205_pt1 | contig 13677 bp, 5 predicted proteins | sample Knorr_S15_td_NAD_FD_185604 | JGI IMG/M metagenome (GOLD analysis project Ga0207963, IMG submission 185604) | Marine microbial communities from Southern Atlantic Ocean transect - Knorr_S15_td_NADW_ad_2500m_LV_A (SPAdes) (version 2) | ecosystem: Environmental > Aquatic > Marine > Oceanic | place...
TATGGCGTTCCACATATTTTTGCCGGTGATTATAATCAGTTATTTTATGCCTTTGGCTGGGCCCAAATGCGTAGCCATGGGAACCTCATGCTGCGGCTATTTGGACAGGCCCGGGGCCAAGCTGCTGAATATTTTGGCGAACCTTACCTGATATCTGATCAATGGGTCCACACGCATAATATTCCACAGCGATCTGCTGAATGGCTGGATTTGCAACAGCCTGAATTCAAACAGTATTTTCAAAGCTTTACTGCAGGTATAAATGATTATGCTGCTCAATTCCCAGATGAAATAGGTTCTGATACCAAAGCTATTCTACCAATAGAGCCAACGGATTTACTGGCTCACTATCAGCGTGTAATCATCTATCATTTTGTCACAAATCCGAGGGATACGCAATTCAATCCGACATCAATACGCGCAGACCGGGGTTCTAACACCTGGGCGATCGGTCCATCAAAGTCTGCTTCAGGTAATGCAATGCTGATCATCAATCCGCACTTACCTTGGAACGACATGTTCACCTGGTTTGAAGTTCAACTAAATTGCAAAACTTTGAATGTATACGGCGCAACTCTTGTGGGTAATCCCTTTATTGGTATTGGTTTTAATGATTACCTGGGCTGGGCCCACACCAACAATGTGCATGATGGACAGGACCTGTACAAATTGGTTCTAACTGATGGCGGCTATAAATGGGGTGATGATAGCAAACCATTTGCGGTCAGGACCGTGAAATTAAAAGTAAAAGGGTCGGACGGGGTACTATCAGAAAAAGAGTTGATCATAAAAGAATCAGTTCATGGTCCAATAGTTCGTGAGGATGAAAATTATGCCTACGCTTTACGTGTTGTAGGACAGGATCAGCCCTATATCTTCGAACAATATTTGGATATGGCCCTGGCAAATAATTTTGATGAATTTCAAAAAGCGGCCAGTCGTCTACAGAATCCTTTCTTTACTACCATGTATGCGGATCGTGACGGGCACATTATGCACCTTTTCGGCGGCAGGACACCGGTTAGACCTGCTGGAGATTGGGATTGGCTGGGTACTGTTCCTGGTGATACACCGCAAACGCTGTGGCAGGAGACACATTCATATGCCGAATTGCCAAAGGTGATTGATGCAAAATCAGGGTGGCTACAAAATGCCAATGATCCGCCATGGACTACTACACTACCGCGGGAATTGGATCGCCGTGATTATCCTGATTATATGTCCCGGAATTTTATGCATTTTCGTGCCCAGAGATCAGCCAGAATGGCTTATGAAGATGATAAAATTACCTTCCGTGAATTATTAGCCTATAAGATGGATACCCGCATGGAATTGGCGGACCGATTAGTCGATGACTTAGTCGAAGCAGCTGAAAGTTCAGATGATAATTTTTTGCACGAAGCAGCTGCTGTATTGAAAAAATGGGATCGCTGTACAAACAATGAAAGTCGTGGTGCTGTGTTATTCAAGGAATGGGTGGATGCTATTGGCTTTTATATAGATAAACCCGATCTGTTTCACTCACCTTGGCTTGAAGAAGATCCGATGAACACACCTATTGGAATTGCGGATGTAACTGCCGGATTGGCGGCACTACGAAATGCTGGAAATAAGGTTATTGATAACCATGGCAAACTGGATATTGCCTGGGGTGATGTATTCCGTATTATTCGTGATGATGTGGATCTGCCAGCAAATGGCGGCCCCGGCGATCCTTATGGTCTGTTTCGGGTGACAGAATACCGCCCAATTAAGAATAATCGTTACGCGGCTGTTGGGGGTGATTCTTTCCAGGCTATCATTGAATTCGGTGATCCATTGCGAGCGATGGCCAGTATTGGCTATGGAAATGCTTCTCAAGAAGGATCACCACACCGGACAGACCAGGCGATATTTTATTCACAGAAAAAGTTACGACCAATATGGCGTTCACGGTCTGAAATTGAATCAAATCTTACATTAACTGAACAATTTTAAATATTAGATCAGAAAGGGAAACGTACGGTATGGCAAATAAATATGATGAAAGATCGGAAGAGCATGGTGGGTTTGCTGCTGGTGCCAAAGTAGAAACAACTACTCATCATCATGAAGTAAATAGAGATCTAGCTGCCCAAACGAAGCTAACAATCGTATCCGTAGCCCATTTTCCTACTCGTGTCGTAGCAACTGATGAAAATGGTATCGAATGGACTCTGCCACTGCATTCCGTAAAAATACTGGATCCAGATGTTAAAAAAGATGAGCCAGATGTAAATGTTCGTGATGATGGGTAAAACCAGACGCCAAACCAAGGATGTATCGACCGCTTCCGCATTAGAGGACACCCAACCACCGATAAATTTTCTGTGGTCAACTGCACTATTTTGATATATAAATCCGTTAACTGCACAATGCGCTAGTGATCAGGTATGGGTTTTGAAACATTTGGGCTGGAACATAACTTGTATATTATAGGTACACTTTTTATTTGGGTGATCGTATTATTTATCAGCAGCAAGTTTTTGGATTCACAACAGCGCCACATGGTGGTCATCGTACTAATTACCCTTTCGCTAGGCCAGGAAATTATCGATGATATTCTGCGTTGGAACGCAGGCGTATGGCGTATCGCGAACGACTTACCGCTGCATATGTGTGGATTTAGCCTCATCACGTCGATATATGCGCTTTATACAAAGAGTCAAACGGCTTTTGAATTGTCTTATTTTTGGGGTTTAGGCGGTGCGTTGCAAGCCATTGTTACACCGGACCCCGGCCGTTTTCCACTGGATGTGTCTGTTTTCTGGAATTTCTTATCCCACGGAATAATCATTTTGAATGTACTTTGGCTCATCGTCATTGAAAATATGCGCTGCCGCAGAGGATCATTTTTAAATATGATCCTGATCACTAATGCTGGTGTTTTTATCATATCGTTTTTGAACAGCGTTTTGGGCGGTAATTACTGGTTTATTTGTCAAAAACCTAGTGGTGAAAGTCCCTTTATCATTGGTGAATGGCCGCTCTATTTCATTGGTTTTGAGATGTTTGGCATTCTTGTGTTGGGTTTGTTTTACATTCCCATGATCATCCTGCGAAGAAAAGGAGTGCAATTTGCAGTCCGATAAATACAGCATTATATTCAATTCAAAATGAGCAGATTATTTCTCTATTTTTTTGCTGTATTAGGTATATCATTTTTATGCTCATTACTAGAATCCTTTATTCTTTCGGTAACACACGCCCATATTAGTTTGGTCTCAAAGGATCAACCTGCATTGGGAAAAAAATTGTCCCACTTTAAGGAAAATATTAATCGACCTTTATCGGCTATCTTGAGTTTAAACACCATAGCCAATACGGTAGGCGCAGCCAGTGTTGGCGCGATAACCTTGATTGAATTTGGCAGCAGCTGGGTGGCAATCATGTCCGGTATTTTGACCTTATCTATATTAATCTTCTCCGAGATCATACCAAAAACAGTCGGTGCGCTATACTGGAAAAAAATACTTGTTCCTGCTACTTTTGCGGTACAAGTGCTTATCATTATGACCTATCCACTGGTGGTCTTGCTGGAATTGCTTTCCAAGTGGTTGACTAAGGAGGGAAATGAAGATAAAGTTTCTCGGGAAGAAGTTATCGCAATGGCAGAATTGGGTGAGGATGAAGGTACGATTGAGGAGAGTGAGAGTACTGTGATTGAAAATGTACTCATGCTTGATGACATCTCAGTAGAGGAGGTGCTCACACCCAGATCTGTGATCTTTGCGCTGGATAAAACCAGTAGTGTGAGAGAAGTGCTGGATAAGTACAATGACATTGAATTTTCACGTATTCCCGTGTATGAAGAGGGACTGGATAATATCATTGGTATCGTGCGTCGCCATATTCTGTTAAAAAGCAAAGCTGAAGATCAGTTTGATGTGACCATGGGTGAATTGGCCAAACCGATTCATGCTGTGGAAGAAAATGATTCTGTCGGTGATGTACTGGATGAATTTGTAAAACGTCGAGAGCACCTTTTCATGGTCAAGGATCAATTTGGCCAGGTTACTGGCTTGATCACGCTGGAAGATGCAATTGAAACACTGCTAGGTGTTGAGATTGTTGATGAGACAGATTCCGTGGTGGATATGCGTAAACTTGCTCTAGATAATTGGCGGAAAAAGCGCTGGAAAAGCCAGGAAAAATAACCAGCGGACTAAAAAGAACCAGCGTACTCAAACCATGAACTGAACGATGCACCGCTGGATCACAATTGCCTCCTTTATTTCTTTTTTCACCCACGCCCAGCAGACAGGAATAAAAACACTTTATTATGTAAACGAATTCGATTTTAAAAGTGGATACCCTACTCCACAATCAGAAATTCGATACAAACCGCACATTCGCGCTGAATATGATGCGCTGAACCGTTTGATATCGAAGGCGAATTTGAACCGCAAAAGTATTGTCGTCACCAAAGAATCATATACTTATGAGGTAGATACAAATGATCCCATTAAGAAACAGGATTATGAGGGGGAAGATCGCTTGGTGCGAAAAACATTATTTGGATTACGGGGAAAGGCACCAAATTATATTTCCTATGTTTATGGAGTCGATTCGCTAGAGACCTGGAAGGATGATATCTTTACTATTGTCGATTATAACGAACATGAAAAACCCTATTTCTTCCATTTCTTAGATGTGAATGCGGTTGGGTATGCCAATGCAATGCTGGAATATAATGATCTAGGATGGTTAACCAGAGAGGTCTGGAAACGACTGCCTGATGGCAAGCAAATGCGCTTATGGACTTATGATTTTGATCCGCAAACAGAATTGACCAGAATTCTGGAATATGATTCCTCGAAAACCTTGGTAATGGATATCAGATTAAATAAGGATTCATTGGAAGCTGTTTATAATCCCATTATGCCGGTAGACAGTGGTTTTGTGAATCATACCAGGATATCCGTTGAGTTGCAGGATAGTATTAATTACGGTTTTATTACCTGGCGCTGGGTCGCAGGTGTACCAGATGTGGATAGTGTGCATGTTTTTAAGATGCCAGATAGTTTGTTTGAACGACGCACCTATTACGAGTATGATCTACAACTGGACAATTACCTTACGGACGGAGGGATCTACGATATCGAATTCACAGGGGAGAGTGCCTTCGAATTTGAGATCATTAAGGTAGTTATCCGGCAGGTAATGTATGATGTTACACCTCCTACCATTTCCATTGGTACGAAGCCAGCCATAAATAAACCAGAATTCTTTTTTACAACAGACGAACCATTATCTGCAGGGTATATCGAGTGGATACCCTTTCCATCATCCTCACACCGCGATTCTATACACCGTGTTGCCATGACTGACGCTGAGTTAAAACTAGGAATCAGACAGTTTATTACACTTGATAATCAGACGCCGCTGCTGGATAGTGCGGAATATACACTTCAACTCACAGCCTATGATCGGGCCAGGAATAGTTCCTTCTTCCAAGCAGAGGAACTGATCCTTTACGACATTTCTCCGCCCCTGGTTTACATGTACTATCCATTGAGCAATACTTATGTGAATCATTTAGAGGTGCAGGTCGAAGCAAGTGAGGTCTTGGCTTCCGGTCAAATTATTTTAACAGACCTTTCTGGTGTCAGAGACACACTATCACCACATGTGTACCAACTGCCAAAAAAAGAACTACAACTGGGTCTGCATAAAGCGTTGTTAGATGATGCATTGCCGTTAATGGATACAACAACCTATAGTTTCAAGTTCATCGGTATCGATCCTGCTGGCAATATTTCAGACCCGGTCATACGTGAACCCATTTATTATGATATATCGCCCCCAGTCTATACACAGATATATCCAAACATTGGTTCCCATGTTAATAATCCACGGCTATCATTCATTGTAAGTGAAGATCTTGCTGCAGGAGAATTTACCTGGGCTTACCGTGAAGGACTGCAGGATACAGCGGCGCCACACATAATAGCCCTGGAAAGTAATGAACGCAAGGGTGATACACGAACAAACTGGATGCTCAAGAACCAAACGGAACTGTCGGACGGTACTATATATGATCTCATATTTATCGGTCAGGATTTGGCTGGTAATCAAACTGGGTTCATTACAACCCCAGAGATAACTTACGATATTACGCTGCCGGTATTTGCAATTCTTGACCCGGTCAATGAAGCATTTGTGAATTATCTTACTGTGTCCTATGAAATATCGGAACCACTTCGGGAAGGTACGATCACCTGGACAGCTCTAAATCCAGTAAAAGACCCGGAATCACCACGGATCATATCGATCAACATAGAGGAAATGACCGAAGGGGTATTTACGGATGTGCTCTTAGCGAATATGACCAATCTTATTGATAGTGTGACCTATAATCTAGAAATGAAAGGTGCGGACCTGGCTACTAATGTGGGTATACCATATAAGGTCACTTCTGTACACTATGATTTTTCACCGCCAATCATAACACTTACTCATCCTACAAATAATACATATCAGGCAAAAACGTTTCTCAATTACGAACTATCAGAAGATTTACTTTATGGTCAGGTATCCTGGTTACAGCTTTATACAAGAGGCGTAACCCCAGATACAGTTATATTGCAAGGCAATGAACTGCTCGCTGGCCTTCATGATACAACGACGTTTGCAGCAATAGTAAAACTCAAGGATGGGGCCAGTTATGATCTGATTTTTGATGCCTATGACCTGGCCAAAAATGAAGCTGTCTCTGGACGAATTTCCGATGTGACTTATGATTTTACACCACCAGAGATAGAATTACAGTATCCGGCGACCCTTTCAGCAGTAAATAACACGAGTCTATCCTATTCTATTAGCGAATTCCTGCTTGAAGCCACAGCATCCTGGACCTGGGTAGATGGTGTATTAGATATGCAGGAGCATATTCACCCGCTGGAACCATTCGAGCGGGAACTGGGTGAAAAACAATTTATTACGCTTACAAATGAACCGGATCTTGTTGACGGCGCATATTATGATATAACAATATTTGGGAAAGATCGAGCAGGAAACCCCTCTAACCAAGCCACAGCAAAAAATGTAAAATATGATGTAACACCGCCAGTAATCTCTATAGCCAATCCCGGTCCTGACGTATTTATAACGTCCACTCAGATTGGGTATGATTTATCTGAGGATATGAGCAGTATAACGGTGCGTTTCGAATATAGTGGTGGTGATTATGATCTCGGTTCACCGCATATCTACAGCATAAGCGGTGACGACCTTAAAATAGGTGCCCATACCATTGAGCCCGAGTTTACGCCTGAACTTATGGAAGGCACTCAATATACACTTACTCTCAGTGGCGAAGACTTGGCTAGTAACGCTGCGCAGCCGGCAATCGTATTAGGCGTCGTTTACGATGCAAATCCACCGGTGTTGGCTCTGAATACACCTATGCCGGAGAGTTTTATAAAAGAAACAAGAATTAGTTACTCAATCAATGAATCGTTGGCAGAGGCTACTTTGTTGTGGGAAGCAATAGCTGGAGCGGATGATCCCAACGCACCACACAGGATAATTTTCACAGAGAAGGAACGAAAAAAAGGTACCTACATTGATACAATCTTAACCGCACAAACTACCCTGCAGGACAGTACAGTATATCGAGTATCATTTTTTGGTAAGGACCCAGCAAGTAATGAGAGTAATATGGTGATTAATGATCGGGTGATATATGATATTAGCCCACCAGTTTTAACTATCATTGCACCAGGAAATAATCATTATACACCCAGTACAAACATCAATTATTCTACCTCGGAAGAACTGCGCAGTATGCAGATCATTTATGTCGGCACCAGTGCCGAGCGAATACGTTTGACAGCTGAAGTGACTATCACTCCTGAAGGGTTAACTGCCGGTGTACATAATTCGGATGATTATGCACAGGCGGATCTGCGGGACAGCTCTACCTATATGATCGGTTTTGAAGCCCAGGATCTAGCGGGAAATTTTGCCAACCCAGTTGGCCTATATAATTTTCACATTGATCGAACCTTGCCTGTATTCTCTGATATATCCCCGCAGTCAAATACCTATTCTAATAATCCCCTTTTCGAGTTTACCCTATCAGAAGATCTGTACTATGGGAAGGTAATTTTTACCGAACAAGCCGGTTCGTTGAATCCTGGTACAACAGTTGAATTTGAAATGGATTCAGCGGATTTTTCACAGGGCTTCCATGCTCGGGATACATTGGGAAATCAATTGCCACTGGTAGATGGTGCCGTTTATACAATTCAGTTGGCTGGTCGTGATATTGCCAACAACTGGAGCGACACAACATTGATTACAGATTACCATTATGATATTACACTACCGATTACGACAATACTGGACCCGCTGGATAGTTCTTTTATTAATACAAATGCAGTTACGATTAATAACAGTGAAAACCTACTAGCTGTTGAGATGTATTGGATCAACCCGCAGGGTGATGCGAAAAAAGTTGCACTGCGCACTAGGGACCTCACTGTTGGCGAAAACCGTCTGATTATGTATGCCATATCCTTGAATGAGAACACCCAATATGATCTGTTGTTCAATACTATAGATTTGGCCGGTAATACTAACCAAACCAGGATAATAGAAGGAATTATATATGATGTTACCCTGCCAAAATTGACAATAACTAAACCTGGGAATAGTAGTTATATCAATAACAAAGCAATCAGTTATATAATCAGTGAGCCGCTGATACAGGCAGCGGTGACATGGGAAATTAAAACAGGGATCGATACCTTGAGTCCGCACCGGATTGAACTGGCAGCGGGCGATATGACACCGGGAGTTCATGATTCCACGCTTTTTTCAATATTACCTGGTGTTACTGATGGATCATGGTATGATCTGACTATGGCCGGTATAGACAGAGCCGGAAACCAGTCCGAGGTTAACCGGATTCGTAGTGTAAAATATGATTTTACCTACCCAATATTTTCCGATCTGAAACCTGACGCAAATGAGTGGATCAATAAACTTGATTTGGGCTACAATCTCAGCGAAGATCTTATTTTTGGCCGTATTGTTTTCAACCATGTTGGCGGTGAGCCGGATCCAGATGGGAAATACCTGGTTCGTCTCAGCGGCAGCAGACTAAATGCTGGTCCAGGGGGCGGACGTTTACCCCGCAGTATGGTACGCCTCGTTTCCGGAGGTATTTACACCGTTACCTATACTGGCCGCGATTCAGCAGGTAATTTTGTTTCCGAATTCATAATACCAAATGTGCGATTTGATGAAATAAAGCCTTTTATAGTGATCACAAAACCAATGGCGAGTCAAACAGTATTTGATTCATTTAAATGGCCCTATGCGAATTCTGATAAGGTCGACTATACGTTGAGTGAAGATTTACGGGAGGCGTCCCTGACCGTTGTCAATACGGGTGGGAAATTGGATTCGCGATCACCTATAGAAATTCAATTGACGAAGGATGAAATGAAAGCAGGAAGTCATCTTGAAACTATACTAATAAATTCAGTTAACTTGCTTGATAGTTCAATTTATACCTATTCACTTAATGGGATAGATAGCGCCAGAAATATTGCCGATGAATATACGGTTTCCAGCATTCATTATGACATTACAAAACCAGTGATCGACTTGATCGAACCCGCAGAAAATGGTGCGTTGAATGCAGCGTTGGTTACCTATGACTTCAGTGAAACTATGCTCCAAACTGATCTTACGATTACCCGCATTGGCGGTACACCAGATACATTATCTCCACACAATGTAGAAGTAGTGATGTATGAGCTAGCGGCAGGGCGGTTTGATAGTACCATTATCACCAATGCCCCTACCTTGACTGATGGCGCGATATACCGTTATGAATTTAAAGGTCTAGACTTGGCGAACAATGCGTCGAATGTAATTGTGGCAGATAATGTTTTATTCGATAATACGCCTCCAGTGACGTCGATGACTAGACCCATAGATTCTGAAATATTGAACACGGTTGATATGAGTTTCATGAATTCTGAAAACCTGCACCGGGGGGATTTTATCTTCACGCGCAGTAGCGGCACCTCTGATTCAGGATCCCCCCATAGCATTGCTTTGTTAGATGAAGGCCTGCAGGAAGGGATGCATACTGATTGGGTGCTCGCATTGGATGGGAATCTTGTTGATGGCACACGGTATATGATCACATTCGATGGTAATGATCGGGCTGGGAATAAGGCCGTATTCACTTCTATCAGTAACGTGCTCTACGATATTAACCCACCGATAGTAATCATTGAATATCCTGTAGTCCAGGGTTTCTTTAATGCGCCAAAATTCACCTATTCCACAAATGAAGAACTCAGGGAAGCGAATATTACCATACAGCATGTAGGTGGCTCTGCCGATCCAAACAGTCCTCATACTATTGAAATACCATCAACCTTTCGCTTCGAGGGCTTTTATCAGGAAGCGAATTTCAGTGATCAGGCTACACTTGTGGACGGGGCTGTGTATGATATAACCATTGTAGCGATGGATATGGCTAATAATGTTGCTGATCCGATCGAGATTCCTGGTGTTACCTATGATATCACACCACCCGTGTTTTCCGTAATCGAACCTATGGAAAACGGGTATTATTTTGATTTGATATTAAACTATAATCTTAGTGAGCCATTGGGGTCAGGTACGGTAAGGCTGGAACGGATTCGTGGGACTTACGATAGTAGCAGTCCCTACATCCTTGAATTACAGGATGAACAACTCACCACCTTGGAAGATGCTGTTGTGGATCTGGATAAACCATTACCTTTGAAAAGCGGGTCAGGTTATGATATTGGCATATCTGTTTTTGACAGGGCCGGTAACCCCAATGAACCAATATTAATCGAAAATGTAACTTTTGATACCATTCCACCGGCTATCGCGATACTTGCACCTAGTGCTGGTGATTATATCAATTATCGCGGATTATCTTACTCTACCAATGAATCATTGCGGGAATTCGAACTTATCTGGACCAGAACAGGAGGCAACCCAGACCCGGATGCGCCACATACGGCATTATTGCCGGAGACGTTCCTGCCACAAGGACGATACGAAAATATTCGTCTAACGGAAGCTCCAACGTTGGTAAACAATACAGTGTATACGATGACCTGGATCGCAACTGACCTAGGAGGCAATAAAACATCTCGTACTGTGAAGGGTGTGATCTATGATGACATTTCACCAGAAATTTTGATAACTATACCGGTCACTGGCGAATTTTTTAATGCTCCTATGCTCTCGTATGAATTAAACGAGATACTAAGTCGGTGCACGATCATTTGGGAACCTGTTTCTGTGGCAGACGATTCAACACATAACGTAGTACTTGAAGATATAGAACTGTCACTAGGTGTTTTTAATAAGAAAAACTTTATCAATCAGTCTGCACTGGTGGATGGTGTAACGTACCGCTTACTTATTGATGCTGCTGATCGTGCGGGTAACAATCTTTCTATCATTTTATCAGATAGCGTAACTTATGATATAACACCTCCTGATTTTCTTGATATTGCCCCAGATGCGGGTAGTTATGTCAATTCAGCTGTTCTGCAGTTCACCAATCCTGAAGAGCTTTCTATTGCATCTGTTAAATGGGAAAGAATTGGTGGTGAAGAAGATAAAGGTTCTCCGCATGTCATCGATGTTCCTGATGAATACTTTGGGATAGGCCCTCAAGAGACTTCTTCAATAATAACACCAAACCTTATCAATGGAAGTATTTATAGATTGACTCTGAGTGGTAGGGATCTAGCCGGAAATCTTGCAGGGGTGGTTTATTATAACATGCATTTTGACATAGAACCTCCAGTTCTAGAAATTATTTATCCGATGGAACAACCTGAAGTCAATAATACGGATGTTGGATATGAGCTTTCCGAACAGTTGGGGAATGCAACATTCACCTACACTTGGTTGAGTGGGCCAGAAGATACTGGTAGTCCTCACATCATAAATCTTGATCAAAGAAGTTTGCTAGAAGGTACAACAAACCGTTATTCGTTAAGTCCTGCCCCATTTCTTATTGATGGTGCAAGCTATAAAATCGAATTTTCTGGAAATGATCGGGCGGGCAACATTGGGAATGTAGTAATAAGAGAATCAGTGTTGTATGATATTACAAAACCAATCATTACCATGATTATTCCAGAAACTGATAAGGTTATCATTGGTCAAGAAATTAGTTTTAGTATTTCGGAAAACCTTGAAGAAGGTACCATTTCTTGGGCAAGGAGTGGCGGGAATAGTGATAATATTTCCCCCCATACTATACAATTGGCGGATGTCGAAAAGAATAGAGGTGATTATGATAATATATTATTACAAAACAACACTGAACTGATGTCTAGTACAACATATAAAGTCACATTGCGGGGCATAGACCCTGCAGGGAATGAAAGTGATCCAGCTATTTCGAAAAATGTAGATTATGTACGGACAATAGATGGAGAATGGATCTTTAAAGGCGCAGTTATTACAGTCGTATGGAGTTTTAAAACGACTGATGGGGATGATGGTGTAAAAGGTGAATTTGAACAATGGATTCAAATGGGGAAAAAGGTAAGCAACCGGGAGGCTGGAAGCTTTACTTTGGATTATTCGAGTAAGTCTTGGACTATAGATTGGTCGATGGATCGCTCAGGAATACGACGTATAAGCCTTTTTAAATTTGGTGATAATGAAACCTTGAACGTGATCACGGGTGAGACAAAGCCAGAGAGTTGGGAAGATGGCCAGATCATGCAGTATAAGCACACACCGTAAATAACACTGTTGGATTGGCGTTGGACTTCCAATAGATGCACACTAAATTCGCCGGCAAAATTTATATAAACTGATACAGGAAAAATTTACTTATGGCTAAACAACAATCTTTTGCTGAAAAAGTTGCGAAAAAGAAGAAAAAAGATGTAAGCACTTATGTCAAGTACATCAAGAGTGTCAAATCAGAAAAAACCGGGTATTGGCGCTTTAATGAACAAATGATACAAGTCAAGGAAGGTGAAAATCTTGATGGTGCACTTGAGCGGATGGATGAAGTAGCACAGGTGCTTGAAATGGAAATGTCGGTTGTTGAATCTGCAGTAGATGTGGAGACTGTAGAACAAGATGGGGCTGATGGTCCAGGGGGCCATCAACAGGCAGCGGATGATAATGGTCAGGGAGAATCAGTAGATGTTGTTGCGGAAGAGTCCGTGGCAGAAGTGAATGAACCAGCTAGAGAAGAAGAGCAGGATGAAGCCAAAAAAACAGATGGTGTTGCCAAACCTGCTGCTACAGAGCAATTAGAAGAAGGACCTGAACCAGAAACGGATGATCCAGCAACTACGGAAAATGATCAAGAAAGTGGCGCTACAGAGGATGAAGAGGCTACTGTCGAAAAAGAAAATGATGCAGATGAAACAGCAGAATCACCCACAAATGACGATGGAACAGTTACCGAGAAACAGGCTGAAGATGCGGACGCATCAGGAAAAGATATGTCAACCAAATCCGACGAGACCGCTTAATTTATATCGCACTTTACTGTAAATTAAAAAGCAAGAATAGTTGGAGAGGTGTCCGAGTGGCTGAAGGAGCACGCTTGGAAAGCGTGTATGCGGTTTTTCCGTATCGAGGGTTCGAATCCCTCTCTCTCCGCTCCTCTAT